>OLLF01000207.1_pt1 | contig 26288 bp, 21 predicted proteins | sample 1604471 | NCBI WGS metagenome assembly OLLF01 (sample SAMEA104055714, study PRJEB20765) | soil metagenome | isolation source: soil
GGACGCGGCGCGGCTGGCCGACGTGCTGGGCGGGCTGGCAAAGGGCAGCGCCGAGGCGCGCGCGCGGGCGGCGGACGCGCTGGTGCCGGGACTGAAGACGCTGCTGGCGCAGATGAGCGCGTCGCTGCAAGCCTCAGAAGTCAGCGTCGCGACGATGCCACAGGACATGGTGCGCGACTGGGTGGCGAAAGACGGCACAGCGCGCATCCAGGTGTCCCCGAAAGATACCTCGGGCAGCAACGCGTCGCTCAACAGCTTCAGCAAGGCGGTGCTGCGGATCGCGCCCGACGCCACCGGCGCGCCGATCTCGATCCGCGAATCCGGCACCACCATCGTGGTGGCGTTCGAGCAGGCCGGGGCGCTGTCCTTCGTCGTCATCACGGCGCTGCTGCTGATCGTGCTGCGGCGCTGGCGCGACGTGATGCTAGCGGTGATCCCGCTGGTGCTGACGGGGCTCTTGACCATCGCGACGGCGGTCGCCATCGGATTGCAGCTCAACTTCGCCAACGTCATCGCCCTGCCGCTGCTGTTCGGCATCGGCGTCGCCTTCAACATCTATTTCGTGATGGCGTGGCGCAACGGCCAGACGCATCTGCTCCAGACCAGCCTGACGCGGGCGGTGATCTTCAGCGCCCTGACGACGGCGTCGGGCTTCGGCAGCCTGTGGCTGTCGAGCCATCCAGGCACCGCGAGCATGGGCGAGCTCTTGATGATCTCGCTCGGCTGGACGCTGGCGACGACCTTGTTTTTCCTGCCCGCGCTGATGGGCGAGCCGGCGGCGCGCTAGCCCTTCAGCGCCTTGTCCGCCAGGGCGTTGATCTTCGTCACCAATGCCGCGGCGCCGCCGGCCTTCACGGTCGCGGCGAAGTCGGAGCGGTAGACCGAGAGCTGGCTGATATTGCCGTCGAGCAGGATGTCGATGATCTTCCAGCTGCCGCCGAACGGACGCACGCGATAGATGAAGACGACCGACTGGTCCGAGGTCACCAGCTTGCTGGAGACGTAGTGGTCGCTGCCGCGGACGTCGACCTTGGGATCGATGACGAATTTCTCGCCGCCGAAGCTGGAGAAATTGCCGGCATATTGCGCCACGGTCATGCGTTCGAAGGCGTCGCTGAGCGCCTTCTGGTCAGCGGGCGAGGCGGCGTCCCAGCCCGGGCCGACGGCGTATTTGATCATGGTGGCGACATCGAAGGCCTGGTCGACGGCGGGCTTCAGCTTGTCGAAGCGGCCCTGTGCGCCGAGCGCCTTGCCGCCCTTCATCGACGCCAGCAGCGTGTCGTAGAAGCCCTGCACCGTGGCGATGGCGGGATCGCCCTGCGCCTGCGCCGCGGAGAGCGGCAGCACGGCGGCGACGAGCAGCGTCAGGACGAGGGAGATACGCGTCATCCAATGGGGCATGTCAGTCTCCGGAGCAGCGAGGGCGCGCGGCATTATAGTAGCTGGAACCGGCAGGGGAATATTTGGTTCCGCGTGAATGGGGGGTGAACGTTTTACCCTCCCCTTGAGGGAGGGTCGAAATCGGCGGAGCGTCGCGTAGACGATTTCGGGGAGGGGTCCGACGGCAGTGCTCGGCGCCGGACCCCTCCCCGAAATTTGCGAAGTGCAAATTTCGACCCTCCCTCAAGGGGAGGGTAGAAGATCAACCCCTGACCTGCGCCTTCTTCACGAAATGCGCCGAGACCACGCGGGCGATATCCGCCGCGGCGAGACCGGCGGTTTCGTATTGCCTGGCGGGGTCGTCGTGTTCCTGGAACACGTCGGGCAGCGTCATCGTGCGGATGTCGAAGCCGGGGCGCAGCAGGCCCTCATTGGCGATGAAGTGCAGCACCTGGGCGCCGAAGCCGCCGGTCGAGCCTTCCTCCACCGTCACCAGCATGCCGTGGTTGCGCACCAAGCGGCGGACGAGGTCGGTGTCGATGGGTTTTGCAAAGCGCGCGTCGGCGACGGTGCAGGCGATGCCCTGCTCGCGCAGCTGGTCCGCCGCGGCCAGCGCGGCTTCGAGACGCGTGCCGAGGCTGAGGATCGCGACTTCCTTGCCGTCGCGCACGATGCGGCCCTTGCCGATGGGCAGGACCTCGCCCCTGGCCGGCAGCGCGACGCCGGTACCCTCGCCGCGCGGATAGCGTAGCGCGATGGGGCCTGAGTCATGCGCGGCGGCGGTCGCCACCATGTGCATCAGCTCGGCCTCGTCCGCCGCCGCCATCACCACGAAATTCGGCAGGCAGCAGAGATAAGCGAGATCGAAGGCGCCGGCATGCGTCGCGCCGTCGGCGCCGACGAGCCCGGCGCGGTCCATCGCGAAGCGCACGGGCAGATTCTGGATCGCGACGTCGTGCACCACCTGGTCGTAGGCGCGCTGGAGGAAGGTCGAGTAGATCACGGCGAAGGGCTTCAGCCCCTCGGTGGCGAGGCCGGCGGCGAAGGTCACGGCATGCTGCTCGGCGATGCCGACGTCGAAGGTGCGGGCCGGGAACGCCTTGCCGAAGGCGTCGAGGCCGGTGCCCGACGGCATGGCGGCGGTGATGGCGACGACTTTGGGATCGGCCTTGGCCTCGGCGATCAGCGCGTCGGCGAAGACCTTGGTGTAGGTCGGGGCCTTGGACGGGCTCTTCTTCGGTGCACCGGTGGCGACGTCGAAGCCGTTATTGGCGTGGCCCTTGTCGGCGGCGGCCTCGGCGGGCGCGTAGCCCTTGCCCTTTTCGGTGCGGATATGGAGCAGCACCGGCGCCGGCGCGCCGTCGCGGATTTTTTCCAGCGCTTCGACCAGCGCCACGACGTCGTGGCCGTCAACCGGGCCGATATGCGTCATGCCGAGCTTCTCGAACAGCGTGTGCTTCGACGAGTTCGTCGCGGCGAGATGGTTCAGATGCTTGTTGAGCGCACCGGTGGCGGGCGCGATGGACATGTCGTTGTCGTTGAGCACGACCAGCAATCGGCTCTTCAGATGGCCGGCATTGTTGACCGCTTCGTACGCCATGCCGGCGCTCATCGCGCCGTCGCCGATCACGGCGATGACATGGTTGTCCTTGCCGAGCAGGTCGCGGCCGACGGCCATGCCGAGGCCGGCGCTGATCGAGGTCGAGGAATGCGCCGCGCCGAACGGGTCGTAGGCGCTTTCGCTGCGCCGCGTGAAGCCGGAGAGGCCGCCGCCCTTGCGGATGGAGCGGATGCGGCCGCGCCGGCCGGTCAGAATCTTGTGCGGATAGGCCTGGTGGCCGACGTCCCAGATGATGCGGTCGTCCGGCGTGTTGAAAACATAATGCAGCGCCACGGTCAGCTCGACGACGCCGAGGCCGGCGCCGAAATGGCCGCCCGAGACCGAGACCGCGTCGATCAGTTCGTGGCGCAATTCATCGGCGACTTCGCGCAATTGCGCCTTGTCGAGGCGGCGCAGATCGGCCGGAACCGCAATCGTATCGAGCAGCGGCGTGCGCGTGGGCTGATGGGAATCGGGCATCAGGACTCTCTGTCCAGGAGATAAAGGGGAAGTTCGCAAAGTTCGGGCGCGGCGTTGCCGTAGGGCGCCAGGCTGGCGGCGGCGCGGCGGGCGAGCTTTTCGGCTTCGGCGCGGGCGCCGTCGATGCCGAGGATCGAGACCAAGGTCGCCTTGCCCTGGTCCTTGTCCTTGCCGACGGCCTTGCCGGTTTTTTCCGCCGTCGAGGTGACGTCGAGCAGGTCGTCGGTGATCTGGAACACCAGGCCCATGTCGCGGGCATAGGCGCGCAGGCGGTCGCGGTCTTCCGCCGTCGCCTGGCCGAGGATGGCGCCGGCCTCGCAGGAGAATTCGAACAGCTGGCCGGTCTTCAGCCGCTGGAGCAATTTGATCTCGTCGGCGCCGAAGGTCTGACCCGACGCCTGCATGTCGATCATCTGGCCGCCGATCATGCCGTTGCTGCCGGAGGCTTCGGCGAGCCTGAGGACGAGCGCGGCGCGAACCTCGCCCGACTCGTGCGTATCGGGATGCGCCAAGATTTCGAAGGCGAGTGTCAGAAGTGCATCACCCGCCAGCACGGCCGTCATCTCGTCATAGGCGATGTGGGTGGTCGGCCGGCCGCGGCGCAGATCGTCGTCGTCCATGCAGGGCAGATCGTCATGCACCAGCGAATAGGTGTGCAGCACCTCGATGGCGGCGCCGACGCGGGCGGCGCGGGCCGGATCGACGGCGAACAGCCGGGCCGCGTTCAGCACCAGGAACGGGCGCAGGCGCTTGCCGCCGGCGAAGGTGGCGTAGCGCATCGCCTCCTGGACGCGGGCGTGCAGGCCCTGCGGCCGGGGCAGGACGCGGTCCAGCGTCTCGTCCACCGCCTTTGCAGCCGCCGCCAGAGCCTGCGGCAATGCCGAAGGTTGGAGGCGAAGCGACGCCCCCTGTGACCCACTCACCATGAAAACCCCATACGACCCGCCGGCCTCATTTTTCCCCAAAGCCAGCAGGGTTATGACCTTGACGCGCCCAGCCTAGCACAATTGATACGCCATAAACGCACACCTATATGCAGTGCATGGTAAATGCCAGCCGCCCGTGCGGCGACACCGGTTGCACTGCACACATGGGGTGGCTATAGCCTGCAATTCGGGCAAAGATTGGCCCCGTCCGCTCGCCTATCGGAGATTAAATGCGAGTCATTCTCGCCCAGCCCCGTGGATTTTGCGCCGGCGTGGTGCGCGCGATCGACATCGTCGAGCGCGCCCTCGAGAAATACGGCGAGCCGGTCTATGTCCGCCACGAGATCGTCCATAACAAGCACGTCGTCGACACGCTGAAGAACAAGGGCGCGCGCTTTGTCGAGGAGCTCACCGAGGTTCCGGACGGCGCGGTGACCGTGTTCAGCGCCCATGGCGTGCCGCAGGCGGTGGTCAAGGACGCGCAGGCGCGCGGGCTCCCCGTGCTCGACGCGACCTGCCCGCTGGTCTCCAAGGTGCACAACCAGGGCAAGCGCTATGTCGCGCATGGCCGCCAGCTGATCCTGATCGGCCATGCCGGCCATCCCGAAGTCGAAGGCACGATGGGCCAGGTCGGCGCGCCGGTGACGCTGGTGCAGTCGGAGGCCGAGGTCGAAGGGCTGGCGATCCCGAAGGAAACGCCGGTCGCCTATATCACGCAGACCACGCTGTCGATCGACGACACCAAGGGCATCATCCTGGCGCTCAAGAAGCGTTTCAGCGACATCGTCGGGCCCGAGACCACCGACATCTGCTACGCGACGCAGAACCGCCAGACGGCGGTGCGCCAGCTGGCGCAGGTGGCGGACGTGATCCTGGTGGTCGGCGCGAAGAATTCGTCGAACTCCAACCGCCTGGTCGAGATCGGGCGCGAGGTCGGCGTGCCGAGCTATCTTTTGGCCGACGGCAGCGAGCTCAAGCCCGAATGGGTCAAGGGCAAGAACGCGGTGGGCCTCACCGCCGGCGCGTCGGCACCCGAAAGCCTGGTCGAAGACGTGATCGCGGCGCTGCGCCGCATCGCCGTCGCCCCGGTGAGCGTCGACACCATGGACGGCAAGAAAGAGCATATCGAGTTCCGCCTGCCGGCGGAGCTGCGCAACGACCGCGCGCCGGCAGCATAATTGTTGTTAGCCCGCGTTTCGCGGGACAGGAGAAACGAAGTGGGCATTCCTCTGCACCAGGCCGCCAAGATCGGCTCCTATGTGATGAAGCAGCACATCACCGGCAAGAAGCGCTATCCGCTGGTGCTGATGCTGGAGCCGTTGTTCCGCTGCAACCTCGCCTGCGCCGGCTGCGGCAAGATCGATTATCCCGACGACATCCTGAACCAGCGCCTATCCTATCAGGACTGCATGGACGCGATGGACGAGTGCGGCGCGCCGGCCGTGTCGATTGCCGGCGGCGAGCCCTTGCTCCACCGCGAGATGCCGCAGATCGTGCAAGGCTTCCTGGACCGGGGCAAGTTCGTCATCCTGTGCACCAATGCGCTGCTGATGACCAAGAAGATCGACCAGTACAAGCCGCATGCGAACTTCACCTGGTCGATCCATCTGGACGGCGACAAGGCGATGCACGACCATTCGGTGTGCCTGGACGGCGTCTATGAGAAGGCGATCGACGCCATCAAGCTCGCCAAGTCCAAGGGCTTCCGCACCCAGATCAACTGCACCCTGTTCTCCAACGCGATTCCGGAGCGGGTCGCGGCCTTCTTCGACACCATGATGGAGATGGGGCTGGACGGCATCACGATCTCGCCGGGCTACGCCTATGAGCGCGCGCCGGACCAGGACAGCTTCCTGAACCGCGAGAAGACCAAGATGCTGTTCCGCGATATCCTCGCCCGCGGCAATGGCGGCAAGAGCTGGGAGTTCACGCAGAGCTCGCTGTTCCTGGATTTCCTCGCCGGCAACCAGGCCTATGAGTGCACGCCGTGGTCGATGCCGCTGCGCTGCGTGTTCGGCTGGCAGAAGCCGTGCTACCTGCTCGGCGAAGGCTATGTGAAGACCTTCAAGGAGCTGATCGACGGCACCGACTGGGACAAGTACGGCGTCGGCAAATACGAGAAGTGCCAGGACTGCATGGTGCATTGCGGCTTCGAAGGCACGGCGGTGATCGATTCGATCCGGCATCCGCACAAGCTGATCCCGCTGGCGCTGCGCGGCGTGAAGACGAGCGGGCCGTTCAAGCCGGACATCGACACCTCGCACCAGCGCCCGGCGGAGTTCGTGTTCTCCAAACATGTCGAGAACAAGCTAGCCGAGGTACGGGCAGCCAAGAAAAAGCCCGAGAGCATCGCGGCAGCGGAGTAGCGCGGCGAAGGCGGTTTCGGCATGCCAGCCGGTGCGCAGCAGCGCCGGCAATTGCTGCGGGCGCGCCAGCAGCGCGCGCAGGATGCGGCCATAGGAGATTCCGCCGTCCGGCGTCATGGCCACCAGCGCCGCCGGCGGCAGCGACTCCCAGGCCGTATCGGAAATCACCCGCACGACGACGAACGGAATCCGGTGAGCGGCGGCCGCGCGCGCGGCGATATGGGATTCCATGTCGACGGCCCAAGCCCCAGGAACCTTCGCGGCCAGCGCCGCCTTGGCGGCACGATCCGCCACGACGACATCCGATCCGGCCACGACGCCGACGGGCGTCGACCGCGGGAGTTTCGGCAGAAGCGCGTTGATCCAGCCGTCATCCGCGACGAACTCTTCCTCACCCGAAACCACGCGGGCGCCGATGACGATCTCGCCCAGGCCGAGCGAGCCGGCGAGCGCGCCGGCCAGACCGATGCTGATGATGCCGCGCGTCTGCGAATCGATGGCGGCTTCGAGCGTGTGCCTGAGTTGGAGTCGGTCGCCGCCGCCGATCACGGTCCGCACGCCCTCGCCCTGCACGATGCGTGCTTCGCGCCGCAGCCCGGTGACGGCGATGACGGTCATCGTTCGTCCTTATCCTCCCCCGCTTGCGGGGGAGGTGCCGAGCGCAGCGAGGCGGAGGGGGGCGGTGTTTGTGCAACGGCGCGGGACGGCTCCCCCCTCCGTCTCGCCCGAAGTGGGGCGAGCCACCTCCCCCGCAAGCGGGGGAGGATAAGAGAGCCTACAGCCCATACGCCACGTGCCGCGAATTGCCGGCTTTGAGGTTGCGGTAGCGCGCCACCGCCCAGAGCGGGAAGAATTTCGGGTAGCCGTGATAGCGCAGGTAGAACACCCGCGGGAAACCGCCGCCGGTGTAATGCTCCTGCGGCCAGAGGCCGTCGCTCGTCTGCGTCGCTTCCAGGTGGCGGATGCCGCGCGCCACGCTGGGGCTGTCGACTTCGCCCGCCGCCATCAGGCCGAGCAGCGCCCAGGCGGTCTGCGACGCGGTCGAGGGCGCCGGCTCGTAGCCCTTGTAGTCGAGCTTGTAGCTGTCGCAGTCCTCGCCCCAGCCGCCGTCTTCGTTCTGGATTTTCTTGAGCCACCCCGCGGCGCGCGTCATCGCGGGATCGGACGGCGGAAGGCCCGCGGCATTGAGCCCGGCGAGCGACGACCACGTGCCGTAGATGTAGTTGACGCCCCAGCGGCCGAACCAGGAACCGTCCGCGAGCTGCGACCGGCGCAGGAAGTCCACGCCCCGCTGCATCACCGGATCGTCGGCGCGTGCGCCGAGCTGCGCCAGCATGCCGATGCAGCGGCCGGTGACGTCGTCGGTCGGCGGATCGAGCAGCGCGCCGTGATCGGCGAACGGGATGTTGTTGAGATAGTAATACGCGTTGTCGGCGTCGAAGGCGCCCCAGCCGCCGTTCTTCGATTGCAAACCCTCGACCCATTCGCGGCCCCGCGCGATGGGCATTTTGTAATCGGCGTCCGGCGCGACGCGTTCGCGCGCGCGGTCCAGTGCCAGCACCACGACCGCGGTGTCGTCGAGATCGGGATAATAGGCGTTGTTGTACTGGAAGGCCCAGCCGCCGGGGCGCACGTCCGGGCGCTCCTCGGCCCAGTCGCCCTTCACGTCCAGCACCTGGCGGTGCTTCAGCCATTCGAGGGAGCGCGCCACGGCGGCATCGGCGGCGGCGTCTTTCGCCTCCATCAGCGCGTGCGCGGCGAGCGCGGTGTCCCACACCGGCGAGACGCAGGGTTGGCAATAAGCCTCGTCGTCTTTCACCACCAGCAGCAAATCGACGGATTTGCGCGCGATGGCGCGGTGCGGATCGCTCGCCGGCACGCCCATCACGTCGTACATCATCACGCTGTTGGCCATGGCGGGATAGATCGCACCGAGGCCGTCCTCGCCGTTGAGGCGCTCCGTCGTCCAGCGCACGCACTCGGCGACGGCGCGGCGGCGCAGGCCCTTCGGCCACGGCACGACTTTGAGGACCTTGTCGAGCGTGTTGAAGAAGAACGACCAGCCGGTGCTCTGGTGCGGGGCGCGCGGCGAGATCACCGGCACGCCGGGCACGAAGAGCTCGGGCACATGGACGCCGCGCGGATTGCGCGCCACCGGCTGCAGCGCCGCCAGCACCAAGAGCGGCACGATCACGGTGCGCGCCCAATAGCTCATCTTGGAAAGATGAATGGGAAACCAGCGCGGCAGCAGGATGAGCTCGACCGGCACGGTCGGCACGTTTTGCCACGGCGTCTCGCCGTAAAGCGCCAGCAGGATGCGGGTGAAGACATTGGCCTTGATGGCGCCGCCGCGGGCGCGGATCGCCGCGCGGGCGCGCACCATGTGCGGCGCATCGATGTCGTCGCCGATCATCTTGAGCGCGAAATAGGCCTTCACCGTCGCCGAGATGTCGAAGGCGCCGGCGTGGTAGAGCGGCCAGCCGCCGTGCGCGCCCTGGATGCGGCGCAGGTAGTTGCCGATCTTGCGTTCGAGATCGAGGTCCGGCGTCTCGGCGAGGTAATGCACCAGCAGGACATATTCCGACGGGATCGTCGCGTCGGCTTCGAGCTCGAACACCCAATGGCCGTCCGCGCGCTGCTGCTTCAGCAGCGCGGCGGTGGCATCGCCGAGCATCCTGTCGACGGCAATCGTGCCTTCGCGGTCTATGACCATCTGGTTCATGGGCGGATTATACCGGCCCGCGCGCGAGCGCCAAGGACGCCGCCTTTTGCCCCGAGCGCACCGCGCCTTCGATGGTCGACGGCAGGCCGGTGTCGGTCCAGTCGCCGGCCAGCAGCAGGTTGGACCAGCGCGTCGCCGCTTTGGGGCGCAGGCGCGCCTGCGCCGGCGTCGCGGCGAAGGTGGCGCGGCGCTCCTTGACGACCTGCCAGGGCGGCAGCTCGGCTGGAAGGTGAAACACTTTGGCCACATCGGCCCAGAATCGCCTGGCGAGGGCCTCGCGGTCGTCGTCCACGATGGCGTCGGCGCCGCTGACGGTGATGGAGATGCGGTCGGCGAAGGCGAAGATCCATTCCGCCGCGCCGCCGATGACGCCGGTCATCAGCGGCGCGCCGGCGGGCGGCACGATCTTGAAATGCGCGTTGACGATGGAACGGAATTCGGTCGGCGCGGTGAGGCCGGGAAGAAGTTCGGTCGCGGCCCAGGGCGGCACGGCAAGGATGACGGTGTCGTTCGCGGCGACGGCGATGGTCTCGCTGGGAAGTTGCAGCGCCGCGACGCGTTCGCCTGCGAAGTCCAGCGCGCGGACGCGCTGGCCGAGGCGAACCTCGGCGCCTTTCGACGCGAGATATGTCAGCGCCGGATCGACGAACGCCGCCGCCAGCGTCGGATGCGCGATGCGCGGGCGATAGGCGTTGCCGCCTTTGGCCAGCGACTGCGCGATCACCGCGCCGGCGAGTTTCGCCGAAGACGTCTTGGGATCGGAATTCAGCACCGCGAGCAGGAAGGGTTGCAGCAGGCGCTCCCACAACGGGCCGTCGCAAGCGATGACGTCTTCGATGCGCTTGTCGCCGCCGGCCAGCAGCAGCTTGACCAGCGCGAGATAGTCGGGCGGCGCGGTGTCGGGCACGCGGCGGTCTCTGGCGAAAATCCACCACGCCAGCGCGCTGCTGTTGGGGCGGATGGTCCAGCGCTTATCGTCGCGGACGTCCACGAAATCGAACACGGCGCGGTCCGGGCCCGCCAGCGCGTCCGTCGCACCGATGGTGGCGAGATACGTTTGCACGGAATGATTGCCGGAGAGCACCAAGTGGTTGCCGTTGTCGATCACTGCGCCCAGCACCGGATCGAAATAGGAGCGGCAACGGCCGCCGGCCTGCGGCGCGCCTTCGATGAGCGTGACCTTGCGGCCCTGTTCGGCCAACGCCACGGCGGCGGCGAGGCCCGCCAGCCCTCCGCCGACGACGTAGACGGTGCTCATCCGAACAATCCGTGGCGCAGGACGATGGCGAGCAGTTTCGGCTTGCCGAGGCTGACGCGGCGGCGCGGCGGCGCCCAACCGACGGCTTCGGTCTGGCGCAGGATCTCCTCATACACCGCGCCCATCAGGCGCGGCGTGGAGATGCGGCCTTTGGGACGCCGCGCGAGAACATCGGCAGTGACGGCATAAAGCCGATGCGCGTCGCGCGCGACGAGCTTGCAGACCGTGTCGATGCGCGGATCGGCGATGATCGCCTTGGGCTCGGTCGCGGTGATTCCGGCTTGCGCGATGTATTCGCGCGGCAGGTAGAGGCGGCCGATGGCCGCGTCCTCGTCGATGTCGCGCAGGATGTTGGTAAGCTGCAGCGCTCGGCCCAGGTGATAAGCGAGCACGAAACCCGGGCTCTCTTCCATGCCGAAGACCTTGATCGACAGGCGTCCGACGGCGCTGGCCACGCGGTCGCAATAAAGATCGAGCGTTTGTAGGTCGGATGCCACGATGTCTTCCGTGACATCCATGTCCATGCCGTCGATAACCGTGAGAAAATCGATCTTGCGCAAACCGTATCGGGCCACATGGGGGGCCAGGAATTCAATGCGCGCGGGCGGGCGGCCGTCGTAGAGCTCGTCGAGATCGACGCGCCATTTGGTCAGTTCGATGGCACGCTCCTCGCGGGTGCCGATGCCGTCGTCGGCGATGTCGTCGACGATGCGGCAGAAGCCGTAGATCGCGAACATCGCCTCGCGCTCGGCCTTCGGCATCAGGCGCATGGCCGAATAGAACGAGCTGTTCGACGCCTTGCGCTGCGCGGCGGCGATGACGGTTTCGGGTTCGAGGGCGTCGGTCATGACGCTGTTTTAGGCCGAAGACGGGCGGCGGCGAAATGGCCGAGAGAGCGGAAAATCAGGCCGGGCATCTCGCTTTTGCGGTGATGGACGCGGTCGCAGAGCGGATCGCGGGTCAGGAGGCGCCGCGTCAGGTCCTCGGCCAGGGTCTGGATGACGCTGACTTCGAGGGCGAGGCGGCGGTCCTTGATCTGGGCGGCAAAGGGCCGGGACTGGTCGAGCAGGGTTTGGGTGCGGCGGGCCAGCGCGGCGAGGACGTCGCGCAGGGCGAGCGGGGATTTGGGCCGGGCGAGGACTTCGACGGTCAGGCCCGCCTGCTCCAGCATGTCGAGGGGCACGTAGACGCGGCCGAGCGCGCGGTAGTCCTTGGCGCAGTCCTGCAGATGGTTGATGACCTGCAGCGCGGCGCACAGCGCATCGTTGGCCGGCCAGGTGGCGCGGCTCTCGCCATGCACGTCGAGCACGAAACGGCCGACCGGCATCGCCGAGTAGCGGCAATAGTCCATCAGGTCGTTCCAGTCCGCCGTGCGCGGCTTGACGCAGTCGCGGCGGAAGGCTTCGAGCAGGTCGAGGGCGTGCTGGTTGCCGAGGCCGCGCGCGGCGAGGACACGGCGCAGCGCCGTGCCTTCGGGCGAGGCATCGGACTCGCCGGTGACGCCGGCGCGCATCTGCTCCAGCAGCGCGAGCCGCGCCTCAGGCGTTGCGCCGGCATTGTCGGCGACGTCGTCGGCGGCGCGGGCGAAATTATAGAAGGCCATGATGGCGGGGCGATGGCGCTTGGCGATCAGCACCGAGGCGACGGGGAAATTCTCGTCCTTGTGGCCCTTGCCGGAACTGAGATCGCTGACGCTCACGATGGCCCCAGGGCCTGCGCCCTGCCCTTCCACATGCCGCCCTTGCCGCGCCAGTGCTGGATCGCCGAGTCGAAGGTGAAGACGGCGTAGACGAAGCCGATCAGCGGCAGCACGAAGCCCCAGAGCGGCGACAGGCGGTAGAATCTCAGGATCGGCTGGTAGGCGAGCGCCATCGCGGCCCAGGCGAGGATGCCCGAGGCCTGCGCCGAATCGCGGGTGAAGATCGCCAGCACCGGCGCCGCGCCATAGACCGCGATCATGCCGATGAAGGTGCCGAGCAGCATCAGCGGCGAATAGCCGAGCTGGGCATAGGCGCTGCGCACCACCATGGCGCGGATCTCGGCCATGCCGCGATGGGGGCGGATCGAGGCGGCGCGCTGGGTGAGGCCGAGCCAGATCGGACCCTGCGCCTTCAACGCACGGCCGAGCGCGCAATCGTCGATGATCTGCGAGCGGATGACGTCGATGCCGCCGGCCCGTTCCAGCGCCTCGCGCTTGACCAGCATGCAGCCGCCGGCCGCGGCCGCGGTATTCTTCTTGGGGTCGTTCACCCAGGCAAACGGGAACAGCATGTCGAAGAAAAAGACGAAAGCGGGGATGAGATAGGCCTCCGCCCAGCTCTTGCAGTGCAGCTTCACCATCAGCGAGGTGAGGACCAGCTTGCCGCTCTCGGCGCGCGCCATCAGATGGCGGAGATTGTCCTTGTCGTGTTCGATGTCGGCGTCGGTGAGCCAGAGGTAATCGGGGGCGCCGGCCGCCGCGACGCCCTGCTTCACGGCCCACAGCTTGCCGGTCCAGCCCGGCGGGCGCGGCGCGCCGGTCATGACGGTCAGGCGGTCCGCGCCGGGCAGCGCGCGGGCTTCGTCGGCGGTGCCGTCGCTGCTCTGGTCGTCGACCAGGATGACCCTGAACGCGCCGGGATAGTCCTGCGCCAGCAAGCTGCGGACGGTGCGTTCGATGACGTCGGCCTCGTTGCGTGCCGGCACCACGGCGACGACGGATGGCCAGGTCGCGGGCGCGGCGGGTTCGCTCACGTCGTCGCGCTCGCCCATCACCCAGAACATGCCGCGCCCGGCCAGCAGATAGAGCCAGATGGCGACGGGGATGAGGGCGAGCAGCGCGATCACTTTATGTAACCCGCCTGGCGGAACCAGCTCACTGCGTCCTCGATGGCACGCGCGTAGGGGCGCGCGGTGAAGCCGAGTTCGTCTCGCGCCTTCTGCGACGAGAAGAACATGTGATAGCGCGACATGTTCAGCGCATCGACGGTGAGCATCGGCTCCTTGCCGGTCAGGCGCGCGACCAGTTCGGCGCCGAGCGCCAGCGGATAGAGCGGCCCGCGCGGCAATTGGATGCGCGGCGGCTTGCGCCCGACCAGCGGCGCGATGACGGCGAGCATGTCCTTCAGCCGCACGTCCTCGCCGCCCAGGATGTAGTTCTCGCCGACGCGCCCCTTGTCAAGCGCGAGCAAATGGCCGCTCGCGACGTCATCGACATGCACAAGGTTCAGGCCGGTATCGACGAAGGCCGGCATGCCGCCATTGGCCGCCTGCACGATGATGCGGCCCGTCGGCGTCGGCTTGACGTCGCGCGGGCCGATGGGCGTGGACGGGCTGACGATGACGCAGGGCAGGCCCTCGCCGATGGCGCGCTCGACCAGGCGCTCGGCGACCAGCTTGCTCTTCTTGTAGGCGCCGATGACGGTTTCCTCGGAATGGCGCGAGGTCTCGTCGACGGCGCGGCCGGCGGCGGGCTTCAGCGCGGCGACGGACGAGGTGTAGACGATGCGCTCGATGCCCACCGCCTGCGCCGCGCCCATCACGGCACGCGCGCCTTCCAAATTGTTGCGCACGATCTCGCCCATGTCGCGGGCCCACAGGCGATAGTCGGCGGCGACGTGGAAGACGTAGCGCACGTCCTCCATCGCCTCGATCATCGAGGCGCGGTCGCGCATGTCACCTTCGAAGGTCTCGCAAGCAAAGCCTTCGATGTTGGTACGCACGCTGGTCTTGCGCATCAGGACGCGCACCGTGTCGCCGCGCGCCGCCAGGGCGCGGGCCACGGCGGAGCCGACGAAACCGGAGGCGCCGGTGACGAGGACGCGATTCCCCATCAGCTTTGCGCCGCCAGCGCGCGGCGGCTTTCGAGCGCCTGCCAGACCAGCAGCACCGGCACGCCGATGACGATGTCGCGGGCGCGCTTGAGCAGCGAGACGGCGAGGCCGACCTCCGGCCCGAGGCCGAACAGCGGCATCAGCGCGGCATAGCCCGCCTCCTGCACGCCGATGGCGGCGGGAACGAAGACGGTGGCGCTGCGCAGCGCCGCGAGCAGCGCCTCGATGGCCAGCGCCGAGAAGAAATCGATTGGGTGGCCGATCAGCCGCACGCTGAGCCAGATCAGGCCGCCGGCGGCGATCCAGGAGACGAGATGGATGGTGGAGGAGAGCGCCAGGCGCGCCGGCGACGCGTACATCGCGCGCATCTGCTCGCCGAACGCGGCGGTGTGTTTCAGCGCGGCGGGCAGGAAGCGGCCGGCGAGACGCTCGGCCAGCGCGCTGCCGCGCTGCTGCAAGACGACGAAGGCGGCGATGCCGGGGACGAGCAGCAGCGTGCCGAGGATGAGCCCGTCGACATAGGGCGCGGTGGCGGACGATGCGCGCAGCTGCGCGATGCAGAGCGCGATGCCAATCAGGATGAAGACGATCTGCGCCATCAGCTCGGTCGTCACGTCGGTGATCGCGCTGGCGAAGGCGAGCGGCGGGGAGATGCCGCGCAGGATCACGGCGCGGGCGCCGATGACGATGCCGCCGAGCTGCGAGAAGGGCAGGATGTCGCCGGCGCTGTCGCGCGTCTGGCGGCCGATGACGAAGGTGACGAGATCGCGCGGCGTGGCGCCGGGGATCAGCGCCAGCCAGCCGCTGCCGAGCAGCGCGACGACGGCGAGACCCGCAAGCGTCAGCAGTGCGAAGCCCGCGAAACCGACGGCGGCGACCGCCTGCCAGACGGATTCGACGCCGATATGGAACAGCAGCCAGACGAAGAGGGCGAGCCCGATCAGCGCCGCGGCGATGACACCGATCTTCATGGCTCGATCAGGCGGCCGCGACGGCGGCGCGCTTGGGCCCGAAGACGCGGCGGAAGGTGCGGATCATGAACGGCACGAAGCGCGGGCGCTTCAGCCGCTGGTCCCAGACGCCGAGGCGGCGGTCGTTCTCGGCGAGACAGGTGTCCATCAGCTTGTAGATGTCGATTCCGTCGCCGCCGAGCTGGCTGGCGCCGTTGACGGTGAAGTTGTTGTCCTGCTGGCCGTTGCTGACGTCCGAGGCGATGCCGATGCGCTCATAGACGAGGAACGCCCACACTGCGAGCACCTTCAACTCGAACCACGGCCGGCGCCAGAGCGGCATGTTGCGGCGGTACCAGGCGACCCAGTTGACGAAGAACAGGATGTGGCGGCCTTCCTCGTGCACCACCGGCTCGAAGGTATCAACCAGCGCGGCGGGGAAAAAGCCGGACTGCTTCGCGGTCTCGAACAGGCCAAAGGCGAAGAAGCTGTCGATGCATTCGCTGTAGCCGGTGACCATGAAGGCCCATTCGGGGTCCTTGGGGCGCGGATAGGCGGGCTCCGGCGCCAACGTGATGCCGTAGGCCTCTACGAGATTGGACAGCACGTAGCGGTGGCGGCGCTCCTCGAAGCCGTTGAGCTCGACGGCCTTGCGCAGCAAGGGGTCGGGCACCAGCTCGGCGAAGGTGCAGACGTTGAGGCCGGCGCGGTTCTCGGTCTGCACCGCGATGTCCCAGATCGGCAGCGCGGTGATGCGCGCCTTGGTGTCATCATCGAGCTTCGGCCAGTCGATCACGGCGGGGCGGTAGGGATTGAAGCTGTCGAGCAGCGTCTTGCAGAACAGGCGCTTGTGCGCCTCCGAGCCCCAGCGGATGCGCCCTTCGGGCACGGCGGGCCCGGTGCCGGTGATTTCGGGAAAGGTCAGTGCCGTCATGGTCGTGTCGTGTCCGCTTGGAAAGGCATTTTTGCAGGGGGTGCCCTGCCCGCCAAGACCCCGAAAATTGTTAAGGAATTTGAGTGGCTTGGCCCGCAAGCGTGGTAGCAGATGGAGGCGCATTTCGCAAAAGCGAAATGTCAGCGACGATTGCGGGCGCCATGCCGTATTGAATCGATATCAATGACCCCATCCGGCCGAACGCGATAGACGATAATGAATGGCCTAACCGTCGTTAGTTCCCGCGTGCCGGACTTCATCCCGCGACGGCCACGCTCCGGAAATGTCGTGAGCCCATGACAAGCGTTGATGAGCAAGAGCGCCATTCGCGCGGCGGCATGAGGACTGTCTTGCGCGATGTAACGCTGGATGGCCGCAATGTCTCGAAGCGCTCGCTTCGAGAATTTTACTAGCATTCGGGCATTGGCAGTTCTTCGTCGGTTCCCCAAGAAAGAACCCAACGGCGAACCTCGTCGAGCGGCACCCATCGGCCTGCTTCGATGTCCGCTATGCCTTCCTCCACGGCTGCCAAATATTCCGCCTGCTGCGCCGGTGTCAGGGCGTTGAAATCCGCCATGGCTTCCGAATTGTCTTCGGTAATCGTCTCGGGTGCGGGCTTGGGCGCCATGATGAAAGACTAGCGCCCGCGGCCACGCGCCGCCAGAGGTGATTCAACTTAAAGTTGCGCGTCAAAAATCCGCGAAGCCGCCCTTGGCGATGGCGGAGTTGCGGAAGGCTTCGACGGCGCGGGGCGCGATCAGGGCGTCGCGTTCCTCTTCGTAGCGGTAACCCGGCGCGCTGCCGGGATATGCGCCTGTCGCGGGATGCAGGTAGATCTCGCTGAGACCCTCGGGGAGATTTTCGATCAGGCCGAGCACGCGCGCCGGCGTCATCGCGCCGGACCAGGCGAGGCCGAAGACGGCATCGGGCACGCGCAAACCCGCCGCGCGGAAGCGGGCGCGCGACGCCCAAGCCCAGGGCGCGGTGGCCAGCGCGGAGGGCAGCTTCGCGCCGGGTTCGGCCCGGCGCAGCACGGCGTGCGGCTCCAGCGGCACGCGGATGGCGCGCAGGCCATAGGTTTTTCCGACGCGCAGGATCGTCGCGGCGATCGTCGGATGCAGGTGGAAATGCTTGTGCGTGTTGACGTGGTCGAGGCTGAGGCCGGTGGCGCGGAAAGCGCCGAACTGCGCGTCGATCTCGGCCGCGAGCTGGCGGCGGACATGCGGAAAGAAAAACATCTTCGCGGCGGCGCGCGCCATGTCGCCCCGGAAATTTCCCGACGCATCGACGAGATCGGGCACGGCGGCGGCGGGCAGCGTCGGCTTGCCGTCGACCAGCACAAGGTGCAGGCCGACCCGCAGGCGCGGATTGGCGTGGGCGCGCGCCACGGCGTCGGCGGCGGCCGGCGCGGAGACCATCAGGCTTGCGGCGGTGAGGATGCCGTCCCGGTGGCCCTGCTCGACCGCGTCGTTGACTTCGCGCGCGGCGCCGAAATCGTCGGCCGTGACGATGAGTTTTTTCATTCCACCCTCCCCTTGAGGGAGGGTCGAAAAATCGAAGCGCAGCGAAGATTTTTCGGGGAGGGGTCTGTCACTTGCGCAGGTCCCGGACCCCTCCCCGAAATTTGCTTCGCAAATTTCGACCCTCCCTCAAGGGGAGGGTGAAATCGGCTACGAGACAATCATGTCTTCGCGGTTGCGCAGGAACTGGAAGAACTCCACGCCCTCGCGCAGGCGGCGGACCAGCATGTCGCGGCTGGTCAGCATCTCCTTCACGATCTCGATGATCTTCGACGGGCGGAAGTAGAACTTCTTGTAGAAGTCCTCCACCGAATTGAAGATCTCGGTGTGGCCGAGATTGGGATAGCTCAAGGGCGCGATCTGCGTGCCGTCGTCGGTCAGGAGGTCCACGTCCGACGCGAACCAGCCGTTTTCCTTGGCCTGCTTGTAGAGGAAGGTGCCGGGATAGGGCGCGGCCAGCGACACCTGGATGGTGTGCGGGTTCACTTCCTTGGCGAAGGCGAGCGTCTCCTGGATGGTCTCGCGCGTCTCGCCGGGCAGGCCCAGGATGAAGGTGCCGTGCACCACGATGCCGAGCTCGTGGCAGTCCTTCGAGAAGCGCTTGGCAACGGGCACCAGAAGGCCCTTCTTGATGTTGTGCAGGATCTGCTGGTTGCCGGATTCATAGCCGACCAAGAGCAGGCGCAGGCCGTTCGCCTTCATCACTTCCAGCGTCTTGCGCGGCACGTTGGCCTTGGCGTTGCACGACCACACGACGCCCAGCGGCCCGAGCGCGCGGGCGAGCTGCTCCACACGGTCGTGGTTGTCGGTCAGCGTGTCGTCGTCGAAGAAGATCTCCCGCACTTGCGGGAAATTCTCCTTGACGTATTTCACGTCCGCCACGACGCGGTCGATCGACATGAAACGGTATTTGTGCCCGCCGATGGTCTGCGGCCACAGGCAGAAGGTGCAGCGCGACTTGCAGCCGCGGCCCGTGTACCAGCTCATGTACGGGTGCAGCAGGTAGCCGCCGAAATACTTCTCGACCGTCAGCTGCTTGTAGAGCGGCAGCACCGACGGCAGCTTGTCCATGTCGACCAGGATTTCGCGCTCGGGGTTCGAGACGATCTCGCGGGCGGCGTTGCGATACGTCAGGCCCGCGACCGTCGCCCAGTCGGCGCCTTCGGCCATTTCCTTGATCGTGAAGTCGTATTCGTTGCGCGCCACGAAATCGAGCGCGCTGCACGCTTCCATGCTCTCGACGGGCTCGACCGCCACCTTGGCGCCGATGAAGCCGATTCTGGCGCCGGGATTGATGGCGCGGATCATCGTCGCCGTCTTACAATCCGACTTGAAGCTGGGCGTCGAGGTGTGGATGACGATGAAGTCGTGGGACTTCACGTCTTCCTCGATGTCCTTGAACGACAAATTGTGCGGCGGCGCGTCGATCAGCTTGGAGCCCGGCACCATGGCGGCGGCCTGCGCCAGCCAGGTCGGGAACCAGAACGACTTGACCTCGCGCTTCATCTGGTAGCGCGCGCCGGCGCCGCCGTCATAACCGTCGAAGGACGGAGCCTGCAGGAAAAGCGCTTTCATGGAACCAACCTTTACAATTGCGACATGGCGCCGGAGGCCTGGACCTCGAAGCGGCTGCCGCGCCAGGCGACCTTCTGACCGAAAAACGACGCCAAGAAAACAGCCAAGGATATAGTGTCGCGAACCGGCATCAGCCAGATGGGGCCCGAGGCGGCCCCAAACGCCTTTTCCACACGGAACTTGAGGATTAAGCGCGCCAGAAGCGCCGCGGCGGCGGCGGCGATCGGCACGATGCCGCCGCCCAGCAGGGCCACGCCCAAGAGCGCCAGCGGGAACGGGTGGGTGATCACGGTCCCGACATGCGGCCACGGCCGGATGACGCGGACGGTGCGGCTCCAGCGCAGTTCATGGCTGAAGAGGTCGCGGGCCGTGTCCTCGGTGCAGCGGTGGGTGACGGCCAGCGGCAGGACGTCGACCTTCAACCCGCGATGGCGGATGGCGCGGCCGATCTCGTAATCGTCGGCGAGGTAGTTCGCGAAGGCCTCGAAGCCGCCGATCGCGTCCAGCGTGGCGCGGCGCAGCGCGATGGTCGAGCCCAGGCAGGCGTCGGCGACGCCCCACCAGCTGCCGAACATCATATTGGGCAGGAAGTCGTAGCTCGTGCCCATGGCGGCCAGCGTCGACCAGGCGCTGGCACCCGGCCGGCCGGTATAGGGGCAGGTCACCGCGCCGACACCGGGCTGCAGCAATCCGCCGGCGACGCGGCGCAGATAATCGCGCGGCACGGCGATATCGCTGTCGCTGAGCACCAGCACGCCATGCCTGGCGCGCTCGGCCATGTTGATCAGGTTGGAGACCTTGGCGTTGGAGCCGTAGCGGCGCGCGTCGATCACCAGCTCCATGTCGATGCCGGGATGGCGCGCCATGAGATGGCGCACCACGGCGATAGCCGGGTCCGACACGTCCTGCACGCCGAAGACGATCTGGATCGGCGCCGGGTAATCCTGGTTCAGGAAGGTATCGAGGTCCTCTTCCAGGCCGGGCGCATCGAAGTGCAGCGGCTTGAGCAACGTCACCGCCGGCAACTCGGAAGCGGCGGGCCTATGCGCCGCGGCGAAGCGGCCGGCCACGGCGGCGGCGAGCAGCAGATAGATTGCCCCTGCCAGCGACAGCGCAACGAAAAGCCAACCCAAGGTATGCACCAGCAAATGCACTTTAGCGCTCCGGACGTCCCAGCCCCCGCTGCGACGTGCGCAACATCGCATTTTCGGACGGGATAGTGAAATCGCAAGCGATACGCGGTTAAGGCTGCTGGTGGATCAGGGCAAGGTTACAGCGTTGTTACGCAAGGTGATTTCGGCCGGGTTCCCTGTGAGCGACAGGACCAGACGGGCGTGCGCCAGCGCGGTTTTGGCCGGGATGGCCAGATGGAGCGTCACCGTCCGGGGATTCAGGTCGGCGGGCGCCTCCAGCGCCGGGATGGGAACCGTGGCGACCGGCCTGCCCGCGGCATCTTGCAGGCTGAGCCTGCCGGCCGGGGTCGCGACGGCGCCCAGGCTGTGCACCGTCACGTCGAGCGTGCCGGTTCCGGCATGGATGTCGTCCGGGCCGATGGCGATGTCCAGCCGCGCCGAGACCGGCGGCGCCGGTTTGGCCAGGGTGAATTCGATCACCACCGTCCGGTGCGGCGCAAAGTCGAGGTGCACGGAGGCATCGCGTTCGAAGGCCAGCGATCTGGTCTGCGTCGCACCGTCGGGCTTGTCGTCGTTGTTGTCGTCGATGCCCGTCGTCATCGTCCACTGACCGGCGGCGATGTTCGCGCCGGTCATCGTGGCGGCGATGGGCGCGTTCGTCAGATTGCAGGCAATGACCTTGAAATGCGTCGGCGAGGCATCGCTGATCAGGATCGCGACGTTCTCCGCCGCCGTCGGCGCGCCCGCGAAGCGCCAGCGCACCAGATGGCCGGGATAGATCTGGTTGCGGCGCAGCGCCATGCCGCCGAGGCGCGAACGCTGCAGCAGGTCGCTGAACAGCTCGACACGGTCGGACCACAGCTCGCCTTCGGTGACCATGTACATGCGATTGAGATCGGTGGTGATCTCCGACGTGTAGAGGTCTTCGAGATAATGCTTGTCGCCCGTCATCTGCCAGGCGATGAAGCGGTCGAAGTCGGCCGGCCTTGCGCCGCTGTCGCGCGCCTCACCGCCCTTGCCGGCGTCGGCGGCCTTGGCGAGGTCGCGGCCCCAGCTCGCCTGCTTGTTCAGGCGTTCAAGCGCGTTGGCGTTGAGCAGCGACAGCGCGCCGTGATCGCCCTTGCCCACCACGCTTTCGATGGGCGCGAGATATTTGGCGTCCGAGGTCCAGCTGTAAGCCGTCCACATCAGCTGCACGATGCCGGCGAGGCCGTTGCTGCCGGGCGTCAGCGTGCCGCGGTCTTCGTCGCTCAGCGAGTTGATGTCTTCGGGGAAGACGGTTTCGCCTTTGTCAGTCTTGCGCGCATGCGCGAGGTAGCCATCGGCCAGCGCCAGGACGAGCGCCTTCATCTTCGCATTGCCGTTGTATTCGGCGAGCGCGATGCCGGGATGCAGGATCAGGTAGGAATAGGGTTTCGACCACGCCCAGGGCCCTTCGCGCACGACATGCGTGCCGCTGAAGAGGCTCGAGAGCACATGTGTGTGGCCGGCGCCGGCGGGACCGGTGATGGACGCATAACCGCGCGCGGTATCCATCAGCCGCTCGATCATCTTGGGATCGCCGTCCGCCAGCATGGCGTCCTCGGCGCGGGCATTGATGCCTTCTTCATAGGAGTGCAGCTGGTCGGTCAGGATGGTGCCGAGGCCGTTCGTGATCATGCCGTTGCGGTCGACGGCGTCAGTGAGCGCGTCGAGCGAGCGCTTGATCTTGTCGGGCTCGTCGCCCATCAGCGCCAGCGGCGGCCATTGCTCGGTGAGGTCGTCGTCATCGGAGATGCCGCCACCGAAATCGCCGAAGGCGACCTGGCGGTGGTCGATCCACCAGTCGACGAACAGGCGCACGAGCTTCAGATCCTGCACCTGCCGCGCCGCCCATAGCGGCACGCCCTGGGGCACCGGCGGCAGCGTCACGGCGGGCCAGCCGGCTTCGGGGCTGACCTCGGCCCAGTATTGCCGCGCCACGACGTTGCCGGGATCGGCACGCAAGAGGTCCGTGATCTCGCGGGTGAAACGCTCGAAGCGGGCGAGGCTGCGGGTCGAGGTGTGCTCCTCGACGAAGAACGCGAAATTGTCGCGCATCTGCGCGAAGCGGTCCGCGATGTGCTCGGGCAGCGCTTTCTCGCGCGGCTTGAAGACGAGGCGGATGCGCGTGCCGTCGAGCGACGCGGCGCCAAAGCCGCCGCCGGCCGCGGCGATGCTGAGATAGAGGCTGACGTCCGGCGGCAGCAGACGGTCACGGGTGTCGAGCCACAGCATGCGCGCCTCGCCCGGCTTCACGCTGACCGAGATGTCGAGGAGGTTGCGCGCCGGCCAGATCGGATCCTTGACCTGAATATTAAGCGGCAACAGGCCGCCATGCGTCGGCTTGACGTTCAGCGCCGGCAGGTCGATCGCAATGCCGTCGAGGCCGGCCGCCATGTTCTGCCAGCCATAGCCGTAATGGCTCTGCGCCAGGCCCGCGCGGGGCTCGCGCAGGTCGGCCGGGATCAGCACATGCACGATGGGCAGCGACGGCGCCGCATCCGGCGCGCGCGGCCTGGACGCTGCGCCGTCCGGCAGCGCGACGACGCTGGCGCGTTCGTCGGCCACGAAGCGGCCCTTCACGAAATCGCCAAGCGTGTCGAGCGTGGGATAATCGTGCGGCTCGGCCGCGGCCTTGATCGTGTAGCTCAGCACCTGCGCGCCGGCGGGCGGGCCGCCGGGCGTCACGTTGTAGGCGGCAACCTCCTGCAGCGGATTTTCCTGGGTGACGTTGTCGAAGCGCAACCTGCCGCCGGTGAGCGCGGCGAAGTCGGCGGTGCTGCGTTCCAGGCCTGCCGACCGCACGGCGAGGACATGCTCGGCGCCCGTCGCGGGCAGGAAGGTGAAGGTGCCGTCGGCCGTGCCCTGCACTTCCAGGTGGTTCCACGCCTCGGTCGGCAGGGTGAAGGTAACCGCCTTGCCGCCATCGACATAGACGTTCCAGTCGGGCAGCTCGAAATAATCGTGGCGGCCGGCGATGCGCGAGCGGTTGTAGACGCCGGGCCAGGTGGTCTCGGGGATGCCGTCATTGGCGCCCGTCATCCGCTCCTTCAGGTCGCGGGCGTCGCTGAATTCGATCCTGCGGATTGTGGTCGCGGGCGATGCCAGATAGGCGGGCGCGGCGCCGGTCCAGCCGTAGCGCTGCCACCATTCGGCGCGCCAGCGGGGGTCGGCGAGATCGCGCACCGGCGCGGCATCGTTTGCCACCGCCTCGTCCTGCGCCAGCGCCGCGATACTCGCCGATGTCAGCATGTGATCGTAGATCGCCAGCGCGCCGACGTCGCCGCCGCGCATGTATTGATACGCCGTCTGGACCTGCATCGGCGAGATGGTGCGCGCATGCGGCCCGAACTGGTCGAGCGCGGTGTCGTAAATTCCGGCGCGATCCACCTGCCCCGCCAGCTTGCCGTCGACATAGAAGCGGATGCCGGTCGTCTCGTCCCAGGCGAGCGCCAGATGCAGCCACTGCTCGGGTTTGGGCGGCGCGGGCAAGGTGTACGATACGCGCACGCGCGCCAGACTCGCATCCGTCACCATCGCGTCGAAGCCGTGGCCGTTATAGTCGATGCGCAGCCACGTCATGTCCCATGAGGTGTGGTCGCCATAGCCGACGCGGAAAATGGGAAACGGCGCGGCGCCGAGCGGGGTGCGGGCGCGCCAGTTGAAGGCGAGCGTGCCGCGCTGGGCGTAGATGTTCCCCGCTGCGTGCCACGAGACGACGCCGTCATCGGCGAGCTGGAGATAATTGCCCTGCGGCCCGCCGGCCACGACCGGGGCGCGGTCGGCGATGTTGGGCGCGGGCTCGCCGCGCGCGGTGTCGGCGGTGAGGCCGTGGTCGAAGGTCAGGTGGAAGAGGAGACCTCTGTCGCTCGCCGGCGCGGCCGCAGCGCCGATGCCGAACAGGCAGGCCGCCAGCACCGCGCCGCGCACAATTCCCTGCCCTGCCCGCATCGATTTGATCCCGATTTTTCCAGGATGGTAACCGGTGTCATTCAAACTGGGAAGGGACGTTTCGCAATCTTGGCCGACGCTTGCGAACCACAAACCAGCCGCCCGCCACGGCGACACTCACGCCGGACAGGAACAGGGCGGCGACCTTGCCGAAGAAAGGAATGGCGGTTGACGCCAGCTCCCCCGTGAGCGGAATGCCGAAGCGCTCTGCGATCAGGGCGAACTGGACAATGGCCGCCAACGCCCACAACGCGATCAGCACCCCGCACACCAGAAATATCCAGCCGAACAGCCGCCGCATGTTCATGCGTCGAACATGATCACGGAGCGTGCCAGCTCGCCGCGCTTGAGCTCGTCGAACGCTTCGTTGATCTCAGCCAGCTTGATGCGGCGGCTGATCATGTCGTCGAGCTTGAGCTTGCCGGACATGTAGAAATCCACCAGCCGCGGCATGTCGACCGGGAAGCGGTTGGAGCCCATCAGCGAGCCCTGGATGCGGCGCTCGCCCAGGAAATCGAAGCCGTGCAGCTCGATCTTGGTGCCCAAGGGAATCATGCCGATGATGTTGGCCGTGCCGCCGCGCGCCAGCATGCGGAAGGACTGCTCGGCGGTCTGCTTCAGGCCGATGGCCTCGAAGGAATGGTGCACGCCGCCCTTGGTCATCTCCATCACCTGCGCCACCGGATCGCCGGCCTTGGCGTCGACCACGTCGGTGGCGCCGAAATGCCTGGCGAGGTTCAGCTTGCTGCCGTTCATGTCGATGGCGATGATGCGCCCGGCGCCCGCGATGGCGGCGCCGTTGATCGCGGCCAGCCCGACGCCGCCGCAGCCGATCACCGCGACGGTCTCGCCGGCGCGGACGTTGGAGGTCTGGATCACGGCGCCGACGCCGGTGGTGACGGAGCAGCCGATCAGCGCCGCGCGGTCGAGCGGCATGTCCTTGCGCACCGCGACGCAGGCGTGCTGGTGGATCAGCATCTGCTCGGCGAAGCTGGAGAGGTTCAGGAACTGGTTCATCGGTCCGGCGCCACTGGAGAGGCGCGGCTCGTCGCCCTGCTGGCGGCGCGTCTCCGGACTCTGGCAGCGCGACATGTGGCCGGTGAGGCAGTGCTCGCAATGGCCGCAAAAGGCGCTGAGGCAGGTAATCACATGATCGCCCGGCTTGACGGTGCGCACCTCGCTGCCGACCTGTTCGACGATGCCGGCGGATTCATGCCCGAGCACGACCGGGACCTGCGCGGGGTACGAGCCCTCGATGAAATGCAGGTCGGAATGGCAGACGCCGGCGGCGACGGTGCGGATCAGCACCTCATGCGGCCCGGGCTTGTTGATCCGGACGTCTTCGATAACGAGCGGCTTGCCCACTTCGCGCAGGACGGCGGCTTTCATGATGCGTTTCCCCTTCGATGGTTTTTTGAACTCTAGCATTCAACACAGGCCTGTCATCCCCGGCCGAGGAACGCGCAAGGTCTTCATCCAACCCAAACCTCACCATGGCCGGGCTTGACCCGGCCACCCACCTATCCGCCACGCATCAACACAGAGTCATTGGCGCGCAGACGCGCGCCGGCTGGGTGGCCGGGTCAAGCCCACTGCTGTCCGGTTTAAATTGGTGGACAAGGCGCATGGCGTTGATTCTTCTGTCTTCCAAGCGTTTGGC
>OLLF01000243.1_pt1 | contig 25915 bp, 29 predicted proteins | sample 1604471 | NCBI WGS metagenome assembly OLLF01 (sample SAMEA104055714, study PRJEB20765) | soil metagenome | isolation source: soil
CGGCGGCGTCACGGGCGCGGGGCGCGGCGCCTGCACCGCGGCGGGCCTGGGCAGTATCGGCTGCGGCAACGGCGCGACCGGCTGCGACATCATCGTGTTGGTCGAGGTCAGCACGTAATAGGCGCCGTAGATCATCAGCAGGACGACGACGCCGGCGATGATCTTCCAGCCCTGCGGCAGGCGGCGGTTGTCGTCCTCGTCGATGACGGTGACGGGCTGCTGCGTGTCGGTGTCGGTGCGGCCGGCGATCTCGGCCTTGAAGCGCTCGACGGTCTGGCCGGCGTCGAGGCCGAGATAGTCGGCATAGGAGCGCACGAAGCCCACGGCATAGGTGCGGCCGGGCAGCGCGTCGAGGCGGTCTTCCTCAATGGCTTCAAGGTGATCCTTGCGGATCTTCAGAGATTTGGACACCGTCGCCAGATCATCGCCCCGGCGCAGGCGCGCGGCCCGAAGGTCCTGGCCGACGGTCTCCAGAGGGGTGTCGCTGTCGCCGGAAATCTCGCGCAGATGGATGCGGCGGCTTTTCAGGTTGCCGCCATCGTCCACCGTCAGGCGTGTCACTTTGGTCATCGGGCAACAAATATCCGCAGCCGCGCACGCCTGCCAGCCAATTCTTTGCAACAGGCCGGAATTCGGCCATTTCCGGCGACAAAAGCCCTAGATGCCGCACATGCCGGCGATTATGCTCCGCTGTGGAACCCCGCCAGGGGGCCCCGCATCAGCCGCCCGGATTGGGGGAGCGGTTGAGCGAACCGCGGCGATCGATGTCGCCCATCATCTCCCGGGCCTCGGCGGACAACTGGGCCCATTCGGCTGCCGTGTGGCAGGTGCGCTTGGGAATCAGCTGGCCGGTGACGCGTTCCAGGCGGCAGGTGACGGCGTTGTCGGGATCCACGGCCGCCGGCGTGGCGGCGGGCGCCGTATTGGCCGGCGTGGTCTGCGCCGAAGCGCCAACGAAAGCAGCCCCAATGCTCAAAACAAGGGCAATCGGCAGAACACAGCGCATAACGAGCGACCCTTCAACAGGTGATGAACACAAATCATATGAAAGGTTCGACATTATTTCAAGCACCCCGCGTTGCGCCGCTGCAACGCCGTGTTCACTTTAGGGCTATGCCGCGTTCCGCCGCGAAAGCGGTCAAGCGTGTGCGAAGGCTGTGATCGGTGCGGCCGCACAGCTTGGTCACGAACGGCGTGACTTCGCTCAAGTCCATGCTGCGGATCATCATTTTGATCGGGCCGATATTGGCCGGCTGCATCGACAGGGTGCGCAGGCCGAGCCCCAGCAGTGCCATGGCATCCAGCGGCTTGCCGGCCATTTCGCCGCACAGCGAGAGCTCGCCATGGGCCTCGGCGGAACTTTTCACGATGAGCTGGATCAGAGTCAGCGAGGCCGGGTTCAGGTTGTCGTAGCGCTTGGCGACTCGGGGGTTGGTGCGGTCCACGGCGAAGGCGAAGGACAAAAGGTCGTTGGAGCCGATGGAGACGAAGTCGGCGGAGCGCATGAGCTGCGGCAGCATGAAGGCGAGCGAGGGCACTTCCAGCATCGCCCCGACCAGGACCTGGCGCGGCCGGTCGAGCCCGAGCAGGCGGGCGCGCTCGATCTCGCGGTCGATCAGGGCGCGGGCGCGGTTGAACTCGTCGACATTGGAGACCATCGGCAGCATGACGCGCAGGCTGCGACCGGCGCAGGCCATCAGCAGCGCACGCACCTGGTAGCGCAGCAGGGCGGGACGATCGAGCGCGATGCGGATGGCGCGCCAGCCCAGCGCCGGATTGGCCTCGCGCTCCCAGCGCGCGTAAGGCAGCACCTTGTCGCCGCCGAGGTCGAGGGTGCGGAAGACCACCGGCTTGTCGCCGGCGGCGTCGAGGATCTCGCGGTAGAACTGCGCCTGGTCGGCGAGGCGCGGCATGGTCTCGCCGATCATGAATTGCAGTTCGGTGCGGAACAGGCCGATGCCGTCGGCGCCCGACTCCGCCAGATGCGGCATGTCGAGCTTGAGACCGGCGTTCATCATCAGGTTGATCGGCACGCCGTCCTTGGTGATCGCCGGCAGGTCGCGCACGGCGGCGAAGCGCGCCTGGGTCTGCTCGCGCAAGGTGCGCTTGGCCTCGAAGGCGGCGACGATCTCGGCCTGCGGGCGCAGGTGCAGTTCGCCGGCCTCGCCGTCGATCACGATGAGGTCGCCGCCGCGGGCGGAATCGGTGATGCCTTCGGCCGAGCCGATCAGCGGCAGGCCCATGGAGCGCGCCACGATGGAGACGTGCGAGGTCGAGGCCGCGTCTTCCAGCACCAGGCCGACGAGGCGCTCGCGGCCATAGTCGAGCAGTTCGGCCGGCCCCATGGCGCGCGCCACGATGACGGCGCCCAGCGGCAGTTCCTGGATGCCGCCGTCGCCGGTCAGATGGCGCAGCAGCCGGCGCGCCAGGTCGTCGAGATCGTGCAGGCGCTCGCGCAGCACCGGATCGTCGAGCCGGTGCACGCGCACGCGCATCTCGTCCTGGACGCGCTCGACGGCGGCTTCGGCGGTGAGGCCGGCGCGGATGGCGTCGCGCATGCGCTGGCGCCAGCCCTGGTCGTGGGCGAACAGGCGATAGGCCTCGATGACCTCGCGGCCCTCCCCCGTCAGGTCGAGCTCGCTGGAATCGAGCATCTCGTCCACCGAGTCGCGCAGCGAGCCGATGGCTTCCTCCAGGCGCACGAGCTCTTCGCTCGGATTGTCGGCGACCATGCGCTCGACTTTTACGCGCGGCTCGTGGAGCACGACGCGGCCGACGGCGACGCCGTCCGACAGGCCTTCGCCGTGGAAGACGCGCGGGCGGTCGACGCGCAATTCCGGCTCGTCGAGCTCGGAGATGTTGAACAGGCCGCCCTGCGCCACGACCTCGGCGAGCACCATGGACACGGTCTGCAGCGCTTCGACTTCTTCCTCGGCATAGAGCACGGCGGCGCGGTTCTGCACGGTGAGGACGCCGAACACCTGGCCGCCGCGCACGATCGGCACGCCGAGGAAGGATTTGTAGGGGTCCTCGCCGGTTTCCGGGCGGTAGGAGAAATGCGGGTCGGCGGGCGCGTCGCTGAGATTCACCGGTTCGGCGGTCTCGGCGACGAGGCCGACCAGGCCCTCGCCTTCCTTCATCCGCGTGTTGTGCACGGCGGCGCGGTTGAGGCCTTCGGTGGCGAACAGCTCCAGGGCCTTGCCGGCGCGGCGCAGATAGATCGAGCAGACCTCGGCGACCATGTTGGTCGCGATCACGGTGACGAGCTTGTCGAGGCGGGTCTGCGCGCTCGTCTGCTCGGCCATGATCTCGCGCAGCTTGCGCAGCAGCAGACGCGGGCCGCCTGCCGAGAGGGGCATCAGGATTTTTCCTTGCGCGTAGTCATCTACGCGACGTCCAGCTCGTAGGCCGAGTGCAGCGCGCGCACCGCGAGCTCGACATATTCCTCGGCGATCAGCACCGAGACCTTGATCTCGCTGGTCGAGATCACCTGGATGTTGATGCCCTTCTCCGACAGCGTGCGGAACATGGTCTGCGCCACGCCGGGATGGGCGCGCATGCCGATGCCGATGATCGAGACCTTGGCGACGTTGGCGTCATGCGTCAGCTCGCGGTAGCCGATCTGCGGCGCCGCCTTCTCGATCGAGGCCAGCGCCCGCTGCAGCTCGCCGCGCGTCACGGTGAAGGTGAGGTCGGTCTTCTTGCCGTCCTCCGACACGTTCTGGACGATCATGTCGACGTTGACGCCGCTGTCGGCGAGCGGGCCGAAGATCGCCGCCGCGATGCCGGGGCGGTCCGGGATCTTGTGCAGCGTGATCTTCGCCTCGTCGCGGCTATAGGCGATGCCGGTGACCGGTTTCTTTTCCACGATGTCTTCCTCGTCGCACAGAAGCGTCCCGCCCGTGTCGGGATCGAAGGTCGATAGCACGCGGGTGGGGACGCGATGAAGCATGGCGATCTCGACGGCCCGGGTCTGCAGCACCTTGGCGCCGAGCGACGCCATTTCGAGCATTTCCTCGTAGGTGACCTTCTCCAGCCGCCGGGCCTTGGGCACGATGCGCGGATCGGTGGTGTAGACCCCGTCGACGTCGGTGTAGATGTCGCAGCGGTCGGCTTTCAGCCCGGCGGCGACGGCGACGGCGGAGGTGTCCGAGCCGCCGCGGCCGAGCGTCGAAATGCGGTCATGCGCCGCGACGCCCTGATAGCCGGCGACGACGGCGACTTCGCCGCGGGCCAGGCTCTCATTCATCAGGCCGGCATCCATGCCCTCGATGCGGGCATGGCCGTGCACGGCGGAGGTGCGCAGCGGAATCTGCCAGCCCATCCAGGAGCGCGACGGCACGCCGAGCGCACCCAGCGCCACGGCCAAGAGGCCCGCGGTGATCTGCTCGCCGGCGGCGACGATGACGTCCTGCTCGCGCTGGTCGGGCATGGCGGGCGCATTGGCGCCGGGCGGCCTCGCGATCTCGTTGGTCCAGCCGATCAGCTTGTTGGTCTCGCCGGCCATGGCCGAGACCACGACGGCGACTTCGTTGCCGCGGTCGCGCTCCTTCTTCACCAGCGTGGCGACATGGCGGATGCGCTCCAGGTCGGCCACCGAGGTGCCGCCGAATTTCATCGCAATCTTGGCCAATCGAGATCCAATCCAAGCGCCGGTTGCAGAAACGATGCCGTCATATAGACGGAGCAGGCCGGGCACTCAACGCGGGACTCTCCGCGCGCGGAGACCGGTAGCGACCGACGGAAATTGCACGGCAGCCCACGACGTATCTCTCACGAATGTTCGTTCGAAATACTATACCGTTGTTATGTGTTCTCAATACAATCCTTGATTGACAAGAGGCGAGTATGGACGGATGCTATATGTATACTTGTCGCTGGCGTTTGTTTTGGGGCGCGGCTGGCAAAGGCAGCCTTCGACCTGGGAGCTGAAAATGAGCAAACCAAATGCGATCGGCGATAATCCGATCAGTGGTACGTGGATCAGCAAAGTCGGTTCGACGCTCGTAATCAGCGAAACGAATGGCGCCCTGACAGGAACATTTCAAAGCACGGAATCCACCGGGACCGCCGCGATATTTGGTTCAGCAGACCCTGACGCGCGCAACAATGCGCGCGCGCTGGCGTTCTCGGCATATTGGAGTGGAACCTCGCCATACGTCACCAGTTACACAGGAATCTGCAAGGTCGATACGAGCCTCAATCATATCCAGGAAATTGAAGTCGTTTTCATGATAGCCGGATCCGCCGCAGAGGGCTTTCCGCCTTTGTGGCAGCAAACCAATATTGGGTTCGACACCTTCAAGCGCAGGACCTCTACATGAGCGGGTCGCGCCGAGGCGCGTCTTGGAGTTAGTTCGGCCCTTGGAGTCGACGTCATCCCTTCAGACCGCTCAACTCCGCGACGCTCTGCGTGTAGGCTCCAGGTCGGCCACCGAGGTGCCGCCGAATTTCATCGCAATCTTCGCCATAACCGATCCGTTTGCCGCCCAGGAAGTTGGGGCCTACATAGACGGTAGACGATCAAGGCTCAACGCCGCACACCGTCATGGGCGGCCTTGAGCCGCCCATCCATCTTGCCCGCGCCAGCGGACGCAGAAGACTCTTTCGGCGCGCCGACGCGCGCCGGATGGGTGGGCGGGTCAAGCCCGCCCATGACGTTTGGGAGAATGGCATTGGCAGAGGCGCTCAGCGACGTAACTTCGGTGGATGCGACGGAAGTCGCCAAGTTCTCCGCTATGGCGGCGGAATGGTGGGATCCCTCGGGCAAGTTCGCGCCGCTGCACAAGTTCAACCCGGTGCGGCTTTCCTTCATCCGCGACACGGCGGCGGCGCATTTCGGGCGCGCGGGGCTGAAGCCCTTCGACGGCCTGACGCTGCTGGATATCGGCTGCGGCGGGGGCCTGTTGTGCGAGCCGATGCGCCGGCTGGGCTTCGCGGTGACGGGCGTCGACCCGTCTGAGAAGAACATCGGCACCGCCAGGGCGCATGCGGCGGCGGCCGGAATTGCCGTTTCCTATCGCGCGGCCTCGGCCGAGGTGCTGCAAGATGAAGGCGCCGCGTTCGACGTGGTCCTCAACATGGAGGTCGTCGAGCATGTCGCCGACCTCAAGGCCTATCTGCGGGCCTGCGCCAGGCTGGTAAAGCCGGGAGGCCTCATGTTCGTGGCGACGCTCAACAAGACGCTGAAATCGCTGGCCCTGGCCAAGATCGGCGCGGAGTACATCCTGCGCTGGCTGCCGCCGGGCACGCATGACTGGAACCGCTTCGTCGAGCCGGACGCGCTTCGCCGGTTACTCGAAGGTGCCGGCCTCAACCCCTTGAAAACGCAAGGCGTAGCCTTCGACCCCCTGTCGTGGGACTGGCATTTGTCGAGCGATGTTGACGTGAACTACATGATCGTCGCCAGCCGCTGACGGCCGAAAATCACTGTGACCGCCTGCAGCGTCCCGGGGTCGCGAGACCCGGTTGGCCGTCGTAAGCTCGGCGCCATTTCAATCAGCATGGGGATTCGCATGAACAAGTTTGCCGCTCTGGGGCTGGCTGCGCTGGCCGCAACCGCTCTCGCCGTGTCGCCGGCCCTGGCGAAGAAGAAGCCGGTCCATCACCGGCCGCCGGCGAGAACCACGATGTGCCCGCTGGCCATGTCGCCGGGCAAATCGGGGCGGCTGGTGAGCGACGCGACCCGCACCTTCTACGACTTCCAGGGCAGCATTCCGCAGAGCATCCTGCGCTCGGCCAAGGGCATCATCATCGTTCCGGCGCTGGTCAAGGTCGGCTTCATCATCGGCGGCCAGGGTGGCGACGCCGTGCTCTTGCGCCGTATCGGCAAGACTTGGACTTATCCCGCCTTCTACTCGCTCGGCTCGCCCTCCATCGGCCTGCAGGCCGGCATCTCCAGCGCACAGATCGTGCTGGTGCTGATGACCGACCGCGCGGTCGAGGCGGTGCGGCAGGAACGCTTCCGGCTCGGCACCGAGGCGGGGCTCGCCATCTTCATGGCCGGCGGCAATGACGGCGCCGCCAGCTATCACGGCGACATCATCGGCTGGGCGCGCGCCGGCGGGCTCTATGCCGGCCTGACGCTCAACGATTCGACGCTGGAGCAGAAGCCGAGCCTGAACGCGGAGTACTACGACCGCCCGGTGCCGTTCGACGACATCTTCATGGGCCGCTCGTGCAACCGCGATGCGGATGCGCTGAGGTCGGCGCTGAAGTGAGAATTTTACCCTCCCCTTGAGGGAGGGTCGAAATTGCGAAGCAATTTCGGGGGCGCATAGCGGCAGCGTATGCGCGCGGAGCGAAGCGGAGCAGGGGGTCCGAACAGGGCGTCCGACGTCCGTACGCTGTCGCTACGGACCCCCGAAAAATCTTCCGCTGCGCTCCAGATTTTTCGACCCTCCCTCAAGGGGAGGGTAGATTTTCAATTGGCGCTGTCGATATCCGGCGGCAGCGGGGCGACGTCGACGCCCTCGTCCACCAGTTCCTTCGCCTCTTCGATGGACGCCTCACCGTAGATGTGGCGGTCTTCGGCTTCGCCGTAATGGATCTTGCGCGCTTCCTCGGCGAAGTTGGGGCCGACATAGTCGGCGTTCTCCTGCACGTATTTGCGCAGGCCCGTCATGAATTGACGCATCTTCTTGGCTTCGTCGGCGGCGGGGGCGGACTTTTTGGCGCCCGACACGGCCGGCGCCATGATGGCCTTTTCCACCTTGCGGCTGTCGCAGATCGGGCAGGTCAGCTCGCCGCCCAGGGACTGCGAGTCGAATGCCGCCGAGTCGCGGAACCAGCCTTCGAACTCGTGGCCGTTGCGGCAACGCAGGTTGTAGACGATCACGAAGCGGCCTCTGCCCGGCGGTCACCGTCTTATACGCCAAAAACGGAGTCCGGATTGATATTACGCTAGGCCTAACCCGCCTCGCGCCGCGAAGGCAAGGACGCCCGCATTAACCAAGCGCCCAGCGCCGAGCGTTTTTCATCCTGCGTCCATGGAGCGCCCATCTGCTTGCCGAATTCGGCCAGGCGGGCCTTGGCCGCGGCCGGGCTCACGGGAAGCTTGAGGATTTCGGCCTCCAGGTCGCGCTCCCGCACACGGCGGACGGCGATTCCCGCGTTCCGGCAGGCCAGCGCGACGGCGTCCCGGTAGAACTCGCCTTCCGCGGCGTGGATGGTGGAGTGCGACGCGAGAATCCCCCTCAGATCGGGCAAGGGACGGCCCGACGCGGTCAGCACGCAGCACGCTTTCGGCGCGAATCGGGCGCCGAGATCGCCGACCGCCTGGGCGGCGAGCCGGGCGGACGCCGCCGTGCAGCGCGCGATGAATTTCTCGGCGGCCGCGAACGGCATCGCTTCGGCCTCATGGAAGGGCTGCTTGGCGCCGGCCATGGCGGCGTCGCACAGCGCCATCCGGCCGCGTTCCAGGATGTGCGGCGCCGTGGGATGGCCCGCCAGCACGCAAAAAGCCGCCCAGCCGGAATGGGCGCGCACGCCCAGCGCGGCGGCTTGTCGGTCAGGGACCCTGGAACGGCCGGTCATGCTGCAAGCTTGGCACGCGGCTGCGCGCGTCCGTGACAGCAGCGGGGTCGATGTCCGCCAGGATGATGCCGGGCTCCGTGCCGGCCTCGGCCAGGATTTCGCCCCAGGGCCCGACGATCAGGGAATGGCCATAGGTCTTGCGGCCGTTGGCATGCGTGCCGCCCTGCGCCGGGGCGATGACGAAGGCGCCGTTCTCGATGGCGCGGGCGCGCAGGAGGATATGCCAGTGCGCCTTGCCGGTGGTCTCGGTGAAGGCCGAGGGCGCGGTGAGCAGGAACGCACCCTTGCGGGCCAGGGCGCGGTACAGCTGCGGGAAGCGCATGTCGTAGCAGATGGTGAGGCCGACCTTGCCCCATGGCGTGTCCGCCAGCACCGCCGTGTCGCCGCCGGCGACGGTGTTGGACTCGCGATACTTTTCACCCGACGGCAGGTCGACGTCGAAGAGATGGATCTTGCTGTAGCGCGCCGTGATGCGGCCCTTGGGGTCGATGAGAAAGGAGCGGTTGGCGGTCTTGGCGTCGCTGACCTTGATCGCGAGCGAGCCGATCAGCAGATGGATGCCCAGTTCCTCGGCCAGCGCGGCGAAGGCGGGCAGCGCCGGATCGTGCGCCTCGTCATAGCTGCTCGCGAGCTTGGCGCCGCCGTCGGGCGCCATCAGCGTGGTGTTCTCGGGCGTGGCGACGAACGCAGCACCCCTGGCATGGGCCTCGCGAATGAAGTCGGAGGCGACGCGGATATTCTGCGCCACGTCATCGGACGAACGCAGCTGGACGCAGGCGGCTTTGAAAATGGACATGGGCCCATTCTAGCGGCGAGATGGCGGTCCTCTCAAGCAATCCCGTTTTCGGAAAAGACCTAGGTTACGGCTGCCATCCCACAACCACCTGTATCGTCGCCGCGGCGGAGGTCAGCAGCGCAGCAACATAGTTCGAAAAATTGCTTTGTTCGGCGAGTTGGCGCTGTTCCGGGCTGCCGGGGACAGCATCGGTTTGGCGTATGCCGAGCATGGCGGAATAGGCCCAGAAACACCCCGATGCGATGCCGACAGTGAAACTCGCTGCCAATCCGTAGTCGTTCCCCTGGTGGCGCAAGATGAAGCCGAGGTTGGCCGCGATGCTTACGGCGGCAAACAGGACGACGAAGAGGGAGTTGGGAATAAGTCGCGCGCTCATCGACGCTGGCGCAGGCCAATTCGATATGAACAAACACCCCAGATGAATTCCGCGATGGCGACTGCCAAAAGCATCCAGGCGACCATGATTCGCAGGTCGATCGGCACAACATCGCGAAGACCGAACGGCGCCATAAGTGCCAAGGTCGCTGCAAATACCGTGATGGTGGCAAATAGCATGGCGAACGACGCCACGTTTTCGGGCTTGGGCTTCGATGCCTCAGTTTCGGACTTGTCGGTACGTTTTTTGCCCCTCGCCTCTCGGTGCTTATGCTTTGACTCTTTGGAGTTCCGGTTGCCGTCAGACAACGAATCCTCCAATCGAAGCACGGACGGTCCCTGACTTGATCGCGACATTCGGATTCCTGCGGTTGCCCAGATTTGTCGCGGCAACGTTTTGGGCGCTGTTCGGAATTTGCTCAGGCAAGAACAAAGGGCATTTCTCCTGCCCCCTTGCCTCGTCACTAGCACGTCCCGCAAACACCAAATAACCCGTTTTGGTTAGGTTCGATGCCAACTAGCCCCCTCAAATATGGGGGAAATCCGTAAAAGTCGGGAAGAGTTGCCGATCGTGTGATTCGGCCGGCAGACGATTTACCCAGTCAGAAGCGGATCGAGCTCGCCCTGGCTTTCGAGAGCATAGAGGTCGTCACAGCCGCCGACGTGTTTTTCGCCGATGAAGATCTGCGGCACGGTGCGGGCGCCGTTGGCCTTGGCTTCCATCTCGGCGCGGGCGTCCGAATCCATGAACACGTCGACTTCGTCGTATTGCGCGCCCTTCTTCTTCAGAAGGGACTTGGCCCGGACGCAATAGGGGCAGATCGGCGTGGTGTAGATCTTGATCTTCGACATGGCGGGCGACTCGGCAGCACCTTCTCGTGTCAGTTATATAATATCGCCTGCCAGCGGACGGACAACGCGGGCGAGCGCCAAAACGAAGACTTTTGCGGCCCCTGCGCGCTTTAGCGCACGCGCGCAGGCATCGACGGTTGCGCCCGTGGTTAACACGTCGTCGATGAGCAAAAGGTTACGCCCGGCAATGGCGGATTTGTGGCGCGGCGGAACCTTGAAGGCGCCCAGCATGTTGCGGCGGCGGGCCTTGGCCGAGCGCATGGCGCCCTGGCTGGGCGTGGCGCGGCTGCGGGTCAGGCTGAGGAAATCGGTCGGCTTGCCGGTCAGCCGCGACAGGGCGCGGGCGAGTTCCGCCGACTGGTTGTAGCGCCGCGTCCACAGCCGCACCCGGTGCAGCGGCACCGGCAGGATGAGGTCGGCGTCGTCCAGCAGGGCGCGGCCGCCGCGGTCCAGCCAGCGCGTGAAGCCAGGGGCCAGGTCGAGGCGGTCGCCATGCTTGAGCGCCAGGATGGGGCCGCGGCTGTGCTCGTCATAGCGCATGACGGCGCGGGCCTTGTCGTAGGCCGGCGGCTTGGCGTGGCAGCCGGCGCACAGGGTTTCGCCGCCGGGATCGAAGTCGAACGGCAGGCCGCAGCACGCGCACATCGGGCCATCGAGAAACTGGATGGTCTGCCAGCAGGCGGCGCAGAGCGCGCCGGGCTCGGAGACCTGCGCGCGGCAGGCGATGCACAGCGGCGGGTACAGCAGATCGAGCGCCGCGCGGCCGGCGCGCCTGAGAGTGCCCTGCAATTCCCCGCCCATGTCCATTAGTGTAGCGCAATGAGCCAGGGTCCGCCGCAGATTTTCGACCGCAAGGCGCTGGCGCTGCACCGCGCGCGCGCCGTCCGCATCGCCGGCGACGCCTTCCTGGCGCGCGAGGCGGCGGAGGGGATCGCGGAACGGCTGGGCGCCGTGCAGAGGCCGTTCGACGAGGGCTACGCGCTCGATACGCTCGATCCGGCCATGCTGGTTCTGGAGAACGGCGCGCGACGCTGGACTTTTGCAACGGCGGGCGAGCGTGAGGCGCTGCCGCTTGTCCATGCCGACCAGGATCTTGTGATCAGCGTCTTGTCGCTGCATGCGCTCAACGACCTGCCCGGCGTCCTGCGGCAGGCATTGCATGTCCTGAAGCCGGACGGCTTGTTCCTCGCCGCGCTGCTCGGCGGCGAAACTCTGACGGAGTTGCGCCAGTCGCTGGCAGCGGCGGAGATCGAAATACTTGGCGGCATCAGTCCGCGCGTGGCGCCGTTCGGCGATGTGCGCGATCTCGGCGGCCTGCTGCAGCGCGCGGGCTTTGCCCTGCCCGTCGCCGATGTCGAGCGGACGGTGGTGCGCTATGGCGATTTCCTGTCGCTGGTGCGCGACCTGCGCGCGATGGGCGAGACCAACGCTCTGGTGGAGCGCAGCCGCAAGCCGATGCCGCGCGCGATGCTGGCGGCGGCGATGGCGCACTATGCCGCGAACTTCGCCGATCCGGACGGCAAGCTGCGCGCCACTTTCGACATCGTCTATCTGACGGGCTGGGCGCCGCACGAAAGCCAGCAGCAGCCGCTGAAGCCCGGCAGCGCCCAGGCGCGGCTGGCGGCGGCGTTGGGTACATCAGAAGTTGCAGTGCCGGATAAATCGCGAGCGGAAGACCCCGAATGATCCTATACTGGCTGGGCATGTGAGGTGTTGCGATGAACGACCTGTCCGCCCTTTTCAAGCTCAGTCCCGCCGAACGAATACAGTTGGCCGAGGATCTTTGGGATAGCGTGACTCCTGAAGAGTTTCCGCCTTTGACCGATGCTCAGAAAGCGGAACTCGAACGTCGGCTTGCGGAATTCAATGCCGATCCTTCAATCGGATCGGACTGGGCCGACGTTCGCGCACGGATACGGGCCGGCCTGAAGTGATGGTTCGGAATTCACTTTCCTGCCCGCGGCGAGCGCGGAGCAGGAAAAAGCCAAGCGCTACGGTGTGCCGCGTCAGACCCAGGCCGCGAGCGACTGGAAGAAGGTCGTCAGCGTGGTGCCGATCGACGTCACGCCGACCAGGATCAGGATCGAGATGAAGCCGGCGATCATGGCGTATTCGATGGCCGTGGCGCCGTTGGTGCTGCGCAGGAAACGGCTCAGAGCAGGTCGCGCAGCATCGGGATGAGCGGCAAATCGGCCGGCGGCATCGCATACTGGCTCAAGTCGCGCGGCCGCACCCATTTCAGGGCGCTGTGCTCGCGCGCCGTCACGCTTCCGTCCCAGCGCCGGCAGACGTAGAGCGGCATCAGCAGTTGAAAATCCGGGTAGGTGTGCGAGGTGAAGGTGAAGGGTGCGAGGCACGGCTCCTGCACGGTTATCCCCAGCTCCTCCGACAGCTCGCGGATCACCGTCTCTTCCGGACGCTCGCCCGGCTCGACCTTGCCACCAGGAAATTCCCATAGCCCAGCCATCGCCTTTCCCGGCGGGCGCTGCGCGATCAGCACGCGGCCGTCCGGATCGATCAGCGCGCAGGCCGCCACGAGTACAAGCCTGAACGCGGATGCGGTCACGATGGCGGAGTCCCTCTTAAGGCCGCATTAAGCCCATGCCTAAAACTAGCGCAATTGCCGGCGCCAGAATATCAGGTCGCCGTCGTCGGGATCGTTGCCGGTTCCGGCTTGCGCGAAGCCGTTGCGCTCCAGGGCGCGCTGCGAGGCGCGGTTGGCGGCCGCCGTCGCGGCGGTGACGGCATGCACCGCGGGATCGCTGCGCGCGTAGTCCAGCATCGCGGCGACGGCGCCTGTGGCGTGACCGCGGCCGCGGCAACTCGGCGCGACGCCATAGCCGATCTCGACCTCGCCTTGCGCATTCGGCGCCTGTTTGTAGCTGCACAGGCCGACAATCTCAGCGCCGCAGACCATCATCCAGCTGCCGCGGCTGCCGGCCTCGTGCAGGCGCCGCGTCATGCGGCGGACGATTGCCAGCGTCTCGCCGCCGTCGACGCCGCCGGGCGGCAGCGTCAGGCCCGGCGACGGCGCCGCCTGCTTGCCCAGCATCCAGCGGAAATGCGCGTCGGTGATCGGAACCAGCGAGGTCGTGGCGGGCACGGGCGCCGTGATTGTCATCGGGTGAGCGGTCCGGATTGGGCTTGACCGAAGGCGTAGCGCAAACTCTCCTGCCGCGCACGCTTTGCTTCGGACCCATGGCCCAAAAATTCCAAACCTCGCTCGACGAGACCCGCCTGCTGATGCTGGCGAGCCAGATCCTGTTCGGCTTCCAGTTCCAGACCGTGTTCTCCGATCAGTTCGCCACCTTCACGCTGACCATGCGGCGGGTCGATGCCGGCGCGCTCCTCCTCATGGTGGTGGCGCTGGCGCTGCTGCTGGCGGCGCCGAGCCAGCACCGGCTGGTCGAGCATGGCCATATCACGGGGCGCATCCGGGGAACCGTGACGCGCTATACCGAGGCGGCGCTGCTGCCGTTCAGCCTGAGCTTCGGCCTCGATATCTATCTGGTGTTCGCGCATGGTTTCGGCGAGGCCGTCGGGATCGCCGTCGGCGCCGCCATCTTCGTGCTTGCCATCGCCAGCTGGTACGTGGCCGAATTCGTCTATCGGGAGTGGATATTGGAAAAGACCCGCGACATCGACCATCTGCGCAATGTGAAAACGGACATCACGACGCGGACCGCCCAGATGCTGACCGAGGCGCGCATCGCGCTGCCCGGCGCGCAGGCGCTGATCGGCTTCCAGCTCGCGGTGATGATGACCAGGGCGTTCGTCGACCTGCCGCAGGCCTCGCGCCTGGTCCACGGCGCGTCGCTGCTCTGCGTGGCGGTGGCGCTGGTCCTCCTGGTGGCGCCGGCGGCGTTCCACCGCATCGCCTTCGGCGGCGACGACACCGAGCGGTTCTACCGCATCGGCTCCAACCTCGTCACCGTGGCCCTGCTGCCGCTGGCGCTGGGCGTGTCGGGCGACGTGTATGTCGCGATCGAGCGCATCCTGGGCAGCGGCGCCGCCGCCATCGCCACGGCGGCGGGATCGTTCGCGATGCTGTCGGTGTTCTGGTTCTTCTATCCATTGTATCTGCGGATGCGGTTGCACCACCCATGACGGATTTTCTGCATCTGCCGCCGCGGTTCAGCGAAGGCGGCGTGAACGTCGTCATCGAGACGCCGCGCGGCAGCCGCGCCAAGTTCAAATTCGATGCCGCGCTGCAGGCCTTTCGCATGTCGCGGCCGCTGACCCTTGGCCTGCGCTATCCCTTTGACTGGGGTTTCGTGCCGTCGACCTGCGCCGCGGACGGCGATCCGCTCGACGCGCTGGTGATCCATGACGGCGAGAGCTATCCGGGCGTGGTCATCCCGTGCCGGCCCGTAGGGGTCCTTGAGGTGATGCAGCGCGAAGGCGGCAAGCCTTTCCGCAACGACCGCGTGCTGTTCGTGCCCAACGTCGCGCCGCGGCAAAAGAACCTCAACGATTTGCAGTCGCTGTCGCGCGCCATGAAGGAAGAACTGGAGCACTTCTTCCTCGCCGCGACGGCGGGCACCGGAAAGACGCTGAAATTCCTCGGCTGGCGTGGCGCCCGCGCCGCGGTGGCGGCGGTCAAGAAGGCCGAAGCGGCGTTCAGGAACTAGTCTTGCGCCTTGCTTCAAGGACTGTCCGGCAGATCGAGCAAGCTCTGGGCAGGCAGCACCATCAGCGGAAACTGCGCGGCGCCTTTTTGCCGCTGGCGAAAGCCGAAGCGTTCGTACCAGGCCGTCGTCCGTGGCGTGAGGGCGTTCAGCGCAACACCGGCACAGCCGGTGTTGCGCATGATATCGCGACAGCGCCGCAATGCGTCCATGAGGAGCAGCGTTCCGAGTCGATTTCCCTGCAACTCACGCTGGACGGCGAGGTAGTCGATATAGACAAGGGGTACGAAGCCGGCTTCGTTGAAATCGCGGACGATATCGGCCGCAATGTGCTTGGGATCGGAGCCGCGAACCGACAGCGAATAGAAGCCGGCGATGGCCGTACGGCCGGCGATGACGGCGCAAAATAGGCGCGATCTGTTCTGGCGATCACGATCGGCGGCCTTCGTTCGGCACCATTCGTCTATTTCGGAAACGCCGCAAATGAATTTCGAGAATCCATCCGTCGTCGCGACGCGACAAATCACGACCTCATGAACGTTCAGAGGCGGGTTTGGCGTTGTAAGTCTTCAAGTAGAAATCATAGGCGCGACGCAGGTCCGGCGTCGGCCCACCGGTTTCGCGATATATTTCGTCGCAAAATCCGAAAACGTCATCTTCGCTCTCGAAAGCCGGGACATGCTTGTCCTTCCCGGCGCGCGTGCGGGGGAAAAGCCTGTGCAGCAGGAGATCGATGATGCTCAAGCGATCAACATGGACGATTGCCCGGGCAGTGTACTTCGCAGGAAGCCGCCATTCCACTCAAATCCGGCGTCCTAGCTGCGGTAGCTGCCGTTGATGTCGATGTAGCCGTGCGTCAGGTCGCAGGTCCAGACGCGGGACTTGCCCTTGCCGAGGCCGAGGTCGATGGCGATCTCGACCTCGTGGCCCTTGACCGCCTTGGTGGCGGCGGCCTCGTTGTATTTGGCGGCGCGCGCGCCGTTCTCGGCGACGAGATGGGCGCCGAACGAGATCTTCAGCTTGTCGCGGTCGGCGGCTTCGCCGGACTTGCCGACGGCCATGACGATGCGGCCCCAATTGGCGTCCTCGCCGGCGATGGCGGTCTTGACCAGCGGCGAATTGGCGACGGAGAGCGCGATGCGCTTGGCGGCGTCGTCGGTTTCGGCGCCGGTGACGTCGATGCGGATCAGCTTCTGCGCGCCCTCGCCATCGCGCACCACCTGCAGCGCGAGGTTGAGCAGAAGGTCTTCGAGGCGCTTGCGGAATTCGTTGAGGCGCTTGTCGCTCGCCTTGGTGATGGCGGCGTGGTGCGCGCCCTTGCCGGTGGCGAACAGCAGCAGCGTGTCGCTGGTCGAGGTGTCGCTGTCGACGGTGATGGCGTTGAAGGACGTCTTCACGGCGGCGCCGAGCAGTTCCTGGAGGACCGGCGCCGGCAGCGCCGCGTCGGTGAAGACGAAGCTCAGCATCGTCGCCATGTCGGGCGCGATCATGCCCGAGCCCTTGGCGATGCCGTTGAGGGTGACGCGCTTGCCGTCGATCAGGGCCTGGGCGGTGGCCATCTTGGGATAGGTGTCGGTGGTCATGATGGCTTCGGCGGCGGCGCGCCAGCCGTCGGCGGCGCCTTCCTCCGCCAGGGCGCCGAGCATCCTGGTGATCTTTCCGGCCGGCAGCGGCTCGCCGATGACGCCGGTGGAGGCCAGGAATACTTCGCTGGGCTTGCACCCCACCACGGCGGCGGCGGATTCGGCGACTTGGCGGGCGCCCTCATGGCCGGCCTTGCCGGTGAAGGCGTTGGCATTGCCGCTGTTGACCACCAGGGCGCGGGCGGTGCCGGCGGCGACGTTCGCCTTGCACCAGTCGACGGGGGCGGACGCGGTCTTGGATCTGGTGAAGACGCCGGCGACCTGGGTTCCCGGCGAGAACACGGCCAGGAGGACGTCGGTGCGGTCCTTATAGCGGACGCCGGCCGCGCCGGTGGACAGCCGCACGCCGGCCAGGGGCGGGAGCTTGGGATAGGTCTTGGGCGCCAGGGGCGATATCTTGGGGCCCGAGGCCGCAGCGCTGCCTGCCTTTGCCGGCTTGGCTGCCGCTTTGCCCTTGGCCATCCTCGCGCCCTCACCCACCCAATCGGGCGCGCATGTGACTGGAATCGCCTGATTTGACAAGGGGGTGAGGCGTTCTTATCTCTCCGCCGCGGCAGCCATGCCGGACACACACGCCCTGGCCGCCCTTTTCGGCTGTATCACGAGGTTTTCATGCTGGGTTTCAGCGGCATAGCGCAACGACTCTTCGGCTCTTCCAACGAGCGGAAAATCAAGCAATTCCGGGGGCGGGTCGACGAGATCAACGCCCTGGAGCCGCAATTCGTCAAGAAGACGGACGACCAGCTGCGCGCCCAGACGGCGGCCTTCAAGGAGCGCCTGGCCAAGGGCGAGACCCTGGAAGACCTGCTGCCGGAAGCCTTCGCGACCGTGCGCGAGGCGGCCAAGCGCACCCTCGGCCAGCGGCATTTCGACGTCCAGCTGATCGGCGGCATGGTCCTGCACAACGGCAACATCGCCGAGATGAAGACCGGCGAAGGCAAGACCCTGGTCGCCACCCTGCCCGTCTATCTGAACGCGCTGGCCGGCGAAGGCGTGCATGTCGTGACGGTCAACGACTATCTCGCCAAGCGCGACGCGGACTGGATGGGCCAGGTCTACAAATTCCTCGGCCTCAGCGTCGGCTGCATCGTGCACGGGCTGACGGACGAGGAGCGCAAGGACGCCTACAACGCCGACGTCACCCACGGCACCAACAACGAGTTCGGCTTCGACTATCTGCGCGACAACATGAAGTACTCGATCGCGACGATGAGCCAGCGCGGCCATTCCTACGCCATCGTCGACGAAGTGGACTCGATCCTGGTCGACGAGGCGCGCACGCCGCTGATCATCTCGGGTCCCACCGACGACCTGACGCACATGTACAAGGCGGTCGACGCGATGGTGCCGAGCCTGCGCGCGCCGGGCACCAAGAAGATCAAGGGACCGAACGGCAAGGACGAGCTCGAGGACAAGGGCGACTACGAGCTCGACGAGAAGGGCCGCAACGTCACGCTGACCGAAGGCGGCAACGAGCACATGGTGCAGCTCTTGAAGGACGCAGGGCTGCTGGAGACCGGCGACCTCTACGACATCGAGAACATCTCGGTCGTGCATCACGTCAACCAGGCGCTGAAGGCGCACACCCTGTTCCAGAAGGACCGCGACTACATCGTCAAGGACGGCAGAATCGTCATCATCGACGAGTTCACCGGCCGCATGATGGAGGGAAGGCGCTATTCGGAAGGGCTGCACCAGGCGCTGGAAGCCAAGGAGCACGTCGAGGTCCAGCCCGAGAACGTGACGCTGGCCTCGATCACCTTCCAGAACTATTTCCGCCTCTACGGCAAGCTGGCGGGCATGACCGGCACGGCGATGACCGAGGCGGCCGAGTTCATGGACATCTACAAGCTCGACGTCATGGAGGTGCCGACCAACCAGCCGGTCAAGCGCATCGACGCCGACGACGAGGTCTATCGCACCTTCGAGGAGAAGAACGACGCCATCGTCAAGCTGGTCGAGGAGTGCCGCAAGAAGGGCCAGCCCGTGCTGGTCGGCACCACCTCGATCGAGAAATCCGAGCAGCTCTCCGAGCTGATGAAGTCGCGCAAGATCAAGCACAACGTGCTGAACGCGCGCTATCACGAGCAGGAAGCGGCCATCGTGGCGCAGGCCGGCGCGCCGGGCGCGGTGACCATCGCCACCAACATGGCCGGCCGCGGCACCGACATCCAGCTCGGCGGCAACGCCGACATGCGCATCCGCGTCGAGCTCGGCGGCATCGTCGACGAGAACGAGCTGGCGCGCCGCTCCGACCAGATCCGCAGCGAGATCAGGATCGCCAAGGAGCAGGTGCTGGCCGCCGGCGGGCTCTACATCGTCGGCACCGAGCGGCACGAGAGCCGCCGCATCGACAACCAGCTGCGCGGCCGTTCGGGCCGCCAGGGCGATCCGGGCGCCTCCAAATTCTTCCTGTCGCTGCAGGACGACCTGATGCGCATCTTCGGCACCGAGCGCATGGATTCGGTGTTGGGGCGGCTTGGCCTGGAAAAGGGCGAAGCCATCGCCCATCCCTGGGTCAACAAGGCGCTGGAGAAGGCGCAGCAGAAGGTCGAAGCGCGCAACTTCGAGATGCGCAAGAACATCCTGAAATACGACAACGTCCTCAACGACCAGCGCAAGGTGATCTTCGAGCAGCGCCGCGAGATCATGTCGGCGGACGACGTCAGCGACCAGATCTCCGAATTCCGCCTGGAGGTCGTGGCCGACCTCGTCGAGCGCCACATCCCCGAGCGCGCCTATGCCGAGCAGTGGGACGCGGTAGGCCTGCAGGACGAAGTCCAGAAGATCTTCGGCGTGGCGCTGCCGATCGTCGACTGGACCAAGGAAGAAGGCATCGCCGACGAAGAGGTGCGCGACCGCATCCAGTCGGCGGTCGACAAGCGCGCCGCGGCGCGCGCCACCGATTTCGGCACGGAGGTCATCCGCTATGCCGAGAAGGCGATCCTGCTGCAGACGCTGGATCACGACTGGCGCGAGCACATCGTGCACCTGGACCACCTGCGCCAATATGTCGGCCTGCGCGGCTACGGCCAGCGCGATCCCTTGAACGAGTACAAGAGCGAGGCCTTCGCGCTGTTCGAGAGCCTGCTCGGCAAGATGCGCGCCGACGTGGTGCGCCAGCTGATGCACATCCAGGTCTCGGACGAGCCGCCGCCGCCGCTCGAAGCGCCGCCGATGCTGAACCTGCGCGCGACGCATATCGATCCGCTGACCGGCGAGGATGAAATGTCCGACGCGGCGGCAGCGGCTTCACGCACCGTGCAGCGGGACCGCGATCTGCCCGTCGATCCCAACAACCCCGCGACATGGGGCAAAGTGCAGCGCAACGCGGCCTGTCCCTGCGGCTCGGGCCGCAAGTTTAAGCATTGCCACGGGGCGCTGGTCTAACCCTGTTTACAAAGTGATTGGCGCTAGACTCGAAGCTTGCTGGAAATCCGAAACCGGAGCGGGCGATGAAATTCCTGGTCTTTGCTCTTTGTGCCGTGATCGCGCTTGGCTGTGAACAGGCGTCGGCGGGCGTCTGGCAGCCCTCCGCCGGTCATATGCAAGTGCCGATATGGCCAAAAGCAGCGCCCAATGCGCAGCCGCCGCGGGCGCCGGAATCCGTGGTGCCCGTCAGCCATCTGGTCGCCGGGCACCCCTGGCTCGCGGTCTTGAACGTCTCGCAGCCGACGATGACGGTCTATTCCCCGAAGGGGAAGAACACCGGGGCTGCGGTCGTGGTGCTTCCGGGCGGCGGATTCGAGGTGCTGGCGATCGACCTCGAAGGCACCGAGGTCTGCGACTGGCTGACATCCAGGGGCATCACCTGCGTTGTGTTGAAGTATCGCGTCCCGAGCGAGCCTTATGATTGGCGCTGCGATTGCCGTCCCGACGGCCTGGTGATCCCGACGCGGTCGCTGGAGGACGTGCAAAGGACCATGGGACTTGTGCGCCTTCACGCCAGGCAATGGCATATCGATCCCCACAAGATCGGCGTGCTCGGGTTTTCGGCGGGCGGATACCTCGCGGCGGAGATCAGCACGAAATATCGGCAACGCCTGTACAGGCCCGTCGACGATGCCGACAAGGAGAGCGCCCGCCCGGATTTTGCCGTGCTCGCCTATCCGGGGCATCTCGCGCCGGGCAAGACGGACGGCAACACGCTGAATCCGAACGTTCCCGTCAGCAGCGAAACACCGCCCACATTCCTGGTGCAGGCGGAGAACGACACCACGGACGGCGTGAACCAATCGCTGGTCTACTACACCGCCCTGAAGAAAGCCGGCGTGCCGGTGGAGATGCATTTGTACGCGGACGGCGGGCATGCGTTCGGCTTGCGGCGAACGCCGTTTGCGATCACCGATTGGCCACGATTGGCCGAGACCTGGCTGCGCACGATCGGGATGACGCCGAAGTAGCGGCACGCACGAATGCCCCCGCGAGGGGGCCTTTTCGAGCTTTGCAAACCGGATCCGGGCGGCGCCCGCCCGCCGGGGTCTTCGCTTGACTTCAAAGTATATCTATTCGAATATTTGAGTATTCGAAGTATACGCGCATTTTCGCGTCCGACAGTTTGTCCCCCACACCGTCTTCGCGGAGAACCCAGCCATGCCCGACCGGGACAGAGACTATCGCCTCATCAATGCCGCCATCGCCGCGGGCGACATCGGAAAGCCGGCGTTCGAAAGCTCGACCTTTTTCGCCAATATCGGGCTGAAGCCGCAGACGGTGCGGACATTCGTCCATGGCCCCAGCCTGATCAACGCGGCGTTCCTCGGCGAGCGGCGCGAAGGCGGCTACATCCTCTCCTTTCGCGGCACCCTCAGCGGCCCCGAGGAGGAAGAGACCGCCGTCTGCCTCGACTGGACGCAAGACCGCGACTACGGGTTCGCGCCCTGGGTGATGGCCCACGTGGCCGCCGGCCACGTCCCGCGCGGTTTCTGGACCGCGCTCGACGACCTGTTGACGAACGGCCTTCGCGACGCCGTGGCGGAGCTTTACCGGCGGGACCGCAATGTCAGCCTGTGGATCACCGGGCACAGCAAGGGCGGCGCCATGGCCATCCTTGTGGCATCGCATCTGTCGAACGACTACATGCCGCCGCACTATGTCCGTCCCGAAATCGTGACCTTCGGGGCACCGCGCGTGGGAACCCCGGAATTCGTTCGCGTCTATGGGGTGTGCGGCCTCGAAGCCCAGACGGTTCGCTACCAGACCCGCTACGACATCGTCGCCAAGGTCCCGGAGGTGTATCTGGCGGCCGAGACGGGCTCCAAGTGCCCGGGCCTCCAGACGCCGTTCCTCCCGGTCCCCAGCTACAGCTCATCCGTCGGCGCCCTGACCTATATCGTTTCCACTACCGGTTCCCACACCTATACGATGGAGACCGGCGCCAGGGCCGAGAGCGACTATCTGGCCTCGATCGACGAACTGGGACACATGGACGCCACCGTGGCCAAGACCCTGATCGGCATCGCGCACTATCCCAAGGGCGGGTATCTGCTGGCCTTCGGCCGCGATCCGGTGCAAGCCGCCCCGCCGCAAAGCGCGACGCCGTGGGCCGGCGCAAAGGCTGCCACGTCGGACGCGCCGGCGCCGCCGGGCGCCTGACGCCGGTCCCGACGGCTGCTATAAGCCGTGCCGCGCGACGCCAGCGATCCGGGCGCGCGATCAGGGATTCTATCATGCGCCACAACTATCCGGCCTCCGGCACGCCGGTCTGGATCGATCTGCACAATCCGACGCCGGAGGATATCGATTCCGCGTGCACCGAGTGCGGCCTGCACATCCCCACACGGGACGCGCTGGACGAAATCGAATCGTCGAGCCGCATGCGGGCGGAGGGCGAGACGCTGACGCTCAGCATGCCGGCGACGCCCTACCACGCCGGCCAGGAGCCGGTGTCTTCGCCCATCGGCTTCGTGCTGACGCCGAGGCTCCTCGTCACCGTGCGCTTCGACGAGTTGCACACCTTTCACAAGGTCGGCGAAAAGCTCCAGCATCGCGGCGAGGCCTATACCAGCGCGCAGGTCTTCGCGGAGCTGGTCGAGGCGGTGGTCGACTACAGCGCCGACAAGCTGGAGCTCATCAAGGCCGATACGCGCCGCCTGTCGCGCAAGGTGTTCCAGCGCACGCCAAGCAAGCGCCGCACGATCGCGCAAAAGGGCAAGGCGCTGCGCGAGACGCTGGTCATCCTGGGCGATACCGAGGAGCGCTTGTCGGAAATCCGCGAAACCTTGCTGGCGATGCAGCGGGCGCTGCCCTTCGTCGGCGACCGGGGCGCGGCCTGGCTCGGCGAGGACGTGGCGGCGCGCCTGAAGGTCGCGGTCGCCGACATCCAGTCCCTGAACGACTATGAGACCCACCTGACGGACAAGGTGCAATTCCTGCTCGACGCCACGCTGGGCTTCATCACCAACGACCAGAACGACATCTTCAAGGTGCTGACCATCGCCTCGATCGTCGGCATTCCGCCGACCTTCGTCGTCGGCCTGTACGGGATGAATTTCCACAACATGCCCGAACTCAGCTGGACCTATGGCTACCAATGGGGCCTGTTCCTGGTCGTCCTCAGCATCGTGGCGCCGGTGGCCTGGTTCAAATGGCGCGGCTGGTGGTAATTCGCGTCCCCGCGGCGGCTGCCATATTGTAACCATCCGCTTACGCGGTAATGTCGCTGACCCTCTGAGGAATCACCGTCATGGCTATTGGCTTGTTTGCCGTCATTGCATTGGCTTCCGCCGTCTCCGGCCCCCCGGCCGCCGCCCCGTCCCCCGACCTTCGGATGGCGGCGAACAGCGTCATCACATTGCGCGCCTGTAACCATACCAAGACGACCGTGCTGGTCGCGTCCAGCTACATCCCCATCGGCGGCCGCGACTGGCGCAACAAGGGCTGGACCGCGGTCAACGCCGGCGCCTGCGGGGATATCTTCAAGACCGACAACCGGACGTTCTACGTGCGGGCCGAGGTCAAGGGACATTCGGACCAGTCCTGGGGCAGCGACATCGCGCAATGCGTCGAATATCCCGGCCCCTACGACTTCATGACCAAGTCGTCCGATACGAGCTGCCCCGAAGGCGAGCCGGCCCAGTTCACGACGTTCCATTCGGACGGCCGCCCCGTCTATGTGTGGAATTTGAACCCGTAAGCCGACCGCCCGTGACGCAACGGAAAGGGGCCGCGAGGCCCCTTTTTGTTTTGGCCGGCGGAGGCCAACATGGCGCCTTCAGCCGGAGATGCCGCCATGACGCCGTTCCAGATCAACGTGCCGCAAGAGACGCTCGACGGCATCCGCGCCAGGGTGCGCGGCTATGACTGGCATGAGATGCCGCGCGGCGACGGGCTGGAGGGCAGTTGGGCCTACGGCGCCAATCTCGATTTTCTGCGCGCGCTGTGCGCCTATTGGGTCGACGGCTATGACTGGCGCAAGGCAGAAGCGGCGCTGAACGCTTTCCCACAATTCACCGCACGGGTCGAAGATATCGAGCTGCATTTTTATCACGAGGCGGGTTCAGGGCCGTCGCCGAAGCCGCTGATCCTCAGCCATGGCTGGCCCGGATCGGTATTCGAATTCCTTCACCTGATCGACAAGCTGGCGCATCCGGAAAAACATGGCGGCGACGCCCGGGACGCGTTCACGGTCGTCGTGCCGTCCCTGCCCGGCTATGGCTGGTCGGGAAAGCCCAAACGGCCGATCGGGCCGCGCACCACGGCGCGACTGTTCGATACGTTGATGACCGACGGGCTGAAGCTGCCCGGCTACATCGCGCAAGGCGGCGACTGGGGCAGCGCGATCTCGGCTTACATGAGCTATGAGGGCAAGGGCTGCCGCGCGGCGCATCTCAACATGATGGGGTGGGTATCGCCAGGCGTCGGCCCCGAGACGGACGAAGAAAAGGCGTTTGCCGCCAAGGCGGGTGCGCTGTTCCAGGCCGAGGGCGCCTATTTCCTGGAGCAGACGACCAAGCCGCAGACCTTGTCCTACGGCATGATGGATTCGCCGGTCGGCGTCGCGGCCTGGATCGTGGAGAAATTCCACGGCTGGTCGGACACGCGCAAAGGTTTCGAGAACACCTATACGAAGGACCAGTTGCTGACGAATGTGATGATCTATCTGGTCACGCGGACGTTCAACACCGCAACCTGGATGTATCGTGGACGCGCCGAGGAGCAGTTCCTGATGCCGGTGCCGCGTGCCGCGCGGCTGGAGAAGCCCACCGGCATCGCGGCGTTCCCCGTCGATCTCATCCCCTTCCCGCCGCGCAGCCAGGTCGAGCGCAGCATCAACGTTACGCACTGGACGAGCTTCGAGCAAGGCGGCCACTTCGCCGCGCTGGAACGGCCGGACGATCTGGTGGGCAGCATAAGGGCGTTCGCGAGGACGTTGGCCTAGCCGTTCAGCTCGATGCACGCTGCCCATCGCGCCGCGGCTGCGTTGGCAGGACGCTTCTGGACGGCGATCGGCAAGGTGTAGTAAACCTTCCCGCAGTTGTGACGCGGGGCTCGCATCGTTGCCACTCTCCAAGGTGCTGTCCGATTTGCATATCGGAACCAAGAGCGGCCGTAACTGGCATCCAGGTCATAGGGGACGCTGGTGATTATCAAGAACGTTCAGGTGCTGCGCGCGCTCGCAGCGAATGCCGTGCTGCTCAGCCACCTCTTCATCGTCGAACAGAAATATGGGCACGGATTCGTGGCCTTGCCCGCCGGCGTCGATCTGGGACGCAGAGGCGTCGATCTGTTTTTCGTGATTTCCGGCTTCATCATGGCGATGATCGCGCAGCAGTCCACGCAATGGCACGGTTTTCTGCTCGACCGGATCACGCGCATCGTTCCACCCTATTGGTTTTACACGACGCTCGTCCTGATCGTAGCGCTCATAGCGCCGGGCATTGTAAACAGCTCCTACCAACACCCACCTTCCGCCTGGTTGTCTTATCTTCTCATTCCCCAGGATGTTCCGCCGCTGCTGGCGGTCGGTTGGACATTGATTCATGAAATGTATTTGGTGATTAGGGCGAAACGTAACCAAGGTAGGCCTTCAAGAAGAGCTTGAAGGTGTTGTCCTTACGGTGATTGAAACGGAACTCAATCTCTTT
>OLLF01000133.1_pt1 | contig 25526 bp, 22 predicted proteins | sample 1604471 | NCBI WGS metagenome assembly OLLF01 (sample SAMEA104055714, study PRJEB20765) | soil metagenome | isolation source: soil
GTGCGCGAGCCGATGATGGGCGAGATCCGCCTGGAATGGTGGCGCGAGACACTGGCGGGCGCGCGCCAGGGCATGCCGCGCAACCACGACGTGGCGCGGGCGCTGACGGCGCTGTTCGCGAACGCCAAACTGCCGGCCGAGCCGTTCGAGGCGATGATCGCCGCGCGCGGTTTCGACTCCGCGGCGGATACGTTCGCGGATCGCGGTGCGGTCGAAGCCTATTGCGACGCGACATCGGGCAATGTGATGCGTCTGGCGGCGTGCATTCTCGGCGGCGAAGACGAGACGGCGGCGCGCGAAGCGGGCATCGCTTACGCGCTCGCCGGAATCCTGCGCTCCATTCCGCACCATGCGGCGCGGCACAAGAGCTATCTGCCGGACAGCCTTATGCAGGCGGTCGATCTGACCAAGGAGCAACTCTTTGCCGGCCACGAGCGCGACAAGGTGAAGGCCATCGTCGCGCAGATGGCGCTGTGGGCGCGCGAGCATTTGACGGCCGCGCGCGCGGTGCGCGTTCGCCGCGAAATCCTGCCGGCGTTCCTGCCGGCGTCGCTGGCGCCGCTGTTCCTGCGGCGCGTGGCGAAAAAAAATTCCGACCCGACCCGCCACGTCCACGAGGTGCCGATTCATCGCCGCCAGATGCGGCTGCTGGCCGCATCGCTGCGGCGGCGGATCTGACTACTCGGCCGCGACCTTCGGCGTGCCGAGCCAGACGGCGAGATCGGCCAGGGCGCGCTGCGACTGCGCCCGCTTGCGGTCCTTGCCGCGCGTTTTGGCCGGTGGGTCGGGAAACAGGCCGAAATTGACGTTCATCGGCTGGAAGGTCGTGGGCGAGGCGCCGCCGGTGATGTGCGCGAGCAGAGCGCCGAACGCCGTCGTCGCGGGCGGCAACACGGCATCCTCGCCGCGCAATTCCGCGGCGGCGAAGCGGCCGGCCAGCAGGCCGATGCTGGCGCTTTCGACATAGCCTTCCACGCCGGTGACTTGGCCCGCGAAGCGCAAATTCGGCCGCGCTTTCAGCCGCAACTGCGAATCCAGCAGGCGTGGTGAATTGATGAAGGTGTTGCGGTGCAGGCCGCCGAGCCGCGCGAAGGTGGCGTTCTCCAGGCCGGGAATCATTTTGAAGATGCGCGTCTGCTCGGCGTGTTTCAGCTTGGTCTGGAAGCCGACCATGTTCCACAGCGTGCCGAGCGCGTTGTCCTGGCGCAGTTGCACCACGGCGTGCAGGCGCTGGTCGCGGCGCGGATCATGCAGCCCGACGGGTTTCATCGGACCAAAGCACAGCGTTTGTGCCCCGCGCGCGGCCATCACCTCGATGGGCAGGCAGCCTTCGAAATAGGGTGTCGATTTTTCCCATTCCTTGAAATCGGTCTTCTCGCCCGCCAGCAGCGCGGCGATGAAGGCGTCGTACTGCTCGGCGTTCATCGGGCAGTTGATGTAATCGGCGCCTTCGCCCTTGTCGTAGCGCGACTGCATCCAGCAGATGCCGAAATCGATGCTGTCCTTGTTCACGATCGGTGCGATGGCATCGAAGAAGGACAGCGAATCTTCACCAGTCAGCCCGCGGATCGCTTCGGCCAGGGCCGGCGAGGTGAGGGGGCCGGTGGCGATGATGGTCGAGCGCCAGTCGTCCGGCGGCAGGCCGGCGATCTCTTCGCGCGCGATGGCGATGTTCGGGTGGGCTTCCAACGTGCGGGTGATGGTTTGCGAAAACGGCACGCGGTCCACCGCCAGGGCTCCGCCGGCCGGCAGACGGTGGGCGTCTGCAGCCCGCATGATCAGCGAGCCGGCGCGGCGCATCTCCTCATGCAGCAGGCCGACGGCGTTGTTCTCGGCGTCGTCGGAGCGGAAGGAGTTCGAGCAGACCAGTTCGGCCAGCCCATCGGTGATATGGGCCTCGGTGCCGCGCACGGGCCGCATTTCGTGCAGCACGACAGAAACTCCCGCCTCGGCCGCCTGCCAGGCCGCTTCGCTGCCCGCCAAACCGCCGCCGATGATGTGAAGTTTTTCGCTCATGAGCCTTGGATAGCACGGGGGGAGGGGGGTGTGAAAAAGCGCGGTTCGAATAACTGGGATTTTAGATAAGCCGTTGAGCTGGCAGAGAAATGTCGGTTCATAAGCATGGCCAGCCGTCTGTCGTTCTTCCAGCGGTTTATTGCAGTGCCAGATATAGAGATTATTTACCTATATTCAAGACCGAGATAAGCAAATTGTCTTGACATCAAAGCATCAAAAATTTGATGCTTTGATGCATGAAGCGCCGGACGACCCTGACCCTCGATGAAGACAACGCCCGCCGGCTGACGCGCCTGCGCAAGGAGCGCGATGTCAGTCTGAAGGATGCGGTGAACGAGGTGATCCGGCGCGGCTTGGACGAGGCGGAGAAACCGTTCCGGCGCGAACCGTTCCGGACCAAGCCTTATGACGCGGGAGGCTTGCTCGAGCCTAACAAGAGCATCAAGGAAATTCTCCAGGACATGGATGACGCGTATTTTCAGAAGAAGCTGTTTCCGAAGTGATATTGGTCGATGCGAACCTCCTCATCTATGCCCAGTTCACGGTGTACCGGGAGCATGCGCGGGCGCGCGACTGGCTGGATGAGCAGTTCGCAAACGGCACAAGGATAGGACTGCCGTGGGTAAGCCTTCTGGCTTTTCTGCGCGTCACGACCAACCCACGCTATTTTCCAAACGCGCAATCCATCGACAGCGCATGGACACAAGTTCAGAGCTGGCTCGACCAGCCGTCGGCATGGATTCCGCAGCCCACCGAGCGTCATGGCGAAGTCCTTGCGGCGCTTCTCATAGGAACGCCCGCGCCGGGTGATCTCGTTCCGGATGCGCATCTTGCCGCGCTCGCAATCGAACATGACTTGACGGTTTGTACGAATGACCGCGACTTCGCGCGGTTCCCCAAGGTGCGCTGGCTCAATCCGCTCGCGGCGTGACCGCGCGGGTTTACTCGTTGATGTTCTGATACGCCGTGAACAGCACCTTGCCGCCGCGCAGGCCGAAATAGAATTCGTTGCCGTTGCAGTCGGCGAACCAGGAATCGTAGCCGAAGTCTTTCCTGTCGCCCTGGCGGGTGAGCGGCGCGGCCGCGACGCATTTCAGCAGATCCTTGTCGCCGTCGCCGAACAGGATGGTGAGCTTGCGGTGGTCCTTCAGATATTGCGCTTTGGTCAGGCGCGGCGCGGCTTCGTACATGTCGATGGCCAGCGGCCATGCGGTCAGGCTCGCGACGCCATTCCAATCGCGCGCCGCAATCGCCTTGGTCAAAGCGATGCGCGTCGCATCCAGCGCCGGCGGCGTTGCCGCCATCGCCGACGACGTCGCACCGGCGCAGATCGTCAGCAACAAAGCAAGCCGCACCGCGCGCACCGCTAGTTCCACACGCGCGGCTTGCGGTCGATCCAGGGAGCGGCCTGCTCCAATTGCGCCGCCAAGCGGAACAGCGTCGCCTCGTCGCCATAGCGGCCGGTGAACATCATGCCGATGGGCAGCTCCTCTTTCGACATGCCGAGCGGCAGCGACAGCGAGGGCTGGCCGGTGAGGTTCGCGACCGGCGTCAGGCCGAAGGTCTGGCCCTGGCGGCGGTTGAATTCGCGTGCGCGCACGGCCATGGGATCGAGATGGCCGATGGGCGGCGCCGGCGTGATCTGCACCGGCTGCAGCAGCACGTCGAAATCGCGCCACAGCGCCAGCGCCTGGCGCGCGATCATGCGGATGGTCTGCAGGCCCCAGCCGACATCCTGTCCCGTGATCTTTTGCGCCGCACGATAGCCGGACAGCGCCAGCCATTCCAGCGTGGTCTCATCCAGCGGACGGCCCATCTTCTCCGACCATTCGGTGAGGGTGGCGTTCTGGATCGCGCCCGACACCATGCCCTGCGCGCTGTAGAGCCGGCGCAGGGGCAGGCCGAGGCTCTGCTTCTCGATCATCGTGTGGCCGAGCTCGCCGAGCAGCTTGATCGTCGCCTCGAACGTCGCCTGCACGTCGGGGTGCAGCGCGATGGCCTGGATGGTCTCGGCGTTGAACGCGATGCGCAGTCTGCCGGGGGGCGTCGCGATCTCGTCCCTATAGGGCCGCGCCTTGGACAAGGGCGCGTAAGGCGCATCGTCTTCCGGCAGGCCGGTCCAGTCGAGCATCGCGGCGCTGTCGCGCACGGTGCGCGTCAGGACGTGATCGCAGACGAGGCCGTGGGCGCGGTTGCGATCGTCCGGCGCGCCGGGATTGCGGTACTGCGTCGGCTTGAGGCCGACCAGGCCGCATTGCGCGGCCGGGATGCGGATGGAGCCGAGCCCGTCGCCGCCATGCGCCAGCGGCACCATGCCCGACGCCACCGCCGCGGCGGCGCCGCCGGACGATCCGCCGGAGCTGTGACCCGGATTCCACGGATTGCGGCAATTGCCGAGAAAGCGGCCTTCGGTCGTGCCGGGGATGCCGAACTCCGGCGCGTTGGTCTTGCCGGCCAGCACCGCGCCCGACGAACGATAGAGTCTGGTCAGCAGGGAATCGTGCTCCGAAACGTAGCCGGCGAGCAGGGCGCTGCCATTGGTCATCGGCCAATGCGCCACTTCCAGGTTGATGTCCTTGATCAGGAACGGCACGCCCTTGAACGGTCCGTCGGGCAGCTTGTCACCGGCGACGGCGCGCGCTTCGTCATAGGCCTTGAACACGACGGCGTTGAGCGCCGGATTGTTTTTTTCGATGCGCGCAATGGCTTCGTCGAGAAGCTCCAGCGGCGTGACATCGCCCTTGCGCACCAGGCCGGCGAGGCCGAGGCCGTCATAAGACGCATATTCAGCGAAAGCCATCGTCAGATCCTTATTTGCGAATAGCGATGCGCCCAAGGGGACGCTTTTTCGAGCTCCGCGGCAAGCTTGAGCAACGTCATCTCGCCGCCGGCGCGGGCGGTGAACTGCACGCCCAGCGGCAGGCCGGACTTGCTCCAGTTGAGCGGCAGGTTGATGCCCGGCGTGCCGGTGGAATTCTGCATCGAGGTGAAGGGGACATAGCCGAAATTCGGCGCGAAGCCCTTCTGGATGTCGGTCTCGTCGATGTCGATGGTGCCGAGCGTCATCGGCGGCCGGCCGAGGGTCGCGGTCAGCCAGCAATCATGGGTCTCGTGCCACTTCGCCATCTGGCGGCCGGCGCGCATCATGGTCTGGCGCGCCATGGTCTGCTGCACGGCGGAGACGGCCCTGCCGATCTCGTAGAGGCCCATGGTCAGGCCCTCGATGTTGTCGAGCGACGGTTCGATGCCGGTGAGCTGGCGCAAGGTTTCGATCTGGTAGGCGACGTTGGCGCACCAGATGGTGGAGAAGGCGCCGACCAGCGCCCCCGCATCGACCGGCGGATCGGCGACCTCGACATGATGGCCCAGGCTCTCGCACAGCTTGGCCGTCGCCTTCACGGCCGCGGTGACTTCGGGATCGTGCGCCGTGCCGTTCATCATCTTCAGGCTGACGGCGATGCGCAGGCGCCTGGGCTTGCGCTTGATGCCATCGAGATAGGAGCCTTCCGGCGGCGGCGCGAAATAGGGATCGCCATAGTCGAGGCCGCACACGGCATCGAGGGCAGCGGCGGTGTCGCGCACGCTTCTGGTGACGACGCCGTCCATCGACAGGCCGCTGGTCGCATCGGCGGCTTCGGGCCCCTGCGTGATGCGGCCGCGCGAGGATTTGAGGCCGACGAGGCCACAGGCCGAGGCCGGTATGCGGATCGAGCCGCCGCCATCGGTGGCATGGGCGATCGGCACGATGCCGGCGGCGACCGCGGCCGCCGAGCCGCCGGACGAGCCGCCCGCCGAATGTTCCAGGTTCCACGGATTGCGCGCCGCGCCATAGAGCCGGGATTCGCTGGTCGGCAGGATGCCGAACTCCGGGACATTGGTCTTGCCGAACGGAATGAGTCCCGCCGCCTTGAAGCGCGTGACGATGGTCGATTCGAGGACCGCCGGTGTCGCCGGCACATAGCGCGAGCCCGACCGCGTCGGCCAGCCCACGACATTGGCGCGCATGTCCTTGAGCAGCATCGGCACGCCGGCAAAGGCGCCCTTGGACGGCTTGCCCTTGGCGGCGGCGCGCGCCTCGTCATAGGCCGAGAAAATTATCGCGTTGAGTTTGGGATTGACCGCGTCGGCGCGCGCGATGGCCGCTTCGAGGATCTCCGCGGGCTTGATCTTTCGGGATTTGACCAGCGCCGCCAGGCCGAGCGCGTCCTGCGAAGCGTATTCCTGAAAACTCATGCGGCGCCCCGTTCGTTGGCCGCAACCTTAACCGACGCCTCGCGAATATGTCACGGTCCACGCCTGTTCGCGGCATTGCAGCAAAGGCGGCGCATCGATTGCCGTTCCAGGACGCGCAACCTAAGATGCCGCCGCTTCGCCGGGGACCTGCCATGAAGATACCGTTTGAGCGCACGATTTCCGGCGCCTATCGCTTCGCGTTCACGAACATCCTGTCGATCATCGGCATCGGCTGGTTTCCCTATTTGCTGCTGTGCCTGCTGGCCGCCGCTGCGATCCACCAGTTCGGGCCGCAAGTCCTGGCCCTGTTCGATACGTTCGGCGAAAAGCCCGATCCGGCCCGGTTCCGGGCAATCATCACGACCATATTGTCCGCAGAGGCGATTCTTGCGCCGCCGTTTCTTGTGATATCGGCGATGGCGGCGGTCGGCATGATGCGCAAGGCGCTCGGCCAGCACCCGGGGCCCGTGTTCGTCTTCTTCTCACTCGGCTCTCAGGTTTGGCGCCTGGTCGGTTCGTATATCCTGCTCGTGCTGCTCGGCGTCGGCATGATGATCGTGGTCGCCGGCGCAATCGCACTGGCCTGGTTCGCGCTGGACAAGTTTGCCAAGCCCGCCGAAGTCCCGGCGACCGCGCTGCTGTTTGTCGCGACCTATTTGTGGCTCGTCTATGCCCTCATACGGGTCTATTTCTTCCTGCCGGCCGTCGTGGTGGCGGAGAATCACATCGGCATCCGCCGCTCCTGGCATCTGGGCGGCGGCAATTTCTGGCGCATCGTGGGAATATTCCTCATCGTGTCGCTTCCGGTCGGCCTTGCGGCCCAAACCATCGAGTCGTCGATTTTCCAGATGGCGGGCGGTTCGTTGTACCTGCCGCCCGGTTCGTCGCCGGCGGAAATCCATCAATTCTTTTCCACCTTCATCGAGGTCCTGAAAAGGGTCTGGCCGTATTTCGCAGCGGTGCAGTTGCTCCACATGGTGATTCTCGCCGGCCTGCTGTCCGGCGCGATCGCCAACGCCTATAGACTCGTCACCGGCGGAGACGACATCGCTCCGCGGCCAGCAAAGGTTCCGGCATGAACAAAATTCCCGTAGGCCAGACCATTCGATTCGCCTACGACTTCACCTTCGGACAAATCGGGACCGTCATCGGACTGATCTGGATTCCCACGCTGGCCTATGCGGTGGCGAACTTCTTCCTGCTCGGCGTGTCCTATCCCGCGCTGGCGGAGGCGTTCGAAACCGGTGTGGCGCCGACGGGCGGGCAGGCGTTCCTGCCGTTCATTCCGCTCCTGTTGTCGACCGTGCTGTTGGCCCTGGTCGGGGTGCCGATCACCCAGCAGGCGCTGGGCCTGCGCAAAGGGCCTGCCTTCGCGCATTTCGCGCCCGGCGCCGGCGAACTGCGTGTCTTCGCAGGCTTGTGGAGCCTCTATCTGCTGATGTTCATGCTGGTGTTCTTCCTCTTCCTCCTCGTCGTCAGCCTTGCCGCCAGTGGGGCCGCAGCCGCCAATGCCGGCGCCGCCCCCGCGCTCGTCCTGGGCATCTCGGCGCTCTGTCTCGCCGGGTTCGGCGCGCTGATTTATGCAGCCGTGCGGCTGGGCTTTCTGCTGGTTCCGGCGGCGCTGGACGGCGGCGGCTTCGGGCTGACCCGCAGCTGGGAACTGACCAAGGGCAATTTCTGGCGGATCGTGGCGGTCGCGCTGGCGACGATGCTGCCGGTCTTCCTGGTTCTCGACATCGCCGATACCATCATCCTGGGCCCGCAGACCGCCGATCCCGGCGCGGCAAAGGACATCGCCGGCGTGCTGCGCGTCTTCGCCGGGCAACTGCGCGCCATGCAGCCGCATATGCCCATGCTGATGGGCGTGAATTTCCTGATCTCGCCCCTGCTGTACGGGTTGCTGTTCGCGCCCGCGGCGTTCGCCTATCGTGTGCTGTCCGGCAAGGCGGTGATCGAACCGAAGTGAATGGCGCGGCTGAGTTGCCGGATTTCTGGAAAACACGGAATTGCGCAACCTCCGACTGATCCTCGTCCTCGCGGTCGTCTATATCGACATGCTGGGGATCGGGCTGGCTTATCCCATCCTGCCCAAGCTGGTGCAGCAGTTTCGCCATGGCGACGTGCCCAGCGCGTCCTATATTTTCGGGCTGCTCGCCGCGGCCTATTCCCTGATGCAGTTCTTCTTCGCGCCGCTGTTCGGGGCGCTGTCCGACCGGTTCGGGCGCCGGCCGGTGATCCTGGCCTCGCTGGGCGGCTCGGCGTTGTCGTATCTGCTGATGGCGGCGGCGCCGGGCCTCATCGTACTGACGGCCGCACGCCTGCTGGCCGGCGTGATGGGCGGATCGTTCACCACGGCGGGCGCCTATCTCGCCGACATCACGCCGCCGGAGCAGCGCGCGCAGACCTTCGGCCTGATCGGAGCGGCGTTCGGTTTCGGTTTCATCACCGGGCCGGCGATCGGCGGGATGCTCGGCGGCATCGACCTGCACCTGCCGTTTCTCGCGGCGGGGCTTCTGTGTCTCGCCAATCTCGGTTTCGGATATTTCGCGTTGCCGGAATCGCTGGCGCCGGAAAACCGCAAGAGCTTCACGCTGGCGCACGCCAATCCCATCGGCGCCTTGCGCGCGGTTGGCCGGTATCCCTCGATCGCCGCGCTGATGGTGGTGTTCGTGCTGGCGACCTTCGCCAACCGCGCCGCGGAAATGATCTGGGTGCTCTACACCGGCTATCGCTTCGGCTGGGGGCCCCGGGAGGTCGGCATTTCACTCGCCGTGGTCGGGGTGATCTTCGTCGTGGGGCAGGGCGGCTTCACGCGCATCCTGATCCCGCGCATCGGCGAGCGCCGGGCGATCCTGGCAGGTCTCGGCGTCAGCGTCGTCCTCAGCGTGCTGTATGGCGCGATCGACCGGGGCTGGCTGCTTTACTGCGTAATGCCGCTGGCGATTTTCGGCTGGTCGGTGGCACAGCCGGCGATCCAGGGGCTCATGTCGCGGGCCGTCCCGGCCGACGAGCAGGGCCTGCTGCAGGGCGCCATGGCCAGCGTCACCAACCTGACGAGCATCGCCGGACCCGTGATCTGGACGGGTTTGTTTGGTTACTCGGTCAGCCCGGCGGCGCTGTTCGTCCTGCCCGGTGCGGCGTTCTACGTTTCCGGCGCAGTATTTTTGCTGGCGCTGATCCTGGCCGTCCGCTGGCAGCTTGAAGCGCCGCCACAACCTGTTGTTGCACGATTGTCGTGAGCCTTTCACATGCGCGCTCCCGCATTTTCGGGTATTGATCGTTCGGGGTTTGGTTGTTTTCGGGGGCTATCATGGAAAAAGTGCCGGTCGGCAGAAGTGTTGCGCACGCCTATGAATTTCTTTTCGGGCGGATATTCCAGATCATCGGCACGGCCTGGCTGCCGGCCCTGCTTTACGCCACCGGCTATTATTTCTGGCTGCAAAACGCCGTCACCTGGATCGCGCCCCTCACCCACGACCAGGCGGCGCTGACGCGCGGCATTGCGGCGACCTGCGGCATCTTCCTGCTCGCACTCGTCTGCCGCGCCGTCATCGGCATCGCGCTGACCCAGGAAGCCCTGGGCATCCGCAAGGACATCGCGCTGGCGCATTTCATCATCGGACCGCGCGAGATCCGGCTGTTCTTCGCACAGATCCGGCTGGCGCTGATCGTGATCGTGCTCGACGTGGCGCTGATCGCCGTGGTCGTGATGGGCTTGGGGGCCGCGACGAAATACGGCGCGGCGACGCCGCCGTCGCCGCTGATCGCGGGCAAGTCGCTGGTGGTGGCCGGCGCGGTGATCGCCGCGCTGTTGCTCTATATCGCTTTCGCGCTCACCGTTCTGAAGCTGAGCTTCCTGTTGACCGCGGTGGCCTCGGTGGAGCGGCACGCCAAAATCCGGCGCGCCTGGCAATTGGCCGGCGGCAGCGGCTGGCGCATTCTCTTCGTCCTGCTCGGGGTCTTCCTGCCGCTGGGCGTCATCGTCTTCGGCGGGGCGTATTTCCTGTTCGGCGCCGGCGTCACGGCGGCCATGCATAGCGGCGCGGCGGGGAGCGCCGTGCGCGCCCACGCCATGCTGCAGTTCTACGCCGACAACGCCATGGCCATGGCCGGCCTTGTCGGCGTGATGGTCGTCGCGGGTAGCGCGCTGTTCGCCGGCGCGACGGCCGCGGCTTATCGCACCGTCACCGGACACGAGGAAGAGGAGCCCGAGGACGACGACGCGCTGGTGGCACCGCTGCTCGTCCCCGCGCACGGCCATTCGGACGAACCGCTGCCCCCCGTTCCCGATCATGGTCACGGCGGCCATGGCGGACACGATACGCAGGACGGCCATGACGATCACGGTCACGGCGGCCACGACGATCATGGCCACAAGGACCACGGCCACGATGACTCGCATGGGCATGGCGACGGCCAGGGCGGCCATGACGAGGCGCATGGCCATGGCGGCGGTCACGATGCCGGCCACGACGAAGACGACGATGGCGACGACGATCATGACGACGGACATGGCCATGACGACGGCTACGGCGGCGGCCATGGGCATGACGATCATGGTGATGGCGGGCATGGTCACGGCGGACATGGGCATGACGACCATGGCCACAAGAGCCACGATGATCATCACGGGCATGACGATCATGGACATGGCGGTCATCACGCCAAGGCGGCCTGAGCGCGGCGGGGCTTGGATTTTGAGGTCGCGCGTGCCGGCGCGGAGCCGGCGCGGCGCGTCTTCGAAGGAATGACGGCCAGCGCACGATTCGCCGCCGGGATGCTTGGCGTGCCGGACCGAGCGGCGGCCGTTGCGCCGTGGCGTGAACGTCTGGCCGTTGCCGGGACTGTCCGAAGGCCGCGCCGATTTGATGTGCGCCTCTGCGAAGGGCATCCGGCGGACCGCAGCGCCGGCGCCTTTGTGAACGGCCCGTCATGTTCGGGCATTTTCCATCGCAACTTGTCATGGCGCCGAAGCCGCCCAAATTCTGCGACAGATGGCGAAGGTGTAACTAAGCGATTGTGGGCGACGCGCCGATAAGCGGGCGAGGCACGACCCGCGGTCACTCCCATGGCCTACGAACTCGACGTTGATGCGGCCGCGGCGGTCTTCCTGCTGCCGGGTCCCGACGGCGCCTTCGCGCCGGAGCAGGCGTCCTATCTTCGCGCGCTGGGCAAGCGCCGGCCCTCCGTCATGCTGGCCTTCGCGCCGAAGGCCGCCGGCACGTTCCTGCGCATGGCCGCGATCTATGCGGTCGACGGACAGCTGACGCGCGTTGTTCATGCGCAGGGCGGGCGCGACGCCACGCCCTATATGCCGGTCTACATTCTCTATCTGGCGGGCGGCTATCCGAGCAACACGCTCGTGACGCATGTGCACATGCAGGCCTTGCCCGCCAACCGGCATTTCATCGAGGCGTTCGACCTCAAGCCGGCGATCATGCTGCGCAGCGTACCGGACATGCTGACCTCCTATTTGGACATGCTGGCGGCCGAGCCGGTTTCGCCGAGCCATTGGCTGAATGCGTCCATTCCGCCGAACTTCGCGGCGATGGACGACGCGACCAGGGCGGATTTCATGATCGACACAATCATGCCGTGGTACGCCAGTTATTTCGCGACGTGGCTGAATTATGTGCGTGAAGCGCCGGAGCGCGTCTGCGTGCTGCGCTATGCCGACCTGCTGAGCGATCCGATCTATGTGCTGCAGACGCTGCTCGACAGATCCGGCCTGCCGCGGTCGGGCAAGGTCTGCCAACTCGCCATCGACGCCGCCTGGCAGGAGCGCGATACGCTCCGCTTCAACCGTGGCGAGGGAGGACGCGGTCGCGCGCGGCTGAGCGCGGCGCAACTGGCGCGGATCGAACATCTGCTGTTCGATTATTACGGGCTTGAGGCGTGGCGGACGGAGCTGTTTCCGGAAGCGTAATTGCGTGTTCGAATGCGGCGTCAGACCGAAACAGGGGTCATTTCGAACACATGCCCATACTTCGCCGCCGTAGCGATATCTCCGGCCTTGAGCGCGGCACGAACCGCTTCCAGCTTGCGCACGTCATCCAGCGAAAGGTACGGCGACCAGTCGCCCTCGTTCTCGATCAATTCGACGGGAACCCTCGCGGCATATTTGCCGACATGTACGTATTCCGTGGTGCTCCGTTTCATCGTTTGTTGCGCCTCATAAAATCAAGCGACCAACGGCGTGGATCGGGACGATAGGCCGTGATCAACACGGCCGGTCGCGAACTACCCTTGGCAATGCCCCACAGGCAGTGCACCGGATTGCCTTGGCATCCGTCTGCAAGACTAGCACGCACGGGCCCTTCCCGAAATCTACATATTCCTCAACTTCAACCGCGTCTGGAATGCTGGCGGCGATCTCATCATACACAATATCATCGGCTGCGAGTTCGCGAAAGCCATGGAGGGACACGCTTGCATCGCCGTGGGCCACGAGCGTCTTAATGCGTTCCAGGATTTCACCCAAGACCCGACACCCGTGATTTGTGACTACTCCGCCGCCTTCAGCTTTTTCGCTGTTGCCTTCTCCGGAACCCGTCCCTTGAGCAGCGGCTTGAGATACTGCCCCGTATAGCTCCGCGCCACCTTCGCCACGTCTTCCGGCGTTCCCGCAGCGATCAGTTCGCCGCCGCCGTCGCCGCCTTCGGGGCCGAGGTCGACGATCCAGTCCGCGGTCTTGATGACCTCCAGATTGTGCTCGATCACCACCACGGTGTTGCCGTTGTCGACCAGCTCGTGCAGCACCTCGAGCAGCTTCTTCACGTCGTGGAAGTGCAGGCCGGTGGTCGGCTCGTCCAGGATGTAGAGCGTGCGGCCCGTGGCGCGGCGCGACAATTCCTTGCTGAGCTTGACGCGCTGCGCCTCGCCACCGGACAACGTCGTCGCCTGCTGGCCGACCTGGATGTAGCCGAGGCCGACGCGTTTGAGCGTCTCCATCTTCTCGGCGATCGACGGCACGGCCTTGAAGAGGTCGGCCGCGGCCTCCACCGTCATGTCGAGCACGTCGGCGATGGAGTGGTCGCGGAATTTCACTTCCAGCGTTTCGCGATTGTAGCGCTTGCCCTTGCAGACGTCGCATTGCACGTAGACGTCGGGCAGGAAGTGCATCTCGATCTTGATGACGCCGTCGCCCTGGCAGGCTTCGCAGCGTCCGCCCTTGACGTTGAACGAGAAGCGCCCCGGCTGGTAGCCGCGCGCCTTGGATTCCGGCAGTTCGGTGTACCAGTCGCGGATCGGCGTGAAGGCGCCGGTATAGGTCGCGGGGTTCGAGCGCGGCGTGCGCCCGATCGGGCTCTGGTCGATGTCGATGACCTTGTCGAGATATTCCAGGCCCTCGATGCGGTCGTGGGCCGCGGGATGCTCGCGGCCCTGGTTGAGCTTGCGCGAGGCGGCCTTGAACAACGTCTCGATGGTCAGCGTCGACTTGCCGCCGCCGGAGACGCCGGTGACGCAGGTCAGCGTGCCCAGCGGGAAGCCGGCGGTGACGTTCTTGAGATTGTTGCCCTTGGCGCCGACGACCTTCAGCCAGCGGTCGTGCACCGCCTTGCGGCGGCGCGCCGGTACGGGAATCTGCTCGATGCCCGTGAGATATTTTCCGGTCAGGCTTTTGGGCGAGCGCATGATGTCTTCGGGCGTGCCCTCGGCGACGATGTGGCCGCCATGGATGCCGGCGCCTGGGCCCATGTCGATCACGTGGTCGGCGGTGCGGATGGCTTCCTCGTCATGCTCGACCACGATCACAGTGTTGCCCATGTCGCGCAGGCCCTTGAGCGATTCCAGCAGCTTCTCGTTGTCGCGCTGGTGCAGGCCGATGGAGGGCTCGTCGAGCACGTAGAGAACGCCCGTCAGGCCCGAGCCGATCTGCGAGGCCAGGCGGATGCGCTGGCTCTCGCCGCCCGACAGCGTGCCGGAGGCGCGCGCCAAGGTGAGATAGTCGAGGCCGACATTGTTGAGGAATTTCAGGCGGGCGCGGATCTCCTTCAGGATGCGCGCGGCGATCTCGGTCTGCTGCTTGTTCAGCTTCCTGTCGATGTCGCGGAACCATTCGTCGGCGTGGCGGATCGACTGGTCGCAGACCTCGCTGATGTGCTTGCCGCCGATCTTCACGGCCAGCGCTTCGGGCTTCAGGCGATAGCCCTTGCAGACGTCGCAGGGGCTGGTGTCCTGGAAACGCTCCAGCTCCTCGCGCACCCAGGCGGAGTCGGTCTCCTTGAAGCGGCGCTGCATGTTCGGGATGACGCCCTCGAACGCCTTCTTGGTCTCGTAGCGGCGCAACCCGTCGTCATAGATGAACTTGACCTCTTCTTCGCCCGAGCCGTGCAGGATGATCTGCTGCGCCCGCTTCGGCAGGTCTTCCCAGGCCTCGTTGAGCGAGAATTTGTAGTGGCGGCCGAGCGCCTCCAGCGTCTGCATGTAGTAAGGCGACGAGCCCTTCGACCACGGCGCGATGGCGCCCTTGCGCAGCGTCAGCGCGCCGTCGGGCACGATCAGCGCCGGATCGAAATAGAGCTGGGTGCCGAGGCCGTCGCAGGCCGGGCAGGCGCCGTGCGGATTGTTGAACGAGAACAGGCGCGGCTCGATCTCCGGGATCGTGAAGCCGCTGACCGGGCAGGCGAATTTCGACGACATCAGGAGCTGTTTCGGCGAGCCGTCCTTTTCCTTCTCGTCGGCGTACTCTGCGATGACGAGGCCGTCGGCGATGCCGAGCGCGGTCTCGATGGAATCGGGCAGGCGGTTGCCGAGGTCGCGCTTGACGGCGATGCGGTCGACCACGACTTCGATGTCGTGTTTCAGCTTCTTGTCCAGTGCGGGGACGGCGCCGATCTCGTAATATTTGCCGTCGACCTTGACGCGCTGGAAGCCCTTCTTCTGCAGCTCGGCGAATTCCTTGCGGTACTCGCCCTTGCGGCCGCGCACCATCGGCGCCAGCAGGAAGAGGCGCGTGCCGTCCGGCAGCGCCAGGATGCGGTCGGCCATCTGGCTGACGGTCTGGCTTTCGATGGGAAGGCCGGTGGCCGGCGAATAGGGCACGCCGACGCGCGCGAACAAGAGGCGCAGATAGTCGTAGATCTCGGTGACCGTGCCGACGGTCGAGCGCGGGTTGCGCGAGGTCGTCTTCTGCTCGATGGAGATGGCGGGCGACAGGCCCTCGATGTGATCGACGTCGGGCTTCTGCATCAGTTCCAGGAACTGGCGGGCATAGGCCGACAGCGATTCGACGTAACGGCGCTGACCCTCGGCATAGATCGTGTCGAAGGCGAGCGACGACTTGCCCGAGCCGGAGAGGCCGGTCAGCACCGTCAGCGTGTCGCGCGGAATCTCGACATCGACGTTCTTGAGGTTGTGCTCGCGGGCGCCGCGGATGGAGATGTTCTTCAGCATCGAGTGTCAAAACCTTCGGTCGAAACGCATAGTGTGGCCAGCGGGCCTGTCACCCGCAACCGCGCACCCGTCATGATCCCCTGGAGTTCCGCTTCGGCCGGGAGCCGTTCGCGAACGGCTCATTTAGGGATGGAACGGCCAAATCACAAGGCGTCCGGCAACACGCGGCGTTCGTCGGGAATCGGCTGGAACATAACAAGAACTCTCGGGGTGAGCAAACCTGCCCGATGGTCGGCAGTATAAGCACGCACCGGTCGCGAATCTGGCAGCAGCGTTTGGCGCCGTTTTGCGCGCGAAATCGTGACGACAAAGGCGTCAAATGCCGCGAGCGGGTCAGCGGCTGCCGCCAGCGGCCAGAAAGCGGTTGGCACGCGGCGCGAACACGGTTTTTATGGCGCCGTCACGCCGGAGCGATTGGCGGCTCGCGGCATATCCTCATGGTCCGATGCCGCACGCGCAGGTTTCAGAACGGGTCAGCCTGCGCTACCGCGCCGACATCGACGGCCTGCGCGCCGTCGCCGTGGTTCCGGTGGTGCTCTACCATTTCGGGGTGCGCGGATTCGGCGGGGGGTTCGTCGGCGTCGACGTGTTCTTCGTCATCTCGGGCTATCTGATCACAGGCTTGATCTATGCCGAGCTGGGCGGCGGCAGCTTCTCGATCCTACGCTTCTACGAGCGGCGCATCCGGCGGATTTTTCCGGCGCTGTTCGCGGTCATCGCCGCGGCCCTGACGGTGGGCGTCGCGGTCCTGTTCCCGCGCGACCTGATGCGCTTGGCCGAGAGCGCCGCCGCCACGACCGTGTTCGGCTCGAATTTCGATTTCTGGCAGCAGGCCGGCTATTTCGATGTCGGCGCCGAGCTGAAGCCGCTGCTCCACACCTGGTCGCTGGCGGTGGAAGAGCAGTTCTACGTGCTCTTTCCCGCCTTGCTCTACGTCATCCATTCGCGCCGCCGCGCGATCCTGCTCAGCCTCGTCGCCGCGCTGGGCGTGATATCCTTCGCGGCCAGCATCTGGGCGGTCGGCCGCGCGCCGACGGCCGCGTTCTATCTGGCGCCGTTCCGCACCTGGGAGCTGATGCTCGGCGCCGTGCTGGCGCTGGGCGCGTTCCCCGCGCCGAAAACGCGCTGGCTCGGCGAAGCGGTTTCGCTTGCGGGTCTGGGCGGAATCGCCTGGGCGGTGTTCAGCTTCACGGTCGCGACGCCGTTCCCGGGCGCCAACGCGCTGTTTCCCTGCGCCGGGGCCGCGGCGTTGATCTATGCGGGGGCGGGCGAAACCACCTGGACGCGGCGCCTGCTGGCCTCGCCGCCCCTGGTGGGTATCGGGCTGATTTCGTATTCGCTCTATCTCTGGCACTGGCCGATCCATGTCTTCGCGGACTACGTCGCGGGCCGGCCGGCCGGCGCGGTCGAAACCGTCCTGCTCATCGCGCTGTCCTTTGCGCTCGGGTTCCTGTCGTGGCGTTATGTCGAGCGGCCGTTCCGCGGCTCCGCCATCCCGCGCGCCACGATTTTCCGTCTGGCCGGCATCGCGATGGGCATCACGCTCTTGCTGTCGGGCCTGCTGTTCGCGCTGCAGGGCCTGCCGCAGCGTTTCGCGCCCGACATCCGGCGCATCTTCGCCGAGGCCGACGACAGCGAGCCGCGCCGCCACGCCTGCTTCAATCGCACCGCCGAGGACGTCGCCGCGGGCCGCCTCTGCAGCATCGGCGACGCCCACGCGCAGGCGCCCAGCTTTCTGCTGTGGGGGGACTCTCACGCCGACGCGGTCCTGCCGGCGGTCGAGGCTGCGGCGCGCCGCGCCGGCCGCAAGGGCTGGTTCGTCGCGCATGGCCGCTGTCCGCCGATCCTCGCGCTCTCGCTCACCGACGAGCCGACGGGGCGCTGCGCCCAGTTGAACGACGCGGCGCTGAACCTTCTGCACCGCGACCGGATCGGCGAAGTGATCCTGGATGCCAGGTGGCCGTACTACGACCAGGGCACGGGCTTTGGTCCGGATGCGAGCGAGGTGCGGCATCTTATCGACCTGGATCCGCGCGGGGCGCACGACGCCGACCAGCATGCGGGTTTCGCGCGCGTGCTTGAGCGGACAGTGCGCCTGCTGGTGCAGGCGCATATCAGGGTCGTGCTGGTGGCGCCGGTGCCCGAGCCGGGTTTCGACGTGCCGCAAGTGCTGGCGCGCGATGCGCTGCATGGGCTCGCGATCGATCGGCGCCTGACGCGGGCGCAATACCTGGCGCGCGACGGCACTGTGCTGCGCGACTTCACCGATCTGGCGCGGCGCTATGGCGTCACGCTGGTCGATCCGGCGGCGGCGCTGTGCGCGAGCGGGCGTTGCGTGCTCGCCGTCGACGGGCGGCCGCTCTATATCGACCACCATCATTTGAGCGTCGCGGGCGCGCTGACGGTCAGCGGGTTGTTCGATCCGGTCTTCCGCTAGACGCTTTGCGCATGGCGGAAGAGATTGGCCGGATCGGCCTTCGCCTTGACCGCCTTCAGGCGCGGCAGGTTCTGGCGCCAATAGGCCTGCTGCCAGTCGACGAGGTCGAGGTCGCAGTAATTCACATAGGCGCCGCCGGACCAGGGGCGCATCGCGGCGTAGAGCTTGCGGATGTCGGCGAGACGGCGGGTGCCGGCGGCGGTGCCGGCCCAGCTGGTATAATACTGGATGCAGAACTGCGTGCCCGCCCGGTAGGCGAAGGCCGTGGCGTCGTCCGCGACGCGGCCGATGGCGCCGCCATAAGCGTCGCAGATCGCGATGACTTCGCTTGCGGGTAGGGCCGCGATGCCGCCGATCAGGGCTTCGATGCCGGCGGCGTCGAGCTTGCGCGTGATGTAGTCCGACTTGCCCTTGGACATCTTGGATTCATAGCCCCAGCCGCCGGAGAAATGGTTGATCGCGGCGAGATAGGACATCGAGGTGATCGTGGGGCCGCTCACCGGTTCGGCGGCATCGGTCAGGGCGCGCAGCTCGCGGCGCAGCTGCGATACGGAGCCGGTCGACTGGCCGGCGACGTGCAACGCGATGCGACCGTCGCTGCGCTTGGAGAGCTTGAAGATGCCGGTGATCGCGTCGGGCGCGTTCGGCGCCCAATCCTGCCAGGCGGCGAACAGGGGTGCCGCCGCCTTCGTGCTTAGCGCCCAGGTCGCGGCATAGACGGCGACGGCGCCGATCGGGGCGACTTTGAAATGCAGCGCGGTCGCGGCGCCGAAGGTGCCGCCGCCGCCGCCGCGGCAGGCCCAGAAGAGATCGGTGTTGGTCTGCCCGTCGGCCAGGACGGGTTTGGCATCGGCATCGATCAGGTCGATGGCGCTGAGCGCGTCGCAGGCGAGGCCGTGGCTGCGCGCGATCAGGCCGAAGCCGCCGCCCATCGTGTGGCCACTGACGCCGACGGTCGGGCAGGAACCTCCTGGAAACGCCAGGCCGCGTGGCGCGACGAATTTGTAGATTTCGCCAAGCGAGGTGCCGGCGCCGACGGTGAGCGTATTGCTGGCCGCGTCCAGTACGATGGCGTTCATCAGCCGCGTGTCGAGGACGACGCCGGCGCTTTGCGAAAAGCCTTCGAAGCAATGTCCGCCGCTGCGCAGCGCGAAGGGAATGTTTTTCGTCCGCAGCCAGTCGACGGCTTGCGCCATGCCGCGCGGCGTCCTGGTGAGGATGCGCAACGCCGGGCGCAACTCGGTGCGCAGATTGTAGGCGGCGAGGGTGCTGTCATAGAGGCTGCTGCCGGGAAGCACCAAGGTGGCGTCGCCGGGCGCGATGTCGGGCAAGGGCGGCAGCGGCGCTGCGCCGGCGCTTCTCAGAATGGACGGCGCCGCGATCAAGCTTGCGGTGAATGCGCGTCGCGTCAGCTTCATGGCGAGACAAGCCTATGGTTTGGCGCGCAGCCTTACGACGACATCCGTCGCCATCTGGATTTCCGTGCCGCGCGTGTCGCGCGGATAGATGTCGCGGGTGAAGGCGTCGGTGTTCCGGGCCTGGACGCCGAAGGCGTAGCGGAACTGGCTGGAGCAGGTCGCGGCCACGGCGAAGCCGATGGTCGCGGCGGCCGATTTGTGGTCGTCGAACTTGCGGGCCGCCGCCTCCAGGCACTCGGTGAGGATGGTGTTGGCCTGCCGGGTCGCGGCCTCCAGCGACGCGATCTCCGCCGGGGTCGGCGCCGGGTCGGACAGCAGGCCCCGCTCGCAGCCCGAGAGCAGCAGCAGGGTCAGCACGCAAAGCCCCAGCGTTCCGTGCAACCGGTTCATAGGCCTATCCCAGAAATCGACGGATGTGAGGAACGACGCCCTCGTCCGGAGACAGCGCCGGATGGGGCAATTATGCACAAGGGCGCGCTTTTCCCGACCAGAAATCACTGGAACATAACAAGAACATATGCTAGATTGGGTGACCAATCGCATCCTGTCCACAGCGGGAGCAGGCGCGTGCGATGGCGCGTCCCGCGGGTGCGCATTAGGTTCGCGGCGGATACGGAAGCTGAGAAAACGAAGAAGGAGAAGGTCATGGCGGGTAGCGTCAACAAGGTCACTTTGATCGGAAATCTGGGCAAGGATCCCGAAACGCGCCGCATGACCAGCGGCGATCCGATCGTGAACTTCTCGGTCGCGACCAGCGAGACCTGGCGCGACAAGGCCAGCGGCGAGCGCAAGGAGCGCACCGAGTGGCACCGCGTGGTGATCTTCAACAAGAACCTGGCGGAGGTCGCGGAGAAATATCTGCGCAAGGGCTCCAAGGTCTATCTGGAGGGCGCCTTGCAGACGCGCAAATGGACGGACAAGGACGGCCAGGAGAAGTACTCGACCGAGGTCGTGCTGCAGAATTTCCGCGGTGAACTGGTGATGCTCGACACCAAGGGCGGTGGCGGCGGCGACGGCGGACGCGACCGCGTCGGCGCGGGCGAGGCGCCGGCCAGCTTCCAGCGCGAGGAAATGGACGACGAGATTCCGTTCTGATCCCAGCCATGCGCTTTGCCATTGCGGCCTTGCTGTCGCTCGCCCTGGCGGGCTGTGCCACCTCGTCGGGCATGCCGTCGGCCGGCTTTCTCAACGACACGATCGGGCGGGCCTATCTGCCGCTCGAGGGCCGGACCTATGTCGTGATGCAGAACCGCGGCGCGGCGGTCGTCATCGCGCCCGGCATCGCCGTCACCAACGCGCATAACGGCGACTATCTCTCGGGCGTTTCGGTGATCGGAAAATCGCGCAACTACGACCTGTTGTATTTCCGCGTCGAGCGCAACGTGGCGCCACCCTCCGCGCCGCCGACGGTCGGCGAGCATGTCATCGCCTATGGCCAGGGTTCGCACGGCGAGGTGCGGGTGGCGGTCGGCGTGGTGAACGCCCTCAACGCGCCGGTGAAGGCGCGCTGCCAGACCTGCGCGGTGCAATCGGCGTTCATCTTCGCAGGCAATGCCGGACCCGGCTTCAGCGGCGGGCCGGTGGTCGACGCGGTCAGCGGCAAGCTGGTCGGCATCACCTTCGGCTATCTCGATCCCGGCGGGCAGCGGATGATGTATGCTTATCCGATGAGCCGCGTGCGCAACGAATTGGCGACGATCATGGGCAAATTGCCGGCCGATGTGGACTAGAGCAGGTTTGGTTTGGGTTGAAACACCCCCAGTCCGTCATCGCCCGCTTTATGCGGGCGACCCATTTTGTCTCAGCGGAAAGAAAGATGGGTTGCCCGGACAAGCCGGGCAATGACGGATGTGAAGTGGGTAATTTCAAGCCAAACTGACTCCGCGCGCCGAGACAGGGAGGCGCCGTGAACCTCGACGCCTTTTCGATTGCCGCCATCGTGGCCGCGCCGTTCATCGGCAGCTTTCTCGCCGTCGTGGCGATGCGGCTGACGGAGGGACGCACCGTCCTGTTCGGGCGTTCGGCCTGCGATAGCTGCGGTGCGGCGCTGGGGCCGCTCGAACTCGTCCCGCTGCTGAGTTTCGTAGGTCAGCGCGGCCGCTGCCGGCGTTGTGGTGCGAAGATCGATCCGATGCATCCGGTGATGGAGGCCGCCGCGCTGGCGCTTGCGGTGTGGGCGGCGTTCGTCACCTCGGGCTGGATCGTGCTTGCGAGTTGCGCGCTCGGCTGGACTTTGCTGACCCTGGCGGCGATCGATTGGCGGACGGGATATCTGCCGGACGTGCTGACGCTGCCGCTTGCCGTGGCCGGGCTCGGTGTCGCCTATGCCGTCGAGCCCGCCGCGATCCTGGATCATGCCATCGGCGCGGCGGCGGGGTTCGCGGCCTTCGCGGCGCTGTCGGAAATCTATCGCCGCCTGCGCGGCCGCGATGGCCTGGGCCTCGGCGATGCGAAGCTGCTGGCGGCGTCCGGCGCCTGGCTGTCCTGGAGCGGACTGCCGACGACGGTGCTGTACGCCGCCTTCATCGGTCTCGCGCTTGTGCTGGCGCGCCGTGCACGGGGGCAAACGATGAAGCCGACGGACCGGCTCGCCTTCGGCCCGGCGCTCGCGGCGGCGACCTGGCTGGTGTGGCTCTACGGGCCGCTGGTGCCGGGGTAATCGAGGTCGTTTCAGACTTTCTCACAAACAATATCGTCATCGCCCGGCTTGTCCGGGCGACCCATTTGTTTTCGCGGAAAGAAAAATGGGTTGCCCGGACAAGCCGGGCAATGACGGTTGTGGGATGGGTGATATCAAACCAGACCAATTCTAACGCCACGCCAAAATCAGATAGGGCTTCGTTTGGTCTCCGGTGAACTGCACCACCGCGAGCCGCACGACTTGCGCGTCGCCGACGCGCGCCTGCGCCGTCACGGCGAAAAACGTGTCGGCGATGCCGAGCGGGCTGCCGGGCGCGGTGTCGTCGATGGGCACGGGCGGCGGCGCGTCGCGGTCCTTGAGCAGCCGGTCGATCGCCTGTTCGTCCAGGTCCGGCAGCAGGCGCAGCACGGCGCGCGGCGCGACCTGACGGTTGATCGTTGGGGCCCTGCCATAGACGGTGAGCAACGGCTCGATGCGGGCGAAAAGCGCCCGAGTCACGCCGGGAACGGCGAGGAGTTCGTCGAGCGCACGAAACGCGATGCGCGGGTTCGGTGCGCCTTCCGGAGTCCGCCGCGCCACGATGCGGTCGGCCAGCGCTCCGGCCTCGCCGCGTTCCAGGCCGGTGGACGCGAACAGGCTTTGCAGCACGTCCTTCGGTGCGAAGTCGATGTTGATCTTGCCACTCTCGTCCTGGATCCACAGGCGCACGGGCACGCTGTCGAATGTCAGCGTCTGCGGCGTGGCATCGACGCGCGGACGCAGCCGCACGCGGTCGTCGAGGAGCGAGAGGATGGCGCGGCTGACCGCCTGATCGGCGACTGCGCCGGCGCGCGCCGCGTTCCAGCCGTTACGGTCGAGATGCGTCGAGGTCACCGAGGCGGACAGCATCGCGGCGGCGATCAGCGACAGGATGGCGACGCCCCAGAGGACGGAGACCAGGGCAAGGCCGCGCTGGCGGCTCATTTTTTCTCGAGCAGCGTCTGGATCGCCGGCAGCTTGCGCCGCAATTCCTCGGTCACCGCCCTTGCCTTCTGCAGATTGTCGATGACGTGCGGCGTGATCAGGACGATGAGCTCGGTGCGGTCGACCTTGTTGTTCTTGGTGCCGAACAACCCGCCGACGACCGGGAGCTCCGATAGATAGGGCAGGCCGCTGCTGCCGCGCGTCTTGGAATCCTTGATCAGGCCGCCGAGCGCGATGGTCTCGTTGTCCTGCACCGCGATGGTGCTGTCGATCTTGCGCTGGGTGATGGTCGGCGAATCCAGCGTCGAGGTGTTGGTCGAGGCGACGTCGCTGACCTCCTGCGAGATCTCCATCGTCACCATGCCGCCCTGGTTGACGCGCGGCGTCACCTTCAGGATGACGCCGGTGGCGCGATATTCGATGGTGTTGACGATGGGCGACGAGTTGCCGATGACGCTGACGGCCTGAGACGTGGCGATTGGCACCTGGTCGCCGACCTGCAGCGTGGCGGTGTGGTTGTTCAAGACCAGGATTTCCGGCGACGAGATCACCTCGACATGCGTCACCTGGGCCAGCGTGTTGAGCACGACGCGGATATTGGTGCCTTCGGAGAACATGTAGGAGAAGCCGGGAAAGACCTGGCCGATATTGATCGAATCCGAATTCGACAAGCCGAACGTATGCTTGTCGCTCGGCTGGTAGAAATATTGCACGCCGTATTGCAAATTGTTGGTCAGCGTCACTTCGGCGATGGCCGCCTCCAGCAGCACCTGCAGCGGCGCGGCGTCGAGCTGGCGCAGCGCCGCCTCGATGGTCTGGTATTCCTGCGGCGTGCCGTAGATCACCACGGCATTGTTGGTCTCGTCGGCCGTGATGGTGGCGGCGCCGGCGGGCGCGCCGGAATTGTCGCTGTCGTTGACCAGGCTGGAATTACCGCCGGGAATGGGCGGCGTGCCGGAGGCGGGCGGTGCGCCGGGGCCAGCGCCGGGTGGTGTCGGTGGCGCGGTGTGATCGGTGGTGTCGCCGGTATCGCCCGTGCCGCCGGTGGCCGACGTGGCGCTGCCGCCATTGCCGCCATAGAGAACCTTCTTGAGCGTGCCCGCGAGGTCGCTGGCGCGGCCGTTCTGCACCGCATAGACGAAGATGCGCCGGTCGCTGCCGACCCCGGGGCGGTCGAGCCGCGCGATCCAGCGCTGCATCTGGTCGAGATAGCGCGGCTGCGGCGAGATCACGAGCACGGTGTTGAGCCGCTCGATGGGGATGAGCTTGACGATGCCGGCGAGCGGCCCGCCGACGCCGCCGAGAATCTGGTTGAGCTCGCGCGCCAGGCCCTTGGCGTCGGTGTATTTCGGCGTGAACAGGCCGAACGACATGCCGGCCAGCCAGTCGACGTCGAACAGCGCGATCTCGTCGACGATGGCGGCGCGCTCGGCCTGCGTGCCCTGGATGATGAGGAGATTGCGCCCGGTGTCGGCATGCACGATGGCCTGGGCCGGCTGCATGCCTTCGAGCAGGCGCTGCATCTCGGCGGCGGCGACGTAATGCAGCGGCACGATCTGCGAGCCGTAGCCGGCTTCCGCGGTGCCGGAGTTGGTCGAGGCCGGCGCGGTCACCTCGCGCGGCGCGTCGGCGCTGAGCACCACCTTGTAGACGCCGCTGTTCTGGACGATGGCGAGGCCGTTCATGCGCAGGATCTGCTCGAACACGCCCAGCACTTCGCCGCGCGGCACGGGCTTGCTGGTCTGCACCGTGATCGTGCCCTGCACGCCGGCGCCCAGCGTGTAGTTCACGCCGAGGAAGTCGCCGAACACCGCCTTGGCGACGTCGCGCACGTCGGCGTTGATGAAATTGAGAGTGATGCCGCCGTCCTCGCCGACGGAGGATTCCGAAACATGCGGCACGCTGTGGCCGACGAGGTGGCCGGTGCCGCGGATGATCTCGGGCGGCGGCGGTTCGGGAATGGTCGAGCTGGCGGTGGCGGCTGCGGTCGGCGGCGCTGCCGCGTCTTTGTCCGCCACCGGTGCCGGCGGGGGCGCGGGATCGTGGGCGTGGCTCGCGAGTTCGGCGGCGCTGGGTCCGGTCTCGAGCGGATCGGTGAAATCGCCGCTGCAGGCGGCGAGCGCCAGCGAAACCGCCAAGGCGGCCGCGGCTACGCTCATGCGCCTTTTCATCACCGGCATCGAAGACCGTCCCCTTTGGGCTATAGGCGCTATTCTTGCCACAGTGTCAAAGGGTTGGTTCGCCGGTCGAGGGATCAACCGGCGCGCTTCTGAGGGCTTCGGGCACGATAGTTCCACCGTGCGGACGGGCTGGCAAGCCGGGCTTCGCGGGCGTCGTGGCAGCAGCGGTTTGCGGCGTCGGCGCGGCGGTCAGGGCTGGCACGGGCGCCGAGGGGCTTGGGACCGGCGGCGGCGTGGCGGCG
>OLLF01000106.1_pt1 | contig 25524 bp, 25 predicted proteins | sample 1604471 | NCBI WGS metagenome assembly OLLF01 (sample SAMEA104055714, study PRJEB20765) | soil metagenome | isolation source: soil
CGCCACTCGCGCCGCGGCCCGGACGAGGCGAGGGCGCTGCACGCCGTGCTCGACGTCGTCGCGGTTCCGGCCTTCTTCGCCGAGGCGCGCGACGAGACCGGCGAGATCGCCTCCGTCGCCTTCGGCGCCATCCATGAGCGGCTGATCTGCCTGCAATGGGTCGTCACCGATCCGGCGCAGCGCCGCAAGGGCCTGTCGCGCGCCGCGCTCTCGGCGCTGCTCCGCCGCGGCCAGGAGGCCGGCGCGACCGGCGCCTGCCTGCAGGTCGTGGCCGACAATCACTCTGCCATTCGCCTCTACGAGAGTTTAGGCTTCACCAACGAGCTCTACCGCTATCACTATCGGGTGCGATGACCGGCGAAGTCCTGACCGTGGCACAGATGTCCGCCGCCGACCGCGCCGCGGCCGCGCAGGGCGTGCCGACGCTCGAGCTGATGGAGCAGGCCGGCCGCGCCGTCGCCGACGCCATATGCGCGCGCTGGACGCCGCGTCCCATCGCCGTGCTCTGCGGTCCCGGCAACAATGGCGGCGACGGCTTCGTCGCCGCCCGCCATCTCAACGCCCGCGGCTGGGACGTCTGGGTCGAGACCATGACCGACCTCGCCACGCTCAAGGGCGACGCCGCCGAGATGGCGCGCCGCTGGAGCGGCGAGACCATCCGTATCGCCGAGAGCAACCGCATGGCCGACCTCTTCGTCGACGCCCTGTTCGGCGCCGGCCTGTCGCGCCCGCTGGAGGGCGAGGCGCGCCGCCTGGCGCTCGCCTCGTCCAAATACAAGGACCGCATCATCGCCATCGACGTGCCGAGCGGCGTTCACGGCGACACCGGCCAGCCGCTCGGCGGCATTGCCTTCGACGCCGGCCTCACCGTCACCTTCTTCCGCAAGAAGCCCGCGCATCTGCTGCTGCCCGGCCGTGCGCTGTGCGGCGAGATCGTCGTCGCCGACATCGGCATCCCGCAAAGCGTGCTGGAGGAAATCAAGCCGAACCTGTTCGAGAACACCCCCGCGCTTTGGCGCTATCCCTGGCCGAAAGCCGACGGCCACAAATACGCCCGCGGCCATTGCATCGTGGTCAGCGGCCCCGCCCACGCCACCGGCGCGGCGCGCTTGGCCGCGCGGGGCGCCTTGCGCATCGGCGCCGGCCTCGTCAGCGTTGCAAGTCCGCCCGACTCCGTCGCGGTCAACGCCGCGGCGCTGACCGCGATCATGGTCAAGCCGTTCGACGGTCCCGGCGGACTGAAGACGCTGCTCACCGATGCGCGCCTCAACGCCGTGGTGATCGGTCCCGGCTGCGGGGTCGGCCCCCAGACGCAAGTCCTGGCCGGTGTCGCCCTGGCAAGCAGGGCAGCGGTCGTTCTCGATGCCGACGCGCTGACGTCGTTCGCCGCTTCGCCTGGCGTTCTCCTCGCGCTGCTGCGCCAACCTGCCGTGCTGACGCCCCATCGGGGCGAGTTCGAGCGCATTTTCCCCGGCCTGCTGGCGCGTTCCGCCGGCAAGCTCGAAGCCGTCCGCGCTGCGGCCGCCGCCGCCAAATGCATCGTGCTGCTGAAAGGTACCGACACCGTCATCGCAGCGCCCGACGGCCGCGCTGCCATCAACGCCAATGCGCCGCCCACTCTGGCAACGGCAGGTTCGGGAGACGTCCTCGCCGGCTTCATCGGCGGCCTGCTGGCGCAAGGCGTCGAGCCGTTCGCAGCGGCGGCGATGGCCGTCTGGCTGCATGGCGAGGCGGCCAACGCCTTCGGCCTCGGCCTCATCGCCGAAGACCTGCCCGAGCAGCTCCCCGCAGTGTTGAAGGACTTGCAGAGCAATGCCTGACGCCGTCATCCGCCGGGTGGAGCAGGGCGATCTGCCCGCGCTGCTGGCGATCTACAATCACTACGTCGTCACCACGCCGATCACCTTCGACGTCGAACCGCGCACGCTGGCGCAGCGCCAGCTCTGGCTCGACACCTTCAAGCCCGCCGGTCGCCATCAGTGCTTCGTCGCGGCTGAGCGCGGCGTGCCGGTCGGCTGGGCCTGCAGCGGCAAGTTCCGCGAGAAGGCCGCCTACGACACGACCGCCGAGCTCAGCGTCTATCTGGCGCCGGAGGCGCACGGCAAAGGCCTCGGCCGCCGCCTCTATCAAACCTTGATCGACGCGCTTCAGGGCGAGGACATCAATCGCCTCTATGGCGGCATCACCCAGCCCAACGCGCCGTCCGTCGCCCTGCACCTGTCCTTCGGTTTCCGCCTGGTCGGCACCCAGACCGGAATCGGCCGCAAGTTCGGCAAGTTCTGGGATGTAGCGCTCTACGAACGCCCTCTGGCGGGAGCTTCGAACCCCTGATATAGGGGCGCCCTTCCGGCGCTTCGGGCCCATAAACCCGGGTTTCGGCAAGGCCCCGGCGCGGGCGTGGCGGAACTGGTAGACGCACTGGTTTTAGGTACCAGCGGCGAAAGTCATGGGGGTTCAAGTCCCTCCGCCCGCACCACCCTACGCGGCGGAGCCGCGAAGGGTGTCTCCCGAAGCTTTAGCGTAGGGAGACTGGTGCAAGGTTTCCGCCGCTTCGGGCGGCAGGCCATCGGTTAAGAATTGAAAGACACAGGAACGACACATGCAAATCACCGAGACCGTCTCCGAAGGCCTCCGCCGCGAATATAAAGTCGTGATCGCCGCCTCCGACCTCGACTCGCGCCTCGCCGGCCGCATCGAGGAGATGAAGCCGCGCATGAACCTCAAGGGCTTCCGGCCGGGCAAGGTGCCGTCCTCGTACCTGAAGAAGACCTTCGGCAAGTCGATGATGGGCGAGATCGTCGAAGCCGCCGTCAATGAGTCGAGCCAGAAGGCCGTCACCGACAATGCACTGAAGCCGGCGAGCCCGCCCAAGGTCGACCTCGTCAGCACCTTCGACCAGGTGATCGACGGCAAATCCGACCTCGAATTCACGGTCAAGGTCGACCTGATGCCCGACTTCGAACTCTCCGACGTCGCCAAGCTTAAAGTCGAGCGGCTGGTCGGCGAGGTCGGCGACGCCGATGTCGACGAAGCCTTGAAGCGCCTGGCCGATCAGTCCAAGACCTACACCACCCGCGGCGAAGGCGCCGCCGCCGAAACCGGCGACACGGTCGTGATCGATTTCGTCGGCAAGGTCGACGGCGTCGAATTCCCCGGCGGCAAGGCCGACGACTTTAATCTCAGCCTTGGCTCGGGCCAACTCATCCCCGGCTTCGAGGACCAGCTCGTCGGCGCCAAGATCGGCGAGGCGCGCGAAGTGAAGGTCGCGTTCCCGGCCGACTATCCGGAAAGCACGCTTGCCGGCAAGGACGCAGTGTTCGACGTCACCGTCAAGGATGTGAAGGCGCCCGACGCCGTCGCCATCGACAACGAGCTTGCCAAGAAGCTCGGCCTCGAAGATCTCGCGACGCTGAAGGACCGCGTGCGCGATCAACTCAAGTCGGACTTCGCCAAGGCCAGCCGCCTGCATCTGAAGCGCCGCATCCTTGACGCCCTGGACGCCCAACATTCCTTCGCCCTGCCGCCCGGCATGGTGGAGAGCGAGTTCGAAGGCATCTGGAAGCAGGTCGAGGCGGAACTGAAGCGCGAGGGCAAGACCGCCGCCGACGAGGGCAAGTCCGAGGACGAGCTCAAGAAGGAATATCACGACATCGCCGAGCGCCGCGTGCGCCTCGGCCTGGTGCTCGCCAAGCTCGGCGAGCAGAACGGCATCACCGTGGCGCCCGAAGAAGTGCAGCGCGCCATCATGACCCGCGCCCGCCAGTTCCCGGGCCAGGAAAAGCAGGTGTTCGAGTTCTACAGCCAGAACCCGCAGGCCGCCGCCGAGATCCGCGCGCCGATCTTCGAGGACAAGGTGGTGGACTTCATCGCCGAGCTCGCCGAAGTGACCGACAAGCCGGTCGACCGCGAGACGCTGTTCATGGATCCGGACGACGCCGTCGAGAAGATGAAGGCGCAGTAGCGCCCCGTCTTTTGCCCGCCGCCTTTGCGTTTGGTCAATACGCAATAACCCTTTGCAGCGCAGGGTCGCAAAGCGCCCGTCGGCACTATATATGTGCGATTGACGCGCCCGGCGGCGCGTAAGAATCTCAGCTTCGCTGATTCGAAAGGCTTGAACGCAATGGCAGACCCGCGCGACGTCTACATGAACACGCTGGTCCCGATGGTGGTCGAACAGACCGCCCGCGGCGAGCGCGCCTACGACATCTATTCGCGTCTCCTCAAGGAGCGGGTGATCTTCGTCACCGGCGCGATCGAGGATTACGGCGCCAGCCTGATGACGGCGCAGCTTCTCTTCCTGGAGGCCGAAAACCCCAAGAAAGAGATTCACATGTACATCAACTCGCCGGGCGGCGTGGTGACGGCGGGCCTCGCCATCTACGACACGATGCAATACATCCGCCCGCCGGTTCAGACCTTCTGCATCGGCCAGGCCGCCAGCGCCGCCTCGCTGCTGCTGATGGCCGGTAAGAAGGGCGAGCGCTTCGCCCTACCCAATTCGCGTATCCTGGTGCACCAGCCGAGCGCCTCCTATTACGGCCAGGCTGCCGACATCGCCCGCCACGCCGAGGAAGTGGTCAAATTGAAACATCGGCTGAACGAGATTTACGCCAAGCACACCGGCCGAACGGTCGCAGAGATTGAAAGAGCGCTGGATCGCGATACATACATGACGGCCGACGAGGCCGTGACCTTCGGCCTGATCGACCAGGTCATGACGCGCCGCCCGGATGGGGCGGAAGGCGTCTAGCCGTCCAAAATGGCGGTTTTGCCCGGAAATCGGCCGGATTAAACAATTCTTGATCCGCCCGGCGCTAACGTGGTCGAATGAAGCGGAATGCGCTGCTTCGGCTGGCGCGAACGATGCAAGGCGTTGATCCGATGGGGTCAATGCGCGAACGGAACGGGCGGAAAGCCCTGGAGAGCCAATGAGTAAGGCGAGCGGCGGCGAATCCAAGAATACGCTGTACTGTTCCTTTTGCGGCAAGAGCCAGCACGAGGTCCGCAAGCTCATTGCCGGGCCGACAGTCTTCATCTGCGACGAGTGCGTCGAGCTCTGCATGGAGATCATCCGGGAGGAGAACAAGACCTCCTTCATGAAGTCGAAGGAGGGCGTGCCGACGCCCCAGGAAATATTCAAGGTCCTCGATGACTATGTGGTCGGCCAGCAGCACGCCAAGAAGGTTCTGAGCGTCGCGGTCCACAACCACTACAAGCGCATCAATTCGTCCGGCAAGAACGGCGACGTCGAGCTGGCCAAATCCAACATCATGCTGATCGGCCCGACGGGCTGCGGCAAGACGCTGCTCGCCCAGACGCTCGCCCGCATCCTCGACGTGCCGTTCACCATGGCCGACGCCACGACGCTGACCGAAGCCGGTTATGTCGGCGAGGACGTCGAGAACATCATCCTCAAGCTGCTGCAGAATGCCGACTACAATGTCGAGCGGGCGCAGCGCGGCATCGTCTATATCGACGAAGTCGACAAGATCAGCCGCAAGTCGGACAACCCCTCCATCACCCGCGACGTCTCGGGCGAGGGCGTGCAGCAGGCGCTGCTCAAGATCATGGAAGGCACCGTCGCCTCCGTGCCGCCGCAGGGCGGGCGCAAGCATCCGCAGCAGGAGTTCCTACAGGTCGACACGACCAACATCCTCTTCATCGTCGGCGGCGCCTTCGCCGGCCTCGACAAGATCATCTCCGGCCGCACGCACGGCTCGTCCATGGGCTTCGGCGCCAATGTCCGCTCGCCCGACGACCGCGGCACCGGCGAGGTTCTGCGCGAGGTGGAACCCGAAGACCTTTTGAAGTTCGGCCTGATCCCGGAATTCATCGGCCGCCTGCCGATCCTGGCGACGCTGGGAGATCTGTCGGAACCCGCGCTGATCGAGATCCTGACGCGTCCCAAGAACGCGCTCGCCAAGCAGTATCAGCGCATGTTCGAGATGGAAGGCGTCAAGCTGCGCTTCCAGGAAGAGGCGATGCATTCCATCGCCCGCAAGGCCATCCTGCGCCGCACCGGCGCCCGCGGCCTGCGTTCGATCATGGAAGGTTTCCTGCTGGAAACCATGTTCGAGCTCCCCACGCTGAACGGCGTCCAGGAAGTGGTGATCACCTCGGATGTCGTCGAAGGCAAGGCGCGTCCGCTCTACACCTACTCGGACAAGGGCGAAGCCCGCGAGAAGAACGCGTCGTAACGGGCTGACGCGTGCCGGCCGAAGATCGCCTGGCGCTGGACATCCAGACCGAGGGCTATGCCGTCGTCAGAAATCTGTTTTCGGCCGCCGAGATCGCGCGCCTGCGCGGCGTCCTCGCCGATCACTTTGCAACGCGCGGCGTCCGCTTGGCGGCGGGCCGCGTGCAACCGAACGCGGCGATCGAAGTGCCCGCACTGGCGTGGCTGTATTCGTCTGCCGAGGTTGTGGCGCTGTTCCGGCGCGCGCTGGGCACCGACGACATTGTCTTCACCGGCCACTGCGATATTCATTGCGACATCCGAAGCGGCTGGCACAAGGATTCCGGCAACGGACCCGGAGACTATTTCCGGGGCGATTATTTCGCCGCGCCCCAGTGCAAGGTCTACAAGATGGCGATTTACCTGCAGGATCACGTCGGTGACGGCTCGGGCCTGAACGTCGACCCGCGCTCCCACCACACGGCCGCATGCAAGCCCGCCGCTCCTCTCGCGCTCGATACCGCGGCCGGCGATGTCGTGCTGTTCGACGTGCGGCTCAGCCATAGCGGCCAGCGGCCCAACGCCTTCGAGCGGTTTTTGCAGCTTGCCGGAAAACCGGCGCGTCTTCTGCGCCATACCGATCGCAACCCCATTCTGTCGGATATCCATCACCGCACCCTGAAAGCCGGAGTTCGGAACCGCCGGTTTTCGATCTTCTTCACGTTCGGCTTTCCCAACGCATTCACCGACGATTTCGCGCGCGGGAACATGCGGCGGCAGGTTCGTCAAACCCACACAAGCGACCGGGTAATGCCGGCGGCGCTGTTCGAGGGCTTGGCGCGCGCCGGCGTTCGTCATGCCGCCGTGCTGGAACGCCCGAACGATCCAGGACGGACATTGCCATCGTGACGCCGTGTCATCGCAACTAAGCGGAAACCCTTGCTGTTTAAACTGAGGCGAAAGGCGTATTTCCTACGCCTTGAAAGCGCTCCACCGGGGGGCCACTTTAAACATCCGGGAGTCGGCCCAATGGGAGGCTCCATCACCCGGTTTCCGCGCCCAGAAGGGGCGGCGCCGATCAGCACACCCGCCCCAACAAGGCGGTGAGGAGATAGAAATGTCAGATCAGTCCGGCAACAATAAGCCGATCCCCCTGGGCGACAACAGCGGCCATCTGGCGCCGGTGCTCCCCTTGCGCGATATCGTTGTGTTCCCTCACATGATCGTTCCGCTCTTCGTCGGCCGCGAGAAATCCGTGCGCGCGCTCGAAGAGGTGATGAGCGACGAAAAGCAGATTCTGCTGCTCACCCAGAAGAACAAGGACGACGACGATCCGGGCGCTGACGGGCTGCACCGCATCGGCACGCTGGCGACCGTGCTGCAGCTGCTCAAGCTGCCCGACCAGACCGTGCGCGTCCTCGTCGAAGGCAAGTCCCGCGCCCGCGTCACCGGCTTCGTGCCGCGCAGCGATTTCTTCCAGGCGACCATCGAGCGCATTGCCGACGGCGCCAGCGACGCCAAGGAAATCGAAGCCTTGATGCGCACGGTGAAGACCAATTTCGAGCAGTACATCAAGCTCAACAAGAAAGTCCCCGCCGAAACCTTGACCTCGGTGGCGCAGATCGACGACGCCGCCAAGCTCGCCGACACCGTCGCCTCGCATCTGTCGGTCAAGATTTCCGACCGCCAGGCGCTGCTGGAGACTCTCGGCACCGTCGAGCGCCTGGAAAAGGTCCTGCAGCTGATCGAATCCGAGATCGGCGTGCTCCAGGTCGAGCGCAAAATCCGTTCGCGCGTCAAGCGCCAGATGGAGAAGACGCAGCGCGAGTACTATTTGAACGAACAACTCAAGGCGATCCAGAAGGAGCTCGGCGAAGGCGACGAAGGCCGCGACGAGATGAACGAGCTGGAAGAGCGCATCCGCAAGACCAAGCTTTCCAAGGAGGCGCGCGACAAGGCCGCCGCCGAGGTCAAGAAGCTGCGTTCGATGTCGCCGATGAGCGCCGAAGCGACCGTGGTGCGCAACTATCTCGACTGGCTGCTGTCGCTGCCCTGGGGCAAGCGCTCCAAGGTGCGCAAGGACATCGTCGCCGCCGAGAAAGTTCTGCATGACGACCATTTCGGTCTGGAGAAGGTCAAGGAACGCATCCTGGAATATCTCGCGGTGCAGCAGCGCGCCGGCAAGATGAAGGGGCCCATCCTGTGCCTCGTCGGCCCGCCCGGCGTCGGCAAGACCTCGCTCGCCAAGTCGATCGCGAAAGCGACGGGGCGCGAGTACGTGCGCATGTCGCTCGGCGGCGTGCGTGACGAGGCCGAGATCCGTGGCCACCGCCGCACCTATATCGGCTCGATGCCCGGCAAGGTCATCCAGTCGATGAAGAAGGCCAAGACTGCCAACCCGCTGTTCCTGCTCGACGAGATCGACAAGCTGGGCGCGGACTGGCGCGGCGACCCGTCGTCGGCGCTGCTCGAGGTCCTGGACCCGGAGCAGAACCACACCTTCAACGACCACTATCTGGAAGTCGATTTCGACCTCTCGGACGTGATGTTCATCACCACGGCGAACTCCCTGCGCATGCCGGGCCCGCTGATGGACCGCATGGAGATCATCCGCATCCCCGGCTACACCGAGGACGAGAAGCTGGAGATCGCCAAGCGCCACCTCATCCCCAAGGAGATGAAGGCGCACGGCCTGAAGGACGACGAGTGGAAGATCACCGACGCGGGCCTGATGTCGCTCATCCGCTATCACACCCGTGAAGCGGGCGTGCGCAACCTGGAGCGCGAGATCGCCAACCTGACCCGCAAGGCGGTCAAGGAGATCGTCAGCCACAAAGCGTCTTCGGTCGAGGTCAACATCGACAATGTCGACACCTATGCCGGCGTGCGCAAATTCCGCTACGGCGAAGTCGAGGGCGAGGACCAGGTCGGCGTCGTCACCGGCCTCGCCTGGACCGAAGTCGGCGGCGAGACGCTGACGATCGAGTCCGTGATGCTGCCCGGCAAGGGCCGCTTCCAGGCCACCGGCAAGCTCGGCGACGTGATGAAGGAGTCCATCGACGCGGCGCGGTCCTATGTCCGCTCCAAGGCGACGACCTTCGGCATCAAGCCGCCGCTGTTCGACAAGATCGACATCCATGTGCACGTGCCCGAAGGCGCGACGCCCAAGGACGGTCCATCGGCCGGCCTCGCCATGGCCACCTCCATCATCTCGGTGATCACCGGCATTCCGGTGCGCCGCGACGTGGCGATGACGGGTGAGATCACCTTGCGCGGCCGCGCCCTGCCGATCGGCGGCCTCAAGGAGAAGCTGCTGGCGGCGCTGCGCGCCGGCATCAAGACGGTGATCATTCCAGCCGAGAACGAGAAGGATCTCGCCGAGGTGCCCGACAACGTGAAATCCGGCATGCGGATCGTGCCGGTCAACAATGTGGGCGAGGTGCTGAAGGTCGCGCTGGTGCGCGTGCCCGAGGCGATCGACTGGATCGAGCCCGAAGTGACCACGCCGCTGCCGGCGACGCCGGAAAACGACGCGGTGGTGACCCACTAAGGGTTGCGTTAACGATTGAAGGGCCCCGGGCACCAGACCGCCCGGGGCCTTTTTCTTGACTTTTTCCGCTGATTTCTTGGGTTTTTGGGTTTGACCGGGAACCAACAGGCCATACAGTCAGCTTTCTCGGAGCGAATCGCGCAAAGGAGCCGTCGCCGTGAACAAGAACGAACTCATCCAAAAGTTGTCCGACCAGACCGGACTGGACAAGAACGCCTCGGCCAAGGCCGTGGACGGCGTTTTCGACCTCATCGCCGCGACCCTGAAAGCCGGCGAAGAGGTTCGCCTCACGGGTTTCGGCGTGTTCGTGGTCGCGACCCGCGCCGGCGGCAAGGGCCGCAATCCGCAGACCGGCGAGGAGATCACGATCAAGCCGTCCAAGCAGCCGCGCTTCCGCGCCGGCAAGCAGCTCAAGGATTCGCTGAACACCTGAGGTGGACCCTTCGCGCGCGTCGCGCATCGTCCTTCTGGGCCCCGCCGGAAGCGGCAAGACCACGCTTGGCCGGACGCTGGCCGCGGCGCGGGGCGTGCTGTTCCTCTGCCTCGACGATATCTGGCAGCCGTCCTGGACCGCGGCCGACACCCCGCGCTTCCGCGAGATAGTCGCTGCCGCGCATGCCGGCGACGCCTGGATCAGCGACGGAAATTTCGCCGCCGTCACCTTCGACCTGCGGCTGCCGCGCGCCGATCTGATCGTCTGGCTGGACCGCCCACGCCTCGGCTGCGCCTGGCGCGCCTTCGCCCGCGTCTTCCGCGCTGGTGAGCCGCATCGCATCGGCGGCCTCGTCAAGGCGATGGCCTTCATCTGGAACTTCGACCGCGTGAACCGCCCGCGCATCGAGGCTGCCCGGCGCGCCCACGGGCCGGACGTGCCTGTTATCCGCCTGACCTCGGCAAGCGATATCGCGGCGTTCCTGCGTGAGGCGTCTCAGGCGTGAAACAGCGCGCTGACGGATTCGCCGTCATGGATGCGCCGGATCGCCTCGGCCAGCGGCTTGGCGATCGACAGCACCGTCAGCTTGGGCGCGCGCTTGTCGGCCGGAATGGGCACCGAATTGGTGCACACGATCTCGATCACGTCCGGCTGGTCGCTCAGCCGCTGTGCCGCGCCGGCCGCGAACAGCCCATGGGTGCAGGCGATGCGGATCGAGCGCACGTTCTGACCCCGCAGGTGCTGCAGCAGCTCCAGCGTCGTGGTGCCGCGCGCGATCTCGTCGTCCAGCACGATCACGTCCTTGCCGGTGACGTCGCCGATGATCGAGCTGATGCGGACCTCTGTGTCGGAAATCCGCTGCTTGGCGGCCACCGCCACGCCGATGTTCAGCAGGCGCGCGAAATGCGCGGTCTCCTTGGCGTTGCCGAGGTCCGGCGACACCGCCACCGTGTTGGAAAGATCGTATTGCCGGAAATGCCCGGCCAGCTCGTTCAGCGCATGCAGGTGATCGACCGGGATGCTGAAGAAACCGTGCACCTGCGGCGAGTGCAGCGCCATGGCCAGCACCCGGCCCGCGCCCGCCGTCACGATCAGATCGGCGACCAGCCGCCCGCCGATGGAAATGCGCGGCGCGTCCTTTTTGTCCGAGCGGGCATAGGCATAGAACGGCATCACCGCCGTGATGCGCGAGGCCGAGGCGCCGCGCGCCGCGTCGAGCATCAACAGCAGTTCGACCAGGTGCTCCTGCACCGGCGTCACCAGCGGCTGGATGATGTAGACGTCGCGCTCGCGGCAATTGTCCTGCAGCTGCACTTCCAGGCAGTCATTGGCGAAGCGCGTCAGCTTGGACGGCGACAGCGGCACGCCCAGGTGCCGGCAGATCTCCGCCGCCAGTTCGGGATGGGCCGATCCGCTGAAAACGGCGATACCCTTCACGTGCGCCTCCTGGGCGGAATCGAGAGTGCGCGCTGCTTATCGGGGGTTTCGGCAAGGGCCGCAATGCGGCGTGATCACCGCCAGGGCGCCAGCACGGTATGGGCCGGAACCGCCGTCGGCGCCGCCCGCTTCGTGGCCAGAAAGCCGCGTTTGCGCAGGTGCCGGAGCGCCGCCTGGACCGAGGATTTGGACAGCCCCGTCTCCACCGCCAGGGTCGAAAGGCTGACCTGCAACCGCCGCCCCGGCCCACCGGCGTCGTGCCACAGCTTGAGATAGACGAGGAACGCCGACGGCGCACGGTCATGCGCCACCAGGTCGGGCAGCAAGGTCTCGACCACGTAATCGTCCAGCGCCGCTCTACGAACCATCGCTATAGTATTTATCGGGAGGCTTGCCCCGGCAAGGGCACGATTTTATCAATCGTCCGACCCGCCAGAGGCCATCCCCGATGATCACGCATCTCAAATTCATGAGCATTCCGGTCCAGGACACCGCCCGCGCCGTGAAATTCTACACCGAGAAGCTCGGCTTCAAGGTCGCCACCGACCAGCAGATGGGCCCCGGCAAGCGCTGGGTCGAGCTGCGCCTCGGTAAGGCCGAAACCCGGCTGGTCCTGTTCACCATGGACGGCGAGGAGGGCCGCATCGGCACCCAGATGAACTGCAGTCTCGCCTGCGACAACGTCGAGGCGACCTATCGCCAGCTCGGCGAGCGCGGCGTCGAATTCGAAGGCCCGCCCCAGAAACAGCCCTGGGGCAGCTTCGCGATTATGAAGGATTCTGAAGGGAATAAATTCGTGATGGGGAGTGATTGAGTCTCACCCCCCAAAGGATTGGCGATAGGCTTCATTCACACGCTTCATGTCAGTCTTGCTGCACCAGGTGTTCCGCCGAAACGTATCGTTGACTCCTACTCGTCGAATTCCGTCCTTCAAAAAACCTTCTAACGTGAACGGAAAATGGAAGTCCTTGGTATCACCCGCATCAATTTTGATCGGCAATCCAGCACTAAATGGTCCAAGACTTGTTGGCTGTGAAGCTGTGGGATTTCCATGAATCGGATTCATAATCCCAAAGCGCGGTTTGACGCTGTTTCGTTCGGCGACGCATTGATACAAGACGACTGGCCCAGGTCCCATATTCGTCACGGTCATTGTCAGAAGCCTCTGCCCCGTCGGATGAGCAAGGCCATCTGACGAGGGCTGAAGTATGTTCATTTGATTGAATGCAACATGGAGTGATGGCTTCACAAAAAGAAATTTTTGCCAGACATTCCAAACTAACCCACCAATGGAAATGAAAATTGAAGCGATGCCTACTATGAGTGCATAGTCGGATGTGCTCACGTTCACTCTCCGCCAAAGCTATTGTGCCGCTATGACATTAGGGTTGCCGATACGCGGTTATTTCTGGGCTTCACAATCTGACGAACTGGTGGGCGGTGACGGGCTCGAACCGCCGACCCTATCGGTGTAAACGATATGCTCTACCAACTGAGCTAACCGCCCATTTGGCGGGCTTATAGCAGCATCCGGGCATCGCGCTATAGTCCCACGGCGATTCCGCCGGGGACCATCCATGCGCACCATTCCTGCCCTACTTCTCGCCTCGGCCGTCGCGCTCTGCGCTCCGACCTCCGCCTCCGCCCAGATGGACTGGATGGACTCCGTCAACGCGCCGCCCGCGACCCCGCCGAAGTTGCCGCCCTCCGTCGTCTACGCGCAGGACGTCATCGCCTTCACCCATGCCGAGATCATCGACGGCACCGGCGCCGCCCCGCGCCGCGACATGACGCTGGTCTCCGACCACGGCACGATCGCCGCCCTCGGACCCACCGCACGCGTCCGCATCCCCGCCGGCGCCACGGTCATCGACCTGCGCGGCAAGACGCTGCTGCCCGGCTTCGTCATGGTGCATGAGCATCTCTTCTATCCGCTGGGGCAGGGCAATTACGACGGCCTGCTGAACAGCTTCCCCGCGCTCTATCTCGCCGGCGGCACCACGACGGCGCGCACCGGCGGCACGGTGTCGCCGGACGGCGATCTCAATCTCGCCGCCGCCATCGCGCGCGGCGAGGCCGTTGGCCCCGATCTCGACGTCACCGCGCCCTATCTAAACGGCCCCGGCCAGCCGATCTACAAGATGCACATCCTGAAGGATCCCGCCGATGCCATGCGCACGGTGAACTACTGGGCGGAGGAGGGCGCCACCTCCTTCAAGGCCTATATGACGCTGACCCGCGACGAGCTCGCCGCCGCCGTGGTCGCCGCGCACGCCCACGGCCTGAAGATCACCGGGCATCTCTGCTCCGTCACCTATCGCGAGGCGGCCGAGCGCGGCATCGACAATCTCGAGCACGGCTTCGCCGCCATGACGGATTTCGTGCACGACAAGCAGCCCGACCTCTGTCCGCCGCAATCGATCCTGTCGCTGGTCGATCTCGACTTGAACGGGTCGGAGATCAAATCCCTGATCGCGCTGCTGATCGCCCACCACGTGGCGCTGACCTCGACGCTTACCGTATTCGAGACCTTCACCCCCGGCCGCCCCGAAGCGCCCGAGGCCGCCCGCGCCATGCTGATCCCCGAACTGCGCACCGCCTATGAATCGTCCTGGACCGCCGTCCAGGCCCAGGACCGCAGCAAGCCCTATGTCGCGATCTTCCCCAAGCTGATGAAGCTCGAGAAGATGTTCGCCGACGCCGGCGGCACCTTGCTGGCCGGAACCGATCCGACCGGTTACGGCGGTGTAATCCCCGGCTTCTCCGGCAAGCGCGAGATCGAGCTTCTGGTCGAGGCCGGCTTCACCTTTCCGGCGGCGCTCAAGATCGCGAGCCTGAACGGCGCGCGCTATCTGGGCCGCGACGCCAAGGTCGGTTCGCTGACCGTCGGCAAGCGCGCCGATCTCGTCGTGCTCGATGGTGATCCCACGCGCGACCCAACCGCGCTGGAGCACATGCCTTTGGTCTTCAAGAACGGCCTGGGTTACAAACCCGACATCATCTTCGACGGCTTCCGCGGCAAGGTCGGCCTCTACTGAGGAAGCGACACTTCGCGACAAGTCACCGCTTGACCCTCGCGGTGTGAAGGTGCCGAAGTAGCGCCATGGCTTCACGCATCCGCACGCTTCTGCCGTTGCTCGGCCTCATCGCGCTGGCCGGCTGCAGCATGTTCGGCGACAGCCACAAGCCGCGCTGGAATCCCAACGCCACGCCGCGCGACGAGAACTGGCATTCGCCCAGTTCGGGCCTGTCGCGCTACGATGCCAATCACGACGGCACGCTGACGCGCGACGAGCTCAAGGCCGGCCTGAAGGCGGAGTTCGACGCCTATGACGTCAACCACAAAAACTGTCTGGCGCTCGACCAGGTCCGCGCCATCAACGCGATCCGGGTGCAGCAGGACGCGTCCCAGGCCTCGCCGCTGGTCGACTGGAACCAGGACAATTGCATCGACCTCAACGAGTATTCCGGCGCCATGCTGTCGCTGTTCGACACGCTCGATACCAATGGCGACGGCGAGCTGTCGCCGCGGGAACTGAACGGCAGCGGCCGGCCGGCCGGCACGGGAACCGGGCAGGGCGGCGGCGGACGCGGCGGCGGCCATGGTCACCACCATGGCGGCGGTGGCGGCGGCGGGATGCCCGGCGGCGGCCAGTAACCAATCGGCGGTCACGGCTTGACCTCCTGACACCCGCAATGGCGAAGTCCGCCCATGTGGGGGCTTCGTCTTGCCGGTATCGCCTGCCTGCTGCTGACCGCGGCCTGCTTTTCCGCGCCCACGCCGCACTGGTCGCCCTATGCCGCGCCGCGCTCGGAGAACTGGCACTCCGGCAAGATGCTCATCGCCAATTACGACGCCAACAATGACGGCACGGTGACGCGCGGCGAGCTCGAGGCCGGCCTGCGGCAGAATTTCCGCCAGGCCGACACCGACCACGACGGCCGGCTCAATCCCGATGAGGTCGCGGCCGCGAACGAGCGGCGCATCCGCCTGGACGAGTCCACGGCGATGCCACTGATCGACTGGAACAAGGATGGTTTCGTGGATTTCGGCGAGTTCTCCGCCGGCGTCCGCTCGCAATTCGAGCAGCTCGACCTCGACGGCGATGGCGAGGTCACCCTGTTCGAGTTTCGCCGCGCCCCCTAATAAGCGCCGGAAAAAGCAAGGCTCTGCTTGACAGCGGTGGAGGCCGCGCCCTACACCGGCCCCCTTTCGCGGAACGGGCCAAAAGCCCCGATGCGGGGGCGTAGCTCAGTTGGTTAGAGTGTCGGCCTGTCACGCCGAAGGTCGCGGGTTCGAGCCCCGTCGCTCCCGCCATTTCCATCCCTTCGGGATGGAAATGGCGATCTCCCGAAGCCCAAAGGGCGTAGGGAGACGCCGCCGTCCCGCAGCGACGGAAAAAACCCCTTTTTTGCCCCTCGCAGCCGCGTTCTTGGGGGCGATTTTCACTGTTGCGACTCGCTCGCAAATCCCCCGAAAAATCCTGTTTTGCGGCGCCGAATCTTAGTCTAAACCCGCGTGGCTCGCGGGAGCCCGCCTCTCATACTGCACCCGCGAAATGGCGCCGGTCGGACCGGGGCTTTCAAAGGTTTGGGCATGGACAAGCTGCTGCTGGAGTACCTGCCGATCCTGATCTTCATCGGGATTGCCGGCGTTATCGCCACCGCGCTCGTCCTCGTTCCCGTCCTCGTGGCGCCGTCCAAGCCCGATCCCGAAAAGCTTTCCGCCTATGAGTGCGGTTTCAACGCCTTCGGCGACGCGCGCATGAAATTCGACGTGCGCTTCTACCTCGTCTCCATCCTCTTCATCATCTTCGACCTGGAAGTGGCGTTCCTGTTCCCCTGGGCGATCACGCTCGGCGCCACCGGCGTCTTCGCCTTCTGGTCGATGGTGACGTTCCTCGGCGTCCTCACCGTCGGCTTCATCTACGAATGGAAGAAGGGAGCGCTCGAATGGGAGTGATCCCCGCCGGCAGCGCGGCGCGTTCGACGGTCCAGGGCACGACGCGCGCCCCGACCGACAACGATCCCTATTTCAAGGCGATGCAGGCGGAGATGGCCGATAAGGGCTTTCTCGTCACCAGCGCGGAGTCGCTCGTCAACTGGGCCCGCACCGGCTCGTTGATGTGGATGACGTTCGGCCTTGCGTGCTGCGCCGTCGAGATGATGCAGGCGAACATGCCGCGCTACGACCTGGAGCGCTTCGGCGCCGCGCCGCGTGGCAGCCCGCGCCAGTCCGACGTGATGATCGTCGCCGGCACGCTGACCAACAAGATGGCGCCCGCCCTGCGCAAGGTCTACGACCAGATGCCCGAGCCGCGCTACGTGATCTCGATGGGCTCCTGCGCCAATGGCGGCGGCTACTATCACTATTCCTACGCCGTGGTGCGCGGCTGCGACCGCATCGTGCCGGTCGACATCTATGTCCCCGGCTGCCCGCCGACCGCCGAGGCGCTGATCTACGGCATCATGCTGCTGCAGCGGAAAATCCGCCGCACCGGAACGATCGAGCGCTGAGATGACCGACCTCGCCGCCTTCGCCTCCGAGCTTTCCGCCGCGCTGCCCGGAGCGATCCGCAACCATGCGCTTAGCCATGGCGAACTGACGATCGACGTCGAGATCGGCGAGATCGTGCGCACCATGTCGTATCTGCGCGACGCGCCGCATTGCGAGTTCAAGATCCTGGTCGACATCTGCGGCGTCGATTGGCCCAAGCGCGAGAAGCGCTTCGACGTCGTCTATCACCTGCTGTCGCTGACCAAGAACATCCGCCTGCGCGCCCGCGTCGCGGCGGCCGAAGACGAAGCCGTGCCCTCCATCGTCGCCGTCTATCCCGCCGCCAACTGGTTCGAGCGCGAGGCCTTCGACATGTACGGCATCCCGTTTGCCGATCACCCGGACCTGCGCCGCATCCTCACCGATTACGGCTTTTCCGGCTATCCGCTGCGCAAGGACTTCCCGCTGACCGGCTATGTCGAAGTGCGCTACGACGACGAGCTCAAGCGCGTCGTCTACCAGCCGGTGCAGCTGGTCCAGGAATTCCGCGACTTCGATTTCATGAGCCCCTGGGAAGGCGCGCCCCACATCATGCCCGACGGCGGCAAGGCCGCTTCCGGCAATCCGGGGAAAAAGGCATGAGCCTCGCCGCCGACAAATCCGTCCTCGCGCAGGAAAATCCGAAGATCACGCTGAACTTCGGGCCGCAGCATCCCGCCGCGCACGGCGTGCTGCGCCTCGTGCTCGATCTCGACGGCGAGATCGTCACCCGTGTCGATCCGCATATCGGCCTCTTGCATCGCGGCACCGAGAAGCTGATCGAGCACAAGACCTACCTCCAGGCCGTGCCCTATTTCGACCGCCTCGACTACGTCGCGCCGATGAACCAGGAGCATGCCTTCGCGCTGGCCGTCGAGAAGCTGCTCGGCCTCGAAATTCCCAAGCGTGGCCAATATGTCCGCGTGCTGTTTTCCGAGCTCGGCCGCCTGCTCAACCACATCCTCAACGTCACCTTCCAGGCGCTGGATGTCGGCGCGCTGACGCCGCCGCTCTGGGGCATGGAAAGCCGCGAGACGATGCTGTCCTTCTACGAGCGCGTCTCGGGCAGCCGCATGCATGCCGCCTATTTCCGGCCCGGTGGCGTGCACCAGGACATGCCGGCCGGCCTTGCCGAAGACATGCACGCCTTCTGCGATCCCTTCCTCAAAGTGCTCGACGACATCGACAGCCTCCTGGCCGAGAACCGCATCTTCAAGCAGCGCAATGTCGACATCGGCGTCATCAATCGCGCCGATGCCGAGATGTGGGGCTTCTCCGGCGTCATGCTGCGCTCGGCCGGCGTCGCCTGGGACCTGCGCCGCTCGCAGCCTTACGAGTGCTACAATGATTTCGATTTCCAAATTCCCATCGGCCGCAACGGCGACTGCTACGACCGGTACGTCATGCGCATGGAAGAGATGCGCCAGTCGGTCAAGATCATGAAGCAGTGCATCGAGAACATGCCCTCCGGCCCCGTCTCCTCGCTGGACAACAAGGTCGTGCCGCCCAAGCGCGCCGAGATGAAGACCTCGATGGAAGCGCTGATCCATCACTTCAAGCTCTACACCGAAGGCTACCGCGTGCCGGAAGGCGAGGCTTATGCCGCCGTCGAGGCGCCCAAGGGCGAGTTCGGCGTCTATCTCGTCTCCGACGGCAGCAACAAGCCCTATCGCTGCAAGATCCGCGCGCCGTCCTTCGTGCACCTGCAGGCCATGGACTACATGAACAAGGGCCACATGCTCGCCGACGTCTCGGCGGTGCTGGGCTCCCTCGACATTGTCTTCGGCGAGGTCGACCGATGAGCCTGCGCCGTCTCGCCCCGCCCGAAATCCAGCCCGCGTCCTTCTCGTTCAACGACGCCAACATAGCGCGCGCGGAACACGAAATCGCGAAATACCCGCCGGGCCGTCAGGCCAGCGCGGTGATCTCACTGCTATGGATCGGCCAGGAGCAGGAAGGCTGGGTCAGCCATCCGATGATCGAGGCCGTCGGCAAGCAACTCGGCATGCCGTTCATCCGCGTCCTGGAAGTCGCGACCTTCTACACGATGTTCAACCTGCATCCGGTCGGCAAATACCACTTGCAGGTCTGCACCACGCCGCCCTGCCTGCTGCGCGGCTCCGACGATGTCGTGGCGATGTGCGAGAAATACATCGGCAAGGCGCAGATGACGCCGACCGCCGACGGCATGCTGTCCTGGACCGAAGTTGAATGCCTCGGCGCCTGCACCAACGCGCCGATGTTCCAGGTCGGCAAGGATTTCTACGAAGACCTCGACGCCGCCAGCACCGAGAAGCTGATCGAAGCCTTCCGCAAAGGGCAGCCGCTCAAGCCCGGGCCGCAGACCGGCGGCCGCATCGGCTCTGAGCCCGCCGGCGGCGCGACCACGTTGACCGATCGCGCGATCTATACGCGCACCGCCGCGAACACCGGCCCGGCGCTGACAGACACGGACGCCAAGAAGCCGACGCAGGCCGCCTCCGACCGCGAAGCGCCCGCCCAGAAACCGCCGGGAGCACCGGCATGACGCGCCCATTTGCGGACTTTGATCGGATCATCTCCGCCAAATTGTTGGAATTCGGTGATCGTGCCGAACGCAGCACGTATCGCGAACCAAAGCGTGAGCCACGTGATGAGGGCCGCTCGGAAGAGTTTTGGCGCGAAGGTGCTGGGACGAAAGGTCATTGGTATAGTAAGCGCACGGCTGCCTACCTTGCGGCCTATGTCGATTTCGCCGGCAATGCGCATCTCCCGGCACGCGGGCTTTCAACCGACGATGGCTACGTGTGGCTTGATAAGGGCGTGATGTGCTCGCTACTCGTCGGCCGTTGCGTTGAATTCCTCGACGCAGAGGACAGTTTTGAACTGACTGAGAAGGGTAAAGCTTTGATTGCTCCCTTCGTGCCTCCGTCACGATATGAAGGGGCGACCGCCTGATGCTCGCCGACAAGGACCGCATCTTCACCAATATCTACGGCTTCGAGGACCAGTCCGTCGCCGGCGCCAAGTCGCGCGGCCTGTGGGACGGCACCAAGAATATTCTCGCGCTCGGGCCTGAGGCGATCTGCGACGTCGTCAAGAAGTCGGGCCTGCGCGGCCGCGGCGGCGCCGGTTTCGCCACCGGCCTCAAGTGGACCTTCATGCCCAAAGAGGTGAAGGACCGCCCCCACTATCTCGTCATCAACGCGGACGAGTCCGAGCCCGGCACGTGCAAGGACCGCGAGATCATGCGCAACGATCCGCATCATCTCATCGAAGGCTGCCTGATCGCCTCCTTCGCGATGCGCGCCCACGCCTGCTACATCTATGTCCGCGGCGAATTCGTGCGCGAGCGCGAGGCGCTGCAGGCCGCGATCGACGAGTGCTACGCCGAAAGGCTGATCGGCAAGAACAACGTCCATGGCTGGGACTTCGACCTCTACGTCCATCACGGCGCCGGCGCCTATATCTGCGGCGAAGAGACCGCCTTGCTCGAGAGCTTCGAGGGCAAGAAGGGCATGCCGCGCATGAAGCCGCCGTTTCCGGCCAACATGGGCATCTATGGCTGCCCGACGACGGTGAACAACGTCGAGAGCGTCGCCGTGGTGCCGACCATCATGCGCCGCGGCGCCGAATGGTTCGCCGCCATCGGCCGCGCCAACAACACCGGCACCAAGCTGTTCCAGATCTCCGGCCATGTGAACACGCCGTGCGTCGTCGAAGAGGCCCTCGGCATCCCGATGCGCGAGCTGATCGAGAAATATGCCGGCGGCGTGCGCGGCGGCTGGGACAATCTGCAGGCCGTGATCCCCGGCGGCGCCTCGTGTCCGATGATCCCCAAATCGGTCTGCGACGACGTCATCATGGATTTCGACGCGCTGAAGGCCGCGAATTCCTCGCTCGGCACCGCCGCCGTGATCGTGATGGACAAGTCGACCGATCTCGTCCGCGTCGTCGCCCGCTACGCCTATTTCTACAAGCATGAGAGCTGCGGCCAGTGCACGCCGTGCCGCGAAGGCACCGGCTGGATGTGGCGCGTGATGGAGCGCCTGCGCACCGGCAACGCCCGCATCGAAGAGATCGACCAGCTCTGGGACGTCGGCAAGCAGTGCGAGGGCCACACGATCTGCGGCCTCGGCGACGCCGCCCCCTGGCCGATCCAGGGCCTGATCCGCCATTTCCGTCCCGAGCTCGAACGCCGCATCGCCGAACGCGACGCGCAAAAACTGGCGGCGGAGTAGGGCGATGGCACAAGCAATGGCCCCCGATGAATTCGCTCGCAATTTGCAGAACGTAGTTCAAGCGTATGGCGCTCTCATGGAGGGCTCAACACAGATCATTGATGACGAAACTAAATTGCCTCTCCCAAAGGAAGGTATGAAACTCGCGTTGTTCGCCGCAATAAAGCTGACTCCTCGTGGAGAGCAGCGCGAAATGCTCAAGACAGGCTACGTCATGTTGGGGCAGTTTCAGCCGCTTACAGACGAACAGCGTGAGGCGTTGTCGAGCTGGGCAAGTTCAACAAATATTCCGAATTTCGGATCACTTCCTAAACGCATCCAGCAATCAGTCTTTGAAGAGATAGCGAGCGTGGGAGGAACGGTCACCGAGCTAGGTGCTAAGGTCTCGGCTGAAACGAATGCGCTTTTGGCTGATCTTCGACGGGCGGGCGTGTAAGAAAATGCCATCACGCAAACTCATCATCGACGGCCATGAAGTCGAAGCCGACGACAACGCGACGCTGCTGCAGGTCTGCGAGTCGACGGGCGCCGAAATCCCGCGCTTCTGCTATCACGAGCGCCTGTCGGTCGCCGGCAATTGCCGCATGTGCCTCGTCGAATGGGTCGGCGCGCCCAAGCCGCAGGCCTCCTGCGCGCTCCAGGTCAAGGACATCCCGCCCAACCGCGACGGCACGCCGGCCAAGATCAACACCAAATCGCCCATCGCCACCAAGGCGCGCGAAGGCGTGATGGAATTCCTGCTGATCAACCATCCGCTCGACTGCCCGATCTGCGACCAGGGCGGCGAATGCGACCTGCAGGACCAGGCGATGGGCTATGGCCGCGCCGCCTTCAACCGCTTCCACGAGAACAAGCGCGCCGTCGAAGACAAGTACATGGGTCCGCTGGTCAAGACGGTGATGACGCGCTGCATCCAGTGCACGCGCTGCATCCGCTTCGCGACGGAAATCGCGGGCGTCGACGACTTCGGCGCGACAGGCCGCGGCGAGGACATGGAGATCACGACCTATCTGGAGAAGGCGTTCGCATCCGAACTCTCCGGCAACGTGGTCGACCTTTGCCCCGTCGGCGCGCTGACCTCCAAGCCCTACGCCTTCAACGCCCGTCCCTGGGAGCTGCGCAAGACCGACTCCATCGACGTGATGGACGCGCAGGGCGCCAGCATCCGCGTCGACGCGCGCGGGCCCCAGGTGATGCGCGTCCTGCCGCGCCTCAACGAAGCGGTGAACGAGGAATGGATCTCCGACAAGGCGCGCCACGCCTGCGACGGCCTGATGCGCCAGCGCCTCGACCGTCCCTACATCCGCAAGTCCGGCAAGCTGCTGCCCGCGACCTGGGCCGAAGCCTTCGCCGCCATCGCCGCGCGCATCGCCGCGACGACGCCTGACAAGATGGCCGCCGTGGTCGGCGACCTCGCCGCCGCCGAAGAGATCAAGGCGCTGAAAGACCTGATGGCCGCGCTCGGCGTCAAGAACATCGACTGCCGCCAGGACGGTGCCAGACTCGGAGGACAGCGCCAGTCCTATCTCTTCAACACGACCATCGCCGGCGTCGAAGCCGCCGATGCAATCCTCCTGGTCGGGGCCAATCCGCGCTGGGAAGCGCCGGTGCTGAACGCCCGCATCCGCAAGACCTGGCTCGCGAGCAGCGTGCAGATCGCCGGCCTCGGCGTGAGCTTGAACCAGACCTATCCGGTGAAGGATCTCGGGGCTGACGTCGCGACGCTGGAGCAAATCGCCGCCGGCACCCACGACTTCGCCAAAATCCTGCGCGACGCCAAGCGCCCAATGATCATCATCGGCGCCTCCGCTGTCGCCCGCGCCGATGGCGCCGCGATCCTGAAGCTGGCCGCCAGGATCGCCGCCGACACCGGCATGATCGGCCCGGCCGGCGGCCCCGCCGAGGGCGGCTGGAACGGCTTCAACGTCCTGCACACCGCCGCCTCCCGCGTCGCCGCGCTGGATCTCGGCTTCGTGCCCGGCGAGAGCGGCCGCGACGTCGCCGCCATCGTCGACGGCGCCCAGAAAGGCGAGATCGACTTTATCTACTCGCTGGGCGCCGACGAGTTCGATTGCAGCCATCTCGGCCGCGCCTTCGTCGTTTATCAGGGCAGCCATGGCGACGCCGGCGCGCACAATGCCGACGTCATCCTGCCGGGCGCCGCCTACACGGAAAAGGAAGGCCTCTACGCCAATTTCGAGGGCCGGGTGCAGCCGGCCCACCGCGCCGCCTTCCCGCCGGGTGACGCCAAGGAAGACTGGGCCATCCTGCGCGCCCTGTCCGACGTGCTCGGCAAGCGTCTGCCGTACGACAATCTTCAGGCTCTGCGCGGCGCCATCGTCGCCGCCGCGCCGCATTTCGCCGATCATCACGAACTCGTGCCGCATGGCGGCGCGGGCGCGACCGATTGGGCCGCCGTCGGTGCCGACGCGCCGCTCGACACGGCCCATCCCTTGCGCAGCACGATGACCGACTACTACCTGACGAACCCCATCGCGCGCGCCAGCGCCACGATGGCGCAATGCAGCCGCGAATTCGTCACCGGCGCCGCGCCGATGGCGGCGGAGTAGGGCGATGCTGCTGACGCACTACTTCCAACATCTGGGACTGCCCTATGGCTGGGCGTGGACGCTCAGCCAGGTCCTGGTCCTCGGCGTCCTGGAATTCCTCATGCTGCTGATGGTGGCGGCCGTCATCCTGCTCGATCGCAAGATCTGGGCGGCGGTGCAGCTGCGCCGCGGCCCCAACGTCGTCGGCCCCTTCGGCATCCTGCAGACCATCGCCGACGCCTTCAAATTCCTGTTCAAGGAAGTCGTCATCCCCTCGGGCGCCAACAAGGTGATCTTCATCCTGGCGCCGCTGGTCACCGCGACGCTCGCCTTCGCGGGCTGGGCGGTGGTGCCGCTCGACAATGGCTGGGTCGCCGCCGACATCAATGTCGGCATCCTCTATCTCTTCGCCATGTCGTCGCTCGGCGTCTACGGCATCATCATGGCGGGCTGGGCCTCGAACTCGAAATACCCGTTCCTCTCGGCCCTGCGCGCCGCCGCCCAGATGGTGTCCTACGAGGTCTCCATCGGCTTCGTCATCATCACGGTGCTGCTGTTCGCCGGCTCGCTCAATCTCTCCGCCATTGTCCGGGCGCAGGAGACGACCAGCGCCTTCGCCTTCGCCGGCTGGAACGTCTTCTCCATCCTGTTCCCGATGCTGCCGATCTTCTTCGTCTCGGCGCTGGCCGAGACCAACCGTCCGCCCTTCGACCTGGTCGAGGCGGAGTCCGAGCTCGTCGCCGGTTTCTTCGTCGAATATTCCGCGACGCCGTTCCTGCTCTTCTTCCTCGGCGAATATATCAGCGTGCTTCTGATGTGCGCCCTGTGCTCGGTGCTGTTCTTCGGCGGCTGGCTGCCGCCGTTCAACGTCGCGCCGTTCACAATGGTGCCGGGCGTCATCTGGCTGGCGCTCAAGATGCTGTTCTTCTTTTTTCTGTTTGCGATGGTGAAGGCCATGGTGCCGCGCTATCGCTACGACCAATTGATGCGGCTCGGCTGGAAAGTGTTCCTGCCCACGTCGCTGTTATGGGTGGTGGTGACGGCGGGCTATGTCCTCGTCTTCCACCATCACGGATAAGCCCGATGGCCAGTCTCGACCGCACCGCGCGTCAGATATTCTTCTGGGAGTTCCTCCAGAGCTTCCTCTTGACCATGCGCTATTTCTTCGCCGCCAAGACGACGATCAACTACCCGTTCGAGAAGGGCCCGCTCTCCCCGCGCTTTCGCGGCGAGCACGCCCTGCGCCGCTATCCCAATGGCGAGGAACGCTGCATCGCCTGCAAGCTGTGCGAGGCCATCTGCCCCGCCCAGGCCATCACCATCGAGGCCGAGCCGCGCGACGACGGCAGCCGCCGCACCACGCGCTACGACATCGACATGGTGAAATGCATCTATTGCGGCCTCTGCCAGGAGGCCTGCCCGGTGGACGCCATCGTCGAGGGCCCGAATTTCGAGTTCTCCACCGAGACCCGCGAAGAGCTCTACTACAACAAGGACCGCCTGCTCGCGAACGGCGACCGCTGGGAACGCGAGATCGCGAAAAATTTGGAACTGGATGCACCGTATCGATGATCACGATGCTCACATCCCCCCACCTCACCATGGCCGGGCTTGACCCGGCCAC
>OLLF01000110.1_pt1 | contig 25338 bp, 22 predicted proteins | sample 1604471 | NCBI WGS metagenome assembly OLLF01 (sample SAMEA104055714, study PRJEB20765) | soil metagenome | isolation source: soil
GCCCGGCCGGCCACGCGGCGGCGAGCGGCGGCGGTCCGCGCCATTCGCGCTGCAGCGCCTTCAGCCGCGCCGTATTCATCTCCGGATCATGCGCCGCCGCGATGATCAGGGCGGACTGTGCCGCAAGATTGTCCGGCTGGAGAACAAGGCACCGGCGCAGCGTCTGCACGGCCGTGCGATGATCCCGCGATGCCATTTCGGCACGCGCCTGCTGGGCCAGGATGGCGGCATCGGGAACCGGCGCCGCCTTCAGGATGTCCCTGGCGTGCGCGATATCGCCATCCGCGAGCGCGATGTCGGATCGGGCGACGACAAGATCCGAACGCGGCGGCCCCGCTGCCAGCGCGGCATCCAGCGTGCTTTGCGCCGCCGCGCGCCGCCCCTGAAGAAGCTGCGCTTCGGCCAGCCAGCGCGCGCCGTCCGGATTGTCCGTCGCCGCCCGATGGGCGCGTTCGAGAAGCGGCAAAGCTTCGGCGGCGAACCCGGCATCCAGAAGACGCCGCCCTTGCGCCAGCAGCTGGCTCGCGTCTGCGGTGGTCATCCCCGGACTCTATCCGGACGGATTCCCGCCGATCAAGGCAGGCTAATTCACGTCCCCGATATTCACATCCGTGCTCCCGCGCGGCAGCCGCACGATCAATCCGTCATGGCCGACGCGCACGCCGCTCGGCCTGACCTCGTCGACGCCCTTCAGGAACGCCCGCACCGCGATCGCGTTGGGCAGGATCGGCAGCAGATGGGTGAACAGCAGCAGCCGCGCATGCGCCATATTGGCGATCCTCGCCGCGTCCGGCGGCGCGGTGTGATAGCCCGGAATGTCGTGCATGATCTTGGCGGGGCGCGTCCGTCCCGCGGCGCGCATCTCCTCGCCCATGATGCCGACCAGCTCCGGCGCCAGGCCTTCATGCACCAGCACGTCGCTGCCCTGCGCCGCGCGCGCCAGGTCCTCGTCATAGATCGTGTCGCCGCTGATCGTGACGCTGCGGCCCACATAGTCGAAACGATAGCCGTAAGCCGGATTGGCCGGCTCGTGCTTCACCCGGATCGCCGTGACCTTCAGCCCCAGCGTGTCGAACACCGCATTCGTCGTCGCGCCCGCCGGAAGGACGATCGGCACCGCCACCAAATCGGCCGCCGCCGCCGGCAGGAACGCCGCGCCGTGATGCGTGGTGCGGTAGGAATCGTCGATGGCATAGGCTTCGTTGAAGCCCGCCACCACGCGCTCGATCCCCGGCGGGCCATAGACTTTCAGCGGGCTCTTGCGTCCCGCGACCCAGGTCTGCAGGCGGATCTCGGCCAGGCCGCCGATATGATCGGAATGCAGATGCGTGATCAGCACGCCGTCGATCCTCTCCAGCGGCACCTTCCAGAGCTGCAGGTTGCGCGCCGCGTCGACGCCGGCATCGACGAGATACAGATGCGATCCCGCCGCGATCATGGCGCTCGGCCCGGCGCGGCTCACATCCGGCAGCGGCGTACCCGTGCCGACCAGCAGCACCGACAGCGTGTTCGCGTCGGCGAGCTGCGCGTCGCCGCCGGCGACCGCGCTGCGCACCGCCATGCGGAACAGCCAGGTATCGACCGCGACGAACTGCAAGGCCGTCGCCGCCGCGATGGCGATCAGCGCCACGGCGACCACGATGCCGACAAGGATGCGTCTCATCTCGCCCTCAATCCCTTCTGCTTCAGCCGCCACAAGAGCACGTCGAGCCGGTCCTGCCCGAAGAACGGCTCGCCCTCAAAGCACATCGTGGGGACGCCCCAATGGCCGCAGGCCTGATGCGCCGCCTGGTTGGCCAGGATCATCGCTTCGTATTTGTCGGAGTCCGCCGTGATCCGCGCGTCGAGCTCTGCCAGGTCGAGCCCCGCGCGCGCCGCCGCCTTGGCGAGATGATCGCCGCTGTTCCACCCGTCGACCGTGCCCGACCAGATCGTGTGGCTGACTTCCTTCAGGAAGGCGAGCCCGCGTCCCGCTTCCGCCGCGGCGCAGCCGAGCCGCGTCAGGCGATGGATGTAAGGCTGGTTCGGCGTCGCCGCCCGCGTCTGCATGTCGGTCACGACCGGATCGGGCCGCGGCCAGCGATAGGGCAGGCCGAGCATCTCCGACAGCCTGAGCGTGTCGCGCATCAGATAGCCGATCCACAACGGATTGACCTGAGAGAAGAACTCCCCCGAGCGCACCGCCAGCGGATAGACCGGCCGCGCGTTGACGACGAGGTCGTACTGCTGCGCCATCTCCACCAGCCGCGGCGTCGCGAGGTAGGAGTAGGGGCTGCGGAACGACCAGAACACATCGATGGACAGCGTCACCCGAGCCCCCTGACCGGTCCCCCGGTTGACTGCGCGCCTGGACACTGCCTAACTCCGAACCGGAACACAAGTTCGCATTCTAGCCGCGGTGGCTCGTCCACCCTTCGACAAGCTCAGGGTGAGGACCGAAGCTCAATCCTCATCCTGAGCCTGTCGAAGGATGGATGGAGAGCAAGCTCGGGGCGAGGACCGAAGCTGTGTCCTCATCCTGAGCTTGTCGAAGGATGGATGGAGAGCACGAAAGAGAACGCGATGACCACCTACACCATCCATGGCGGCCTCGGCTCGCCCTATTCGATGAAGATGCGCGCCATCTTCCGCTACCGCCGCATCCCGTACATCTGGAAGCAGATCGACGGCATGAGCGGCGACATCTTCGCGCGCGTGAAGGCGCCGGTCATCCCGATCATCCAGTTCCCCGACGGCTCCTGGCACAACGATTCCACCCCGATGCTGTTCACGCTGGAGCGCCTGCACGCCGAACGCTCCATCGTTCCCACCGATCCCGGCGACGCCTTCCTCGCCACCCTGCTCGAAGACATGGCCGACGAGTGGGGCACCAAGGCGATGTTCCACTATCGCTGGTACCGCGAGCGCGACCAGAAACAGATGAGCGAATGGCTGTCCTTCGACCGCCTCGGCGGCCATGGCCGCGACGCGATCCTGGGCGCCGCGCAGCACTTCCGCACCCGCCAGGTCGGCCGCATGGCGCTGGTCGGCTGCACGCCCGAGAACGCGCCGATCATCGAAGAATCCGCCGCGCAGATTCTCGCCCTGCTCGAAGCGCACGTCACCGAAGAAGCTTTCCTGTTCGGCACGCGCCCCTCGCTCGCCGATTTCGGCTGGCTGGGCCAACTCAGCCAACTCGCCGTCGATCCGACGCCCGACGATCTGATGCGCGAGATCGCGCCCTTCACCTTCCGCTGGCTGATGAACCTCGACGACGCCTCCGGCATCGACGGCGCCTGGCGCGATCCCACAGCCCCGCTGTCGCCCGCGCTCAAGGGCCTGTTGAAGATGGCCGGCGAAGTCTATTTCCCGTTCCTGCTCGCCAACGCCGCCGCCTTCGAGAAGAAGGAGCCGACCTTCTCGGTCACCTTGCTCGGGCGGACCTACACGCAGGGCTCCTTCCGCTACCAGCAGCGCTGCCTGTGGGATCTGCGCGAGGCCTACAAGAAACTGGGCGCCGGCACCCGCGCCCGCCTCGATCCCATCCTCGACGAGGCCGGCTGCCTCGCACCCTTGAAAGGCTGACCATGGGCCGCAAGATTCTCTTCATCACGACGGACCAGCAGCGCTGGGATTCGCTCGGCTGCAACGGCAACAAATTCTGCCGCACGCCGAACATCGACGCGCTCGCCGCCGCCGGCGTCAACTACACGCGCGGCACCAACCAGAACACCGTCTGCATGCCGGCGCGCTCGTCGATGCTGACGGGTCAGTATGTCCGCACCCACGGCGTCTTCGCCAACGGCGTGCCGCTGCCCGAGGACGCGCCCAGCTTCGCGCAATATCTGAAAGACAAGGCCGGCTACAAGACCGCGCTGATCGGCAAGGCGCATTTCGAGCCCGCCTTCGATCCGCAGATGAAATTCCAGGAGAACATCCGCCAGCGCGACGGCACCTTCGGCCCGTGGCGCGGCTTCGACTACGCCATCCACGCCATGCACACCGCCAGCTTCGGCGGCCGCCCCGTGGGGCACTACGGCCGCTGGCTGCGCGCCCAGAGCAAGGAGGTGTTCGACGCCTGGCCGCCGCTGCTCAACGCGACGCCCGGCGGAGATACCGGCGCGCCCGAGACCTCCAACCACCAGATCCCGCGAGGCCTCTACCACACCGATTGGCTGGCCGGTCTGTCGGTCGATTGGCTCGATACGCTGGACGCCGACGACGATTGGATGCTGTGGCTCAGCTTCCCCGATCCGCATCACCCTTGGGACCCGCCCGCCGCCGAGAACCACCGCTGCGACTGGCGCGACCTGCCGCTGCCCGAAGGCCATCCCGGCTCGCCCGACGAGATCCGCAAGGTGCTCGCGCGCAAGCCGGCACACTGGCTCGAATATTACGACGGCACGTTCATCAACGCCGAAGGCGGCCCGCAGAATTTCCGCCCGCAGCAGCTCAGCCCCGACAACATCCGCGAGATCAACGCCAAGGTCCACGTCATGAACGAGCTGATCGACGACGCGATCGGCAAGGTCATGGCGAAGATCAAGGCCAAAGGCTGGGACGGCGACACCGACGTCGTCTTCACGACCGATCACGGCGAGCTGCAGGGCGATTTCGGCCTCGTCTACAAGGGTCCGTTCCATGTCGACGCGCTGATGCGCCTGCCGTTCATCTGGCGCCCCGCGCCGAACGCGAAGATCGCGCCCGCGACCGTCAACCAGCCCGTCGAGCAGGTCGATCTCGCGCCGACCTTCTGCGCCATCGCCGGCATCGCGCCCGCGCCCTGGATGCAAGGCAAACCGCTCCCGGCATCCGAAGACGGCTCTCGCCAACGCGCCCTCTGCGAATGGGACAGCCAGTTTCCGAATTACGGCTTCCACTTCCGCTCCATCGTGCGGGACGGCTGGTCGCTGACGCGCTACGAGCCCTCGACCGCCGGCCAGCCCAACGGGTTGGAGACCAACTTCCCCGCCTACGCCCACTTCGCGACGGACATCCGCTACGACGGCACCGAGGGCGAGCTCTACGATCTCAGGAACGATCCGCACCAGTTCGAAAATCTCTGGAACGATCCCAAGACCCAAGGCGTGAAAAAAGACCTGATCGCCGATCTCTACGACAATCTGCCCGAAGAGCGCGTCCCGAAGCTGGAAGTCATGGCCCCGGCGTGATCTGATCGGGTGCAATGCAAACCGTTTCTGCTCACCTCCCTCAACCGTCATCCCCGGGCTTGTCCCGGGGACCCATGAACACCGTGCTGCACGGTGTTCATGGATGGCCGGCACGGGGCCGGCCATGACGGTTTTGGATAAAATAAATCATCAGTCACTCGGGAGAACATCATGTCCATCATCGTCTATGGCGGCAGCGTATCGCCCTTCGTGCGCAAGGTGCGCGTCGTGCTGGCGGAGAAGGGCGTCGACTACAAGCTCGAACAGGTCAGCCCGTTCAACCCGCCGCCGGAATTCCTCGCCATCAGCCCGTTGAAGCGCATTCCCGTGCTGCGCGACACCGACGTGCCCGAGCCCAACACGCTGCCCGACTCCTCGATCATCTGCGATTATCTCGAGCACAAATTCCCTGCGCCCGCGCTCTATCCGGCCGACGCCTTCGAGCGCGCCAAGGCGTTGTGGTACGAGGAATACGCCGACACCGCCATGGCGCCGAACATCGGCACCGGCCTGTTCTTCGAGCGCATCGTCAAGCGCATGATGCGCGGTGAGCCCGACGAGACGGTGTGCAAGAAGACGATCACCGAAAAGCTGCCGCCGCTGTTCGACCACCTGGAGCGCGAGGTCGGGTCTAAGGACTATCTCGCCGGCGGCGCCTTCTCCATCGCCGACATTTCCATCGGCACGATGTTCGTCAACTTCGCCCATTGCGGCGAGGCGGTGGACGCCGCGCGCTGGCCCCGGCTGGCCGCCTATGTCGCGCGCCTCCACGCCCGCCCGTCGTTCCAGGCGCTGATCGACGAGGAAGCCCCCATCATCAAACGTTTCAGCGGCGCGAAGGCCTGAAAGCGCCCGATATACGGGCAATACCGGGGAATATGGATATTACCTTATAAATTATGTTTGAAACATCACTAAAGATGGTCTAGACATGGCGGACTCAGAGTCTGGACCGCCATGATCACCGCCTCTCAAATGCGTGCCGCCCGCGCCCTGACGGGGCTGGACCAAAAACAACTTGCCGAGCGCTCGGGCCTGTCTCTCCCCACCATCCAGCGCATGGAAGCCAGCGACGGCGTGATCCGCAGCAATGTCGACTCGCTGATGAAGCTGGTCGGCGCGCTCGACACGGCCGGCATCGAACTGATCGGCGAGGGTGCGGCCAGCACGGGCGGCGGTCGCGGCGTGCGTCTCAAGGCACCGAACAAGGGCTGAAGGCCCGGAAGGATCGCCACCTCATGCCGTCCTCGCTGCAACAGCGTCCCAGTTTCGTCGAGCTGTTCACCCCCAAGCTCGTCACGATTTTGCGCGAAGGCTACGGCCTTGGCGATCTGCGCGCCGACGCACTGGCCGGTCTCACCGTCGCCATCGTGGCGCTGCCGCTCTCCATGGCCATCGCGATCGCTTCGGGCGCGACACCGGTGCAGGGGCTCTACGCCGCGATCTTCGGCGGTTTCCTGGTGTCGGCCCTCGGCGGCAGCCGCTTCCAGGTCGGCGGGCCCGCCGGCGCGTTCATCGTCCTCGTCGCCGCGACCATAGCGCGTCACGGCATGGAAGGTTTTTTTCTCGCCACCATCCTCGCGGGACTGATGCTGCTCGCCATCGGGTTCCTGAGGCTCGGCAGTTACATCAAGTTCATTCCCTACCCGGTGACCGTCGGCTTCACCGCCGGCATCGCCGTCATCATCTTCGCCAGCCAGCTTCGCGACCTCCTCGGACTGACGCTCACCGGCAAGGAGCCTGGCGAGCTGATCCCCAAGCTCCAGGCCTTCGGTCAGGTCTTGGGTACGATCACGCCCGCCGCCGTGGCGCTGGCGCTCGCCACCGTCCTCCTGATCGCCGGCCTGCAGCGTTTCCGCCCGCACTGGCCAGGCATGTTGATTGCCGTTGTCCTGGGCGGCGCGGCGATCTGGGCGTTTCACCTGCCCGTCGAAACCATCGGCACGCGCTTTGGCGGCATTCCGTCCGGCATTCCCCTGCCGGCGCTGCCTTCGGTTTCCCTGGCCAAGATCGCCGCCGTTCTGCCCGACGCGCTCTCCTTCGCGCTGCTGGGCGCGATCGAATCGCTGCTCTCCGCCGTCGTCGCGGACGGCATGACCGGGCGGCGGCACCGCTCCAATTGCGAGTTGGTGGCGCAAGGTGTCGCCAATGTCGCTTCCGCCGTGTTCGGCGGCTTATGCGTGACGGGAACCATCGCGCGAACCGCCACCAATGTGCGGGCCGGGGCCCGTGGTCCCCTGGCGGGCATGTTTCATGCGCTGTTCCTGCTGATCTTCATTCTGGTTGCGGCGCCGCTGGCGCGCTTCATTCCGCTTGCCGTTCTCGGCGGCATCCTGGCGGTCGTGGCGTGGAAGATGTTGGACCGTCACGCCTTCGCGATACTGCTGCGCGCTTCATGGGGCGATGCCGTGGTGCTGCTGGCGACCTTCCTGCTCACCATTTTCCGCGACCTGACCACCGGCATCCTTGTCGGCTTCGGCCTCGGCACCCTGTTGTTCCTCAATCGCATGGCGCAGGCAACGCGCATCGACGGCGAACTTGCGCCCGGCGACGAAGCCGATGCCGTAGGGGCCGCGCGCAAGCCCTATGACGCAGCGCTCGCGACCGATCCCGACCTCGTCGTCTATCGCATCAGCGGTGCTTTCTTCTTCGGCTCCGCGTCGGCCATCGGCTCGGTCCTCGATCGCATCGCCGAGCGCCCCAAGACGGTCGTGCTCGATTTCTCGGCCGTGCCGTTTCTCGACTCCACCGCCGCCAACACCGTCGCCGGCGTGGTCGCCAAGGCGGTGCGCAACAAGGTTGCCTTGATCCTGACGGGCGCGAAGCCCGCGGTGCACGAGACCTTATCGGCCCACGGCGTCCACGAACCTGGTGTCCGTTATGCGGCATCGATAGACGCCGCGGTGCGCCCGCCTCTGCCGGCGGATCATCGCTAGAACAGCGGCGGAATGCCGTCCGGCCGTTTCGATTCGATGAGTTTTTTCTTGCGCCCACGCCGATGCGCCACGAACTGGTTCAGCATCTCGACCATGCCGCTGAACGCCACCGCGAAGTAGAGATAGCCGCGCGGTATATGGAAATGCGCCGCGTCGGCGATCAGCGCCGTGCCGATCAGCAGCAAAAAGCTCAGCGCCAGCATCTTCACCGTCGGATGCCGCTCCACGAAATCGCCCACCGGCCCCGACGCCACCAGCATGACGATCATCGCCAGCATCACGGCGGCGATCATGATCGGCAGGTGCTCCGACATGCCGACCGCGGTGACCACCGAGTCGATCGAAAACACGATGTCGAACAGCGCGATCTGCACCACCGCCGCCATCAGCGTCGAGGTCGGCGCATGGTGATGGTCCTCGTATTCCTCGCTCATCTCGTGGATTTCGCGCGTGCTCTTGGTCAGGAGGAAAATGCCGCCCGCGGCGAAGATCAGGTCGCGCCACGAGAATTCCATGCCCCACAGCCTCACCACCGGCTGCGACAGATGGATGATCCACGACAGGCTGGCCAGCAATCCGATGCGCATGCCGAGCGCCAGCACCAGCCCGATGCGCCGCGCCATCGGCCGCTGCGCCGCCGCCACCTTGTTGGCGACCACCGCGAGGAAGATGATGTTGTCGATGCCGAGCACGATCTCCAGCACCGCCAGCGTCAGCAGCGCGATCCAGGCATCGAGCGAGAACAGCAGGTCGAACATCAGCGTCTCTCAGAACCAGGCCGGGGCTAGGCCGGCAAACAGGTACAACAAAGTCTCACGCGCCGCGAGCAGGCCGATGCCGGCGCCGATCAGCACGTCGCTCAGGAAATGCGCCGTCAGCAGCGCCCGCGTCAGGCCCAGCCACAGCGCGACGGCGAACCACAGGATCGCCAATTGCGGCGCCGCGCAGCTCGCGATCACCGCCACGCACATGATGGTCAGCGCGTGGCCGGAGGGGAACGAGTTGTAGTCGAGCGCGAACTTGAACCAGACGAACCCGTACTTGCCCATCTCCATGTCGTCGCGCGGCCGCCGCCGCCCCACCACCAGCTTCATGCCGTGCAGGATGGCGCTGCCGGCGCCGAGGCAGACGATGAAGGCCAGGGCATAGTCCGACGCCGCGCGCGCGCCGGCCCGCTCGCCCCACAGCGCCAGCGCGCCCTGCGCCGCGGCCAGCGCGATCACCGCCGCGATCAGCCAGTGCGACGCCTTGGCCCAATGGGTGGTGTTTTCCAGGAAGCGCTCGAAGGGCGCGCTCTCATGGTCGTAGAGATAGTGTGCCGCCCGGCGGTCGATGGGGAAGCACGCCGCGCCGATGATGATGAGAAGCAGGCCGGCCCAAAGCAGCATGCACGCTGCTTGCCGCGCCGGGCCCGCCCTGTCAACGTTGCGGGCCATCCTTGAGGCCGGGGGCCGCGAGCAGCCCCGATCAAAACGGCAGCTCACCGTGCCAGCTATTGGGCGCTGCGACCTCCCAATCGTGATAAAGCTGCTGGTCCGCGCCGCGATAGATCAGTTCAAGCCTGCCATCTTGGTTTTGGATAAGCGACATCTGCAATGCCGACGCGGCAAACCGGCGCGCGGCGCGTTCCCACCGCTGCGGCGCCGTTTGCCGAAGGTGCCAGATGACGTCGCTCTGGTCGGTGAAGAACAGCTCGAGGAGCCCGGCGCGATTCTTGCTCACCGCGACAATCTTGGCGAACGGCGCGACGATTTCGGGCACGCCCCACGCGCCGGCCGGTTGCGTTTGAAAACTATGCTTGAGGCGGTTTCCCGCATCGACATAGAGGATTTCCAACCGGCGATCATTGCCGGCCGCGAGGCCGAACGTCTGTGCGGCATCGCCGAAAAGCGTTTCGGGCTGCTGCCATGTCTCATAATCGTTGCCCTGCGCTTGACGACGGTGGCACAACTGGCCGTCGGCGCGAATGAAGCACAGCTCCAGGCGATGGTCCGCGTTGGATGCCAGCCCGACCCGCCGCACCGCGGTGCCGATCAAATGCTCTCCCTTCCAGCTTTTGTCGCCCGATTGTGCGTTGACATAGAGCTTGTCGTTGGTGCCGCGGTAGGCGATCAGCGTGTTGCCGTTGGCGTCGGATGCGACGGCGACTTGCTTGGCCTGGTCGCCCTTGTTGACGATCTTCTCGCCGGACCAGTTGCCGTTCGGCACGGTCTGCCAGTTGTGGTAGATGTGATCGTCCGTGCCGACATAGACGATCTCAAGCTGGTTCGCGCCGTTGCGGATCATCGCGACGGACTTGGCCGTATTTCCCGCGCCCAGGCGCGGAAACTGCTCGGTCCAGCCGCCGTTCGGCGCGGTCTGCCAGAAATGACGGAGCGCGGCGTCGGCCGCGATGACGGACACCTCGATCCGCCCGTCCAGATTGGCGGCCGCCGCCAGATCTATGAAGTCGGGCAGGTGGCTGAGCCGCACGACGGCGCTCGCCTGCGCTTCGTCGATGCTGAGAACGCGTACGATCGGCGAGGGCCCGCCCGGTGCGACGAATATGTCGCCGGCGGTCATGTCGGGATTGTTCTTGAGAGAGAACTGCACGTAACTGTGCGTGCCCATGAACTGGCCGACCGATCCGTCGAGCCGATGAATCTGCACGCAGGAGCGCGGCAACCCCGAATCCCAGTCGGCCTTCAGCCGAAACTCGACGAGATATTTTGGCAAGCCGCTCGTCGCCTTCATCGGCGGAAGCTCCGCCGCGAGAAATCCAGGCAGGTCGCGCCGATGAAGCGGGCGCAACGTCAGCGTTTTTGAGAAGACCTCATCGGGGCAGTGCCACACTCTGGTCTCATCGAGCCAGCGGCGGCTGCGCATGTTCCAGGCGTTGAAACCCGGACCTTTGGCGCCGTAATCCGGGTCGAAGTCGCCGTAGCAGCATTCCGCGCTCATGGCGTCCCAGGGATCGCGATAATCGGGACCGGGCGAGCGGCAATTGACGGGATTGAAGCCGGGGTCGTTCGCGTCGGCGCGTGAGTGATCGAGTCCGAAAGCGTGGCCCATTTCATGACCCCATCGCTTCGATCCGTTGTTCACCGTGTAGCGGACATCCATGTAGACGCCGGGCCCGCCGTCGTAATTGCCGCCCTGCGATCCCCAATCGGGGAACTGGAACGAGACGATCAATGCGTAGAAATCGCGGGGGTCGAGCCCCCATTGCTGCTGCAAGGCAACCTTGGCGCGATGGAAATTGTCGGTTTGAAATTTTCCCGAGTTCGCCTGGTCGTCGATGGCGGCTTGCGCCGACGTATAATCGATCAGGCAGGGCAGCACGACGGTGCGGTCCAGGACAACGTTGCCGTGCGACATGGCCGTGTAGAAATTCGGCATGTTGTTGGTCGTGGCGCGGCCGGTGGCCGTGAACAGGCGTTGGTAGTGGTCCAAAATGGTGTGTGTGTTGGTATCCCAATTGGGTCCAAGCCAGTCGACGCCGGGATAGTTCGGCCGCCACTGTGCCGCGAGTTCTGCAATGGTCGTCGTGTTCGGGTCGTTGGTATCGTCCTTGTAGCGGCAGACGAGCACGGCCCAGCGATTTTGATCCACCATAGGCGCAGTCCCTCCCGATTTTCACAAACGCATTGCCGATGGCTGGGCCGGCGCCTCCTACGGCGGATTGCCAGCCTGACTCTTACGAAGCACTCACCGCCGAACCTTGCAAAAACGCATCGTGGCGCATGCGGTGGGGTGCGCTGCGAGCCGTAAAAATACTTTAGCGTGCATTCTTGACAAGATACAACCTGTTCGCTATATGTTCTCTTCGGACCCACAGGAGAACGCCATGTTCCTTTATCATCGGCTCAGGGCCCCGGCCCTCTAACGCCGCGCCCGACGCAAGATACAGGTCCGGCGCCTCTTGCGTGCGCCTGGGCGAAGAAGGGACTCGCATGCGGCCGTCGGCGGCCGCGCCGTGCGGCCCGTATTCGCGAAGGACTGTGGGGGTTCGATCAAGGTGCCTGTCGGCGCGCCGGATGCGGCGCACCGCTCGCCTGCCTGTCCTGTCGGATCAACTCCGCCGTCGCGGCCGCGCCGGCGGAGTTTGGCTATTCAAAGGCCCGGTCATTAAGCCGCTGGCAGCGCCGTTGGGCCCCGCGTACAGTCCGGCCACCCGATATCGCCAGTGGAGAAACGACATGGATTTCGACTATTCGCCGCGCCAGAAGCAGTGGATGAGCAAGGTGGGCGACTTCATGCACGCCCACATCTACCCCGCCGAAAAAGTCTATGCCGCGCAGATGGACGAGGCGCGCGCCAAGGGCAATCCCTGGATCGTCGTGCCCGTCGTCGAGGAATTGAAGAAGAAGGCCAAGGCGCAGGGCCTGTGGAATTTCTTCCTCAACGAGAGCGAGCACGGCGCCGGCCTGACCAATCTCGAATACGCGCCCTTGGCCGAGATCATGGGCCGCGTCGGCTTCGCCTCGGAAGTGTTCAACTGCTCCGCCCCCGACACCGGCAACATGGAAGTGCTGGAGCGCTACGGCAGCCCCTATCAGCAGGACAAATGGCTGAAGCCGCTCTTGGAGGGCGAGATCCGCTCCGCCTTCCTGATGACCGAGCCGGCGGTGGCCTCGTCCGACGCCGCCAACATCGCGACGCACATCGAGCGCAAGGGCGATCACTACGTCATCAACGGCACCAAATGGTGGTCGTCGGGCGTCGGCGATCCGCGCTGCAAGCTGTTGATCGTCATGGGCAAGACCAATCCCGAAGGCGGCCGCCACAGCGCCCAGTCGCAGATTTTCGTCCCGGCCGACGCGCCGGGCGTCAAGATCCTGCGCATGCTGCCGGTGTTCGGTTATGACGACGCGCCGCACGGCCATGGCGAGGTCGAGCTCAAGGACGTCAAGGTGCCGCTGGAGAACATGATCCTCGGCGAAGGCCGCGGCTTCGAGATCGCGCAAGGGCGCCTCGGGCCGGGCCGCATCCATCACTGCATGCGCACGATTGGTGTGGCGGAACGCGCGCTGGAGATCATGTGCAAGCGCCTCCTCACCCGCGAGGCCTTCGGCAAGAAGATCTACGAGCACTCGGTGTGGGAACAGCGCGTCGCCGAAGCCCGCATCAACATCGACATGTGCCGCCTGTTGACGCTCAAGGCCGCCGACATGATGGACAAGGTTGGCAACAAGGTCGCCCGCAGCGAGATCGCGGAGATCAAGGTCGCCGCGCCGCGCATGGCGCTGAAAGTGATCGACGATGCCATCCAGGCCTGGGGCGGCGGCGGCGTCACCTCCGATCCCGGCCTCGCCCGCATGTATGCCAGCCAGCGCACCCTGCGCCTGGCCGACGGCCCGGACGAAGTCCATTGCCGCACCATCGCGCGCCTGGAATTCGGCAAGCACGCCGAGATGCCGAAGAAGGTCCAGGCAGCGGAGTAGTTTTTTCGGTTGTGAAAGGAAGCGGCGGGAGTTGTGCTCCCGCCGTTTTTCTTTTGCTCGCCGGGAAGCTCCGCTCCCCCCTCATCCTGAGCTTGTCGAAGGATGACCGCACCGCCGGTGCGCGTGGCCCATCCTTCGACAAGCTCAGGATGAGGTCGGTGTTTTCGTGATGAAGCGTGAACCGGCCAGGAGAACTACGCCACCGCGCGCTTGGTCGCGGCCAGCGGGAAGGTCACGCTGACCTCGGTGCCCGAGCCTTCGCGGCTGGTGATCGCCATCGTGCCGCCATGCTGCTCGGCCAGCGAGCGCACCAGCGCCAGGCCGAGGCCGGTGCCGGACTTGGCCAGCATCGGATCGCCGCACACCTGCTCGAACGGCTGGCCCAGCCGGTGGATTTCGCTCGCCGGAATGCCGATGCCGGTGTCGCACACCAGGATGCGCACGCTGTCGCCGTCCTGCGCCGCGACGACCCGCACATGGCCGCCGGCCGGCGTGAACTTGATCGCGTTGCTGACGAGGTTGAGGACCACCTGCTTGACCGCGCGCCGGTCGGCCAGCAGCGACGGCAGGTGCCTGTCGGCCTCGACGTGCAGCGCGACGCCGCCCGTCTCGGCGCGGTCGCGCAGCAGCCGCACGGCGTCTTCGATGGTGCCCGCCAGATCGACGCGCTCGAAGTTGAGCTCCAGCTTGCCCGCCTCGATCTTGGCCATGTCGAGCATGTCCGAGATCAGGTCGAGCAGCAGCTGCCCCGAATCGTAGATCATCGTCGCATAGTCGTCGTAGCGGTCGTTGCCGAGCGGCCCGAACGTGCCCTGCCGCATCAGGTCGGTGAAGCCGATGATGGCGTTGAGCGGCGTGCGCAGCTCGTGGCTCATATTGGCGAGGAATTGCGACTTGGCCTTGTTGGCCGCCTCGGCGCGCTCCCGCGCCGCCTTCATCTCCAGCTCCTGCGCCTTGCGCAGCGTGACGTCGCGCACGACGCTGACATAGCCGAGATAGGTCTCGTCCGCCGCATAGCGCGCCCGCGTCACGACTTCCAGCCAGACGTAATGCCCGTCGCCATGCTGCAGGCGATAGCTCACCGTCAGCGTCTCGCGGCTGCGATGCGGCAGTACCAGGCTGCGCAGCGGCTCCAAATCGTCGGGATGGACGAACGCCATCCACTGCCCGTTCTCGATCTCGCCCACCGCGCGGCCCATGACGCGGGCCAGCGCGTCCGAGGCGAACAGGATCTTGCGATCCGGCCCGAACAGCAGGATGGCGTCGGAAGCCTCCGTCGTCATCACGCGGTACATGTCGTAGGCTTTGTTGCGCTCCTCTTCGGCCTGCACGCGCGCGGTGACGTCGCGCGACACGCTCACCACGTTGAGCGGCTCGCCGCTGGCGGGATCGAAGATGGTGCGGATCGTCGTCTCCAGCCAGAGATAATGTCCCTTGGCGTGCTGGATGCGCCAGGTCGCGACCACGATGTCGCCGTTGAAGGGACGCAGCATCATCTTGCTGGCCTCTTCGCCGTCGTCGGGATGGATGAAGCGCTTGTAGCCGCCGTCGCGGATTTCGTCCGCCGAGCGGCCGATCAGCCGTTCCAGCGCGTTCGAGCAGAACACCAGCTTGGCGTCGGTCGAATACAGGATGATGATGTCGCCCGACTCTTCGGTCATCAGCCGGTAGCGCGCCTGCGCCAGTTCGCGCGCCTCCTCGGCGCGGACCTGTTCGGTGACGTCGTGGCAGACGCCGAGCACGGCGGTGGTGCGGCCGTCTTCTCCGACTTCGACTTCGCCCTGGGTGTCGACGATCTGCGCGGTCTTGTGCGCATCGCGCGTATAGGTGCGATAGGAAAAGGGCGAGCGCGTCTTGATCGCCGCCGCGATGGCGGCCTCGGCCACCGCGCGCGAGGCCGGCGTGATCTGCTGGAACAGCCATTCGGGATCGGGATTGCGGTCGCACGGGTCTTCGTCGAGCATGCGGTACATGCCGGGCGACCAGTAATAGGCGTTGTCCGTCAGATCGAAGCGCCAATAGCCGAAATGCGCCGCGCGTTCGGCGAGGTCGATATGCGTGCGGAAGCGTTTGACGCGCTGGGCGCGCAATGCCCGGTCTTCCGCCTCGCTCATGGTGCTCCCCGGCCGCAATCCGGCACCATAGGGTCGCCAAGGTTAACCAACGCTTGCGGTTGTTTTCGGAACTCAGCCCCATCCGGCGCTGGGGATTGCTAACGAAGGCATGGCGAAGCGACGTTTGAGGGCCTTCGGACACTGAACGGTATGCGACTTGTCGCCCGCTCATCGGCCGATGGAGGAACGAGAACGCCTGGCAGGCGTTGAAAGTAAGCATCCGCGGAGAAACGATGATGGCAGACAATAGCGGCGGCAATTCATTTTTAGGGGTAATTGTTGGCGCACTGCTTGTGGCAGTTCTCGGTATCGGCGCGTACGTCATGCTTGGCCACAACGCTCAACCCTCCGGGCCCAGCCTCCACGTTACAGTTCCATCGACGCCGGGGAAGTAATGTCGGTGCCCGGTCTCATGATCGGAGGTAGCGCGCGCCGCGAGATCGCCTTGTCGATCTGCCGCCTCACCACTCTCGACAAACTTGGGGTCGCTTTCGGGATGGTATTCCTGTTCCTCCTCGCCGCAACTGCAATTTGCGCGTCCTTTGTGATCGGTGAGGCGCCCGCCGCCCGGATGTGGGGCTTTTTTGGATACTGGACTCTCGTCGCCTTCGCGGTCGGTATTGCCGGTCCTTGGCTCTTTTGTCGAACTCTCCATGCCAGCGTTGTATCGGGAAGGATTCTTCTTCGAGGGGCGAACGGGCGAGCGCTTTCAATGGTGTCGATGGAACCAAGCGTATCCCCAGTCGTTGGATAGAGGGACAACATCTAGGAGCGCGCCATGAACGGCATCATCTATCTTGTTGGTCTTGTCGTCGTGGTGATAGCGGTTCTGTCCTTCATTGGCCTTCGCTAAGGTTGAGCCAATGGAAACCGTTCTCGTCGATGGCGGGCGTGCTGAACCTGCAGTGGTCGCACCCAGTGCAATTTTTTGGGGACCCATCATCGCCGGCGCTGTCGTCGCTGCCGCGGTTTCGTCTGTGCTTGTGGCATTTGGCTCTGCGATAGGCCTCTCGGTCGTTGCTACCTCCTCAAGTTGGCGAGATACCTCCGTCGTCCTCTGGATAGTTTCGGGTCTGTTTCTCGTATTCGTCGCGCTTGCGGCGTTCGGTTTTGGTGGTTACATCGCGGGTCGTTCGCGACCGCGTTTCGCCACGACGGAAGGAGATCGCGAACGTCTGTTGCGCGACGGGCTCAACGGCCTGATGACTTGGGCCCTCGCAGTCGTTTTGGCAGGCGTCATCGCCGCCGGCGCCGCTGCATTCGGTTCTGCCTTGGCCACGACGTCGGTCTTGTCAGGCGAAGGCGTTGTCTCTTACGAGCTTGACCGTTTACTGCGCACAGACCAGCACGTCGGCGATGCGGACTGGGTCTATCGCCGTGCGGAATCCTCGCGGATTCTGCTCACCGCCGGCAGCCATAATGGCGTCAGCGTCGAAGACCACACCTATCTGACCTCGCTTGTCGCCGGCGTAACCAAGATCCCCGAGCCAGAGGCGATCGCGCGCACGGATCGCGCCATTTCCGAAGCGCATTCGGCAATCACCAATGCTCGCAAGGCGGCGATCTTGGAAGCCTTCATGATCGGCGCGGCCCTGCTGCTGGGCGCGGCCATCGCGTGGTTCGCGGCGGAAGAGGGTGGTCGTGAACGAGACGCCGGCACGTTGCCCACCTGGAATTGGCGCCTGCGCCATCCGGTCGTCCGCGTCGTCTGACAGCGCGCTGATTGGCACCATCTGTCACTTGCAGCGGCTGCTCGGTGGCATCAACCGAACGGATAATCGAGCTGACTCGGCCTGGAGGCAGGGAAAGCCGGTCGCCCGTTCAATCCACCGCCCCCGCGCGCTTGGCGTAATGCCAGGCCCGCACCGCAAGCGGCCGCACCGCGCTGGCGTTCTGCGCCGCGTTGGCGCTGGCCGCGGTGCCGTCGCGCACGCGGCCCACGATGCCCTGCAAAATCCCGCCCAGCCGGAAGAAATTATACGCCGCGTAGTAGTCCATGTTCGGCGTCGATGTCCGTCCCGTGCGTTCGCAATACATCTTCACATATTGCTCCATGGTCGGAATGCCGAGCGCCTCGAAATCGACGCCCATCACCGAGCCCGCCGTCGTGTTGCGCCCGTCCTGCTGCCACTGCATCAGGTGATAGGTGAAGTCGGCCAAGGGATCGCCGATAGTCGACAACTCCCAGTCGATCACCGCCAGCACCTTCGGCTCGGTCGGATGCAGGATCATGTTGTCCAGGCGATAGTCGCCATGCACCACGGACGGGCGGCCTTCCTCGGGCAGGTGCTTGGGCAGCCATTCGATCAGCTTGTTCATCTCCGGGATCGTCTCGGTCTCGGACGCCTGGTACTGCTTGGTCCAGCGCGAGATCTGACGCGCCACATACGCGGTCGGCTTGCCGAAATCCTCCAGGCCCAGTTTCACGTGATCGAAATTGTGCAGCCGCGCCAGCGTCTCGTTCATCGCGTCGTATGTCGCCCAGCGCTGCTTCTTGTCCATGCCGGGCAGGGCGCCCTCCCACAACACGCGGCCCTCGACGCAGTCCATGACATAGAACATCGTGCCCGCGATGCTCTCGTCCTCGCACAGCACGTAAGGCTTGGCGACCGGAAAGCCCGTCGGATGCAGCGCCGAGATCACCTTGAACTCGCGGTCCACCGCGTGCGCGCTGGGCAGCAGCTTGCCCGGCGGCTTGCGCCGCATGACGTATTTGCGGTTCGGCGTGATCAGCTGATAGGTCGGGTTCGACTGCCCGCCCTTGAACTGGCGCACCGCCAGCGGCGTCTGAAAGCCCTCGATGCGGTCCGCGAGATAGGCTTCGAGTTTCTTGACGTCGAAGGCGTGCGCCGCGTTGACCTCCTTGGTGCCCGCATACATTTCCTGCCGGCTGGCGCCCGTCTGGCTCATCGCCGTACTCCCTATGCGAATTCTTGTTAGGGACATTTTTGACCGGTTGCGCAGGCTGGCACAAGGCTCCCTGCGGCATCAGCGCCCAGCGAGGATCGGTGCCAGCGCGGTCACGACATCGCCGTTCGAGCGCACATGCACCGCCTGCAACCCCGCGTCCCGCGCCCCTTCGACATTGGCGAGCGCATCGTCGAAGAACAGGATGCGCGAAGGCGGCACGCCCATTTCGCGCGCCACGTGCGCGAACGCCCTGGCGTCCGGCTTGCGCAGGCCGATCGTCGACGACACGAACACCTTGCGGAAATGCTTCAGCGTATCGGCATAGGCCGGTGCCCAGAACGCTTCATGCGCGGCATTGGTGTTGGAGAAGACATAGCTCGGCAGCCGCGCGCAGGCCGGCTCCAGCCAGTCCGTCACGCCGGGGATCAGGCCTGCGAAGATCGCATTCCAGCCCTCGAGAAACTGCGCGTCCGTGATGTCGATGCCGAGCGAACCGCGCAGCGCCGCGAAATAGGCGTTGCTGTCGATGTCGCCGCGCTCATGGCGCTCATATGCTTCGTCGGGGGCGTAGCGTTTCGCGATGACATCCGGATCGCTGCCGGCGTGCTCTGCCCAGCGCCGCGTCACGCGCACGAAATCGACGTCGAAGATGACGCCTCCCAGGTCGAACAGCAGCGCTTCGATCGGCTCGCTCATCTCACGATTTTTCCGGCGCATCAGCGCGCGTGAGCGCCCGCCAACCAATATCGCGGCGCGCAAAACAGCCCTCCCAGTGGATCAGGTCGACCGCCGCATAAGCGCGCGCCCGCGCCTCGGCCACGGTCTTGCCGGTCGCCGTCACGCTCAGCACGCGCCCGCCCACCGCGACGACATCGCCGCCGCGCCGCTCGGTGCCGGCATGGAAGATCTGCACTCCGGGCAGGCGCGCCGCGTCCTCCAACCCGCGGATGACATGGCCCTTCTCATAGGCGCCGGGATAGCCCTTCGACGCCATCGCCACCGTCAGCGCCACCTCGTCGCTCCAGCGCAGATCGACCTCGCGCAGCATGCCGTCGCGCATCGCGAGCAGCGCCGTGAGCAGGTCGCTCTTCAGCCGCACCATCAGCACCTGGCATTCCGGATCGCCGAAGCGGCAATTGTATTCGACCAGCTTGGGCCCATCCCTGGTGAACATCAGCCCCAGATACATCACGCCGACATAGGCAATGCCCCTGGCCTTCATCGCCGCCACGGTCGGCTTGATGAAGCGCTCCATCGCCAGCGCTTCCACCGCGGGCGGCAGCACCGGCGCCGGCGAGTACGCCCCCATGCCGCCGGTGTTCGGCCCCTGGTCGCCGTCGAAGACGCGCTTGTGATCCTGCGCCCCGGCCAGCGGGATCACCGTCTCGCCGTCCGACAAAGCGAAGAAGCTCGCTTCCTCGCCCGCCATGAATTCCTCGACCACGACCTCATGGCCGCTATCGCCGAAGCCGCCTTCGAACATGAAGTCGATCGCGTTGTGCGCCTCGACCTCAGTCTCCGCGACGATCACGCCTTTTCCCGCCGCCAGCCCATCCGCCTTGATGACCACGGGCAGTCCCAGCGTATCCGCGAACGCCTTCGCCGCCGCCGCGTCGCCAAAGCGCCGATAGGCCGCCGTGGGAATCCCCGCTTCGGCGCACAGGTCCTTCACGAACCCCTTGGAGCCCTCCAGCACCGCCGCCGCCTGGCTCGGCCCGGTGGCGCGAATGCCCGCCGCCTCGAACGCGTCCCACAGCCCCGCCACCAGTTGCGGATCGGCGCCGATCACCGCGAAGTCGATCTTCTTCTCCAGAGCGAACGCCACCAGCCCCGCGAAATCCGCCGCCGCGACCGGCACGCATTCCGCCACCGCTTCGATCCCGGCATTGCCCGGCGCGCAATAGAGCTTGCTCAGCAGCGGACTGGCGGCGAGCGCCCAGGCCAAGGCGTGCTCGCGACCGCCGGAACCGACCAAAAGGACTTTCATTCTTGCCTCATCCACATACGCAATTGTAATTCAGCCATGAATGTGTAAACTAGTGTGTAGGGAGTCACACATGGCGACGAATCTCTCGATTGATCCTGATCTTTTGGACCGCGCGCTGGAAGTCAGCGGCGAAAAGACCAAGAAGGCTGCGGTCACCAAGGCGTTGGAGGAATTCATCAGCCGCCGGGACCAGAAGCGCATTCTCGAGCTGTTCGGAAAGATCGATTGGGACCCGACCTACGACCACAAGGCCGCGCGTAGGCGCCGTTGAGCCTTTTCGTCGATACGACCGTCTGGTCTTTGGCCTTTCGTCGCGACGCGCCGGGCGGTTCGTTCGTCGCGGAATTGCTTCGGGCCATCAATGCCGGCGACCAGATCGTCACCACGGGTCTTGTGTTGCAGGAAATCCTGCAAGGCGTTTCAGGTCCGCGCCAGCGCGATAACATTATCGCGCGATTGGCGTCTTTCCATTCCCTGCAACCGGAACGGGACGACCATTTGAATGCGGCCGATTTGTTCAATCGCTGCCGGCGAGCCGGCATCCAGATCGAATCCATCGACGCGCTGCTTGCGCAGCTCTGCCTGCGTTATGACCTGACCATGCTGACTGCGGATCGCGACTTTCAGCATATGGCGCGGCACTGTGCCTTGAAAATCTGGAAGCCCTGAAGCCTTGCAGCATCCTGTATGATGTGAATCATGTCCGACGCCCCCGCCAAGCCCATCGCCAACCTCCCCGAATTCTCGGTCAGCGAAGTCTCCGCCGCCTTGAAGCGCACGGTCGAAGACGCCTTCGGCTTCGTGCGGGTGCGCGGCGAGATTTCGGGCCTGAAATTCCACTCCTCGGGCCATGTCTATTTCGACCTCAAGGACGACAAGGCGGTGCTCAACGCCGTGATCTGGCGCGGCACGGCGGCCAAGCTGAGGGTGAAACCGCAGGCCGGCCTCGAAGTCGTCTGCACCGGGCGCATCTCCACCTATGCCGGCTCCTCGCGCTACCAGATCATCGTCGAGCAGGTCGAGCTCGCCGGCCTCGGCGCCCTCATGGCCCTCCTCGAGGAGCGCAAGAAGACGCTCACCGCCGAAGGCCTGTTCGACGCCGCGCACAAGAAGAAGCTGCCCTTCCTGCCCGAGGTGATCGGCGTCGTCACCTCGCCGACCGGCGCGGTGCTGCGCGACATCATGCACCGCCTGAACGCGCGCTTCCCGCGCCGCGTGCTGGTCTGGCCCGTTGCCGTCCAGGGCGAGCGCGCCGCCGCCGAGATCGCCGCCGCCATCCGCGGCTTCAATGCGATGCAGCCCGGCGGACCCATCCCGCGCCCCGATCTGATCATCGTGGCGCGGGGCGGCGGCTCGATCGAAGACCTGATGGCCTTCAACGAGGAAGCCGTCGTCCGCGCCGTCTTCGACAGCGCCATCCCGCTGATCTCCGCCGTCGGCCACGAGACCGATACGACGCTGATCGACTTTGTCTCGGACGTCCGCGCGCCGACGCCGAGCGCCGCCGCCGAGCTCGCCGTGCCCGTCCGCACCGAGCTGCTCGGCCAGGCGCTCGATTTCGAGCGCCGCCTGCTGCGCTGTTTCTCCAAAGGCATGGACGACCGCCGCCGCCATCTGGCGCAGCTTGCCCGCGTCCTGCCGCGCGCCGAGCAGCTCTTCGCCGCCCAGCGCCAGCGCCTCGATTTCGCCGCTGCGCGTCTCGATCCGGGCCTGCGCCGCAACCTTCAGGAACACCGCCGCGCCCTGACCGAGGCCGGCGCCGTGCTGCGCCCCGCCCGCATCGCGCGCCAGATCGCGCTCGGCGCCGAACGCACCACGGCCCTGCTGCAGCGCCTGCTGCGGGTCCAGCGCAGCGGCCTTGCGGAGCGCCGCAAGCACCTGGATTCCCTCGGCCGCGTCCTGGAAAGCTCCTCCTACCGCTCGGCCCTGGAGCGCGGCTTCGCGCTGGTGCGGGGCGAGGACGGCAAGGTCCGCCGCCGCGCCGCCGCCATCGCCGCCGGCGACCACCTCACCCTGACCTTCGCCGACGGCGAGCAGGCCGCGACCGCCGCCGGCGCCGCCCCGCCAAAGCCGAAATCCAAGCCCAGGACTCCGGGCGGCGGGCAGGAAAGTTTGTTTTGAAGCCCGGTTTGTCTAAAGTGGCGCCATGAACAAGATGGAACGCGACGTGCGGCCCGAAGGCCAGGCCGTCCTCGAATATCTCGACGGCGAATTCCGCGTCGTGAAGGCGGGCTCGTTCGTGCCTTGCGCCGTCACCGGCGTGCACATTCCGGTCGAGGCCCTGCGCTATTGGAGCGTCGATCTGCAGGAGGCCTATGCCAATCCGGCCGTGGCCCTTAAGCGCATGCAGGACACCGGAAAGACCCCGAAGTGATCACCCGCCGCTTCGTGGTTGGCAGCGTCCTTGCCTCCGCCGCCATCGCGCCGCTGGCGCGCGCCGAGACGCCGCGCCTCACGCTGACCGGCTCGCTGGAGCAGGGCAGCCTGATCGTCGGCCGCACCATGCCGGGCGCCAAGGTCACCTTCGACGGCGACGCCGTCAGCGTCTCGCCGGAAGGCATCTTCGCCTGCGGCCTCGACTGGGACCGCAGCAAGACCGCGCGCATCGTCGCGGGCTTCACCGACGTCGATCAGGCCATTCGCGACATCGTCCCCGTCGCGCGCCAATACAGCGTCCAGCACGTCAACGGCCTGCCGCCCAGCACCGTCTCGCCGCCGCCCGAGGTCCTGGAGCGCATCAAGGGCGAGCACGCGCGGCTGGCCGCGGCGCGCAAGACCGACAGCGAGCATGTGTGGTTCGCCGATCCCTTCGACTGGCCGGCGCCAGGCATCATGAGCGGCGTGTTCGGCAGCTACCGCATCGACAACGGCAAGCCGATGTCGCCGCATATGGGCGTCGACATGGCCAACGCCGAAGGCACCCCGATCCGCAGCCCCGCCGATGCCGTCGTGGCGCTGACCGACGATTTCTTCCTCGAAGGCGGCTTCACGCTGCTCGATCACGGCCACGGCGTCTTCACGCACTACATGCATCAGAGCGCCCGCCTGGTGAAACAGGGCGACGTGCTGAAGCGCGGCGACGTCATCGGCCATATCGGCAAGACCGGCCGCGCCACCGGCCCGCACCTGCACTGGGGCATGAACTGGTTCCAGGTAAGGCTCGACCCGTCGCGCTCCACGCGCACGCCGGTGCCGCCGAGAGCTTAGCGGGAGTCCCAATCTCTCCTCATCCTTCGACGAGCTCAGGATGAGGGCGGAGTGTTCATGAGCTTGATCGACTTGGCTGGAACTGGCGTGTCTTGCGCCAACTTGTGCCGAGAATCACCACACTCTCCTCATCCTGAGCTTGTCGAAGGATGACCGCGCGATCTGCGCTTGTGGCCCATCCTTCGACAAGCTCAGGATGAGGTCGTCGTCTCAAGAACCTGCCGCACACCCCGGTCGCGCAACCGGTCCTGATCTCGCGCTGTCGGCCAGCGCCGGTGGATCCACAGCCATTGCGAGGGGTTGGCGCGCACGCAGCGCTCGATCGTGTCGTTGATGGCGCAGGTCAGCAGATAGACGTCGCGCTCGTGATCCCCCGTCGGCGTGAATTCCAGCGGCGGATGGATGGTCACGCGGAAGCGCGAGCCCTTGAGCCGCTCGTTCGACGCCGGCAGCAGCACCGCGCCCAGCTTCAAGGCGAGCATCGCCGGCGCCGGCGTCGTCATCGCCTCGCGCCCGAAGAACGGCGCCGCGATCCCTTCATTGGTCTTCTGGTCGGCCAAGAGGAAGATCGACTTGCCGCGGCGCAGCAGCGTGAAGATCCGCTTCGTCCCCTGCACGCCCTTGGCGATCTGGCCCTCCGGTCCGTTCACGGCGCGCTGGCGCACCAGCCAGCGGTCGATGTAGGGATTGTTCTGCGGCCGGTAGACCTCGCCGCCCTCAAAGCCGATCTGCATCGCGGCGAACGGCATCATCTCCCAATTGGCGAAGTGGCCGGAAAAGAACATCACGCCCTTGCCGCGCGCCACCGCCGCCCGCCCGAGCTCGATGTTGACGACTTCCAGCCGGGGATCGTCGCCCTGCACCGAGAATTTTCCCAGATGCGCGTACTCGGCCACCGTGCGCCCCAGATTGTCGCACATCGCCAGAATGATGGCTTCGCGCTCGGCTTGCGGTTTCTCCGGAAACGCCGCCTGCAAATTCTCGCGCGCGCGGTTCATGATGGGGCGCACGCGATAGAAGATGTTGCGCCCGACGAAGCCGCCGACCGCCGACGAGGCGCCAAGCCCGATCAGCCGGAAAAAGCCGATGCCCAGAAAAAACACCGCCGCTTCCGCGCCATAGCGCAGCCGGCTGGTCATGGAGAGCGGGGCGGTCATGAGGCCTTGGGCGGTACCCCAGGCCGGATCAGCCTGTCAAGCAACGCCGCCAGCACGGCGGGCGCCTCGAACGCGCTGTGCACCGGCAGGGGCACGATGCCCTCGCGCTCGGCCGGCGTCAGGCGCACGAAATCTTTTTCGGTTGTCACCAGCAACGCAGCTTCCGCCCGCGCCCGCGCCTTCAGCCGCGCCATCTCCGATTGCGTGTAGACGTGATGGTCGCCATAGGCCCGGCTCTCGACGATCTCGGCCCCCAGCGCCGTCAGCGCAGCGAAGAATTTCCCCGGCCGCCCGATGCCGGCGAAGGCGACGACGCGCGTGCCGGCGCCGACCACGGTGCTGTCCTGCACCAGCCGGGTGCGCAGGATCGGCTTGTCGAACCTGGGCAACAGGTCCCGTCCGCCGTCGCCGCTCACGATCACCGCGTCGGCGCGCGCCAGGCCCTGCGCCACCG
>OLLF01000127.1_pt1 | contig 25073 bp, 17 predicted proteins | sample 1604471 | NCBI WGS metagenome assembly OLLF01 (sample SAMEA104055714, study PRJEB20765) | soil metagenome | isolation source: soil
GCGGGACGCGGCGCGCGGCGCGGCGCGGGCGCGCGGCGCGGGCTAGCGAACCGAACGGACAACAGGGCCGCGAGACAGCCCAGCAGCAGGCCGGCGGGAATCGACGCCAGCACGATCAGCATGCGCGGCGGCGAGCTCGGCGCGGCGGACACGGCGGCATGCGAGATCACATGCGCGTCGGGATATTGCAGGCCTTCCTGGTCCTGGATGTTGGTCAGACGGCCAAGGAAAGAGTCGTAGAGCTTGCGAGACGAGGCGGCCTCGGCTTCGAGCGCCTGCAGCTTCACCGCCGTCATGTCCTGGCCGGAGGCCTGGTGCTGCGTCGCGTGAAAGCTGCTCTGCAGCGAGCCGAGTTGCGCCCGCGCCACGGCGACGTCGCTACTGAGCGCGCTGGCGATGCGGCTGGCTTCCTCGCCGATCTTCAGGTCGATGTCCTTGAGCTGGTTCTCGATCGCGATGCGCTTGGGATGCTTGGGGCCGTAGGGAATGGCGAGCGCCGCCTGCTGGCGCAACAGATCGGCCTGCTGGCCGCGCAACTGGATGATCAGCGGCGAGGCGATGATCTGCGACAGGTCGGCGGGATTGCCGTTCTTCACCAGCGTCTGCACCTGGTTGTAGACGGCGAGCTTGGCCGAGAGGTCGGCGCGCGCCTGCACGATCTGGCCATTGATGCCGCCGAGCTGCTGCTCGATCAGCGAGGTGCCGCCGGCGCTGGAATCCAGATTGTGCTGCGCGCGATAGGTCAGCGCCGCGGCTTCCTGGCGCTGCACCTGCTCGCCGAGATCGCGGATGCGCTGCGTCAGCCAGGCGCTGGTGCTGTCGGAGGCGCGCAACTTGGCCTCGACGAGGTCGGCGACATAGGTCTGCGCCACGGTGTCGGCGATCAGCGCCGCCTTGGCCGCATCGCGCGCGGTATAGGTCACGGTAACGGTGGTCGACAGGCCGAGCGTGTCGGCCGTCAGATGCGACAGGAAGGCGTCGATGATGGCGTCGCGCTGCACCGCCGGATCGGGCGCTGCGTCACCGGCCGCGAACCAGTGCCTGGGATTGAGCGAGGCCAGCAGCACGCTGCCGACGCTCTGCCGGAGCGAACCGTTGAACTCCGGATCGTCGTAGAGCCTCAGCTTGGCGATGACCTCGGCGGCGAGGTCGCGCGATTGCAGGATCTGGATCTGGTTCTGCAGCGAGGCCGGATCGGTGGGAAGCTGCGACAGCACCGCCGACAGGTCGGCGACCGTGTTCTTGCGCGGATCGAGCATGACGACCGCGGACGACGAAAAGCGCGTCGGCAGCATCAGCACGGCGATGACGGCGGCGGCGACGACCAGCACCGTCACGCGCACGATCAGGCCGAGCTTGGCGCGCAGCACGGCCAGGATGTCGGCAAGCTCGAACGCCGCGCCGGTGGGGCGGGCGTCCTGCGGCGAGGCCGGATTTGGGTTAATCCCCTGGAACGACATGCCCTCTTCGCCGCGTGTGCCGCGTGCGAGCCTTTTGCTTCTCTTGCAAGAATTACCGCCCGACCGCCTGACGAACGGTTAATGCGGCGGCTTCGGCCTGAGGCTCCGGACGGCGTTCCGGGGCGGGTTCGCCGGGCTCCAGGCAGGCGCGCAGGACCGCGGGGTCGTCCCAGGGCACGTCCAGATGGGCGCTGTGGAGCCAGGCGCTCCTGGGATTGCGCCGCCATTCCTGCGGAAAAAGCGCGATCACCGGGTTCTCCGTGGCCTGCGGCCGGGCGCCCTGGACCGAGGGCGAAACGCAGGCCGCGAGCGCCGCGGCCAGGTCATGGCCGGGTCCCAGGGCAAAAGCGCTGGCCTGGGTGGCGCGCGGATTTATTTCGATGAGGTGGGGCTGGCCCGCCGCGTCGCGGACGAAATCCAGGCCATGCAGCCCGGAGAGGCCGAAGCGCTCGGCGATCCGCACCGCGGCCTTTTCCATTTGCGGACAGTCGGTGCGCCGCATGACGCTGGCCGGGCCGTTCGCAATGGTGGTCTCCAGCACGTCCATGTGGATGGTCGCCAGGACGCGGCCCTTCCAGCAGGCGAAGGCGCTGGTCGCCGGCGTGCCGGCGATATGGCGCTGCAGGCTGACCGCGATGCGCCGCGGACGGATCGCCTGGCGCAGGAAATGCGCGTCGCGGCGCAGGAACGCCCGCGCCACGCTGCGCGCCCGCGATGGCGCGATGGAGAATTTGCGCCAGGCGCTCAGCGCCTGGTCGAGATTGCGCACGATGGCGACGCCCTCGCCGCCCCAGCTGCCGTCCGTCTTGAGCACCGCCGGATAGCCCAGGCGCGACAATTCGAATTCCAGGCCCTGTTCGCTCTCCACCGCGACGGTTTGCGGCGCAACGACACCGGCGGCGCGGGCCGCGGCGATGAAATCGCTGCGCGCGGTCAGGACGCGATAGCTCTCGATGTTGCCCAGCGAGCGCTCGATCAGTGCGGCCGTCGCCTTTTGCGGCGCCTGCCAATGCGCCGTCAGCAGCAAGGCCAGGGCGCGATCGTCGCACGGCACGATCAGGTCCGGCGCGGCACGCGAGATCGCGGCGGTCAGCGAGCCTTGCGGAAAATAGGGACTGTAGTGATGGCGGCCCTGAACGAAGCGGCTCTCGCCCTTCACATGGCCGGGCGGAAACAGCGCCTCGACATGCGCGCCGACGCCGGCGAAGGCGCCCGCGAGCCGCGCGCTCGTCGGCCAGTTCACGGTCGTGACCAGGAGGATCCGAGGGGCCATGACAGGATTGTAATGGCCCGTCCTCAACCAATCCTGAACGTGGCACGAAGCTTGGATTGTATTCCGGCGCAGCGGAAAAACGCAGATTTTTCCGTCTCAAACCGAGAATTGTCCCCAATTGGGACACTGGAAATAGCCCCGTTTTCAGAAGGTCGCCATGCTCAACACAGTCGATGTCGCCATTGTCGGCGCCGGTCCCTACGGCCTTTCACTGGCCGCTCACCTGCGCGAAGCCGGTATCTCCTTCCGGATCTTCGGCAAGCCGATGAGCACCTGGCGCGACCACATGCCCAAGGGCATGTGCCTGAAGTCGGAAGGCTTCGCTTCCAACCTGTCGGCGCCCGACCGGAATTCCACCCTCGAAGCGTGGTGCGCCGCCAACGGCAAGGAATATTCGGCCCAGAAAATCCCGGTCGCGCTGGAGGACTTCGTCGCCTATGCCGACTGGTTCACCAAGACCTATGTGCCGTCGCTGGAGCAGAAGACCGTCACCAACATCGCGCGCGGCATGGACGGTTATTGGCTGACGCTGGAAGACGGCACGCGCCTCGCGGCCAAACGCGTCGTGATGGCCGTCGGCATCACCTGGTTCAAGAATCTGCCGCAGACGCTGGCGGCGCTTCCGAAGTCCGCCGTATCGCACTCCTTCGATCACACCGATTGCAGCCAATTCAAAGGCCGCGACGTGACGGTGCTGGGCGCCGGCGCCTCGGCCATCGATACCGCCATCGCGCTGCACGACGCCGGCGCCACGGTGCGCATCGTGGCGCGCCGCAAGGTCATCCCCTTCCACGTCGCGCCCGGCGAGGACGAGCCCACCATCCTGCAGCAGCTGCGCACCCCCGACAGCGGCATCGGCCCCGGCTGGCGCTCGTTCTTCTGCACCAACGCGCCGCTACTGTTTCACAAGCTGCCGCAGAAGCTGCGCCTCGACATCACGCGCCGGCATCTGGGCCCGGCGCCCGGCTGGTTCACGCGCGCCAAGATCGAGGGCCGCGTCGCCGCCCATCTCGGCCAGCATCTCAAGAGCGCCAAAATGGTCGATGGCCGTGTCGCGCTGGAGCTCACCGACGAAGGCGGCCGCGAGCGCATCGTGATGACCGACCACGTCGTGGCCGCGACCGGCTACAAGGTCGATCTGGCGCGCCTGCCCTTCCTCGACGGCGAATTGCGCGACACCATCGAACAGGTCGACGGCACGCCGGTGCTGTCCGACAGTTTCGAGGCGTCCCTGCCCGACCTCTATTTCCTCGGCCTGTCGGCGGCCAACAGCTTCGGCCCGCTGCTGCGCTTCATGGTCGGCGCCGAGTTCGCCGCCCCGCGCCTCTCCGCCCACCTGCACCGCCGCGTCGCCGCGGCCTATGGGAAAAGAGCAGCTTAATCTCCGAAGCCCACCCCATCACCATGGGCGGGCTTGACCCGCCCACCCAGTAGGCGCGCGTCCGCGCGCCAATGACTCTTTTCTCGGCGCAGACGCGCCGAAGCTGGGTGGCCGGGTCAAGCCCGGCCATGGTGAGAGTTAGCGCGCCCGCGCACCCGCCAGAGCCTGCGCGATGGCGCTGCGCATCGGCGTCGGCTGCATCGCGGCGTCGAGCGGCAGCATGCGCGGCGCACCGCGCAGCAGCGCATTGCGCACGCCCTCGGCCTTGAGAAACCGGTCCGACAGGCCCCAGGTCAAGAGCGCCATCGTGGCGCGATTGTCGAGCGCCACGTCCAGGAAGCGGCGGCTGGCGTCCGCGACGCCGCGGTCGCGCGCCGCGAAATCCGCCGGGCCATCGCCGTCATCGACATCGTGCTCGGTGACCAGGATGCGCAGGCCCGTCGCCTGCACCTCGGCGAGGAAAGCCGCGAGCTTCTTCTGGTTGATCTTCGGCCCGAACGCCGTGATGTGACCCTGCAGGCCGAGCGCGCCAATGGGCGCACCACGCGCGATCAGGCCTTCGAGCAACCGCAGCGTCACCCGGCGCCGCGCATCGTGATCGGGCGTGTCGGATTCCAAACCGTAATCGTTGTAGACCAGCAGCGCCGACGGATCGGCGTCGCGCGCCGCGGCAAACGCATGATCGATATAAGACGGCCCGAACTTCTTCAGCCAGAACGAGGCGCGCAGGCCGTCGGCGCGGCCGTCGGCGATCTCGATGGCCTCGTTGACGACGTCCCAGGAATGCAGCCGCCCACGATAATGCGACGCCGCCGCGCGGATGAAATCGGTGAAGATCGCCTCGTCCTTGGCGGCCGCGACGGCGGCTTCGAGCCACGGCGGATTGGACGCATGCCAGACCAGCGGATGGCCGCGGAACAAAAGCCCATGCTGTTTCGAGAACGCAAGCAACGCATCGGACGCCGAGAAATCGTAGCGGCCCTGCTCCGGCTCGGTCAGGTCGCGCTTGAGCTCGTATTCCGGCACCAGGATGGCGCAGTCGCGCAGGAAGGCGAAGGCGAAGTCCGCGTCGCGCAGCCAGAAATTGTTGTTGGCCGCGCCGAACACGAGCCCCTTGCCCGCGGCGAGCGTGCGCAGCGAAGCCCCGACCTCGATCAGGCTAGGCCGCAGCAGATCCGCCGCCGCCGGTGTACAGGCGAACGCGCCGGCCACGCTGCCCAAGGCGGCCCGGCGGCTCAGCATTTTTTTGAGCGCGGCGACGAACCCGCCCGAAGCCAGCCGATCGCGCCGTCGGCGACCGCGCGATAGAGCCTGTCCGGCAGGAATATCTGCAAGAACACGACAGCGGCGAGTCCCGGGCCATAACAGCCTGCGAACAGCGCGCTCAGATAATAGGCGAACGCCCGAAACGGATTGTCGAGCGCGACGCCCTTGGCGACGGCCCAGCCGCGCCCGCCGAGATAGGCCTGGCGCGGGATGCGCGGTTTCATCGCCTCAAGCCATTGCGCCAGGCGCTCAGTGCTGCGGCCCGCCGATTGCCGACTGGGATCGAAGTGATCGTTCCACACCGCTCCGGGCGCCTCCGCCATACGCAAAGCACAGCCGGCAAGCGCAAGACGAATGGCAAAGTCGGTATCTTCGGCCTCGCGCAAATCAGCGGGATAGAGAACCTTGCGCGCAAACTCCGCCGGCACGACCGTCGTGATGGTCGGCACGAAGCCGCGGTCGCAGAGGAGATAGGTCGCCATGTCCTCGCCCGGCGCGATGCCGCGCGGCGGTTTCAGAAACGTGCGGCCGTCGCCACGATCCACCACGATCGGCGCGTAGAACGCCGTATCCGACGTGCCCGCCAGCAATTTGCGCATCGCCGCCAGGTGATGCGGCAGGAACACGTCGTCCGAATCCAGGAACGCGATATAGGCGCCAGCCGCGCGCGCGATGCCGGTGTTGCGCGCCGCGCCGCCGCCGCCATTGGCCTGCCGGATATAATGAATGCGCGGATCGCCGAGCGCGTCGATCACCGCTTTGGGATCGTCGCGGGAGCCGTCGTCGACCACCACGATCTCGAAATCCTGCTCGCTCTGCGCCAGCACCGACGCCAGCGCCGTACGCAGTTCGGCGGCGCGGTTGTAGACCGGAATCACCACCGAGAAGAACGGCGACGCAATCATGGTGCCCGCGCCTCGCGCGCCTCGCGCGACGACACGCGCAGCAGCGCGATGACCATCAGCATCTGGCCCCATTGCGCCGAGGTCACCTGCACGAAATCGGACTCCATGAAATTGTGCAGCACGTCGAAGACGAACAGCGTGAACAGCATGGCGTTGAAATTCGCCGCGACGCGGTCCGACCGCCAGAACTGGAAGAAGGGCTGCACCACCAGCCCGCCCATGCCGAGGAGAAAGCCGATCCCGCCCAGCGTGACGATCATCTCCAGATAGCCGCTATGGCCCTCGCCGATCTGCGACACCCAGCCGGGCCCGACGTAATCGTAGATCGGCGAGCGCGCGCCGGTGTTGCCGAAGGTGCCGAAGCCGGCGCCGAACAGCGGATGGTCGCGGATGTAATCCCACTCCGCCTGCCAGATCGCGGCGCGGCCGGTGAAGCCCTGCGGATCTTCCAGGAAACGCGCGATGACGTCCCATTCGATGGTCACGACCACGGCGGCAAGGCCGATGAGCAGCAGCGCCGCCACGCCGGCGATGGCGCGGTCCAGCTTGTTGCGCCAGGCGATGCGGTAGAGCACGCCCGCCGCCAGTGCCACCGGCAGCAGGCCCAGCGACGACTTGGACCGCGTCATCACCAGGAAGAACAGCGAGGCGAGACAGAGCAATATGTCGCTGCGCTTCCTCGACTCCAGCGCGAAATAGAAGAACATGATCACCGCGCTCGCCGCCACCGAGCCCGCCATGTTCTTGTGCGAATGCAGGCCGCGCCAGGCGCCCGCCAGCCCGGCCTCGACGTCGTCCGGCAGATGCACCGCATTGTGCACCAGCAGCGACGACGCAATGTCGCCCAGGATCACGGCGCCGATCACATAGCGCCAGATCACGATGGTGCGCGCCGCGCCCAGCGTGTCGACCGACAGCAGCATGGAGCAGACGAAGATGGCGCACAGCACCGCGCGCCGCGCCACCACCGCCGGCTCATCCGTCCACAGCGACGACAGCAGGCACCACAGCAGCAGCAGCGCGATCAGCGCCGGCACCGCGGTCACCGCCATGACGCCGCGCTTGCGCACCGCGCCATAGGCGATCAGCGCGAAGGTGCCGAGGAAGGCGACCTGGCGGACGATGTCGCCCGAGGCGCTGGCGGTGTCGCGCGAGACCAGCGCCGCCTGGGTACGGACATCGAACGGCGTCAGCCCGACGATGATGAGGAGGAGAACCAGGACGAAGCCGGCCTCGGCGATGCGCGTGTCGAGGCTCGGGCGTGCGGGGACCAGGCTGTGGGCAAATCCCTCATTCGCCATGGATCACGGAATACTCATTGTATTGCCGCCCGAAGAGCGCCGCGGCCTTGCCGGCGGCGCGGAACATGCGGCGCAGCGCATCCGCGCGCCGATTCGCATCGAAGGCGAGGATGACGAATAGGACCGGCGACAACAAGAGCGCGCCCGCGATTTTGGCGAACTCGCCGAGCCGCGCGCCCGCGCCCGGCGCGTATTTCAGGAACACGCGCATGTCGGAATTGCCGACGCCATAGGCGCGCGACAGGGCCCATCTCAGGCTGGTGCGGCTCGCCGGGATGAAGGTGTGCGCCAGGCCTTCGTCCGACCAGGCGAAGCGGACGCCGGCGCCCTTGAGGCGCATGAAGAAGTCGCTGTCCTCGCCGCCGGTGAGCGCGAAGGCGGGATCGAATTTGCGCCCCGGGATCGCGTCTAGCGCGGCGCGCGTCATAAACAGATTGCCGGCGCCCTGCAGCATCTCGACCGGCCCGCTGGCGTGGCGGATGTCGGACATGCCGTCGAAGCTCTCGGCCCAGGCATCGGGCTTGTGCTCGAAGTCGAACAGGATCGAGCCTTGCAGCACGCCGGCGCCGGTCTTGGCCTGCTCGCGCAGCAGCGCTTCGAGCCATTGCGGCTCGGGCCATTCGTCGTCGTCGAGCATGGCGAGATAGTCCATGCCCGCATCGCCGAGCGCGACGTCGGTCAGCGCGTTGCGCACCTGCGCGATGCCGCGCTGCGCCACCACCAGCGAACGCAGCGGCCAGCGATAGCCCCGCCCGCGGATCGCGGCGCACATGTCGGAGCCTTCGTGCTTCTCGCAGTCATTGTCGGCGACCAGCACGGTGACGTTCGCCGTGGTCTCCAGTTTCGCCAGCGCCACCAGCAGCCGCTCCAGCCCGCGCGGCCGGCGGAACGTCGGAATCGCGACCGTGACGTTAGGCATGGGCCAGCTTCCAGCGCCGCGTCAGCGTGAAGATGCCGGCGGTCATCACGACGTCGCCGGCGACGATGCCGAGCAGCGAGGCGATCGGCCCGAACATGAGCAGCAGCGCCAGCGTCGCGGCGAGCGACACCGCGCACGACTTCATCCCGATATTGGCTAGAGGCTGGAATTCGCCGGCGGCCTGCAGGAACACCGCGTCGGGCGTGCGCAGCGCGCGCACCGCCATGATCACGGCCCAGATCGCGACGATGACCACGGCGGAGCCGGCGTCATAGCCTTGCTTGAGGACCGTGTTGGGGAACCAGATCAAAAGAGCCGCCGCGAGCAGGATGGTGCCCAGCAACACTGCGGCCGCGGCGGTTCGAAATTCCTTAACGGCGCGGAAGGCGCGGGCGAAATCGCCGCTGCCGATGGCCCGCGCCATGACCGGGCGCTCCATGTCGGGCAGCGACGACAGCACCACCGCAACGGGACGCATCAGCAGGCTGCCCAGCGCCAGCAGGGCGAAGGCGCCGGGGCCCGAGAAGAAAGTGACGAAATAGGCGTGCGCGTTGACCGTCAGCTCGGTGGCGGCGACGCCGAGCAGCGACCAGCGCGTCAGGTCGCGCCACACCGGCGCGTAATCGGCGAGGCGGCCTTGCGGCGACGGCGCGAACTGCTTGAGCAGATAGGCGCGATCGAAGATCACCAGGCTCCCGGCAGCGGCGAGCAGCAGCACGGTGGCGGTATAGGTCATCGTCACGCGATTGAGCAGGTAGAGCGCGCCAAGCCCCGCGACCAGCAGCACGCCATAGGTCACGTCCGATGCCGCGGCGCGCGCCGGCTTGTCGGTGGCGTAGGCATAGACGCGGGCCAGCCAGCGCAGGCTCATCACCGCGCCGTAGAGACCGAACAGCGTGGCGGCGTTCCAGACGAGGCCGCTCGCCAGCAGCGAGGCGCCGACCACGGCGAAGGCGAACACCGCCAGCAGCAGATTGGCTTTCTGGAAAGTGGCGAGCTCGGCGGCATCGACCGACCCGCGCTTGCGGATGCCGATCGTGGTCGGCGCACCGACCAGGGCTGCGGCGGCGCCGATGCAGAACGGCACGATCGTCATGACGAAAGAGAACAGGCCGAAGTGGAGCGGCGACAACGTGTGCAGCACCAGCACGGCGCCGAGGAAGTGCGCCCCCGAGATGCACACCGGGCCCAGCGCCGACAGGGCGTAGCGGCCGGCGACCTTGAGCAGTTTTTCGAGTTGCGACGGTCCGGCGGCAACCGCGATATCCTGCGGCAGTCCGAAGATTTCGTTGGTGAGTGTCGCGCTTTGCAATGCCGGCTCCTGTTGTGAGACAGGAATTGCAAGGTCGGGGCCAACTTTTCGTTCGAGAAACCCTTATTCCAGTGGGATTTTACGCACCTTTGCGGTGCCGCTGGCAGATTCTAAAGCGCGTGCGTGCGCGTAAAGATCATGAACGCGGCCAGCGGATTGGTGACCGCATAGCGCCAGAACAGGCGCCTCGGCTCGCGCACCAGGCGATAGAGCCACTCGAGGGAATGTTTCTGCATCCAGTCCGGGGCGCGGCGATAGTCGCCGGTGACGAAATTGTAGCAGCCGCCGCAGGTCACGACCCAGGCGGCGCGCAGCCGCGATTTGTTGCGCACGCAGAACTCGTATTCGAAAGGAACGCTGAGACCGACGAAGACGATGTCGGCGCCCGAGCGGTTGATCTCCTCACACACCGCCGCCTCGTCGTCACGGCCGAAATAGCCGTTGCGGCGGCCGGCGATCTTCAGGCCGGGATACTGGAAGCGCAGGATCTCGGCGCAGCGCGCGTTGACGTCCTCCGTCGCGCCCAAGAGGAAAACCTTGAGCCCTTTCTCCGCCGCGGCCTTGGCTGCGTCGTGGATGAAATCGGTGGTCGCGCTGCGTTCGGGAATCGGCGTCTTGGTCAGAAGCTGCGAGCCGATCACCACCGGCTGGCCGTCGGCGTGCACCATGTCGGCCTGGGCGAACACGTCGCGGAATTTCGCATCCGTCGCGACCATCGCGATGGCGTGGCCGTTGGATGCGAAGATCAGTTTCGGCGCCTGGGGCTGGCGGCGGGCCGCGAAGCAGTCGTTGACCATCATGGCGGTCATGTGGGCGCGGCTGACGCAGGCGGTCTTGATGTCGCCGACCACGACTTCGGCATAGGGATCGTTGGCGGGCCGCGGCAGGGCGCGGCGTTCGGCTTCGACCTGGATTTTCTGTGCGGCGCTCATCAGTGCGCGTTCCGGCGGCCGAGAACGGCGAGCGGCGTCAGCGCCAGGATTTTGAGGTCGAGGGCGAGGCTCGTGTTCTTGGCGTAGAAGATGTCGAGATCGACGCGGGCGCGCATCGCGCCCACCGTCGGCGTCTCGCCGCGATGGCCGTTGACCTGCGCCCAGCCGGTGATGCCCGGCTTGACGTCCTGGCGCACGGCGTAACTGCCGATCACGGTGGCGTAATGCCGGTCATGGGCGCGGGCATGCGGGCGCGGTCCGACCAGCGACATGTCGCCGGCGATGACGTTCAGGAGCTGCGGCAGCTCGTCGAGGCTGCTGCGGCGCAGCCATTTGCCCGAGCGCGTGACGCGGCAATCGTCCTGCCTGGCCTGGACGATGGTGTCGCCGTTCTCCATCACATGCATGGTGCGGAATTTGAAGATGCTGAAGGCCTTGCCGCCCTGGCCGAGGCGCGTCTGGCGGAAAAAGACGGGACCGCCGGCGTCCAACCGCACGATCAGCGCCAGCACCGCCAGCAGCGGCGCGCACAGCACCAGCATCGGCAGCGCGACGGCGAGATCGAGGAAACGCTTGAGCGTGGGCTGGAGGCTGCTCGGGCGGGTGTTCTCATTGGCGGGGGTGCGCCAGATGACGTCGGGCGAAAACCGCAGGGCGTTGGCCAGATCGTCCGAGGCGGCGTGCATCGCGTCGCGGTGGGGGCGCGCGGCGGCGAAGTCCTGGGCGAAATGATCGTGGAGGCTCACGGCCGACCCTCGTTTGTCCTGCGAGGGGGATTGCATCGCGCGGGCCAGCGCGGGCGCGGCCATCTGTGCCGCTATGAAACGGATTTCTGGGCGGTCGATGCTTAACGAACGTAAATGGCTAACACGGCGGTAACGCTTGTCCCGCGACGGGACGGCTGGAAATGATCAAGTCCAAGCCCCACCCACCACCGTCATGGCCGGCCTCGTGCCGGCCATCCATGAAAACCGCCGGTGAAAATTTTCAAACACCGTTTTCATGGGTCGCCGGCACAAGAGCCTGTCCTCGGGTCGCGCCTTCGGCGCGATCCCGGGGGCCGGCGAGGACGATTTATATTTTTGCGCCCCTAATCCGCCAGCGCCTTCTGAAACCGGCCGACGCGCGGATTGCCGCTGCGCAGCATCGAAATCAGCGTGGTCATGTGGTCCGCGTTCTGCGCGATGCCGTAACGCGGCAGCAGAAAGCGGTTGGCCTGGGCGTCGAGCGTGCCCGACAGCGTCGTGAACGCGCAATCATAGCCCGCCTGGCGCACCGCCTGCCAGGCCTCTCGCGAAATATCTCCAGTGTTTCCAAAGGGATAGGAGAAATAGCGGCACGGCCCGACTTCCTGTTCGATGCGCGCTCTGGGCCGGCCGGCCTGCTCGCGCAGCGCCGCGCGCGACTGGTGCGCGTTCATCGGCCAATGGCGGTGGGCATGCGCGCCGATCTCCACGCCACGGCTCGCGAGTTCGCGCACCTGATCCCAGTTCAAAAAGTTTTCGGACGAAAACGTCGCCAGCAATTCACGCAAAACCGCCGGATCGAACGCCGCCAGCATCGCATCGACCGCGTCCTGCGCCTGCGCCATGTCGAGGGCACGCAGATGCCATACGACCCGCTCGGCCATGGCCGCGCGGTTTTCGCCGAGCGTCAACCCTTCGGGGAAATGCGGGAGGGCGTAACGGCCGGATGGCGCCCGGTAAACGAAGAGCTGCGCCAGAAAGACCGGGTTGCGCTCGCCGCTGTCGATGTGATGCGTGCTGACGAACAGCGTCCAGGGCAGGCCTACATCCTCCAGGATATCCGCCGCGACCGTCAGCGTATTGGCATAGCCGTCGTCCGACATCAGGAACAGGGCGCGCTTGTGGCGGTCCGGCTGCTTCAGGACATCGTCGATGGCGCCGAGCGGCAGGACGTCGAAATTCGCTTTCAGGGCGCGGGCGATGGCGACAAAGTCGTCCACCTCATGATGATTGGTCTGCAGGCGCGGGTCGCGCGTCGCGGGTTCCACGCCATGGAAGAACACCGCCGCGGGACGGCCAAGCGGACGCGCTGCATCGGCCGGGATGAAGCGGCCGAGCCCGCGCGCGATCTGTCCCAAGCGGCTCATGGCGCGATCATGGCCTGCAAGCCTTACGCCGGGCTTAATAAATGCGTCATGGGCGGCCCTGAGCCGCCCACCCAACTTCGCCGTCCCAAGTTGGATGGGCGGCTCAAGCCCGCCCATGACGGTGGAGGTGATTTACGCCGGCAGGCTGAGCGGCCTTGTGCGGAACAGGACATGCCATTCGGCATTGTCGGCCATCATCACGTCGACCGCCTTCTCGATGCGGTCGGTGAGGCGGGCGAATTCCGGCGGCTCGCGCTCCAGCGCCTGGTCGAGCTCGTCGAGGTCGCGGGCCGTCTCGTGGCTGCGCCGGGCGACGGTCTCGAAATCGGCCTGCGAGCGGATGGCGCTCAGCGCCGCGCCGATGGCCGGGAACAGCGCCGTGAGGAACACCGTCAGCTCGCGCAACGTCTCGGCTTGCTCGATGGCGACGAAGTAGAGCGCCAGGAAGACGATGCAGATCGCCAGCGTCGCCCAGAACAACAATGTGCCCGCAACGTGCAGCCGGTGGCCGGCCCGCTCCATCGCCTCGGCGTTGTGCGCGTTCCAGGAGACCTGCGACTTGAGCTCGGCGTGGCTGACCGCATCGCGCACGGCGGCGAGATAGGTGTCGCTGACCGCGACGTCCGGCACGGGAATCTGGCGCTCGACGGCACGGGCGTACCAGCTCACCCAGCCATAGGCGCGTCCCGCCCGGTCGCTCGGCCGGTCGAGCCGCGCCGCGGCGGCGGTGGGCGCCAGCATGCGCAGCTGGCGCAGCGTCTCGGCCAGCCTGCGGTATTGCAGCCAGCGCCGGTGCCATTGCCGCCGCGTGCCGAGATTGAGCGTGACGAGGATGGAGCCGATCAGCGCGATCTCGATGCCCACCATCACCGCCTTGAAATTGAGCGCCGCCATGATGTCGGGCGAGGGATAGATGAGCCCGATGGAGGCCAGCAGCACCGCCGCCGCGCCGGCGAGATAGTTGAAGACATAGGCGCTGCGATAGATCTGCGCATAGCGGATCGACAGATGGTCCACGAAGGCGTAGGCGCGATAGAGCATGTCGGTGTCGGTCGGACGCAGCGACGCGTCATCGAGATGGCCCTGCAGATATTGCCGCCAGCGCAACCCGCTGTCCTGCTGCTGCACCGGCGCGTGGACGTCGCTCCAGCGCATCCGCCTGACGCCGAGCAGCAACAGCAGCAGCGGATAGGCCAGCGCGATGTTCCAGCGATGCTCCTGCTCCTTCAGAAGCTCCTGCAAGGGCGCGCGCTCGTGCGGGTCCTTGGGCGGGGCGACGACGATGTCGATCACGGCGGGCAGCGTCTCGCCGAGCGGCCGGCGCGGGATGGTCTCGATGCTTTCGCGCGCCGTCGGCAGCGCCGAGTCGGCGCGCCACAGGAGCGCGGGCTCGTCCGGCTGCCGCGGATCGATCAGGATGACCGGCACGTCCGCCGCCATCGCCTGCTCGACGATCAGCGCCGTGCCGCCGATGCCTTCGGCCGGCATCTGGTCCCAGATCGCGACGACGATATCGGCATTGGCCAGCATCAAGAGCCCCGCCGCCTCATAGGCGCGGTCCGCCGCGTCGCGCTTGCCGTCCAGCTCGAAGACGGCGCCGGCCTTCGCCAACAGCGCGTCGTAGGCCTGCCGTGACGCCTCGCTGTCGAAATCGCTGCGGTAGTCGGCGCGGCCGAAGGGCAGGATGACGCTGAGGCCATAGCCCGCCGCCAGCCCGCATTCGGCCACGATGCGGTCGGCGCCTTCGGCGAGGGCCGAGACCACCGAGATGTTCGGCCGGCGGCTGGAGAACGCCCAGGCGTCGCGCTCGACCACGGCGCGCGTCGCCAGCGCGATCTCCGCCAGGATCCGGTCGACGGTCCGCGCCACGGCGGCGGCTTCCGCCGGCGAGAGCTTCGGCCCGGGCCGGTGACCGGTGACGCCGAGGCGCAGATAGGCTTCGGGGCGCGGGGCGGGAGATTCGTCGGTGGTGCTCATGCGCGCGGCGGCGATCCGTTGTGGGCAAGAAACGAGATTCGCATGTTAGGTTGCCCGCAGCGACAACTCAAAAGGGGCGGCGCGTGAGCGATTTGGACGTCTTGAAGGATTACACGCCGTTCGATTTCGACAACGGCCGCTGGACGCGGCCGGTGTTCCGCCGCGGCAGCGGCCCCGCCGTGATCGTGATCCACGAGATGCCGGGCCTGCATCCCCTGGTGGTGCGCTTCGCCGACCGCATCGTGGAGGCCGGCATGACGGCGTTCCTGCCGTCGCTGTTCGGCAAGCCGGGCAAGGTCGCGACACCGGCCTATGCGCTGCGCGAGATCTTCAAGGCGGTGTGCATCCGGCGCGAGTTCGACGTCTGGTCGTCGGACCGCTCCAGCCCGATCGTCGACTGGCTGCGCGCGCTGGCGAAGAAGGCGCATGGCGAATGCGGCGGCAGGGGCGTCGGCGCCGTCGGCATGTGCTTCACCGGCAATTTCGCGCTCGCCATGATGACCGAGCCTGCGGTGGTCGCGCCGGTGCTGTCGCAGCCCTCGCTGCCCTTCGGCCTCGGCGCCGCGCACCGCGCCGGCATGGGCCTGTCGCCGCAGGAAGTGTCCTGCGCCAAAAGCCGCTTCGACACGGAGAACCTCTCCGCCATCGGCCTGCGCTTCCCAAGCGACAGACTGGTGCCCGACGAGCGCTTCAGGGCGTTCAAGGCGACCTTCGGCGACAAGTTCGAGGTCATCGAGCTCAAGGACGAGGACGCCGCCAAGGGCACCGGCCTGTCGCCGCATTCGGTGCTGACCATCCATCTCGACGACCTCGACCCGCACGGCCTCAGCAAACAGGCCGAGCAGCGCGTCATCGCCTTCTTCAAGGCGCGCACTGCCGTGTAGAGCGCAATCGGGTGACGCGTATTTCAGCCTCACCCGTAAATTGCGCGACCATCAAAAGACGAAAAAAAGGGCGCCGGAGACCGGCGCCCTTGAGACGTCGCGGGGATCAACCGCTTCAGTAGTTGTACCGCAGGCCGACGAAGAACTCGCGGCCGGTGGTGTAGTAGGCCAACTCGCGCTTGCCGATCGTGTCGTTGTATTGATACAGCCCTTCATTCGTCAGGTTGATGCCCTGGATGTCGACGCTGAAATTGTCGTCGAACTTGTAGCTGGTCGAGGCGTCGATATTGAGCGTCGAGGCCTGGGTCTGCGAGTCGTTGATGCTGAGGCCCGCCGTCGGTCCCGGCGTGATCAGGAACTTGCTGCGGAACACCGCCGAGACGCGCGCCTCGAACACCGTGTCGTCATAGTACAGCGTGGCGTTGTAGGTCGTGCGCGACAGGCCCTGCAGATCGTTGATGGTGGTGATCGCCGACGTCGTCGCCGTCGCCGGCACCAGGATGTAGGTCTGGCGCGCCTGGATGAAGGTGACGTTGCCGAGCAGGCCGAAATTGTCGAGCGGATGGGGCAGGAAGTCGAAGGGCTGCTGCCAGTCGATTTCCGTGCCGTAGAGCGGCCCGCCCTTCGCATTGACCGTCGTCGAATAGCTGGTGCGTGGATCGGTGGCGTTGCAGTTCGGATTCGGCGGCACGGTCGGCACGCCGCAGATGCCGTCGATCGTGCTCAGCGGCAGCCCGAGCGGATTGGTGGCGAACGGCCCGAACAGGGTGTTCGTCAATTCCAGATTGTCGAGCTTCTTGTAGAAGAACGCCACCGAGAACAGCGCGCCCTTGGTGTAGTACCACTCGAACGACAGGTCGGCGGTCTTGGCCTCGTAGGGCTTGAGGTTCGGATTGCCGGTGGTGATCGAGATCGGGTTCGCGCCGGTTTGCGAAATGCTGAGGCCCGGCAGCAGCGCCGTCAGGTTCGGACGCGTGATGACCTGGGAGGCGTTGAAGCGCACCAGGAAATCGTCGGCCGGCTCGAATACCGCGTTCAGGGACGGCAGCACGTTGTGATAGGTGTGCGAGATGTCCGTCGCCTTGAAGGTCTTGGACACCGTGTCGAAGGCGATGCCGACCGATTCGGTGCTGGTCTCGACGTAACGCACGCCGATATTGCCGCGGAACGGATGGCCGTAGAACGTCGTGTCCCAGCCGCCCTGGAGCCAGAAGCCCAAATCGTTCTCATGCACCGTGCCGTTCTGGTTGCCGAACGCCGACGTGCCCTGGTGGAAGGCGCCGCAGGTCGGCGTCGGCGGCGCGCCGGTCGGGGCGCATTCGGCAACGCTGAGCGGCAGGGTCGTCTTGAAGGCGTTCTGGTCGAAGATGTGGAACAGCGCGTCGGCCTTGGCCACGTCCGGCACCAGATACGACGTCGCGACGCCGCCCGGGATGCCGCTGAGGCCCTTGATCGAGACCAGCTGCGTGAACTGCGACAGCGGCGTGTTCTCGATCACGCTGGGGATGAACGAGTCCAGCGTCGTGACGTTGCCGTTGGACCGGCCCGTCGCCGAGTTGCGGTTGCCGTAATTGCGCACGTCGAAGCCGGCTTCCACCTTCAGCCAGTTGTAGGGGTTCCATTCGCCGTCGCCCGCCACCATGCGGAAGCTGTTGTAGACCGCCATGGTGCGTTCGCGGATCTGCGACAGGAACCAGCCATTGGTCGAGGTCGGATCGACATTGCCGAAGCTCAGCACCGGCGTGCGGTTGCTCTGCGTCGCGTCGAACACGAACGGCGTCGCCACGCTGCCGGCGCCGCCGGCCTGGCCGCCCGGGCAATTGGCGACGCTGCCGCCCGTCGCGGTGGCGGCGGTGCAGTTGTAGTCCATCGTCAGTGTGGTCTGCAGCGGGTTGTTGTGATGCGATTCCGACCAGCCGACGATGCCGTGGACCTTGAGCTCGTCGCCGAACGAATGGGTGATGTCCAGCGTGCCCTGGCCGAACCGCGTGTCGAGGTGATCGATGCGGTGCTCGGCGCGCAGGCCGACATTGGTCGCCGAGAAGGAGGTCAGATTGTTGAGCGCCGGATCGAGCGTGTAGGACAGGATGTTGATGTTCTGGCGTCCCAGCGTGTTCGCCAGCAGGTTCGGGCCGCCCGAGGTCGAGGCCAGGTTGGAGCCGGCACCGTTGGTGCTGAGCGAATTGGCTTCGACATACTCTTCCTGGCGCGTGACGGCGAAATCCGCCGCCATCAGGTCCAGCGTCACCAACGTATCGTTGTCCGGCTGCCACTGCGTCGAGAAGGTGAAGCCCATGCGCTTTTCATGGTTCGGGATGAGATCGTAGCGCGGGAAGCGCGGGCCGAACGATTCGTTCACGACGTCGTAGTTATTGGGCAGGATGCCGGCGGGCGTGTTGAAAACCGTCGCCGAGCCGACGGTCTGGCGCTGCGGCAGTCCGCCGCCGGCCGCGACGGAGCTCTGGCCTGCCTGCGTTCCGGGGAGATTGGTGCCGTTATAGGCGACGGAGCCGAAGCGCTGCGCCGCCGCGCAGTTGAACGTTGCGCCCGGAACGACGACGCAGCCGGCCACGAGCGGCTGGCTGTGCGCCGCGTTCTGCTGGGTGTTGTCGTTTTCGTAACGCGTCGTGTCGAAGCCGAGCTGCAGCGTGTCGCGGCTGCCCACCGCGGCCGAGAACAGGAAGCCGAGCTTGCCGCCCAAGAAGGTGTCCGAGATCAGGCCGGCGACGCGCGGATTGAACTCGCCGCCCTGCGCGGCGTAGCCGCCATCGGCCGACACCGTCAGCGTGAAGCCCTCATGGTCGAAGGGATGGGCCGTGTGCAGGTCGACGGTGGCGCCGAGCGAGCCTTCCTCGAGGTCGGCCGACGCGGTCTTGTGCACCGTGATGGCGCTGAACAGGTCGGAGGCGAAGACGCTGAAGTCGAACGAGCGGCTGCGGTTGACGCCGCCCTGGCTGTCTTCGGCGCCGGTCGTGGTCAACGCTTCCATGCCGTTGATGCGCACGCGGGTGAACTTGGAATCGAGGCCGCGGACGACGATCTGGCGGCCTTCGCCCTCGTCGCGCGCCAGGGCGACGCCCGGAATGCGCTGGATGGATTCGGAGAGGTTCAGGTCCGGAAACTTGCCGATGTCCTCGGCCAGGATCGTGTCGGACGAGCCCAGGTCGCCGCGCTTCATGTCGAGGGCGCGGTCGAGGCTGCCGCGAAAACCCGTGACGACGACCGTCTCGATCGACCCCGTATCCGCATCCGCGGCATAGGCCGCGCCGACGCCGCCGGCGGCGATCAGGGTTGCGACCGATACGCCGAGCCAAAGCTTTGCACGTGCGGAAATGCCTGAATGGAACACTGCGCCCTCCCCTGGGCGAGACGCGAACCGCTGCGACCCCGTCTTCCGCCCTCAAATTATGGCCCGCTTTGCGCGGGTGATCGTTTCATCCCTGTCGGTCGAACCCCGACTGACACCGGTGTCATAGCAGACTGTTTCTGCGTTGTCACCGGTGGCAATCGAAACTAATGCGGAAAATCGCAGACTGGCAAGATCGTGTTTGGCGTTCGGGTAATTCCGCCGGCGAGCGATGCATTCGCGCAACGGCAGCGCGCAGGCTACCGCGCCAGCCAGCCGCCATCGACCGGGATCACCGCGCCGTTCACGTAATCCGATGCTGCACTCGCGAGAAAGACCACCGTGCCGCCGAGATCGGCCGGCACACCCCAGCGCCCGGCCGGAATGCGGCCCAGGATGTCCCGGCTGCGGTCCTCGTCGGCGCGCAATTGGGCGGTGTTGTCGGTCGCCATATAGCCGGGCGCGATGGCGTTGGAGTTGATCCCCTTGGACGCCCATTCATTGGCGAGCAGCCGCGTGATGCCGGCGATGCCGCTCTTGCTCGCGGTGTAGGACGGCACGCGGATGCCGCCCTGGAAGGACAGCATCGAGGCGATGTTGATGATCTTGCCCCGGCCCTTCTTGACCATCTCGCGGCCCGCCGCCTGGGACATGAAGAACGCCGCCTTGAGGTTGACGTTCATGACGTCGTCCCAATCCTTCTCGGAGAAGTCGAGCGCGTCGGCGCGGCGGATCAGGCCGGCATTGTTGACCAGGATGTCGATGCCGCCGAGGCCTTTCACGGTTTCGGCGACGATGCGCGCGACGGGCTCGATGGTCGACAGATTGGCGTCGATCGACAAGAAGCGCCGGCCCATTTTCTTCACGGCCGCTTCGGTTTCCAGCGGCGGCACGAAGCCCGCGCCGGCGATGTCGGCGCCGGCCTCGGCCAGCGCCAGCGCCATGCCCTGGCCAAGGCCCGTGTTCGGTCCGGTGACGAGCGCGACCTTGCCGGCAAGACTGAAGGGATTGCTCATGATCGCCTCTATTTCAGCTGGCAGATATCGAGAACATTCATGTCGGTGTAGTCGAGATTCTCGCCGCCCATCGCCCAGATGAAGGTGTAGTTCGAGGTGCCCGAGCCCATATGGATCGACCAGGGCGGCGAGACCACGGCCTCGTCATTGGCCAGCACGATGTGGCGCATCGCGTCCGGCTCGCCCATGAAGTGGAAGACGCGCTCGTCGGGCTTGAGCCCGAAATAGAAATACACTTCCGAGCGGCGGTCGTGCAGATGCGGCGGCATCGTGTTCCACACGCTGCCGGTCTTCAGCACCGTCAGCCCGAGCAGGAGCTGCGCCGACTTGCAGGTCGCCGGCACGATGTACTGGTAGATCGTGCGCTCGTTCGAGGTCGCAAGCGCCCCGCGCTCCAGCGGCACGGCCTTCTCGATCGAGATCTTCTTGGTCTCGAAACTGGCATGCGCCGGCGTCGAGGTCAGGTAGAACTTGGCCGGGTTCGCCGCGTCGTTCGAGGCGAACGACACATCCTTCGCGCCCATGGTGATATAAAGTCCGTCGCGCGGCCCCAGATCGTACTTGGTGCCGTCGACCGTGATCGCGCCCGCGCCCGCGCCGACATTGATGGCGCCCATCTCGCGGCGCTCCAGGAACGGCTTGCCCTTGGCCGAGTCCGGCGCGGTCTGCGCCGGCAGCGAGAGGGCCGCGTTCGTCGGCGCCGCGCCGCCGATCACGAAGCGCTCGTAATGCAGGTAATTCAGCGTTATCTCGCCGGCCGCGAAAAGGGCGCTCATCAGGTAGCGGTCGCGCAGCGCCTGGTTGTCGACGCCGTCCATGCTGCCGGGATGCGTCGCGTGGATGGTCTTTTTATACATGGCGTTTTCCCCAATTCCGGCAATTAGGTAACCGGTGTCACCCCTCATGCGCAAGCAAAACTAAAGGGGGTGCAAGCGCTCTCACGCCTTCTTCGGCGCGGCGCTGGATTCGCGCACCACCAGCGTCGGCACGACCTCGGTCTTTTCGTTGGTGTGGGTGCGCCGCTCGCGCGTCGTGGTGATCAGCTTGGCCGCCGCCATCTGCCCCATGTCGTGGATCGGCAGGCGCACCGAGGTCAGCAGCGGATAGAGCCGCGAGGCCATGGCGCTGTCGTCGAAGCCGACCACCGAGACGTCGCCCGGTATGGCAAGCCCCGCGTCGCGCGCCGCCTTGTAGACGCCGGCCGCCATCTCGTCATTGCCGCAGAAGATCGCCGTCGGGCGCGGTTTCATCGCCAGCAGGATGGCGGCGGCCTCGGCGCCGGTCTCGAAGGTATAGGCCGCCTCGCGGTCGAACTCCTGGGGCAGTTTCAGCCCGGCCTCGGCCAGGCCCGCCGCGAAGCCGCGCCGCCGCTCATGCGCCGAGCGGAACAGCGAAGGCCCCGAGATATGCGCGATGCGCGCATGGCCCAATTTCACCAGGTGCCGCGCCGCTTCCAGGCCGCCGATATGGTCGTGCGTCACCACCATGCTTTGCGGCTCGTCCAGCGAAATCGAAGCGATGCGCACATAGGGGCAGCCGATCTCGTCCAGGACCTCGATCAGGCGCTCGTCCTCCGACACCGACGGCGGCAGCACCACGCCGAACAGCTTCTGGCGCTCGACGAAGGCGCGCATGTCGGCGAGGAAGTGCGGGTCCTGGCGGTTGCAGGGCCGGATCACGAGCTCGAAGCTCGTGCCCTTCATCGCGTCCAGGATGCCCTGCTGCATGTTGACGACATATTGCGGCGTCGGGTTGTCGTAAATCATGCCGATCAGGAACGAGCGGCGGAAGGCGAGGCCGCGGGCCTGCGGATCGGGCGCGAAGCCGAGCTCGGCGATGATGGCGCTGATCTTCTCGCGCGTCTCCTCGCGCACGAAGGGCGATTCGTTGATCACCCGCGACACCGTCTTCTTGGAGACGTTGGCGAGGCGCGCGATGTCGTTGATGGTCGGACGCTTGCCGCGGGGCGGGCCTTCAGCAGACGTGTCGGCGGTGGCGCGCGCGGCGCTTTTTCGCGAGATCACAAATCACCAAGTCAGAAGCCGTCCTGTATTAACCGCAGCCACCGCCCGGCGCCACATCGCAGCTTCCGCCCGGCGTCACATCGCGGCTACCCCCGGGGGGCCACATCGCAGCTTCCGCCGGGCGCCACATCGCAGCCTCCGCTCCCGCGGCGGCGGCGGATTCGACGCCTCCGCCGATCTGGGTCAAAATGCCGAGAGTGACACCGGTTACCATTGCCAGGCCCATGCCATCCCGACATCGTCAAACTGTGAGCCCGACACGCCCTTTCGAGCGGCTTTCGCCCGCCACGCTCGGCTTTGCCGGGCGCGACGTGACGTTGCCCGCCTATGACCGCAAGGGCCTCAACATCGGCATCGTGCATTTCGGGCCCGGCGCGTTTCACCGCGCCCACCAGGCCTTTTTCGTCGACAAGCTGGTCCGCGCCGACCGCCGCTGGGGCATCTGCGACGTGGCCTTGCGCGGCACCTCGGTGACCGAGGCGCTCAGCGCCCAGGGCGGCCTCTACACCATCGCGGAGCTGCGCGAGGAGCCGCGCTACCGCGTCGTCGGCGCGGTGCGCGAGGCCATCGCGGCGCGGATTTTTCCGCAAGCGGTGCTGGCGCGGCTGGTCTCGCCCGCGGTGCGCGTCGTGACCATGACGGTGACCGAGAACGGCTATTGCTTGACGCCGGCGGGCGACCTCGACACCGCGCGCGAAGAGATCGCGCACGACCTCGCGCATCCGCAGGCGCCCGCGAGCCTGATCGGCTGGCTGGTGGAAGCCCTGCGCCAGCGCCAACGCGCCGCGCTGGCGCCTTTCACCATGATCTCCTGCGACAATGTCGCCGGCAACGGCGCGCGGCTGAAGCGCGCCGTCACACAGCTCGCGCGCGCGCAAGGCGGCGATCTTGCCCGCTGGATCGAAGGCGAGGCGCGCTTTCCCGGCACCATGGTCGACAGCATCACGCCCGCCTCCGACGAAGCCCTGAAGGCGCGCGTCGCGCTGCATCTGGGCGCCATCGACATGGTGCCGGTGCAGCGCGAGCCCTTCGTGCAATGGGTGATGGAGGACGTGCCGGGCGCCCTCGGTCCCGACTGGTCGGCGGCCGGCGTGACGCTGACGCGCGACGTCGCCGGCTATGAGCAGGCCAAATTGCGCATCCTCAACGGCGCGCATTCGACGCTGGCCTATCTCGGCCTGCTCCGCGGCCGCCAGGCGACGCGCGATGCGATGGCCGACGCAGCCCTGGCCCAGTTCGTGCGCCAATTGGTGACGAACGACATCGCGCCCTCCCTGAAGCCGCCGCCCGGCTTCGATGTCGCCGCCTATATAGAGACGGTGCTGGCGCGCATCGCCAATCCCGCGATCACGCATCATCTGGGGCAGATCGCCTGGGACGGCTCGCAGAAACTGCCCTACCGCCTGTTCGGCGCCTTGCGCGAGGCGCTCGCCGCCGGCCGCCCCATCGCGCGCCTCTGCGTCCCCATCGCCGCCTGGCTGCGCTTCATCTGCCTGCGCACACGCGAAGGCATCGAGCTCGTCGATCCCCTGGCCGCACAACTGCACGCGGTGGCAGAGCGTTGCGACGGCGGCGGTGCGCATGACGTAGGATTGTTCTTGTCTTTAGAAATGATCTTCCCCCACGACCTGGCGCAAGACCCGCGCGTCAGGGCGGCGCTGGAAGGTGCTTATGACTTGGTAGGGGTTGCCGGCACTATCCCATAACTTCACCTCCCCAACGTGGGGAGGTCGGCGAGCGAAGCGAAGCCGGGTGGGGAAATACCTTCACCGGGAGAGACTTCCCCACCCGATCCGCTTCGCGGATCGACCTCCCCATGCTGGGGAGGTGAAAGTAAAGTCACGTCCCATGCGCATGCGCCGAGGAATCCAGCGTCGCCGGATTCTTCGCCGTCATGTCGTTCAAATTCCAGTCGTCCGGATTGAACGCCCGCGCCGTCGGCTTCTGCACCGGATAGCCGTGGATGTCGTTCTCGCTGTTGATGACGATGCCGCGGCCCTCGGCGACGTCGGCGATCAGCCGCACATCGTCATAGTCGCGGTCCCAGGGCCGCGCCCCGGCATTGTGCAGCACGTATTGCTGCACCGCGCTGGCCGGCATCGCCGTCAGCCCGGCCGGCCACAGCGGCGGCTTGGCGACCATGATGATCTTCGCCGGCGCGGTGGTGTAGCGCCCGATCTGCGGCAAGGGATTGCCGATCTGGTCGACGGCGAGATTGTCCTTGCCGAAATATTCCAGGTCGCCGTACCCGCCGATCTCCAGGAACGCGATATGCGGCACCGTCGACAGCCCGGCGCGCGCCACATTGCCGACCGCGGTCAGCTGCCCCGTCTGCCAGGGATGCGTCCCCCATTCCTCCGCCATCAGGTTGTAGTGCACGATGCGCTGGCCAGGATCGAAGATCAGGTTGTTGACCATCGCCAGCCGCACCCCGCCTTTGAGCAGCGGATTGCGCTCGTAATTGTGCGCATAGAGGTTGCCCACGATCAGGATATCCGTCGCGTTGTCGTGGATCAGCGAGCCCTTGGAGTGCTCGATCTTGAAATGCGTCGCATAGGCCAGGCCCTCGGCCGCGATGTTGTTGGAGAAGGTCACGCGGTGCGAGGTGTGCGCCCGCCAGCTCTCCGGCGTATCGCCGATGAAGCGCTGGCCCGAGGCCGACATGTTCTCGTCCGTCGCCCAGGTGAACGAGCAGTGATCGACGATGATGTCGTGCGCGTCGGCGATGGTGGAGAACGCGTCCTCCTCCCAGCCGCTCTTCTTGGCGGCGCCCGCCTCGCCGACCCGCACGCGGATATGCTGGATAACGACGTCATGGCCGCCGACGTCGAAGCCGGCGCGGATCAGCGTGATGCCCGGCGACGGCGCGGTCTGGCCGGCGATGGTGAGATACGGCTCGGTGATCTTCAGCGTCTTGCGGTCGAGATCGATGACGCCGCCGACCTCGAACACCACGATGCGCGG
>OLLF01000066.1_pt1 | contig 24979 bp, 23 predicted proteins | sample 1604471 | NCBI WGS metagenome assembly OLLF01 (sample SAMEA104055714, study PRJEB20765) | soil metagenome | isolation source: soil
CCCCTGTGGCGGCCATCCATGAACACCCAAGCAGCATGGGTGTTCATGGGTCCCCCGGACAAGCCGGGGGATGACGATTGTGGGGTGGTTCAGCACAGGAAGCTCAGCGAATCGAGGTCGATGATCTGGTCGCTGGCGCTGCGCAGCATGGCCATGAACATGCCGCCGCCGATGACGATCAGGTCGTAGGATTTCATGCGGTTCCTCTTGGCAGAAAGGCTAGCACGAGCGGTCGCAAATGCTGCACACTCGCGGCGTGAGCGAGACCTTGCCGATAATTGACGTAGCGCCACTCTTCGGGCGCGATGCGCCGCGGCGGCGCGCCGTAGCGGACGCCATCGGGCGCGCCTGCCGCGACAACGGATTCTTCTACGCGACCGGACATGGCGTCGATGCGGCGCGGCTGGACGCCATCGCGCGGGAATTCTTCGCGCTGCCGGAAGCGGAGAAGATGCGAATCGCCATGGCGCATGGCGGGCGGGCGTGGCGCGGCTATTTTCCCGTCGGCGGCGAGCTGACGTCGGGCAAGCCGGACCGCAAGGAAGGCATCTATTTCGGCAGCGAGCTGCCGGCGTCCGATCCGCGCGTCCGCAGCGGCCTGCCGCTGCACGGCGCGAACCAGTTTCCGGTACGGCCGGCGGGCTTGCGCGCGGCGGTGCTCGACTACCTCGCGGTCAACACGCGCGCGGCGCATGCGATCCTGGAAGGCATCGCGCTGAGCCTGGACCTGGAGGCGGATTATTTCCGCGCGCATTACACCGCCGATCCGACCATCCTGTTCCGCATCTTCCACTATCCGCCCGACGTGCCGGGCTCGCAGCAATGGGGCGTGGGCGAGCACACCGACTACGGGCTGCTGACGCTGCTGGCGCAGGACGATGCCGGCGGGCTGCAGGTCAAGTCGCCGGACGGCTGGACCGAGGCGCCGCCGATCCCGGGCACGCTGGTGTGCAATATCGGCGACATGCTCGACCGGCTGACGGGCGGGCTGTACCGCTCGACGCCGCATCGCGCCAAGAACACCAGCGGGCGCGGGCGGCTGAGCTTTCCGTTCTTCTTCGATCCGGGATTTGCGGCGGAGATCTTGCCGCTGCCGCGGCACGCGGCGCGGCTGCGGGACGACCGCGAGACGCGCTGGGACAAGGAGAGCGTGCACGATTTCTCCGGCAGCTATGGCGACTACCTGCTCGGCAAGGTCGGCAAGGTGTTCCCCGATCTGAAGCGCGACGTGATTTCGTAAGCCTAAATCGTCCAGCCGCCGTCGATGACGAAGGTCTGGCCGCTGACGAAGGCGGCTTCGTCGCTGGCGAGATAGACCGCGGTGGCGGCGATCTCCTCGGCGCGGCCGAAACGGCCCATGGGCTGGCGGGCGAGAAAGCTTTTAAGCGCCGCCTCGGGATCGGGCTGCGCCGCGATGCGGCCGCGCAGCGACGGCGTGTCGACCGTGCCGGGGCAGATGGCGTTGCAGCGGATGCCGCGCGCCACGAAATCGGCGGCGACGGATTTGGTCAGGCCGATGACGGCGGCCTTGGTCGTGCCATAGGCGCTGCGGCTGGCGACGCCGGTGATGCTGGAGGCGACCGACGACATGTTGACGATGGCGCCGGCGCCACGCGCCAGCATGCCGGGCAGTGCAGCGCGGATGGTGCGCACCATCGACAGGACGTTGAGGTCCCAGGCGGCGGAGAAAATGTCCGGCGCGGAATCCAGCACCGAGCCGTTCGGCACCATGCCGGCGCAGTTGAACAGGACGTCGCAGCGGCCGATTTCGGCGAAGAATGCGGACACGGCAGCTTCGTCGCGCACGTCCAGCACGGCGGTGCGGAGGTTTTCCGTTTCGAGCGACTTCAGCGCTGCCGGATCGATGTCGGTCGCGACGACCGCGGCGCCTTCGCGGGCGAAGGCCAGCGCGGCGGCGCGGCCGATGCCGGCGCCCGCCGCGGTGACCACGGCAATCTTGCCGGCAAGACGCATGCTTTAATCCTCGTTTGCCGCGGTCAGGTGCGGCTCGCCACCTGGACCTCGGCCAGCTTGAAGAGCAGTTCCTTGCGGCCATAGTCGATGGTGAACACCGACATCATCTGCAGCAGGTTCATGCCGATGAAAAGCGCGGGACGGCCGGCGAGGCCCCAGGCATCGAACACCGCCAGGTCGCAGATGACAAGCAGCACATTGGTGAAGGTCAGGCCGCCGAGCGCGAGCTTGGAGACCGACATCAGACGCCCTTCCGCATTGCCGCCGGTGACGCCGTGGAGCGGAATGCGCACGTCGCTCAGATAGGTCGCGCCGTTCTTCGCCAGCGCCTCGAACAGGCGGCTGTTGGCGATGGAGATCTGGGCGCCGGAATCGACGAAGGCGAAGGCGCGGGCGCCGTCGACGCGGCAGTCGAGATCCGTCAGCCGGCCGCCATTGCCCGAGACCCGCACCAGCGCTTCGTTGTGGCCGGCGCGGCCCGAATCATAGCCCGAGCGCGCGACGGTCAGGGCGCGGTTCTGGAAATCGAAGGTGACGCGGCGGCCGTCGATGGCGTCGATGCCGAGATAGCCGTCGGCGGCCAGCCATTCGCGCGGCAGGACCGGCGTCGGCAGGCTGTCCAGCGTGATGCGGCCGAGGGTCAGGTTGCGCAGGCGCACCGTGGCGGCCGGCAGGGCGCGCGCGATGCCCTGGACCATGACGTCCTCGCCCGCGATCAACCCCAGCGAGGCCGCGACGTCGGCGGCGATGATGGTGCGGTCCGCGCCGGTGTCGACGATGAAGCGATAGGGCCCCTTGCCGTCGATGAAGGCCTCGACCGTCAGGCGGTCGGAGAGGTCGGACCGGCCCTGGATGTTCTCGCCTTCGGGTGGAAGCGGCGTGTCCGCGCCGGCGGCGGACGGCCACAGGGCAAGGCCCGCGACGCCGGCTCGCAGGAGGTTTCTACGCGAAAACTGCTCCAGGGATGTCATGTGCCGTCCCTTGGGCGTCGTGTTCAGGCGCGGCTGGCCAGGCGCAGCTGGCCGAGGCGGAAGCGCAACTCCTTGCGGCCGTAGTCGATGGTGACCGCCGAGGTCTGGCGCAGGAAATTCATGCCGATGAACAGCGCCGGCTTGTCGGCGAGGCCCCAGATATCGAACACCGGCAGGTCGCAGATGATAAGCACGCTGTTGCCGAAGGTGACGGGTCCCATCTTGACCCGGTCGACGCGCGTCAGGCGGCCGCCGGTGATGCCGCCGGTGACGCCGAACAGCTGGATCGTGTCGGTGCTGGCATAGGTGGCGCCCCGCTGCGCCAACTGCGCGAACAACTGCGTGTTGCCGATGGAATATTCCGCGCCGGAATCGATGAAGGCGGCGGCGTGGACGCCGTCGACCGAGCTGTTGGTCGCGGTCAGGCGGCCACGCGAGCCGTCGGCGCGCACCAGCGCGTCGTTGAGATGGATGTAGTTGGTAAAGCGTTCCGAATGGGTGATGAACAATTCACGGTTCTGGAAATCGAAGGTGACGGCCTGGCGGTCGATGACGTCGAGCCCGAGATAGCCGTCGCCGCCCAGGAGGGCACGCGGCAGGATGGGGACATCGAGATCGTCGATCACGACCGGCCCGACGCGCAGATTGGCCAGCCGCACCGATTGCGCCGGCAGGGCGCGCGCGATGCCCTGGACGATGACCTCGTCGCCGGTGCTCATGCCGAGCGCCTTGACGACGTCGTCGGCCAGAACGGTGCGGTCGGCGCCGGTATCGACGACGAAGCGATAAGGCCCCTTGCCGTTGAGCCAGACCTGCACGGTCATGTGGTTCTGCCCGTCGGCGGCGCCCTGGATGTTCTCGACCGCGTCGGGATGGGTCACCGGGTCCTGGTTGAGATGCGAGCCCGTGGCGGCGCGCGCCAGGCTGGGCATCAGTGCCAAGGGGGGCGCCAGCGCCAGGGCGGCGACGCTCTGACCGAGAAGCCCTCTGCGTGAAAAGGATGCCATGCGCCCTCCTCCGTCCCGCTCGGGACGTCGATCGTGGCCGCACTCTATCACCGCGCGGGCGGCAGGAGGAGCGGATAAGCGTTCACGCTGCCGTCAGGCGCATGGCAGGAACTGGCAGCAGGCGGCCGGCGGCGGCGTGCGGCAAGGCCGGGTTTCGGTGCTAGGATCGCGAGGCGCCGAGGAGACGCCCATGACCTATGCCCATCGCAGCATGTACGACGCGGACAGCCACATCATGGAGCTGCCGGATTTCCTGCAGAAATACGCCGATCCGGGCCTGCGCGCCGAGATACCGGCGGTGAACTATTCGGCCTCGATCGTCACCGACGCGGAGGTGGCCGAGATCGTGGCGCGCGGTGGGCGGCACAGCGACGCGCACCGCGCCGAACTGCTCGGCCTCGGCGACCGGCTGATCGAAAAGTCCAAGGAGATCCAGGCGCTGGGCGCGTTCGACGGGGCGGAGCGGCGACAGGCGATGGACCTGCTGGGCTTTAAGAAGCAGCTCGTCTTCGCGACGCATAGCGTGGCGATGCCGTTCTCGCCGAGTTCCAAGATCGCGCCGGCGCTGCGTTACGGCGGGGCGCGGGCGCACAACCGGCATATGTCGGAGTTCTGCAGCCATGACGAGCGGCTGATGGGCGTCGCCATCGTGCCGCTGGACGATCCGGCGCATGCGATTGCCGAGCTGGAGGCGGTGCTGAAGAGCGACCTCAAAGCGGTGTGGGTGCCGCACCGGCCGTGCGGCGACAAATCGCCGGGGCATGTCGAGCTGGAACCGTTCTGGGCCAGGCTGGCCGAGGCGGGCGTGCCGTTCCTGCTGCATGTCGGCGGCTCGCCGCTGCAACTGGCCAAGGCCTGGGGCAATAACGGACGCGCGGCGACCAAGGACTGGCTCGGCGGCGGCGAGAATTTGCGCACCAAGGACGTCGCGGTGCTGCACCAGGGGCCGGAGACGTTTCTTTCCATGATGCTGATCGAAGGCATCTTCGAGCGCTTTCCGAAACTGCGCGGCGCCAGCGTCGAACTGGGCGCGGGCTGGGTGCCGGAGATGCTGCGGCGGCTGGACTGGGTGGCCAAGACCTGGGGCCGCACGGACAAGACGCTCGCCGCGTTCCAGCGCACGCCGACGCAGCAATTCACGCAGCAGATGGCGTTCACGCCGTTCGTGTTCGAGGAGGTCGGCGCGTTCATCGACCAGTCCAATGCGGATTTGTACCTGTTCTCCAGCGACTACCCGCATATCGAGGGCGGGCGCAATCCCATCGCGCGGTTCGAGAGCACGCTGGGCGAGCGCGGGGCGGCGGTGCGCGACAAATTCTATGAAGAGAATTTCCTGCGCATCTTTCCGGGCGCGCGCGCGGCCTAGCCATGGCGCTGGAGGTGGATGGACTGGTCGCCGCCGAGCAAGACGAATTGGCGGGCGGCACGCGGTTCGAGGGCAGGCTGTTCGGGGCGGAGCTGACGCTCGACGATCTCGACTTCCGCGAGGCGCATTTCGAGAACTGCGCTTTCGTCGCCTTGACCGTGCGCGACGCCGATTTTTCCAACGCGACCTTCGTCAATTGCAAGTTTGTCGGCGTTCGCTTCGCGGGCTGCCAATTCGTCCAGGCGGTGTTCGGCAAAGGGCAGTTCTTCGACGCGGACGAGAAGAAGGGCTGCGTCTTCGCGCGCTGCGAGATGCGCGGCGTGGAGTTGACGGGCTGCAACCTGTCCTCGGCGGCGTTCGAGCGCTGCGATTTGCACGGCGTGGCGGCGAAGGATTGCAGCTTTCGCGGCGCCAATTTCAAGGGCTCGCATTTCGACAAGGCGATCTCCAAGAAGATCGTGCTGAACCGGGCGCGGTTCGATGCCTGCAATTTCAGCTATGCCGACCTTTCGGGGCTGGGCTTGCGCGAATGCGAATTTCCCGCCTGCCGCTTCAGCGAGACGCTGTTCTGGGACGCCGACCTCACCGGCGCCAAGCTGCAGGGCGCGACCATCGACGGTGCGGAGTGGGACCGCGCCAGGCTCGGCGGCGCGGATCTGAGCGGCGCGTCGATCAGCGGGCTGAACCTGGCGCTGCTGGCGGACTATGCCGGGCTGATCGTCAGCCAGAGCCAGCAACACGAATTGCTGCGCGAAATCGGTGTTGATGTCAGACCCGACTAGGCTACCCTCAGGCCAGACAGAACCGGAGGGATTTTCATGCGCCTGGCCCAAGCCCGCATCGCGCCGTTGTCGGACGCCGAATTCACCGACGAGCAGAAGGAGCAGCTGAAGCCCTTCGGCGGGCGCATCCTCAACATCTTCCGTACCCTGGTGCGCGCGCCCAAGGCCTTCGAGCGCTTCAACCAATGGGGCGGCTATGTCCTGTCGCGGCGCAACGACCTGCCGGCGCGCGAGCGCGAGATCGTCATCCTGCGCACGGGGTTCCTGTGCAAGTCCGGCTATGAATGGACGCAGCATGTCGGCATCGGCAAGCGCGAAGGCCTGAGCGACGACGAGATCGCGCGCATCAAGCAGGGTGCCGGCGCCGGCTGGAGCGCGGCCGACGCGGCGCTGATCCGCGCCAGCGACGAGTTGCATAGCGACCAGTTCATCACGGATGCGACGTGGAAGGCGCTCGGCGAGCACTTCACGCAGAAGCAGTGCATGGACGTGGTGTTCACCACCGGGCAGTACACGCAGGTCTCGATGATGCTGAACTCGTTCGGCGTGCAGCTCGATCCCGGCCAGACGCTCGATCCCGACCTGAAGGGCTTTTGAGCCGTGCGGCTGAAGGACAAGACCGCCATCGTGGTCGGCGCGGGGCAGACGCCGGGCAGCACCATCGGCAATGGCCGCGCCATGGCGCTGCTGTTCGCGCGCGAGGGCGCCGACGTGCTGTGCGTCGACCGCGACGGGGCGCGGGCCGAGGAAACCGTGGCGATGATCACCAAGGAGGGCGGCCGGGCGGCGGCGCTGGAGGCCAACATCGTCAAGGCCGGCGCAGCGGAGGCGCTGGTCGCAGCGGCGAGGGCGCGCTTCGGTCCTATCGACATCCTGGTCAACAATGTCGGCATCGGCGGCGGCGACGGGCCGGCGCACAAAGTGGAAGAAGCGGCCTTCGACCGCATCCTGACGGTCAACCTCAAAGGCATGTGGCTGACGATCAGGTGCGCGATTCCCGTGATGCGCGAGCAGAAGAAAGGCGCCATCGTGAACATCTCCTCGCTCGCCTCGCTCGCGGGCGGCAACCAGGTCGCCTATGAAGTGTCGAAGGCGGCGGTGAACCGGCTGACCACCAGCGTGGCGCAGGCCAATGCGCGCTACGGCATCCGCTGCAACGCCATCCTGCCGGGACTGATGGACACGCCGATGGCGGTGGCGGGCATCGCGGCGGCCAGCGGCCAGGAGCAGGAGGCGGTGCGCGCCGCGCGCAATGCCCGCGTGCCGCTGGGCGCCAAGATGGGCACGGCGTGGGACACGGCCTATGCGGCGCTGTTCCTCGCCAGCGACGAAGCGCAGTTCATCACCGGCGTGCTGCTGCCGGTCGATGGCGGCATGTCGAGCCGGATCGGATAGTGGCGGCGGCGCGCGACGCGATCATCGTCGGCGGCGGGCATAACGGCCTTGTCTGCGCCTTCTATCTCGCGCGCGCGGGCCTCAAGGTCACGGTGCTGGAGCGGCGAAGCATCGTCGGCGGCGCGGCGGTGACCGAGGAATTCTTCCCCGGCTTTCGCAATTCCATCGCCAGCTACACCGTTTCGCTGCTCAATCCGAAGATCAGCCGCGATTTGGGCCTTGCCGAGCGCGGCCTGCGCATCGTGCCGCGGCAGGTTTCGAACTTCCTGCCGGTGAACGACCGCGACTATCTCGCGGGCACGAGCCCGGGCGAGATCGCCAAATTCTCGCCCACGGATGCGGCGCGCATCGGCGACTACGCGGCGCGGCTGGAGACCATCGCGGACGTGCTGCGCGACCTGATGCTGCGGACGCCGCCCAACCTGACGCGCGGCGGCTGGACGGCAGCGCTGCCCGAACTGCTGAAGAGCGCGGCGCTGGGGCGGCATCTGTCGACGCTCGACCTGACGGCGCGGCGCGACCTGCTGGCGCTGTTCACGCAATCGGCCGGCGACTGGCTGGACGGCTGGTTCGAGAGCGCTCCGATCAAGGCCGTGCTCGGCTTCGATTCCATCGTCGGCAATTATGCCAGTCCGTACACGCCGGGCTCGGCTTACGTGCTGCTGCATCACGTGTTCGGCGAGGTGAACGGCGTCAAGGGCGCCTGGGGCCATGCCATCGGCGGCATGGGCGCCATCACCCAGGCGATGGCGGCGGCGTGCCGCGAGCAGGGCGTCGAGATTCGCACCGATTGCGCGGTGCGCGAGGTGATCGTGAAGAACGGCCGCGCCGTCGGCGTGGCGACCGAGGCGGGCGAGAGCCTGTACGCGCCGCGCGTGGTCTCCAACCTCAATCCGAAATTGCTGTTCGGCACGATGGTCGAGGCGGCGGCGCTGCCGGCGGATTTTCGCGAGCGCATCGCGCGCTACCGCAACGGCTCGGGCACGTTCCGCATGAATGTGGCGCTGTCGGCGCTGCCGCGTTTCACCTGCCTGCCCGAGCCTGGGCCGCACCTGACGGCGGGCATCATCATGGCGCCGAGCCTGGCCTATATGGAGCGCGCTTATGCCGATGCTCGCCAGTCGGGCTGGTCGAAGGCGCCGATCGTGGAGATGCTGATCCCGTCGATGGTGGACGATACGCTGGCGCCGCCGGGGCGCCATGTCGCCAGCCTGTTCTGCCAGCATGTGGCGCCGGAGCTGTCCGGCGGGCGGTCCTGGGACGATCATCGCGACGAGGTCGCGCGACTGATGATCGACACGGTCGATGGGTTCGCGCCGGGCTTCCGGGAGTCGGTGCTGGGCATGCAGGCGCTGTCGCCGCTCGACCTCGAACGCATCTTCGGACTGACCGGCGGCGACATCCTGCACGGCAAGCTCGAGCTCGATCAACTGTTCTCGGCGCGGCCGGTGCTGGGGCACGGCAATTATCGCAGCCCGATCGCCGGGCTCTATATGTGCGGCGCGGGCACCCATCCCGGCGGCGGCGTGACCGGCGCGCCGGGGCACAACGCGGCGCGCGAAATCCTGAAGGATGCGCGGCGGCGCCGGTGAATCGTCGCCTTAGGAGAAAATCTGGCGGTCGCGGATCTTGTGGGGAACGCTGTAGTCATCGTTCCACCAGGGCTTCTCGCCCGGCTGCCGCGGCGGCCTCGCCAGCTGCAACGTCTTGGCGGCGGTCTTGGCGTCGCGCTGCGCCACGCGGAAGCTGTAATGATCGAACAGGCTCAGGGCCTCGATCATGTAGGACACCGCGATGCGCCGGTCCTTCACCAGCACGAGGTTCTCGCCGTTCTTGAGGTCGGCAGGCGACGAGAAATTGTAGGAGCCCAGATAAACCCGCGCGGTCGGCTTGTCGAAATCGATGACCGCGAATTTGTGATGCATGCGGGTGCCGATGCCGCCGGACGGCTCTGCCGAGAACGGCGGCGGAACGTTGGCGGCGAGTTCGGCGGCATAGACGGGGGAGACATTCCCGCTGGGGTCCTGGATATCGAGACCGCCGCCGACCTTCTTGTCGGAAATTCCGTAGACGAACGTGTCCTTGCTGTTCGTCACCTTCTCGATGGCGTCGCGTACCGGACCGGCGGTCTCATACAGGAATGCCATCGAATAGAGTAGGGATGAGGTCGTGCCGTCGGCGATGTCGTCGGCGACGGCGGCCAGTTTCGCGTTGCCGGCAGCGTGCGGCGAGAACGCGACCTGCGCATCGATGCCGGCCAGGCCGAGGGCGGTCCAGCCGGCGGATGCCGTCGTGCCGAACGCCGAAACGTCGTTGGTGGTGTTCTGGAAATAATTGTCGAAAGCCGCGAGGAACGGGGCCACGGCGCTGGCGCCGGTCAGCACCAGGGCGTTGTTCGCCTGCACGAAAAAGCCACGCCAGCTCAGATTGGTGGAGCCGCAGACGACCTTCTTCACGGCGGCGCCGTTCACGGTGATGGTCTTGTTGTGCTGCAGGCTTCCCATGTGCTGGCGCCGCACATTCGCCGCCCCGGCCGAGGTCACGAGGCGCGCCGCGGCCTCGGTCTCCGCCGTGCCCTCGCCGCCATGGCCCTTGCTGTCGTCGATAATGACCTTGAGGCGGCTGCCGAGCTGTTCGAGCCGGCCGACCACTTCGGGTTCGTTGAAGTCGTAGGCGACGACCCGGACCTGCGCGGTCGGGTCCGCGATGGCCGCGTCGAGCGTCTCCAGGATCGCTTCGCGCGCTTCGAAGCCCATCCAGTCGAGGGCGTCCTTGGAGTCGGGATGGGTCGATTTGAAATCCAGCCCCTGCGCCGCGACCGGCGCGATGAGCGTGTTGATGGGCCCGTCCTTTTGATACTTGTCCACGAACGCCTGCGACGACACGAAGCCGCGCGTGAAGGTGACGTTGGCGACGCCCGGATAGGTCTCGCGCCGCAGCGCGATGGCGGCCTCCTGCGAATCGCCTTTGCTCAACTCGTCCTGCGCGTTCATGAACATCGGCGTGATGCGATAGAGAAAGTCGCCGTCGAGGTTGGCGTTGCGCGCGAAATGCTGCCAGCGGAATTTCTGGATCGGCGACAGCATGGTCGTCAATTGCGCCGGATCGACGTTTCCGGTCTTGTCGAGAAATCCCAGGCGGTTCTTCAGGGCGTAATAGCGGTCGCCGCCGGGCTCCTGATACTCGATTGCGAAGCCGACGAAATCGTCCGGCGGTGTGCCGGTCTTCCAGTTCATGGCGATGAGCGTCATGCCGTCGCCGCGGTGCAGCTTCAGCGTGAACAGGGCCTTGGGGTTGGTGCCTTCGACCTGAAACCCGCCCGGGGCAGCGGCAGCAACCGCCGGCGTGGCGGCCGTCGCGGCGGCGGCCGGCGTCTTGGGTTTGGGTTTTGCCTTCGGCACGGGCTTGGGTTTCGCCTTGGCCGTTGTTTTGGCTTTGGCCTTGCTCTTCGTCTTGGCTTTCGCCCGGGATTTGGATTTGGTTGCCATGGTATTCCCCCGACGTCAGTACTTGCGCCTAAGCCCAACAATATTTGCAATAGTAATGGCGAATATTCGATCAAACATTACACTGTTTGCGTTGCCGGTTCCATGGCCGATCCGGCGCGGCCGCATAAAACGCGCCGGTGCGGAAGCGTTGCGGCTGCTTCGCCCCTCGGCCTAGCATGGCGGCCGATGTCCAGCCCGGATTCCAGCGCAAAGGCCGGCCCGCTCGCGGGCATCCGCGTGCTCGATCTCACCGCCGTGGTGCTGGGGCCGTATGCGACGCAGATCCTGGGCGACTACGGCGCCGAGGTCATCAAGATCGAGAGTCCGGCCGGCGACCTGATGCGGCTGAACGGGGTGTCGCTGAACCGCGGCATGAGCTCGATTTTTCTCACCCTCAATCGCAACAAGCGCAGCATCGCGCTCGATCTTCAAACGCCGGAGGGCGCGGCGGTGCTGCGGCGGCTGATCCCCAAGGCGGACGTGCTGGTGCACAACATGCGCGTCGAAGCCATCGAGCGGCTGGGGTTCGGGTACGAAGCGGTGGCGGCGCTCCATCCCGACATCGTCTATTGCGCGGCGACCGGCTTCGACCAGGATGGGCCCGATGCCGACCGGCCGGCCTTCGACGACATCATCCAGGCGGCGAGCGGCCTTGCCGCCGTCGCCAGCACGGGCCGCGCGGCGCCGGACTATGTCCCGAGCCTGATCGCCGACAAGACGGCCGGCATGGCGGTGGTCAACGCCGTGCTGGCCGCGCTGCTGCACCGCGAACGCGGCGGCGGCGGGCAATATGTCGAGGTGCCGATGCTGGAGACCATGGTCGCCTTCGTGCTGACCGAGCATCTGGGCGGCATGGCGTTCGAGCCGGCGCCGGCGCCGCCGGGCTATGCGCGATTGCTGACCGGCGGGCGCAAGCCGGCGCCGACCAAGGACGGCTTCATCGCCATGCTGCCCTATTCGGCGCCGCATTGGCGGGCGTTCTTCGAGGCGGCGGGGCGGCCGGAGATCGGCGAGGCGCTGGCGTCGGACGACCGCGCGGTGCGCAACGCCAACAACGCCAAGCTCTACGCCGCGGTGCAGGAGATCACGCCGACGCGGACCACGGCGGAGTGGATGGCGATCTGCCACGCGCGCGACATCCCGGCGACGCCGATCTACACGCTGGCGCAATTGCCGGAGCATCCGCAGCTGAAAGCCGTGGGCCTGTTCCAGATGGCGCAGCATCCGAGCGAAGGCGCGGTGCGCTATGTGCGGCCGGCGACGAAGTTCGCGGCCTCGCCGGCGGCCATTCGCAGCCACGCGCCGGCGCATGGCCAGCACACCGACGAGATTTTGCGCGAGGCCGGCTATGACGACGCCGAGATCGCCGCGCTGCACCAACGCAACATCGCCTTCGGGAAGGACCAGCCGCCATGGAATTCGAACTGATCGAAGAGCACCGCATGCTGAAGGACCTGGTGCGCCACTTCGTCGACGACGAATTGATGCCGCTGGAAGCCGGCGTGCTGGACCGCGAGGCCAAGGGCCAGGGGCTTTCCATCGGCGCCCCGGAGACGGCGCGGATCGACAAGGTCTCCAAGGACCTGGGGCTGTGGGGGCTGGACGCGCCCGAGGATGTCGGCGGCGCGGATTTGCCCGCCGTCGCGATGATCGGCGTCAACGAGGAACTGGGGCGGACGATCACGCCCTACACCCTGCCGCCGGACTCGCCGAACCTACGCATGATGATGGCGACGGTGAACGAGCGCCAGCGCGAGGCGTATCTGGCGCCCTATGTGCGCGGCGAGACGGTGTCGGCGATCGGCATCTCCGAGCCCGGCGCCGGCGCCGATCCCGCCGGCATGATCACGCGGGCGGTGCGCGACGGCGACGACTGGGTGATCAACGGCCGCAAGATCTGGATCTCCCGCGCCGATCATGCCGATTTCACCATCCTGATGGCCGTGACCAACCGCGAGAAAGGCGCGCGCGGCGGCATTTCGGCCTTCTTCGTCGACAAGGGCAGCAAGGGCTTCAACGTGCTGCGCCGCATCCCGATGATCGGCGGGGCCGCGACCTATGAGATCGCGCTGGAGGACTGCCGGGTCGAGGGCTGGAAGCTGCTCGGCACCGAAGGCTCGGGCTTCGCGCCGATGCAGATCCGGCTCGGCACGCGGCGGCTGGAGATGGCGGCGTGGTCCATCGGCATGGCGCAGCGGGCGCTGGACATGATGTGCGCCTTCGCGCCGACGCGCGTGACCTTCGGCGCGCCGCTGTCGGAGCGGCAATCGACGCAATGGTGGGTGGCGGACGCGGCGACCAAGATCCACGCGGCGCGGCTGATGACCTATGACTGCGCCTGGAAGCTCGATACCGGGCGCGACGTGCGGCAGGAGATTTCCATGATCAAGGCGTTCGCCACCGAGATGGCTTACGAGATTGTCGATCACGCGATGCAGCTGCACGGCGCCATGGGCATGACCAAGGAGCTGCCGCTACAGTTGATGTCCACCAAGCTGCGCACCATGCGCATCTATGACGGCCCGACCGAGGTGCACAAATGGGTCGTGGCGCGCAATCTGCTGGGGTCGAAACGATGAAAAACCAATACGGCGATGTCTCGGTGGCGCGCGATGGGCATGTCGCGGTGCTGGAGATCAGCCGGCCGCCGAACAACCATGTCAGCGTCGGGCTGATGCGCGACCTGGCCGATGCGCTGGGCGTCATCGATGCGGAGCGCGACCTGCGCGCCAGCGTGCTGACGACGGCGGGCAAGGTGTTCTGCGCCGGCGCCGACCTGACCGCGCCGGGCGATGCCAACATCGTCAGCCCGGGCGCGGGCGCCGGCATCAATGCGCTCTATGTCGAAGCGGTGCGGCTGTTCAGCGCGAAGAAGCCGATCGTCGCGGCGGTCCAGGGCGCGGCGGTCGGCGCGGGGCTGGGCCTGGCGCTGGTCGCGGATTTCCGCATCGCGGCGCCGGAAGCGCGCTTTACCTCCAACTTCGTCAAGCTGGGATTTCATCCGGGCTTCGGCATCTCCTACACCCTGCCCCGCCTGATCGGCGCACAGCGCGCGGCGCTGATGTGCCTGACCGGGCGGCGGATCAAGGCCGACGAGGCGCTGGCCTGGGGCCTGGTCGACGAGATCGCGCCGCTGGAGGGCTTGAAGGACGCCGCGCTGCGGCTGGCGCGCGAGATCGCCGAAGCGGCGCCGCTGGCGGTGCAATCCACGCGCGCCACCCTGCGCGCGGGGCTCGCCGAAGCGGTCAAGGCGCAGACCGACCACGAATTCATCGAGCAGTCGGGCTTGCGCAAGACCAAGGATTTCGCCGAAGGGGTGCGCGCCGTCGCCGAGCGGCGGGCGGGGAATTTCACCGGGACCTGAGCGTCAGGCCTTGAGCGCCAGCAACTCGCCGACCGCGCGATGCGCCTGGTCGATGGCGCTGTCGGTGTAGGCGGCGGCGCCGGAGTCCGAATTGGCGATGGCGATGCGGCCCCAGCGCCGGCGGCCGATCACATGCGGCAGTTTTTCCGGCGGCAGGTCGAAATCGTCGAACAGCGGGTTGTACTCATAGGCGTAGCCGTGCGCCCAGCGGTTGACGGTGATCGCGGTGATGTCCCTTGCGGCATCGAAGCCGCCGTCCTTGAGCATGCGGCCGAGCTGGCCGCGGGTGGCGCGCTCATAGTCCTCGAACGTGGTGCCGAGCAGTTCGGCGCGGCCGGCGCGATGCTGATCCTTCTCCGAAAGGCCCGGCAGGCAGGGCGCGCGCACCAGGAAGAGCAGCGTCGGATCGGCCGGATCGCGCGGGCTTTGGTAGCCGCCGATCTCCATCGGCCAGTTGAGGCGGCAGGACGAGAAATAACCGCCGGGCGCGTAAATCTGCTGCACGCCAAGTTGCTTGAACGCCCGCCAGTTGCGGATGGCGACGCTGGCATAGAGTAGCGGGATCTTGACGAGCTCGTGCAACGCGGCCTTTTGCGGCTCGGGCATATCCGAACAGAGATAGGGAATCATCATGTTCCAGCTCGCCAGCACGCAATTGGCGGCGTGCACGCGCAGCACGCGGCCGCCGCGCGCATAGGCGAGCTCGACGCCCCTGGACGCGGCCGCGCCGCCGAGATTGCGCACGCCGACCACGGTGCTGCCGAGGCGGATGCGCACCGGCGCGCCGGCGCGGTCGAGCTCGGCGTAATTCGCCTGCGCGCTGACGACGTCCTGCACGGTGCGGCCCGGCATGGCGCGCGGCACGAGCTTGCGGATCAGCAGACGCGCGATGGAGGCGTTGCCGTCCGGGAAGTGGAAGGTCTCGAAGGTGTTCTCGTTGTAGCCGGCAGCGGTGTTGCCCATGCGGGCCGTCGAGCCGGGATCGAGCTTGAGGCCGGCGAACCCCGGAAAGCCGAAGCCCCAGCAATCGAGCGCCGGCTCGGCGTCGATGCCGACGCCCCATTCGTCATGGGTCAGTTTCTGGTAGTAGGCGACCGCCGTGGCGTCCGCCTTGATCACCTTCGACAGGTAATCGAAATAGCTGAGGCGCGAGAGCTTGTCCTTCTTCTGCGCCGAGGTCAGGCCGGGGAAGTAGTCGGCCGTGCCGGTCTCGATGCGCAGGATGTCGGCCTTCGCCTTGGGCGAGAGCGGCACCTGGGCGAGAAACGCTTTCCAGTCCACGACCTCGCCGTCCTCGCGCGCCGGACCGCCGACGACGAGCTTGTCGGCGCCGAAGGTCTCCTTGTCGAAGAAGCTGGCGGGGCCCAGGCCGGCGTAGATCTCCGGCTTGTCGCTGGCCTTCGCCAGCGCAACCGGATCGATGCCGAGCGTCTTGAGCAGGCCCGCCGCCACGGCGCTGTAGGGGCGCGGGCTGTCGATCAGCTCGGTGCCGCCGTTCAAGAGTTCGAGCCGGCCGTTCAGATGATATTCGTTGCGCCGCGCATGGCCGCCGAAATCGTCGTGGTTGTCGAGGATGAGGATTTTCGCGTTGGGTTTGGCGGTACGATAGAAATGCGCCGCCGCAAGGCCGCTGATGCCGGCGCCGACGACGACGAGATCGTAGACGCCGTCGGTGTCGTGCATCGCCTCGGCGCTCTGCCAGAAGGTGCCGTCGCGCACGCTGTGCGCGGTCTCGAAGGCGCCGGGATGGCTGCCGCGAATGCCGTGCAGGGCGGGCGGATAGTAGCCGCTGCCGTCCTGCGCCGCGGCAGGCGCGGCCAGCGACGGATCGGCCAGCAAGGTGGCGGAGACGGTGGCCGCCGTCATCGCGGCGCCGTTGAGGAAATCGCGGCGGTGGATCGGCCGGTCCATGCCCAGCCTGTCGCGGTGTTTCTTGTCCTTGCGCATGACGCTCCCCGTTCGCCGCCATGAGCGCACGATCGCCATGGTCTTATCAAGGCGGCGCGGCGCGCTATACTCCTGCCGTCCTCGGCCGGAGACGCACGATGGAACGACAACCCGCCTGGCCGGACCTCGCCTACGCCCCATGGCGCGAGACCGCCCGGACGTTGCAGCTGTGGACGCAGATCGTGGGCAAAGTCCGGCTGGCGCTGACGCCCTGGCTCAATCACGGTTGGCAGGTGCCGTTCTATGTCACCGCACGCGGCCTGGGCACATCGCCGATTCCGGTGGGCGGCGAGATTCTCGAGTTCGAATTCGATTTCCTTCGGCATCGGCTGATGGCGCGCACCAGCCGGGGCGACGAGCGAACGCTCGCGCTCGAGCCGCAAACGGTGGCCGATTTCCATCGCCGGGTCATGGACCTGCTGCGGGACGTCGGCGCCCAGGTGACGATCAACGAATTGCCCAATGAAGTACCGGCGCCCATCCGTTTTTCCGAAGATCGCGCGCCTCGCGCCTACGACCCGGCGGCGGCGCATCGCTTCTGGCGCGCGCTGGTGCAGAGCGATCGCGTCTTCAAGCTCTTCCGTAGCGGCTTTGTGGGCAAGGCCAGCCCGGTGCACTTTTTCTGGGGCGGCTTCGATCTGGCGGTGACGCGCTTCTCGGGCCGGCGCGCGCCGCCCCATCCGGGCGGCATACCGGGGCTGCCCGACCGCGTCACCCGGGAAGCCTATTCGCACGAGGTGAGCAGCGCGGGCTTCTGGCCGGGAAGCGAAGCGTTTCCGCACGCGGCATTCTATTCCTACGCCTATCCGGAACCGGCGGGCTTTCGCGATCAACCCGTGACGCAAGGCGCCGGCTACGACGCGGCGCTGGGCGAGTTCATCCTGCCTTACGACACGGTTCGTGGCGCAAGCGACCCGGATGCCCTGCTGCTCGACTTCCTCTCCACCACCTATGCCGCTGCGGCCCGGACGGGCGGATGGGACCGCGCGGCGCTGGAGTGTCCGCTCGGCGTTCCGGCGCAGCCGCGCGCATTGTAGGGAACGTATCGGTGCCGCTTGCATCCAAACCGTGATAGCGTGGCGAGGGACTTACGCTCGCCCGCCGGGAGAACCGCATGACCCAGGAATCATCCACCCCCAACGGCCCCGACCTGACCGCCGGCGTCGCCCTTGCAGAGCTGGCGGGCGGCAAGCTGCTCGGCCATGTCGGCGACCAGGACGTCCTGCTGGTGCAATCCGGCGGCGAGATCTTCGCGGTGGACGCGCATTGCACGCACTATCACGGGCCGCTGGCCGAAGGGCTGGTGGTGGGCGACAGCATACGCTGCCCCTGGCATCACGCCTGCTTCAGCCTGCGCAGCGGCGAAGCGACCTGCGCGCCGGCCACCTTCCCGCTCGCCACCTGGCAGGTCGAGCAGAAGGATGGCCGCGTCTTCGTCCGTGAAAAGCAGGCCGCAGCGAAACCGGCGCGCAAGGCGCAGCCCGGCGCGCCGGAAAAGATCGTCATCGTCGGCGGCGGCGCGGCCGGCTTCGCGGCGGCAGAGATGCTGCGGCGGCAGGATTTCGCCGGCAGCATCGTGATGCTGAGCAGCGACGGCGACGCGCCGGTGGACCGGCCGAATCTCTCCAAGGACTATCTTGCCGGCAGCGCGCAGGAGGACTGGATGCCGCTGCGGCCGGACGGCTTCTATGCCGAGAACGGCATCGACCTGCGCCTCAAGACGGAGGTCAAGGCCATCGACACCAAGACGCGTCACGTCCTCACCGCGAGCGGCGCGAACCTCGCCTATGACCGGCTGCTGCTGGCGACCGGCGCGGAGCCGGTGCGCCTGACCATGCCCGGCGCGGAGCAGCCGAACGTCCACACCCTGCGCAGCTTCGCCGATTGCCGCGCCATCATCGCGGGCGCCAAGGACGCGCGCCGCGCGGTGGTGATCGGCGCCAGCTTCATCGGCCTGGAGACCGCCGCGGCCCTGCGCACGCGCGGGCTGGAGGTGCATGTCGTGGCGCCGGAGACGCGGCCGATGGAGCGCATCCTGGGGCCGCAGATGGGCGATTTCGTCCGCGCCTTGCACGAGGCGCATGGCGTCGTCTTTCATCTCGAGGACACGGTCGTCGCCGTCGGCGGCGGGCAGGCGACGCTGAAGAGCGGCGGGACGCTGGCGGCCGATCTCGTCATCGTCGGCGTCGGCGTCAGGCCGCGCCTGGCGCTCGCCGAAGAGGCCGGGCTCGCGATGGACAAGGGCGTGACGGTGAACGCGTTCCTCCAAACCAGCATCGCCGACATCTACGCCGCCGGCGACATCGCGCGCTGGCCCGATCCGCACGCCCAGGCGAATATCCGCGTCGAGCACTGGGTGGTGGCGCAGCGCCAGGGGCAGGCGGCGGCGCGCAACATGCTGGGCGCGCGCCAGGCGTTCGACGCCGTGCCGTTCTTCTGGAGCCAGCACTACGACGTGCCGATCAACTATGTCGGCCATGCCGAGCAATGGGACGCCATCGAGATCGACGGCGACATCCAGGCGCGGGACTGCCTGTTGCGCTACCGCCACAAGGGCCGCGTGCTGGCCGTCGCCTCGATCTACCGCGATCTGGCCAGCCTGGAGGCGGAATTGCAGATGGAGCGCGCGGCGCAAGGCGCAGGCTGACAGCGGCGCGGTTTCGCGGTATTGGACGCGCGGCCGGCCCGGAGCGGCGGCGACAAGCTTCAAGCGTGAGTGGTTCTTTGCGTCCCCAAGGGAAAATCTTCGCCGTCGCACCGATGATGGACTGGACGGACACGCATTGCCGCGTGCTCCACCGCCTCCTGACGCGCCATGCGCTGCTCTACACCGAGATGGTGACGGCGGACGCGGTGCTGCGCGGCAACCGCGCGCGGCTCCTGGGCTTCGATGCCAGCGAGCATCCGGTGGCGCTGCAACTGGGCGGCTCGGATGCGGCCAAGCTCGCCGAGGCGGCGAAGATCGCGGCGGATCTCGGCTATGACGAAATCAACCTCAATGTCGGCTGCCCGTCGGACCGGGTGCAGTCGGGGCGCTTCGGGGCCTGCCTGATGCGCGAGCCGGCGCTGGTGGCCGATTGCGTCGCGGCGATGCGGGCGGCGGCCCTTGTGCCCGTGACCGTGAAGTGCCGGCTGGGCGTCGACGACCAGGAGCCCGAGGAGTCGCTGCGTGCGATGATTGCGCGCTGTGCGCAGGCGGGGGTCACGACGTTCGCGGTGCACGCGCGCAAGGCGTGGCTGGACGGCTTGTCGCCCAAGGAGAACCGCGACGTGCCGCCGCTGGACTACGATCTGGTCTATCGCGTGAAGCGGGAGAATCCGGACCTGACCATCGTGCTCAATGGCGGCATCGCCACCCTGGACGAAGCGCAGGCGCATCTGGCGCAGGTCGACGGCGTGATGCTGGGCCGCGCGGCCTATCACACGCCGGCGATGCTGGCCGAGGTCGATGCACGGTTCTTCGGCGGGGAGCCTTGCGACGTCGATGACGCGGTGCAGGACTATATCGCCTATGTCGCGCGCAAGCTGGCCGACGGCGCGCCGCTCAACGCCATGACCAAGCACATGCTGGGGCTGTTCAACGGCAAGCCGGGGGCGCGGCTGTTCCGCCGGCATCTCAGCGAAAACGCGACGCGCAAGGGCGCCGATGCGCAGACCTTGCGCGATGCGCTGGCGTTCCTGTCGCGGACCGAGACGGTCGCGGCTTAAGCAGCCTTGAACGCGCCATGCCTTGCGCCCCAGCGCAGGAACAGGTCGGGCCAGACGGCAGCCGGCTTGCCCTGGATCAGGCGCAGGCCGAAGCCGTGGCCGCCTTCCTCGAACATGTGCAATTCGCATCGCACGCCGGCGGCGCGCAGGGCGGCGGCGAAAGCCAAGCTGTTCTGCGGGTCGACTTCCTTGTCGTCGGCGGCGAGCAGCAGGAAGGTCGGCGGCACTTTGGCGGTGACGAGGCGCTCGCAGGAATAGGCGGCTTCCTGCGCCGCGGTCGGGCCGGCGCCGAGCAGTTTCTCCCGGGAGCCGGCATGGGCGATGGGCGGGATCATGCTGATCACCGGATACATCAGGCCGGCGAAATCGGGGCGCGCGTCCTGCTTGTCGCTTGCGTCGACGGCGGCGTAGACCTTGGCATCGAAGCGCGTGAGGAGCGAGGCCGCGACATGGCCGCCGGCGGAGAAGCCGAGCACGCCGACGCGTTTGGGGTCGATGCCGAAGCCGCCCGCGCGGGCGCGGATCAGGCGCATGGCGCGCTGCGCATCTTGTAGCGGGACATCGGGGCCGTCGGCCCAGCCCTCGAACGGCAGGCGGTAGCGCAGCACGAAGACGGTGACGCCGGAGGCGTTCAGGCGGCGCGCGGCCTCGAAGCCTTCCTTGTCGATCACGACGCGGCGATAGCCGCCGCCGGGCGCCAGCAGCAGCGCCGAGCCGTCGGGCTTGTCGGGGCGGAACACGGTAAGGACCGGCTCCTGGATGTCGGTCACGGCGCGGTCGCGGAAGACATCCGGCGTCGGGCTGCGCTCGAAGATGTCGGGCGTCAGATGCACGCCCTTGCCGCCCGGCGGCGTGTGCGGCCACAGCGGGATGATCTCGGCCGGATCGCCGGCGAGATGGTCGCTGCTGGGCACCGGATCGGCGGCGCGTGCGCGCGTGGCGAGGCCCGCGGCGGCGGCGGCGGCGGCGGCGGCGGCGCCAAGACCCAGGACTGACCGGCGATCCATGTTGTCGCTCCGAGTGTGATACCGGTGTCAGAATCCTTGCACCGGCGGGCAAATGCAAGTGTAGTCCACGACATCACTAACCCCCAGCCGTCATTGCCCGGCTTGTCCGGGCAACCCATTTTCACGGCCCAAAAAAATTGGGTCGCCCGCATGAAGCGGGCGATGACGAAGATGGGGGCGAAGGAGACAGCATGGAATTCTTTGCCGCCGCATCGAGCAGCGAATTGGGGACGTTCGCGCTCGGGCTCGTCATCGCCGGCGTGGTCGGCGGGCTGGTCGCCGGCATGCTGGGCGTCGGCGGCGGCATCGTGACCGTGCCGGTGCTCTATCACGTGCTCGACCTGATGGGCATCGATCCGGGCGTGCGCATGCACATCGCGGTCGGCACCTCGCTCGCCACCATCATCCCGACCTCGTTCTCCTCGGCGCGCTCGCACAACGCCAAGGGCGCGATGGACTGGGACATCTTGCGGCGCTGGGTGCCGGCGATGCTGGTGGGCGTCGTGATCGGCAGCCTGCTGTCCGGCTACGCCAAGGGCCAGACGCTGGCGCTGTTCTTCGCCTGCGTCGCGCTGCCGGTGGCGGTGCATCTGGCGTTCTTCGGGGAGACCAGGCGGCTATCCGACCACTTGCCGACGGGGTTTGGCGGCTGGCTGCTGCCGGCGGGAATCGGCGGCGTCTCGACCATGATGGGCATCGGCGGCGGCACGGTGGGCGTGCCGGCGATGACGCTGTTCGGCGTGCCGATCCACCGCGCCGTGGGCACGGCGTCGGCCTTCGGGGCGATCATCTCCATTCCGGGCACGCTCGGCGCGATCATCGCCGGCTGGGGCGCGCACGGCCTGCCGCCCTATTCGCTGGGCTATGTGAACCTGATGGGTTTCATCCTGATCGCGCCGGCGAGCTATCTGGTGGCGCCGTTCGGCGCGCGCATCGCGCACAGCACGGACGTGAAGAAGCTGCGCATGCTGTTCGCGGGTTTCATCGCGATCACGGCGGCGCGGATGCTGTACGATGCGTTGGGGCTGCACTGGATATGAATCAAATCTTCTGATCGTACGCGCCGACCTCCGGATGCCGGCGCAATCGCGCGTCGATGTCGGAAAACATCGCGCGCATGTTGGCTTCGCTGGCGGGGCTTTCGACGACGACCACAAGGCTCGGCTTGTTCGAACTCGCGCGGACGAGGCCCCAGGTGCCGTCTTCCAGCGTCACACGGATGCCGTTGACGGTGACCAGCTTGACGATGGCCTGGCCGAGGACCTTTTCGCCCTTTGCTTTCAGGGCTTCGAACTCCGCGACGATGGCGTCGACGATGGCGTATTTCTTGTCGTCGGGGCACTCGGGCGCCATGGTGGGGCTGCTCCAGGTCTTGGGCAACTCTTCGACCAATGTCGACATCTTCTTGGGGCCGGCGCGGTCGAGCATTTCCAGGATCGCGATGGCGGCGACGATGCCGTCGTCATAGCCGCGCCCCTCGGGCGGGCTGATGAAATAATGGCCGCTCTTCTCGAAGCCGGCGAGCGCGCCCAGCTCATGGGTGCGGCGCTTCATGTAGGAATGGCCGGTCTTCCAGTAATCGGTGGTGGCGCCGTTGGCCTTCAGCACCGGATCGATCTCGTAGATGCCGGTGGATTTCACGTCGACGACGAATTTGGCGTTGGGGTGGCGCGAAGACATGTCGCGCGCCAGGAGCACGCCGACCTTGTCGGCGAAAATCTCGCCGCCCTGGTCGTCGACCACGCCGCAACGGTCGCCGTCGCCGTCGAAGCCGAGGCAGATCTCGGCTTTGTGCGCGCGCACGGCGCGCGCCATTTCGTGCAGCATTTCGAGGTCTTCGGGGTTCGGGTTGTATTTGGGGAAGGTGTAGTCGAGCTCGGCATCCATCGGCACGACGTCGGCGCCGATGCGGCGCAGGGCCTCGGGGGCGAAGGCGCCGGCGGTACCGTTGCCGCAGGCGGCGACGACGCGGATCGGGCGCGACAGCTTGTGGCCCTTCGTCACCGCCGCAAGGTAGGTCTCGCGGAAATCCGGGACGCGGACATAAGCGCCGCCGGGACGCTCGCGCGACTCGCCGGCCTGCACGATGGTCTTGAGGCGCGTCATCTCTTCGGGGCCGAAGGTCAGCGGCCGCGCGGCGCCCATCTTGACGCCGGTCCAGCCGTTCTCGTTGTGGCTGGCGGTGACCATGGCGACGGCGGGGCAGTCGAGCGCGAACTGCGCGAAATAGGCCACCGGCGAAAGCGCCAGGCCGATGTCGTGCACCTCGCAGCCGGCGTTCATCAGGCCGAGGATCAGCGCCTGCTTGATCGACAGCGAGTAGGAGCGGAAGTCGTGGCCGACCGCGACGCTGGGCTTGACGCCGCTCTCGTGCAGATAGGTGCCGAGCGCGAGGCCGAGCAACTGCACGCCGACGAGGTTCAGTTCCTTGCCGAACTGCCAACGGGCGTCGTATTCGCGAAAACCGTTGGCGGTGATCAGCGGCAGGTTTTCGTAATCGAAACTGTTGGGCGTGAGATCGGTGCGCAGGGTCATGCGGCTATGTCGCTTGGCCGCGCGCTGAAGGCAACCGCGTCACGTGCCGTCGGGCTCGGGCTCGTGCGGGCCGAGCGTGCCGTCTTTCTTGTCGAAGCGCGGATTGGCGATGTCGAAGATATCGAAGCCGCAATGCGGGCATTTGCTGAAGAGGGTGTCGATGACGAAATGGCTCGTCTTGTGGCAGCGCTCGCAGCGGTAATCGCCGGTGGCGCGGACGGGTTCGCCGGTCTTTTCGGTCATTTCCAAATCCTGTTGGCTGGCGGTGCGTTAACGCACGAAACACGAGCCGGTTTCACTAATCAAGCAAATTCAATGGGTTATATGTGTTTCGGCAATATAATTGTTTTTCCGTTTGCCGCTACTCCCTCCCCCTTCCGGTGCCGGCCGCCCGGCGCGTGCCACAACCAGAGCGATATAGGAACCGGCACGGCAACCTTCAAGACGGTGTTTCTGCATCTTTGAAGTGTGATATGATTTTTCATACAGCGATATGATGTGAAAATGGCCGAGCCGAAGTCCCTGCATAATGAGACGCACGCGCTGGCGCAGGCGCTGGGCCTGCCGGCGTTCGAAAGGGGCTGGGTGTGGCTGGCGGGCGCGGGGCCGGGCGATCCGGGACTGATCACGGCGCTGGGCGCGCATGCGATCCAGAGCGCCGACGTCGTTCTCTACGATGCGCTGATCGACACGGTGCTGCTGAAGCTGGCGCGGCCGGGCGCGGAATTGATCTATGCCGGCAAGCGCGCCGGCGTGACATCATGCCGGCAGTCGGACATCTCGCGCACGCTCGTTTCACTCGCGAAGCGGGGTAAACGCGTCTTGCGGCTGAAGGGCGGCGATCCGTTCGTGTTCGGCCGCGGCGGCGAGGAGGCGCTGGCGCTGGTGCGCGGCGGCGTGCCGTTCCGCATCGTGCCGGGCGTCACGGCCGGGATCGGCGGGCTGGCTTACGCCGGCATTCCGGTGACGCATCGCGACACCAACCATGCGGTGACGTTCATCACCGGCCATGGCGCCGACGGCAAATTGCCGGACCTGGACTGGGCCGCGCTGGCCAAGGGCTCGCCGACGCTGGTGCTGTTCATGGCGCGCCGGCATGCCGGCGCGATCGCGGCCAAGCTGATCGCGGCGGGACGCAGCGGCGGCGCGCCGGCGGCGATCGTCAGCGACGCGACGTCGGGCAAACAGGTGGTCGTGGTGACGACGCTGGACGCGCTGGGCGATGCGGCGCTGGGCGATGCGGCGCCGGCGATCATCGTCATCGGCGAGAATGTGCGGTTGCGCGAGGGGCTCGACTGGCTCGGCGCGATGGCGGGACGGGTGCTGGAGCCGTGGCCGCTGGGGCGCGACAGGCTCAGCGACGCGGGGTAACGCAGATATTTTTCCTCCCCCGTTGTTACGGGGGAGGTGCCGAGCGCAGCGAGGCGGAGGGGGC
>OLLF01000323.1_pt1 | contig 24758 bp, 29 predicted proteins | sample 1604471 | NCBI WGS metagenome assembly OLLF01 (sample SAMEA104055714, study PRJEB20765) | soil metagenome | isolation source: soil
TGTCCATCAGCATCTCCCAGAGAATCAGGAGACACCTTCAGAATCCAACCAGACTTCGCCTACAAGCTCTCAAATCCCATATGCGATTCCCCTGCCCCCTGATGGGGTGGAGCGGTGGGCGATGTGGGCCGTCTCAACATCTTGTGGTGCGCCGCACCTGCGTGCATTCGAACCTCACTTTTTTGCACCCCCTCCCCCTCGGGAGGGCAGCGCGGGTTTCAAAAATCGCGGGGCTCTGGCGCAAACGCCTTCGCCTCCGCTGAACCTTTCGGTTCACGGATTTGCGCCTTCCAAATTGCACGTCAGAGTATATAGAACGAATGACGAACAATCAAGCGGTGTAGGCGGATTTGCCGGCCTGCCGGCGGCGCCGAAGCGCTTAAGATGCGCGTGGCCAAACTCGGGAGAAAGCCACATGTGCCGCAACATCAGGACGCTGCACAATTTCAAGCCGCCGGCGACGCCGGACGAGATCCGCGCCAGCGCGCTGCAATTCGTGCGCAAGCTCTCCGGCTTCAACCGCCCGAGCCGGCAGAACGAGGCGGCGTTCACCCGGGCGGTCGAGGACGTGACGCATGCCGCGCATCACCTGCTGGACGCGCTGGTGAGCAACGCGCCGCCGCGCGACCGCGACGCCGAGGCGGCCAAGGCGAAGGCGCGCTCCGCCGAGCGCTTCGGCGCCCGTGCCGGCGCGGCGCGATGAGCGGCGTCACGATAGTCACGATCTACCACAACCCAGGCTGCAGCAATTCGCGGGGCGCGCTGGCGATCCTACGCGAGCGCGGCGTCGCGCCGGTGATTGTCGAGTACTTGAAGTCGCCGCTGACGGCGGACCAGTTGAGGGCGCTGGCGGCGCGCCTGAAGGCGACGGCGGGCGCGGCCTGGCCGGGCGTGCGCGAAGGCATGATGCGCACGAAGGACGCGGCGTATGCGGCGCTGCGCCTGGACGGCGCGGATGACGCGGCGCTGTTCGCCGCGCTGGCGGCGCATCCGGCACTGCTGGGCCGGCCGATCGTGGTGAGTGCAAAGGGTGCGGTGCTGGCACGGCCACCGGAGCGTGTCGGGGAGATACTTTAAGGGCCTGTCCGCAGGCCGTGCGACTGACGGAAAACGCGTACGATGCAAGATCTCCCTAGCCGCCCACCGGCGCGTCCGGGGGGATGCCGTAGGTGAACATCACGTCGCGGGTGCGGGGCTGCAGATGCTGGCCGCCGTCGACGACGATGGTGGTGCCGGTGATCGACGGGACCTTCACCAGGAAGCTCAGCGCCTCGGCGATGTCTTCGGGCTTGCTGCCGAAGCCGAGCGGGGTGCTGGCGTGGGCGGCGGCGAAACCTTCGGCGGTCTGCTCGCCGCTGCGCAGCGTGAGACCCGGCGCGATGCCGCAGACGCGGACGTTCGGCGCCATCGCCTGCGCCAGGAGGCGCGTCGCGGCCTCCAGCGCCGTCTTCGTCAGCGTGTAGGAGAGGAAATCGGGATTGAGGTTGAAGACCTTCTGGTCGAGCACGTTGACGATCAGGCCCTTCGAACCCTCGCGCAATTGCGCGGCGAAGTCGCGCGCCAGGAGGACCGGGGCGTGCAGGTTGACGGCGAACAGCTTTTCGAGATTGGCGCGGCTGACGCTGGCGATGTCGTCGTACTCGAACGCCGAGGCGCTGTTGACCAGCAGCGAGCAGAAGCCGAGTGCGGCATTGGCGCGGCCGAACAGGTCGGCGAAACTCTCGAGGGCGCCGAGATCGCCGTCCAGCGTGACGGCGCGGCCGCCGCCGGCCTTGATCTCCTGCGCCAGGGCTTCGGCATGGGTGGCCGAATGATAATAGTGGATCGCCACGGCCCAGCCGTCGGCTGCGAGGCGGCGCACCATGGCCGCGCCCAGCCGCGCGCCGCCGCCGGTGACGAGCGCGTAGCCGGCGCGGTCGGGGATCGCGCTCATCCGCGCACGGCTTTCTTCACGGCTTTCCTGGCGGTGGTGCGCGCCGGCGGCGGTGCGGCGGAGCGCACGCGGTAGACTTCGACGCCGGCGCCGCCGGCTTCGTTGTAGATGTCGGGCTTGAAGATCGAGACGCGGGCCGCCTGCACGCGGCTGTCCCGGAAGCAGAGCTTCACCAGCTCATCGAGCAGCGTTTCGATGAACACGGTGTGCTTGCGGCGCGGCCATTTGCGAATCGCGGCGCGGATATAGTCGTAATCGACGATGGAGGAATGGCCCTCGATGCGGCCGGCGGGCGCGGCGTAGAGCTCGATGTTGATGACGATGCGCTGCGGTTTCTCGGGATGGCGCTCCCAGGGATGCAGGCCGAGCGGAACCTCGGTGACGAGGTCGCGGATCATCATGCGGACATAGCCCGCGTCGGTGGACCAATGCGTCGCCGAGGGGCTGCTATGCGGCAATTTCTTCATGGGCGAGCTTTAGCATTCGCGGCCAAACCGGTACAACAGCGTTCCCGACAGGTGCGCAAGATGAGCAATTCCAACGTCACACGGCTTCCCATCGCCAGCGCCGCGCTGGCGGTCCGGCATGTCTTCATCCGCAATTTGGAAGTCCTGGCGCATATCGGCGTCTATGGCCATGAGCAGGGCAAGCTGCAGCCGGTGCGGATCAATGTCGACTTGGCGGTCGAGGATACGGCGGCGCTCGAAGACAGGCTGGACCGGGTGGTCGATTATGCGGCGATCGCCAACAAGATCCGGGCCCTCGTGGACGCGGGGCACATCAACCTGGCCGAGACGCTGGCCGAGCGGATCGCGACGGCCTGCTTCGAGGACGCGCGGGTGAAGACGGCGCGGATCCGGGTGGAGAAGCTGCACGCCCTGCCGGGCGCGGAAAGCGGCGGGGTCGAGATCGAACGGCAGAGGCCGTAAGGCTGCTGACAATTGCGGGCGGTAAACTCTCTACCCTCCCCTTGAGGGAGGGTCGAAAAATCCGAAGGATTTTTCGGGGAGGGGTCCGTCGCCCAGGACAACGTCTCCCCTTGGCGTCCGACCCCTCCCCGAAATTTGCTTCGCAAATTTCGACCCTCCCTCAAGGGGAGGGTAAAAAAGAGCGCAACAACGCGTATTATATGAGCCCCATGGACTTGGATCAGACGTCGCTGCCGGCAGGCCCCGCGCCCCTAAAAGGGGTCGAGCGCATTGCGGCCTATCTGAAGACGCTGCCGGATGCGCCGGGCGTTTATCGGATGCTCGATGCCAAGGGCGACGTGCTGTACGTCGGCAAGGCCAAGAGCCTGAAGAAGCGCGTCGCGTCCTATGCCAAGACCGGCGGCCACAACGAGCGCATCTCGCGGATGATCGCCGATACGGCGGAGATGCTGTTCGTCTCGACGGCGAGCGAGACCGAGGCGCTGCTGCTCGAATCCAACCTGATCAAGCGGCTGAAGCCGCGCTATAATGTCTCCTATCGCGACGACAAAAGTTTTCCCAACATCCTGCTGCGCGAGGATCATGCGTATCCGCAGCTTCTGAAACATCGCGGCGCCAAGTCGACCAAGGGCGTCTATTTCGGGCCGTTCGCCAGCGCCGGCGCGGTGAACCGCACGCTGAACACGCTGCAGCGGGCGTTCCTGCTGCGCTCGTGCTCGGATTCGGTGTTCGAGTCGCGGACGCGGCCCTGCCTGCTGTTCCAGATCAAGCGCTGCAGCGCGCCCTGCGTCGGGCGGGTGGACGGGCCGGGCTATGCCGAACTGGTGCGCGAGGCGGAGCTGTTCCTCAACGGCAAGAGCCGCGCGGTGCAGGACGTGATGGTGCGGGAGATGACCAAGGCGTCCGAGGCGCTCGACTTCGAAGCCGCGGCGCGGCTGCGCGACCGCATACGGGCGATGAGCCATGTGCAGCTCAACCAGGGCATCAATCCGTCGACCTTCAGCGACGCCGACGTGTTCGCCTTGCATACGCAGGGCGGGGAGACCTGCATTCAAGTGTTCTTCTTCCGCGCCGGGCAGAACTGGGGCAACAAGCCGTTCTTCCCGCGCACGGGCCTTGAGCTGTCCAGCGGCGAGGTGCTGGAGGCGTTCATCGGGCAGTTCTACGACGAGCGCACGGCGCCGGCGCTGCTCCTGCTGTCCGACGCGGTGCCGAACGGCGACCTGCTGGCCGAGGCGCTGGCGCTGCGCGCCGAGCGCAAGGTCGAAGTTTCGGTGCCGCAGCGCGGCGAGAAGCGCGAGATCGTCGAGATGGCGCTGAACAACGCGCGCGAGCAGCTCGGCCGGCGCATGGCGGAGAACAGCGCGCAACGCGAATTGCTCAGCGGCGTGGCGGACGTGTTCGGGTTGGAGACGCCGCCGGCGCGCATCGAGGTCTATGACAACTCGCACATCATGGGGAGCAACGCGATCGGCGGGATGATCGTGGCGGGGCCGGACGGCTTCGAGAAGGGCGAGTACCGCAAGTTCAACATCAAGGGGGCCGAGCTCACGCCGGGCGACGACTACGCCATGATGCGCGAGGTGCTGACGCGGCGCTTCTCGCGGCTGATCAAGGAGGGCGAGGACCCCAAGACCAAATGGCCGGACCTGGCGCTGATCGACGGCGGGCCGGGGCAGCTCTCCATCGCCTGCCAGGTGTTCGCCGATCTGGGCGTCGAGGACGTGGCGCTGGTCGGCATCTCCAAGGGGCCGGACCGCGACGCGGGGCGCGAGCATTTCTACCTGCCGGGCAAGGCGCCGTTCCGGCTGGAGCCCAAGGACCCGGTGCTCTATTACCTGCAGCGGCTGCGCGACGAGGCGCACCGCTTCGCCATCGGCAGCCATCGCAAGAAGCGCTCCAAGGCGATCGGCGCCAGCCCCTTGGACGAGATCGCCGGCATCGGGGCTTCGCGCAAGCGCGCCCTGCTGCAGCATTTCGGCTCGGCCAAGGCGGTGGCGGGGGCGGGCGTCAGCGACATCGAGGCCGTGGAGGGCGTCAGCAAGGCCATGGCGAAGAAGATCTACGATTTCTTCCATCCGAGCGGGTGACTCCCTCTTTTACCCTCCCCTTGAGGGGTCCGTAGCGCCAGCGTGCGGGCGCGGAGCGAAGCGGAGCAGGGGTCGAAATGGGGAAGGCCCCCCTGCTTCGCTTCGCTCCGCGCGCATACGCTGTCGCTATGCGCCCCCGAAAAATCCTTCGCTGCGCTTCGGATTTTTCGACCCTCCCTCAAGGGGAGGGTGATACTGTTTTTGCATGTTCCAGATTCCCAACACCATCACCGTGCTGCGCATCCTTTTGGTGCCGGTGTTCGCCATCGCCTTCGTGCTGCCCGGCGACGGCTGGCGGCTGACGGCGTTCGCGGTGTTCACCATCGCGGGACTGTCCGATTTCCTCGACGGGCTGGCGGCGCGCAAGCTCAACCAGGGCAGCGAGTTCGGGCGCATGCTGGACCCCATCGCCGACAAGATCCTGGTCGGCGTGGCGCTGATGATGCTGGTGGCGGAGGGCTCGGTGCACGAGTTCAACCTGATCCCGGGCCTGCTCAGCCTGCTCAAGCTGGTGCCGGCGCTGATCATCCTGTCCCGCGAGATCCTGATCTCGGGCCTGCGCGAATTCCTGGCCGGCGTTTCGGTCGGCGTGCCGGTGTCGAGCATCGCCAAGTTCAAGACGGCGGTGCAGATGATCGCCATCGGCGCGATGATCCTGACGCCGCTGGCCGACCGCTTCCTGCCGGGCATTCCGGCGGTGACGTACAACGCGGTGGCCTATGCCATGCTGTGGATCGCGGCGGGGCTGACGGTGTTCACGGGCTATGCCTATTTCCGCGCCGGCATCGCTTACGCCAGCAAAAGGCGTGGCGCATGAACGTGCTCTATTTCGCCTGGGTGCGGCAGAAGGTCGGGCGCGGCGACGAGGTCGTCGAGCACACGCCGGCCTTGCGCACCGTCGCCGACCTGGCGGCGTATCTCTGCGCCCGCGGCGGCGGCTATGCCGAGGCGTTCGGCGACATGACGCGGCTGCGCGCGGCGCTGAACCAGACCCATGTCGGGATGGACGCGGTGCTGGCGCCGGGCGACGAGATCGCCTTCTTTCCGCCGGTGACGGGCGGATGAGCGCCAATATCCATATCCAGCTGGAAGACTTCGACGTCGGTGAGGAGGTTGAGGCGCTGACGGCGGAGCAGCCCGACACCGGCGCGGTCGCGAGCTTCGTGGGGCTGGTGCGCGGCGGCGACGACCTCGTGGCGCTGACGCTGGAGCATTATCCCGGGATGACGGAGCGCGAGATCGCGCACATCGCGGAGGACGCGGGCAAGCGCTGGGCATTGACGGGAGTCACTGTGATCCACCGCATCGGGCGGCTGACGGTCGGCGAGCGCATCGTGCTGGTGGCGGTGGCGGCGGCGCATCGCGGGAGCGCGTTCGCGGCCTGCGAATTCCTGATGGATTACCTGAAGACCCGGGCGCCGTTCTGGAAACAGGAAGAGCGCGGCGGCGCCAGCGCTTGGGTCGAGGCGCGGCCCGCCGACGACGCGGCGGCGGCGCGCTGGCGCCAGGGATGAGCTTTCTCTGGGTGATCTTCACCGTCGTCGCGGCGGCTGGCCAGACGGCGCGCAACGCCATGCAGCGCGAGCTGACGGCGAGCCTCGGCGCGGTGGGCGCGACGCATGTGCGCTTCCTGTTCGGCTTTCCGTTCGCGCTGCTGTTCCTGGCGGGGGTCTGCGGTTTCACGCATAGCGGCCTGCCGGCGACCAATGCGGCGTTCTGGGCGTGGAATCTCGCCGGCGCGCTGACGCAGATCGGCGGCACGGCGCTGATGCTGAAGACCATGACGGAGCGCTCCTTCGTCGTGACGGTGGCGTACCTGAAAACCGAGCCGCTGTTCGTGGCGGGGCTGGGGCTGCTGTTCCTGCACGATCCGCTGACGCCGGGGATGGCGGCGGCGATCGTCATCGCGACCTCCGGCGTCGTACTGATCTCGTTGCGGGGTGGCGCGGCGGCGGGCGGGGGCGCAAGGCCGGCGCTGTTCGGGCTGGCGTCGGGGGCGATGTTCGCAGGTTCGGCCATCGGCTATCGCGGCGCGATCCTGGCGCTGCACCTGCCGGGCTATGTCATGGGCGCGACGTTCACGCTGGCGGTCGGGCTCGTGGTGCAGGCGGCGGTGCTCACCGCCTGGCTTGCGGTCGCGGACGCCAAGGTGTTGCGCGCGATCTTCCGGCTGTGGCGGCCGTCGCTGTTCGCTGGGCTGATGGGCTCGGCTGCGTCGGAATTCTGGTTCCTCGCATTTGCATTGGCAACAGCAGCGAGCGTGCGCACGCTGGGGCTGATCGACGTGCTGTTCGCGCAGATGGTCAGCCACATCCTGTTCAAACAGAAAACGACGCTGCGCGAGGCGGCGGGCATCGTGCTTTTGGTCGCGGGCGCGGTGCTGCTGGTCTATTCCCACGCCTGACGCGGTTCTGTATCCTCCGCCGCGCACGCAACGCCGAAGGAGAACACGATGGGTATGCTGGACGGACTGATCGGCGGCATGGTCGGCGCGGAGATGATCACCGTGGTCAACGGGCTGATCGAGCGCCATGGCGGCGTGCAGGGCATCGTCAACCAGCTGCAGAGCAACGGCCTGGGGCCGACGGTGAAATCCTGGATCGCGGAGGGGCCGAACGCGCCGGTCACCGCCGGGCAGATGCACCAGACCTTCGGCGACGCGACGATCAACGAGCTTGCCGCCAAGGCCGGGATCTCGCCGCAGGAGCTGGCCGCGAAACTGGCGACGGTGCTGCCGCACGCGGTGGACGCGCTGACGCCGAACGGCGTGGTGCCGAAGAGCTGAAGCGCGTGGGGCGCGATCCATGTTAAAAAGGCGGACGGCGGGGTTTGCGATTTGGGCCTGCGCAGCCGCGCGGAATCGGTAAACTCTAGGCGATGCCCGCCCGGTCTTACAGCTACGCAGCCGGCATGCGGCCAGCTTGTCGGCCATTTTTATTCCCCGCTCCCAACTAATGGCGCGCCTACAATGAATGGCGGCATTCCGTCAGCCCGCCAACTCAAGAGGTTCGGCAAATTGGCAATAACCTTTTGTTCCTGCCTATGATCTTCAATCCACCTACGTGCAGCTCGAATCATTTCGCTACAGAACATTTGCAAGTCGATTGGCAAAGCGGTCTTTTCGCCGACCTCCAGCATCCCGCCGCCATGCATTCTAAAATTTGACTCTGGAACTGTGAACAGGACATGCGTGGCTGCGAACTTTGGATGCCCCGCGGCACTCGCTCTATGGATCACTCCCCCTCGTAAGCGATAGCAACGGAGCCCGTCCACGCCGAGTTCCGGCGCATCGATATACTTCTCAACAAATGCAACGTAATGGGACTCTTTTATGAACACAGCCTTGTCGAGAGCCAGAGCAGAACAAATCTCAGGGATGGTGAGAGCGACAACAAGTGCCGGGTAATATAAGCGCGCCGATATTGCCCGCTGGATATCATCCAGAATGCTTTCTAACGGCGCAAACTCGCCGGATGGCTCCGGTGTCAATGCTTCTTGGGGCTGCCTCAGATATCCGGTCGATGACATCCCAAAAATCGATGTCGACGCAAGCATACCCTCCTTCGTTGACCGCACGGATTACAGGCCTTCCTGATTCTCTTTCGCGACGCAGTATACTGGAAAGCCGGTGTACCGCTCCTGACGCCAAGAAGATCACGAAGCATGCGGTCTATTTGAATGCTCTTCTAAGGTTAAATTCCTAGATCTTTGGCCTTGCAGACCCGTCAAATGATGCTAAAATTCACGTCAGGAGATGAAACATGGTCGAGACTTTTGGTCACGCAATATCGTTAATGCCGGCAGACATGCAGAGCTTTGCCAACGCGCATGATCGATCGCGGTTGAGCGACGTGGCTCTCAAGGCCTATCGGCGGGTCATGGAGAGATGGGCCTTATCCAATCACGAGAGCGCGGCCTTATTGGGCGTTTCGCCGAGCACATGGGACAGAATCAAACGCGGAGACCGAGAAGAAGCGCTGACCCAAGACCAGCTGACGCGGGTCTCCGCGGTTGTAGGCCTATTCAAGGGGCTGCATCTTCTCGTCGCCAACGAAGCCGCCGACAAATGGCTTCAGCGATCCAACAAGGGGCCACTCTTTGAGAACAGAAGGCCGATCGACGCCATGATCGAAGGCGGCATTCCTCGCATGCTCGAGGTGCGCCGATATGTAGACGCTCTCCGTGGCGGCCTCTGAAATCGACGGTATCCCCGTCATAACGGAAGCGTTTGCGAAGACCATCCGATTGGTATCAACGGCGCGTCTGCGCGAGCCTGTCCTAAAGCCGTTGGTCGATAACGAGGAAGAAGAGGCAATCCTCGCAGAAATCGAAGGCGCCACGAGCACGCGCCTCGTCGCCCAGCAACGCGGCACAGAAGGCGTTTCGGCGCGCGAACTTGTCTATGATGTTCCGCACGCGCATTTCATCAACGCATGTTTTGCCTATGCCAAACCACGCGAATCGAACAGGTTCAACGGGCCTGACCGCGGAGCCTGGTACGCGGCGCTGAGCGTCGAAACGTCCTTGGCAGAAGTCATTTTTCATATGACGGAAGCGCAAGAGCGCACGGGCATTTATGATTTTGTCGTGGAATACGCCGAGATGTTTGCAAGCTTGGCCGGTCAATATCTCGATTTGCGCACGGTCCGGGGTAACCCGTGTCTCAGCCCCGACAAATCCATCGGCTATCCGGCGGGCAATGCCCTCGCCGCCAAGGTCAGGGTCGCAGGTGTAAACGGAATAATTTATCCGTCAATCCGTCATCAGGGAGGTACGTGCCTAGTAGCACTTTTTCCCCACGCAGTTCAATCAGTGATTCAGGGAAGCATGTATCGCATCTCGTGGAACGGCAACCCGACGCCTGATATCACCCCTGTGTCATAGCGCTTTCACCCTTCGCCAGGATCTCCCGCACCGTCGCGGCCAGCTTGTCGGGATCGAACGGCTTTTGCAGGATTCTGTCGGCCGAAAATTCCTTGGGGACTTCGGTGCCCAAATAGCCGGTGACGAACAGCAGGCTCAAATTCGGGCGTTCGCGGCGGGCGGCGTGGGCGAGCTGGAAGCCGTCCATCTTGGGCATGCGGACATCGGTCACGATCAGATCGAGGTCCGGCGTCGACTGGACCAGCGACAGCGCGGCCTCGCCATCCGGCGCTTCGAGCACGGCGTAGCCTTCGCTTTCCAGAGTCTCGACGATCAGCATGCGCACAAGGCCTTCGTCTTCCACCGCGAGGATCTTCGTCATGCGTCAACTCCCTGCCGGACCGTGCCGGATACGCGTGCCGCCACGGCGGGCAGCAATATGGTGATCGTGGTGCCCTGGCCGGGCGCGCTGGCAATCGACAGGCGTCCGCCCGATTGCGTGACGAAACCGTAAGTCGTGCTGAGGCCCAGCCCGGTGCCCTGCCCGACCGGCTTGGTCGTGAAGAAGGGATCGAGCGCCTTGGCGCAGACCTCCGCGCTCATGCCGGCGCCGGTGTCGCGGATCGTCAGCTGGACGCAATCGCCCAGCGGCGCGCCGCCGGCGCCGGCCTCGGTTTCCTCCACATCCTGCGTGCCTAGGTAGAACGTGCCGCCATCGGGCATCGCGTCGCGCGCGTTGACGGCGAGGTTGAGGATGACGTTTTCCATCTGGTTGCGGTCGAGCACGACAGGGCGGGTGGCGCGCAGCTCCGTCACGATCTCGATGTTTTCCCTGAGCGTGCTGTTCAGCAGATCACCCATATTGGCGATCAGGTCACCCAGGTCGACCGGCGTCGGCGTCAACGACTGCTTGCGCGAGAAGCTCAGGATGCGCTGGGTCAGCGCCGCGGCGCGCTTGACGCCCTCGACGGCGGCGGCGACGTGGCGGTCGGTGTCCGGCAGGGCGAGCTTGCGTTGCAGCAGGCGCAGATTGCCGTTGATGATCATCAAAAGATTGTTGAAGTCGTGCGCGATGCCGCCGGAGAGCTGGCCGATGGCTTCCATCTTCTGGCTCTGGCGCAGGGCTTCCTCGGCCTTGGCGCGCTCGGCCATTTCGGATTGCAGCGCGGCGTTGGCCTGGGCCAGGCGCTCGGCCTGGCGCTGCAGACGCAGCTGTGCGCCGCCGAGGCCGGCGATGACCAGCACCGCCATCACGGCGAGAAGGGCGAGGACGCCGTAGCGGCTGAGGCGGCTGGCGGCGGCTTCGGGACTGGCGCGGACATAGACGCGGCCGAGCTGCGTCTTCTGCTGCACCACCGGCACGGTGACGCTGCGGCCGCTACCGGCGCCGGCCGGCGCGGCGGCGGTCAGCCTTTCGGGCACCGGCGGCACGCCCCGGCGCGAGAAACCGGCGAGCAGCCCGCCGTCCGGCGCGTAGACGCCGACCGCCTCGATCTGCGGATTGACCTGCATCGGCTCGACATATTCCTGCGCCGCGCGGGGATCGTTGAACGACAGCGCCGCGGTGACGCTGGCGGCCAGGATCTCGGCCTGCTCGCGCGTCTGGCTCAGGCGCTCGGTCTGGTAGAGGTGCTCCTCGTAGAGCACCGTGAAGCCGCCGACCAGCAACAGCACCACGGCGCCGATGATGGCGGTCCAGGAGGTGGCGCGGTAGGCGCGCGTGGACGGGGCGCCGCGCATCAGTTTCGTCCTTGCGGCGGCGCGGGCGTCACGGCGTGCGCCAGGCTGAGGAGCTTGGAACTGATCTGAAGGCCGCTGTCGCCGGCGAGCTTCGCGTCGACGTCGAAGCGGACATGGTGGTCGATCACCGTCAGGCGGATGATGCCGTGGTCGGCGACGTCGTCGGGCGTCACGGTCAGGATGGGCTTGCCGCGGGTGGCGGCAAGCTGCGGCGCCGCGGCGGCGGAATTCGCCACGTAGAGAATCTGGCAGGCGGCCGGCGCTTCGTTGTCGGCGAGGCGGCGGATCGCGATGGGGCGGCCGGCGACCTGCTGACCGGCGACGGCTTCGGGCAAGAGCGCGATGACCGCGTCGGCGCCGCTGACGCAGAGCGTGAAGGCGCTCGCGTCGGGGCGGAAGGCGGCTTGCGGCCAGCTGACGAAGGGCGCGAATTTGTAGAGATAGGTCGCCTTGACGGCGTCTTCGAGCGAGGCCGCGTCACCGGCCAGCGTGGGCGGCGCCAGTCCCAGCAGCAGGCAGGCCGCGACGACGGCGGCGCGGCCGGCGCGTGAACTCGCGGCCGTCAGAAGCGCCATTGCAATCCCGCGGCAAAGCTGCGCGGCACGGCGTTGGCCTCCGAGGCGGGGAATTCCTGGTGCCTTGCGTGCAGCAGATTGAAGCCGGACAGCGACAGGCGGACGGCGTCGGAGACGTTCCAGCCGATGCTGGTGTTGAACTCGACGAAGGCCGGTAGATGCGGGTCGGGCAAGGCGCCGACATAGCGCAGCTCGCCGTCGAGCGTGACGTCGGGGCCGAGATTCATCGAGGAGCGCAGCGAAGCGCGCGCTTCCGGGTCGTCGCCGAGCTCGGCGATGCCGAGCAGCGCGACATTGCCGGGCTTGATGGCGAAGTGCTCGATCAGCTCGTCGAACGAGGCCGAGAGGCGCCACCACGGCGTGAGCTGGTAGTCGGCCCAGATGTCGGCGCCATAGGTTTCGCCCGCCAGGCCGTTGCCCCAGAGCAGCGGCAGGAAGGTCGGCGTCGGCGAAATCTCGATGCTGCGCAGCTTGTCGTAGGAATTGTAGAAGCCGGACACGGACAGCGAGACGCTGGAGAACAGTTGCGTGCGCAGGCCAAGCTCGTAGGCGGTCACGGTGGTGGACTGGAAATTCGGATTGCCCGACAGGAAGAGAGAGCCGCCGAGTATTTCGGAAACGTCCACGTCGAAGGGCGTCGGCGAGCGGATGGCGCGCGACACCGCGCCCCACAGAAGCGTGTCGGCGCCCGCTTTCCACGACAGCCGCGCGGTCGGCAGCACGGCGAGGCCGGAATAGGGATCCTCCTCCAGCTTCAGCGCGACGATGGCGGTGAGCGACGGCGACAGGGTGATGCTGTCCTCAGCGAAGACATTGGCGAGGTCGAGGTCGCGCACCGGCGGCGTGAAGAAGAACGTCGCGGTGCCGTTGATCTCGATATGGCTGACGCGGACGCCGCCACCCCAGGTGACGGCGTTCCAGTCGTTCAGCGTGAAGCTGTGCTGGAGGTCGATGTCCCAGGTGTCGATGGAGAACTCGCCCTCGTTGACCGAGCGGCGGCCGGTGCGGTCGTAATAGGCCTGGACCTGGAACGCCGAGCCGTCGGCGAACGCGTGATTCCATTGCGCCTGGATGTTGCGGCCGTTCAGCGTCTCATTGGCGACCGTCTGCTGCGCCTCCGAGCCTTGATAGGCGTCGCCCTGGAGGGTGACCGTGTCGCTGCCCGACGGCGTCCAGTCGAGGCGGAAGCCGCCTTGCGGCTTGGACCAGTTGTCGTGGGCGCGCGCGCCGCTCGAAAGCTCGGTGTCGTCGCCGATATAGTCGCGGACATAGATGCGGTAGGCGAGGTCTTCGGCGAGCTTGCCGCCATAGCGCAGAGAAATGCTCTGCTCCAGATTGCCGGCGGAGATGGAGAGCAGGCCGCCCTGGGTCTGGGCCCCCTTGCGGGTGATGATGTTGATGACGCCGTTGACCGCGTTGGCGCCCCACAGGGTGGCGCCGGGGCCGCTGACCACCTCGATGCGCTCGATGTCCTCGGGCACGACGTCCTGCATGTCCCAATAGACGCCGGAGAACAGCGGCGTGTAGACGCTGCGCCCGTCAATCATGACGAGCAGCGTGTTGGAAAAGTTCTGCGCCGCGATGTTGCCGGTCAGGCCGCGCGGCGTGATGATGTAATGGCTGCCGGTCGTCTGGATGACGTGCAGGTTGGGCGCGAGGCGCAGAATGTCCGGCAGGCTGGCATAGCCGGAGCGGACGATGGCGTCATGCGTGATCACATAGATCGCGGCCGGCGCGTCGCCGAGCGATTCGCTGTTCCGCGTGACCGACATGATGTTGAGATTGGCAAGATCGTCGAGCGACATCTGCTGCAGGTCCTGGATGGACTGCGCCAAGGCGCCGCCCGGCCAGGCGGCCAGGGATACGGCAAAGGTTAACGCTGCAGTTCGTACGGCAAAGCGCCCCCGCATACCTCCCCCACACCAATGCCGACCCGCGATAACGCGCCGGAGGCAAGTTGGTTCCCGAGCGCCCTTGCGCGTTTTCAGCCCGTACAGGGCCTTGCCCCGGTCGCCAGAACGACCGGCCGGTAGGAAAAATAGCTGTCATGGGGAGAGAAAGACCAGGCCGTGACGTCCAAGGCCTGTATGACGAAGACGATCGCCGCGAGCAGAGCGGCGAGGACCAGGCCGCCGCTCCAGGCCGCGGCCAGGCCGATCCAACGGCGCGGCGCGGGGCGGTGGCGCATGAGGAGCGCGGCGAGCGCGAACAGAATCGCGGCGAACGCCAGGACATCGAACGCCAGAGGCAGCAGCAGGATGGTGTGCTCAAGCGAAATCGCGCCCGTCGGCTCGGAATAGGGCAGCGGGGCGCCGATGGCGTAGTAGCCCGGGCCATCCGCTTGCGTGTCGCAATAGGGATGCCACCAGCGCAACGGCGACACCGCTATGAGGATCAGCGCCCCGACCCCGGACCAGAACAGGGCGGCGATGCGCGAAAGGGTCATCGCGCCCTCCTCCCCGTCCGCTAGCTGGCCTTCGCCAGCACCACCGAGCTCTTTTCGGCGCGCACGTCGGCGGCGTAGTCGTTCATCAAGGTCTCGCTGATCTGGCCGGGCTTGAAGCGGTAGGGGCCGATCTCGGAGACCGGGGTGACTTCGGCGGCGGAGCCGGTGAGGAAGCACTCGGTGAAGTGGATCAGCTCCTTGGGCTCGATATGGCGGACGTTGACCGGGATCTGGCGCGCCTTGGCGAGCTCGATCACCGACTGGCGCGTGATGCCGTTGAGGAAACAGTCCGGCAAGGGCGTGTGCAGCTGGCCGTCCTTGACGAAGAAGATGTTGGCGCCCGTCGCCTCGGCGACGTAGCCGCGATAGTCGTACATCATGGCGTCGGCATAGCCCTGCGCCTCGGCGGCGTGCTTGGACAGGGTGCAGATCATGTAGAGGCCGGCGGCCTTGGCGGCGGTCGGCGCGGTGTCGGGCGCGGGGCGCTTCCAGTCGGCGATGGTCAGGCGGATGCCTTTGAGCTTCTCGGCCGGATCGAACATGGTCGGCCATTGCCAGGCGGCGACGGCGACATGGATGTGGCTGTTCTGCGCCGAGACCGCCATCTGCTCGCTGCCGCGGAAGACCACGGGACGGAGATAGCCGTCGACGATGCCCTGGCTGGCGGCGGCGTCGATGCAGGCCTGGTCGATCTCGTCATGGCTGAAGGGAATCTTCATGCCGAGGATGCGCGCGGACTCGAACAGGCGTTGGGTGTGCTCCTTCAGCTTGTAGATGCGGCCGTTGTAGATGCGCTCGCCCTCGAAGACGCAGGAGCCGTAATGCAGGCCGTGGGTCAGGACATGGGTCTTGGCGCTGCCCCAGGGGACGAGATGGCCGTTGTACCACAGGGCGCCGTCGCGCTGATCGAAGGGGATGATTTCGGCCATAAATCGTGTTCCTTGTGCCTTGCCGCCACCCTTGCCCGCACCCGCAGTTGGGCCTAGGTATCGCAAGGGTTTAGCGCCCTTGCGGGCTATTATACGCCCCGCCGGGGGCTTGCAAACCGGGACCTGAGAATAGCTGCCATGACCGCCGCCCAGTCGTCCATGGAAGACCCGCACCTCCTGGTGGTGGACGACGACGAACGGCTGCGCTCACTGTTGCAGCGCTACCTGACCGGCAACGGCTATCGCGTCACGGCGGCGGCGGACGCGGCCGACGCCCGCGCCCTGATGAAGAGCTTCGCCTTCGATCTTCTGGTGCTGGACGTGATGATGCCGGGCGAGAGCGGCTTCGAGCTGACCCGCGCGGTGCGGGCGAGCTCGCAGGTGCCGATCCTGATCCTCACCGCGCGCGGCGAGGCGGAGGACCGCATCGCGGGGCTGGAGCTGGGCGCCGACGACTACCTGCCCAAGCCGTTCGAGCCGCGCGAGCTGGTGCTGCGGGTCAGCGCGCTGTTGCGCCGCGCCGCGCCGCCGGCGCAGTCGGCGCATTCGGAAGTGCGCATGGGCGAGGCGGTGTACGATCCGGAGCGCGGCCAGCTGAAACGCAAGGGCAAGCCGGTGCATCTGACGAGTTCGGAAGCCGCGCTGCTGAAACTGTTCGCGGCCAATGCCGGGCGCTCGTTCTCGCGCAGCGACCTGTGCACGCGGCTGGGCGTCGCGCTGGAACGTTCCATCGACGTGCAGGTGACGCGGCTGCGCCGCAAGATCGAGGAAGACCCCAAACTGCCGCTCTATCTGCAGACCGTGCGCGGCGTCGGCTATGTCCTCGTTCCCGACCGGGTCGCCTGACGTGCCGCAGGGATTGGCGCGCTACGATCCCTTCCGCTTTATCAAGCGCTACCTGCCGCGCGGGCTGTTCTGGCGCTCGCTGCTGATCATCGTGACGCCGGTGGTGCTGCTGCAGGGCGTGGTGTCGTACGTATTCTTCGAGCGCGACCTGGAATCGACGACGCGCTGGATGGCGCGCGACATCGCCGCCGACGCCGCCTTCCTGGTGGCGCTGGAAGACAGCCACACGCTGGCGGAGCGCGCCGCGCTCAGGGCGCAGGCGACCCGCATGCTGGGCTATCCGGTGACCTTCACGCCGGGCCAGACCATCGATCCGCCGGCGCACCGGCGGCGCAGCACCATCGACCGGGCGCTCGACGAAGTCATCGCGCAGCAGATCAAGGTCAACCGCAATTTCGAGGTGACGAGCGGCGACGGCACGATCGACATCCGCATCGAGACCCATGACGGGACCTTGCGCATGATGGTGCCGCGCTCCCGCGTGACGGTGACGAGTCCCGACATCTTCATCGTCTGGATGGTGGGCTCGGCGCTGATCCTGATGGCGGTGGCGGTGCTGTTCCTGCGCAACCAGGTGCGGCCCATCGAGCGGCTGGCGCTGGCGTCCGAGGCCTTCGGCAAGGGGCGCGCGGTGCCGGACTTCAAGCCCTATGGCGCGTCGGAGGTGCGGCGCGCGGCGCAGGCGTTCCTGACCATGCGCGAGCGCATCGAGCGGCATGTGCAGCAGCGCACCGAGATGCTGGCGGCGATCAGCCACGACATGAAGACGCCGCTGTCGCGCATGAAGCTGCAGCTGGCGATGATGCCGGAGAGCGCCGACGTCCAGGCGATGCGCGGCGACATCGTCGAGATGGAGTACATGCTCGACGAATATCTCGACTTCGCGCGCGGCGAAGGCGGTGAGGCCTCGACGGTCGACGACCTCAGCGACCTGGCGCGCGACGCGGCGGCCGCGGCGGCGGGCGCGCACGGCATGGAAGGCGCGGATGTCTCCGTCGAGGCGCCGGGCGCGATCTTCATCCACATGCGGCGCAAGGCGCTTCGGCGCTGCATCACCAACCTGATCAGCAACGCACTCAAATTCGGCCGCACCGAGGTCCGCATCGCGGTGACGCGCGACGTGCATTTCGCGCACCTCACCATCGACGACGACGGCCCGGGCATTCCGGCCGAGCGGCGCGAGGAAGCGTTCCGCGCCTTCCACCGCCTCGACGAGGGGCGCAATTTGCAGATGGGCGGCACGGGGCTGGGCCTCGCCATCGCGCGCGACATCGCGCGGGCGCATGGCGGGGATATCGCGCTGGAGACCAGCCCGCTCGGCGGTTTGCGGGCGATCGTCAGGTTGCCGGCGTAGGTCGGGAATTTCAAAAATGCCGTCATGGCCGGCCTCGTGCCGGCCATCCATGAACACCACCGGTGACTATTTTCACCGGCTGTTTTCATGGGTCGCCGGAACAAGTCCGGCGATGACGAAAATGGAGAATAAGCAAAACGCTCAACCACCTAGTTCCCGCGCACGCCGGTCGGCGGCGGCGACGGCGCGGCGCATCAGGGCGTGCAGGCCGTTCTTCGCAAGCAGGATTTTCAACGCGGCCTCCGTCGTGCCGTGGGGGCTGGTGACGGCGCGGCGCAGGATGGAGGCCGGCGACGGGTCGGCATCGAGCAACGCACCGGAGCCGGTGACGGTGACGCGGGCGAGCTTCTCGGCCAGCGGGCGCGCCAGGCCGACGGCCTCGGCGGCATCCGCCAGAGCTTCGACCAGCAGGAAGATGTAGGCGGGGCCGGAGCCGGAAACGGCGGTCACCGCGTCGATCTCCGCCTCGCGATTGACCCAGACGGTTTCGCCCAGCGCGCGCAGCAGGGTGTCGGCAAGCGCCCGGTCCTTCGGCGTGACGCCCTTGGCGGCGAACAGCGCCGTGATCCCACGGCCGATGGCGCCGGGCGTGTTGGGCATGGCGCGGACGATGCGCGCCTTCGCGCCCCAGGCCTGACGCAGGCTTGCGATGCTGGTGCCGGCGGCGATGGAGAGCATCAGCGCGCCCGATTCGGCGATGGCGGCCAGGCCGGCGGCTTCGGTTTTCAGTATCTGCGGCTTGAGCGCGACGACGCAAGCGCGGGCGCGCACCGTGTCGATGCTGGTTGCGCGCACGAACAGGGCGATGTGGTGTTTGCTGGCGAAAGCTTTCAGCGCGGCGGACGGCGACGGCTCGACGGCGATGACGGGGGCGATCTTCTGGCGGGCCCAGCCGGTGAGGAGCGCATGTCCCATGCGCCCGGCGCCGATCAACAGAATTGGCGCATTCATCGCGGACACATCCCCACCCGATCCGCTTCGCGGATCGACCTCCCCATGCTGGGGAGGTGAATTTTCACGCCTGGCCCGCGCACTCCAGCACGGCGGCGGCGACGGCCTCCTCGGCGGTCTTGTTGCCCCAGAGCACGAACTGGAAGGCCGGGTAGTAGTGCTCGCAGGCCTCGAGCGCGAGATTGAGCAGCGCCTCGCATTGCGAGGCGCTGGCGCGCGCGTCGGGAAAGATCATGGCGTGGCGGAAGACGATGGTGCCGTCCTCGGGCCAGAGGTCGAAATGGCCGATCCACAGCCGCGCGTTCACATACATCAAGAGGTCGGCGACGTTGCTGCGCCGCACGCCCTCGGTGATGCGCATGTCGAAGGCGCTGGTGAGATGCAGCGACTGGAGCTCGTCGCGCCAGGCGAAGCTGAAATGATGGTCGCTCCAGCGGCCGGCGACGGAGAGGTTGAGCTCGTCGCGCCCGGCCCGCTCGAAAGCCCAGCCGTTTTCCTCCACCGTCCGCTCGAGCATGTCGATCGGATGGGGGGTGGAAGGCGACTCGTCCTGGTGGATCATCAAGCGCTCCGGATTCGGGCTCGCGACGCAAAGCGAAGCAGTCGTGAATCAAACTGGCACAAGATTTTGTGGCGGCACAAGAGTCGGGGACTCCCTGCCTTGGGACAGTCCGATGCATTCACAGGATAGGTATGCACAGGCGCCGAGCTGCGGCGATTTGAATCGGGGGCGCGATTCACCACGTAATCAAATCCGTCATGGGCGGGCTCGACCCGCCCACCCAACTTCGGCGCCGTCCAAAGTTGGATGGGCGGGTCGAGCCCGCCCATGACGGTGGTTTTTATGCGGTAATTTTGATTCGGTATTCTTTGCGCCAGGCCTAAGGCGTGCTCTTCGCTTCCAGCGCCGCGAGGCGCGCCGACAACGCCTCGTTCTCGCTGCGCGCCTTGGCGGCCATGGCCTTGACGGCCTCGAACTCCTCGCGCGGAACAAAGTCCATGTCGGCGACGAGCCTTTCCAGGCGCTGCTTGACGAAGGTGTCGATCTCGTCGCGCACGCTCTTGGCGGCGCCGGCGGCGTCGGTGAAGATTCGGGCCATGCCGTCGAGGAACGGGTTGTCTGTCTGGGCCATCGGCGCCTCCTGTTGATGCTTATATGGCGAGCCCGGCCCCGCCCGGCAAGGTGGCGACCTTGACAGGCCGGGCCGAAACAGACGTGTTTCGCCCATGCTTCTGGCCACCCTGCCCTTCCCCGAGATCGACCCGGTCCTGATCCATATCTATGGGGCGGTGGCGATCCGCTGGTATGCCCTGTCCTATATCGCGGGCCTGATGTTCGGCTGGTGGGCGGCGGCGCGGATGACCCGCGAGCGCGCCCTGTGGAAGAACCCGACCTTCAGCAACAAGGCGCCGATCACCGCCGACCAGGTCGGCGACCTGGTGGTATGGGCGACTTTTGGGGTCATCCTAGGCGGGCGCATCGGCTGGATCCTGTTCTACGGCATCGCGCTGTGCGGCGTGTCGCCCGGCTCGCCCATGTGCCATGTCAGCGGCGGCCTGCTGCCCATGGCGTTCGTCAGCCATCCCTGGACCCTGTTCACGGTGTGGGAGGGGGGCATGTCGTTCCACGGCGGCCTCGCCGGCGTGGCGCTGGCGGTGTGGCTGTTCTGCCGCCGTCACAAGCTTCAGCTATTGCCGGTGGCGGACATGATCGCGGTGGTGGCGCCGATCGGGCTGTTCTTCGGCCGCCTCGCCAACTTCATCAACGGCGAGCTGTGGGGCAAGGTCACCGACGTGCCCTGGGCGATGGTGTTCTGCAACGAGACGATTCGCGCGGCGCATCAGGGCTGCCCCGCGGGCCTTTACCCGCGCCATCCCAGCCAGCTCTATGAAGCGGCGCTGGAAGGCATCGTGCTGTTCCTCATTCTTCAGTTCGCGCTGCGGCGCTTCAAGCTGCACGAGCGGCCGGGACTGCTGACCGGGATGTTCTTCCTGGGCTATGGCTGCTTTCGCTTCTTCGTCGAGTTCTTCCGCGAGCCGGACGGGCAGTTCATCGGCTGGTTCAGCATGGGCATGGCGCTGTCGATTCCGTTGTGGGCCGCCGCCGGCACGTTCCTGTGGATCTCGCTCCGGCCACATGTCAACGGGCGCGCGTGACCCCGCTGGGCCAGCGCATCGCGGCGCTGATCGCGAGCCAGGGCCCGATCTCCATCGCCGAGTTCATGACGCTGGCGCTGCACGACCGCGACGCCGGCTATTACGCGACGCGCGATCCGTTCGGCGCGGCCGGCGATTTCATCACCGCGCCGGAGATCAGCCAGATGTTCGGCGAACTGATCGGGCTGTGGCTGGCGCAGGTCTGGCAGGACCAGGGACGGCCGGCGCGGCCGCTTCTGGTCGAGCTCGGACCGGGGCGCGGCACGTTGATGGCGGACGCGCTGCGCGCGCTGAGGCTGGTGCCGGACTTCCGCGACGGCCTGGAGGTCGTGCTGGTGGAGGCGAGCGCGGTGCTGCGAACGGCACAACAAGAGGCGCTGCAGGGTTGCGGCGTCGCAGTCCGCTGGAGCGAAAACTTCGACGCTTCGCGCGCCGGCCGGCCGCTGTTCCTGGTCGCCAACGAGTTCTTCGATGCCTTGCCGATCCGGCAATATGTGAAGAGCGAACGCGGCTGGTGCGAGCGCATGGTGACGCTGGGTGCGGACGGCGCGCTGGCGTTCGCGCTGTCGCCGGTGGCGATTTCGAATGCCGCAGTGCCGGCCGATCGCGGCGGCGCGCCGCGCGGCGCCGTCTACGAAACCGCGCCGGGGGGCGAAGCCTTGATGGAAGAGATCGCCCATGCCGTCGCGCGACAGGGCGGCGCGGCATTGGTCATCGACTACGGCCATGACACGCCGGGGTTCGGCGAGACCTTGCAGGCGGTGGCCGGCCATCGTTTCGCCGACGTGCTGGCCGCGCCGGGCGCCAGCGACCTGTCGGCGCATGTCGATTTTCGCGCGCTGGGCGATGCCGCGGTGCGTGGCGGGGCTGCGGCCTGCGGGCCGGTGGGCCAAGGCGAACTGCTGAAGGCGCTCGGCATCGTCCAGCGCGCCGGCCGGCTGGGCGATACGCCTTATGTCCGCAAGCAACTCGAGCGGTTGATCCTGCCCGAGCAGATGGGCATCTTGTTCAAGGCGCTGGCCGTGGTGCCGAAGAGCGCGCCGACGCCGCCGGGATTTTGAACCAGCGCTCCGTCATCCTCCGGTCCGGAGCGAAGCGGAGGATCCGGGGGACCCATCTTCGGCGAAAAACAAAATGGGTCGCCCGCATGAAGCGGGCGATGACGGTAGAGTGGAAGAATGCTGATTCTTAAAGCCTCGAATCTCAGCGCCCTGCCCGGCATCGCGCACGGCTTCTTCGGGCGCGCCGGCGGGGTTTCGGACGGCATCTATGGTTCGTTGAACTGCGGGCCGGGCTCGGACGACGCGCGCGCGAACGTCCTGGAGAACCGCCGCCGGGTCGGCGCGGCGCTGGGCGGCGCGGTGCTGGTGACGGTGGGACAGGTCCACAGTCCCGATGTGCTGACGGTGACGACGCCGTGGCCGATCGGCGAGGTGCAGGCGGACGACACGCTGACGGTTCCGCTCGGCGATGCGATGGTGACGGCGATGCCGGGCATCGCGCTGGGGATTCTCACCGCCGATTGCGCGCCGGTGTTGCTGGCCGACGGCGAGGCGAAGGTCATCGGCGCGGCCCATGCCGGGTGGAAGGGCGCGCTCACGGGCGTCCTGGAAGGCACGCTGGCGGCGATGGAGAAGCTTGGCGCCCGGCGGACGCGCATCGCCGCCGCCATCGGGCCGTGCATCGGCCAAGCCAACTACGAAGTGGGACCGGAGTTTCACCTGCGATTCGTGGGCGCCGACGCCGGCAACGCGAAATACTTCGTGCCCAGCGGCCGCGCGGAGCATCATCGATTCGACCTCGAATCGTTTGTCGCGGACCGGCTGGCGAACGCGGGTGTGGATAGAATCGAGCGGCTTGGCCTCTGCACTTATGCACATGCTGCCGATTTTTTCAGCTTCCGCCGCGCCACCCACCGTGGCGAAAAGGACTATGGCCGCGAAATTTCGGTGATTGCCCTCACCTGACGCTTCTCCGCCGCGGTCGCGCTTGCTACAAGCCGTCACACATTCATCACATGGCGAGGCGGCGCTTCATGACCAACGCAAACGGATCGCGGGGAATGAAGCTGCTGGCCGGCAATTCCAACCGCGAACTGGCCGAAGCCGTCGCGGCGCATCTGAGGCTCCCTTCCGTCAAATCCATCGTGCGGCGCTTCGCCGACATGGAAGTGTTCGTGGAGATCCAGGAGAACGTCCGCGGCGAGGACATCTTCGTCATCCAGTCGACCAGCTTCCCCGCCAACGACAACCTGATGGAGCTCTTGATCATCATCGATGCGCTGCGGCGCGCCTCGGCGCGGCGCATCACGGCGGTGCTGCCCTATTTCGGCTATGCCCGGCAGGACCGCAAGGTCGGGCCGCGCACCCCGATCTCGGCCAAGCTGGTGGCGAATTTGATCACCGAGGCCGGCGCCAACCGCGTCCTGACCGTCGACCTGCATGCCGGGCAGATTCAGGGCTTCTTCGATATCCCGACCGACAACCTGTTCGCCATGCCGGTGATGGTGCGCGACATCCAGGATTATCTCGGCACCGGCGACCACCTGATGGTGGTGTCGCCCGACGTCGGCGGCGTGGTGCGGGCCCGGGCGCTGGCCAAGCGGCTCGGCACCGAGCTCGCCATCGTCGACAAGCGCCGCGAGCGGGCCGGCGAATCCGAGGTGATGAACATCATCGGCGACGTGAAGGGCCGGTCCTGCATCCTGATCGACGACATCATCGATTCCGGCGGCACGATCTGCAACGCGGCCGAGGCGTTGATCAAGAACGGCGCCAAGGACGTCTGCGCCTATGCGACGCACGGCGTCCTGTCGGGCGGCGCGGTGGCGCGCATCGCGGGCTCGAAGCTGAAATCGCTGGTGGTGACCGATTCCATCGCCGCGACGGAAGAGCAGCGCAAATGCGCGAACATCCGCCGCATCTCCATCGCGCCGCTGATCGCCGAAGCCATGCGCAGGATCAACAGCGAAGAGAGCGTGTCGAGTTTGTTCGATTGAAGTTAGTCTACCTTTCCAAAGCTAACCTTAGGTTGTAGCGTTGCCCTGCAGTCATGTTTGGGCGGGAAAATGGCGATCAAGTTACCAGCAAAAGTGCAGGCGCGTATTGCGCAGCAACTCAAGCGATTTCAATCGACCATACAAACCGCGCGGACCCACGACATCAACGAGGCTGATACGGCGCATATCGTCGTCGACATTCTATCCGACGTGTTCGGTTACAAAAAGATCGAAGAGATTGCATCGGAGCATCCGGTCAAATCGACCTTTGCGGACCTCTCTGTGCGCGTGGGGAGCGCCATGCGCTTCATCGTCGAGGTCAAATCGGTCAACACCGACCTGAAGCAAAACCACGTCACACAGGTGGTGAACTACGCTGCAAACATTCCGGTCGACTGGGTAGTGCTTACCAATGGCGCGCGGTGGCAAGCCTACAAAGTAAATTTCAACAAACCAATAGATGGCACGTTAATGCTCGACGTCGATCTTTCGGTGTGCAGCCTCAAAGACCCTGAGCTCTATAACTTGTTCGGCGGACTTAGCCGAGAAGTGTTCACGCCCGACTCGATGTCACAAATGTTCAAATCAAAACAGGCCATGAGTAAATTTTCGGTTGCTCAGTTGCTACTCTGCGACCCCGTTGTTGGAATGGTCCGTAGAGAACTTCGCAAACTTGCGGATGGCCTGAATCCGGACATTGAAGACATTCGCATCATCATCCAGGAACAAGTCATCAAGCGGGAATTGATTGAGGCCGACGAAGCCAAGATTGCCGCTAAGGCGGTAAAAAAACTAGGCAAAAAAGGACGCACAAAAGAAAGCGCTGCAGAAACAGATTCGCCAACTGCTTCCAACGACTCTAGGGCCTGTCCTCAATTAGAGGATTCCCAAGTAGATTATCGCGTGATTCATATGCAGTCAGCTGATTCGGAGCTGACGGATGCGCC
>OLLF01000100.1_pt1 | contig 24749 bp, 26 predicted proteins | sample 1604471 | NCBI WGS metagenome assembly OLLF01 (sample SAMEA104055714, study PRJEB20765) | soil metagenome | isolation source: soil
ACGGAGGGGGCGGACGCGAGGCGCCGCGCTGCGGCGCTGGCCCCCCTCCCCCTCGCTACGCTCGGGACCTCCCCCGTAACAACGGGGGAGGAGGAAAGAGGGGCGAGCGGGCGAGGTTTAGGGCGTCGGATCGCCCGAGGCGCCCAAGCCGCTGGCGCCGGGGTCGGAGAGGGCCACGCAGGCGCTGCTCTCGCAGACGATGGCGTTGACGGTGTCGAACGGCGCGACGCCGGTGGAGCGCAGATCGGTGCGCCGCGTGATCGCTTCCCCTTGCGCGAGGCGCGCCAGGGCGTAGCCGACCGCGGCGGTGCCGTTGGGACCGCCCGCGCCCGCGCCGGCGAAGGACACCGCGCCGTCGCTGCCGTCGGTCGCGATCACCGGCGTGAGGAAAGCGGCGGCGAGGCCGGCCTGGCCCGAGGACGGGGCGCGCGCCAGCGTGACGCCGGTGCCTTCGACGTTGTGGCCGGAGCCGAACGGACCGTTCATCGTGACGGCGCAGGCGACCGACTGGCCGCCGCGGTCATGGGCGGCGAAGCCGGTGGCGCCCAGATCCTGCGGCAGGTTGGTGACGCCGAAGCGCGCCAGCGCCTGCTTCACGGCGACGACCACCGAGGCCTGCAGGTCGGCTTCGCCGATGCTGGTCTGGCGGGCGCGGCCGAGCACCTCGAACAGCGCGCCGGCGAAGGCGCCGGCGCCGGTCTGCTGCGACGGCAGGAAGACGAACTGGTTTCCCAGCTGCAGCGCCTGCGGCGTGCTGCGCATCGCGGCGTAGCGCGCGAACTCGACGGCGTTGATGGCGCCGCCCTGCGCGGAGGAATAGGCGAGGATGCGGGCGCCGACCGGGCCCTTGTAGAAGCCGCCCGGCCCGCCGGTGCGAACCGCCGCCAGCGTCTGGGCGAGATCGGGATTGGCGACGACGGTGCCGACCGGCCTCGCGACGCCGGACTCGTCGAGGAATTCGGCGGCGAGGTTCGCATCCAGGCGGATCACGGCCTGCGCCGCGCCGAAGCGCGCATAAAGCGCCCGCGAGATGGGAAAGCCGGTGGCGGCATAGCCTTCGCCCGGCGCGACGTCGCGCTGCCAGGGCAGCGCGCCGTAGAGGCTTTGCATCAGCGAGAAGCCGCGGACATTGCCGGGCACGGCATAGGCGCCGCCGCCGCCCGAATCGCGGGCGAGGAAATCGAACTCTTCGGTGCGGCTGCTCGCCGTGTCGTGGACGATGCAGATGCCGCCGCCGCCGAGGCCGGCCGCCACCGGATAGGTGACCGCGAGCGCGAAATACATCGCGGTCGCGGCGTCCGCGGCGCTGCCGCCCTCGGCCAGGACCGAGGCGCCGACCTTCACGGCGTAGGGCTCGTCGCCGACGACCAGCCCGCCGGCGGCCGCGCCGCTGCTGCCGCCGACGCCGCTGCCGGCGAGATCGTCGATGCTGACGTCCTGATTGAGGTCGATCGAACAGCCGGACAGAAGCAGCAGGCTCGTGACGCCAGCCAAAAACCGTGAGCGCAGGATCACTATGGTATTTCCTTGGTGGTTAACCGGCCGTCCGTTGACGCAGGTTCCGCGCCCACATACGGTCCCCACCGGACGAGGGGCGCGGGGACTGTTAGGAGAGTTCAAGCCTTGACGTTTTGCAACCCTTTGCTCCTTTTCCGCGGGCTCGCCAAGGCGGTTTCGCGCCGCGGCCGCGCCATCCTGTTCCTAACAGTATTTTTAGGCGGGCTGGCGGGGCTGACGGGGTCCGCCTCGGCGCAGGGCATCCTGCTCTTGCGCGATACCGAGACCGAGCGGGCGCTGCGCTCCTATGAGGAGCCCCTGCTGAAAGCCGGCGGGCTGGAGCCATCGGCGGTCAAGCTCTACCTCGTCAACGACAATTCGGTGAACGCCTTCGTGGCCGAGGGCCAGAACATGTTCATCTTCACCGGCATCATCATGTTCGCGCACAATGCCGGCGAGCTCAAAGGCGTGATGGCGCACGAGACCGGCCACATGGTGGCCGGCCACCTGTCGCGCAGCACCGAGGCGATCCAGAAGGCGACGATCCCGATGCTGCTGTCGCTGGTCGTCGGCATCGCGGCGATCGCGGCGGGCGCGGGCCAGGCCGGCATGCTGATCCTGATGGGCGGCCAGGGCCTGGCGCAGGCGCAGTTCAACGCTTTCAGTCGTGTCCAGGAAGCGACGGCGGACCAGATCGCCATCAAGCTGCTCGACAAGACGCACCAGTCGTCGCGCGGGCTGCTGGCGACGTTCACGCGGCTGGCCGATGAGGAGGCGCGGGCGCAGGATCGCATGGATCCCTATGCCGGCGACCATCCGGTGGGGCGCGACCGCGTCGCCAACCTGGAGACGGAAGTCGAAGCCTCGCCTTACAAGGACGTGCCGGAGGACCCCGCGGTCGAGCATCAATACGAGATGATGCAGGCCAAGCTGATCGGCTATGTCCAGCCGATCCAGGCGGTGTTCAACCGCTTTCCGCTGACCGACACCAGCAAGCCGGCGCGCTACGCCCGCGCTATGGCCTATTCGCGCAAGCCCGACCTGCCCAAGGCGCTGGCCGAGATCAACAGCCTGATCAAGGACGAGCCGAACAATCCCTATTTCTACGAAGTGCTGGGGCAGATCTATGTCAGCATGGCGCGGCCCGATCTCGGCGTCGCGGCCTATCAGCGCTGCGTCGAGCTGATGCCGGACGCGTCGCAGTTGCGTACCGCGCTGGCGGCGGCGCAGCTCGCCACCGAGAAGCCGGCGCTGGCCAAGCCGGCACTCGACAATTTGAAGATCTCGCTGCAGCAGGAGGACGACGATCCGTTCGCCTGGTACGAGGCGGCGCAGGCCTACAGCATGCTGAACAACGAGCCGATGGCGGATCTGGCGACGGCGGAGCGCTATTACGCGGTCGGCGCCATGATGCCGGCGGCGCAGTTCGCGGTGCGGGCGCGGCACGGGCTGACGCAAGGCTCGCCCGACTGGCAGCGCGCCAACGACATCGTCGCCATCGCGGTGCCGGCGGCGCGCCAGCAACAGCAGCGTTGAAGGACGGTTCATGATCCCGCAGTGGAGAATCGCGGCGCTGGGCGCGCTGGGCGGCGCGGTGCTGGCGGTGCTGGTGGTGTTCGGCGCGGCGGCGCTGGGCCTCTTTCCGCATAGCAACGCCATCGACGGGCCGAAACTGCGCGCCTGGCTGCTGGCGCATCCCAGCGTCGTCGCCGACATGATGAGCCGGCTGCAGGACCAGCAGGCCGACGAGGCCGACCGGGCGCAGCAGGCGGCGTTCCGCGCCGTGGGGCTCAAGACCTATTTCGATCCCAAGGTCGCGTTCGTCACGGGCCCGGTGAATGCGCGCGCCAGCCTGGTGGAGTTCTACGACTACGATTGCCCCTATTGCCGCGCCTCGCTGCCGGCGATGATGAAATTCTATGCGGCGCACCGAAACGACACGCGCTTCTCGTTCATCGAATTGCCGATCCCGTCGCAGCATGGGCCGAGCGCGGTGCTGGCGGCGCGGGCGTCGCTGGCGGCGCGGCGCCAGCCGGACAAGTTCGTGGCGTTCCACTTCGCGCTGATGGGCGAGGATGGGTCGATCACGCAGGAGATGATCGAGGCCGATGCCGCCAAATGCGGGCTGGACGTCGCGCGGCTGAAAGCCGACATGGCCGATCCCGCGATCGACGCCGCGGTGGACGCGGCGCAGGCGCTGGCGCGGCGGACCAAGATCGACGGCACGCCGACCTTCATCGCCAACGGAAGGCTGCGCGCCGGCGCGGTGGACGAGGCGGCGCTGCGCGATTTGATGAGCGGCAAGGCGATTTAGTTTTTCATTTCATCGTCATGGCCGTCTGTACGCTGTCGCTACAGACTGTGCCGGCCATCCATGAACACCAACGGTGATAATTCTCACCGTCCGTTTTCATGGGTTGCCCGGACAAGCCGGGCAATGACGGATTTGGGTGCGTGATTTCCAAACAGATGGCTTCAATTGCCCGTCGCTATCCCCGCGGGGCCGCCGGTGATCGGGATCGTGCCGGCGCGGCTCAGCGTTTTTCCGCTGAAGCGGAAAATCTCGATGTCGTGGTCGGCCATGCATTGCGCCAGCAGCACCGTGCCGGCGCGGTTCCAGGCGGCGCCTTGGCACCAATGGCCGATAGGGGCCTGCGCCAGCGGGGTCAGGTTCGCGCCGGCGACGCGGTAGAGCTTCAGCAGGCCGAAATCGTGGAAGAAGGGCGAGGCGTGCGGCTGGTTCGAGCCGTTCATCACGGTGACGGCGAGCGTCCTGCCGTCGGGCGAGAGCGCCAGGCCCTCGGGCGTCGGGCCGACGCTGACCGTGTTGACGACGCGTGGCGGCGCGGCCTTGAGGTCGATGACGCTGACCGTGGCGGCATCGCCCGCGCCGGCACCGATATTGGCGACGATGGCGTAATCGCCTTGCGGCCGCATGACGAGACCATAGGGGCGGATGCCGGCGGAGATGTCTTGGCCGGTGTCGGTGACCTTCATGCCGTCGATCGCCAGCACCGAAATTTTGTGATCGCCGTCGCGGGTGACGAGCGCCATCTTGCCGTCCGGCGTGAAGGCGACGGCGCTGGGGCCGGATTTGGCGTCGCCGAGCGCGACCTTGCCGGCCGGTTCGCCCTTGTCGAACACCGACACCGTGCCTTCGGCGCGGTTGGCGACCAGGAACAGCTTGGCGACCGGGCTGATGGCGACGCCGGACGCGCCCTGCCCGGCCCTCAGCGTCGCCAATATCCTGTAGGTCTTGAGGTCGATGACCGTCACGACGTCGTCGGGCACGGTCTTGCCGGGATCGGCGGGATCGCGCTTCGTCGCGCCGCTGATGAGCGCGAAGGACGCGCCCGGCGCGATGGCGACGCTCATCGGCGGGCCGATGACGCTGGCGGGCGCCTCGACGGTGGCGAGGATACGCGGCGGGAAGACGCCGAGATCGATGATGGTGGCCGTGTCGGGGCCGGGGTGCGGGTTCGTCACGGTCACGCCGTCCACCAGGCCGACCTTGGCGTCGTTGGCGGAGACGGCGAGCTGGGCGCTCGCGGCGGCGGGCGCGAGGGCGAATGCGAAGAAGATGGCCGCCGTCTTACGAGTCGTCGTCATCGTCGTCATCGCCCTCTGCGTCTTCGATCGGCAAGGCTTCGCCGGTCTCCAGCGATACCAGAAAATCGCGCCAGCCGCCGGGCGGGTCCCATTCGCCCTGGCCGTCGATGATGCCGTCCTCGACATCGAAGATGAGGACGCCGTCGAGACCGAGGGCGTCGTTGCGCCAGGCGATGCGGCCTTCGGTGTCGAGCTTGACGATGCCCTGGCCGGAGGTCGCCAGCAGATAGGCGTCGCCGGCGAGGAATTCGTCGAAATAGCAGCCGAGGTCGATTTCGACCGCGGCACCATCGGCTTCGCGATGGAGAATGGCGCGGCCGCCGAAGCCGAAGGCGAACCAGCCGTGCCAGAACGTGGCCTGCGGCGGATGGCGATAGTCGAATTCGAGATAGTGCAGGTCGAAACGGCGGCGCGCGCCGGCGCGTTCGGCCAGCACGAACAGGCCGGCGGGTCCTGCGGGGCCGCCGATGGCGACGGCGGGCACGGATGCCCAATCGTCCGGCAGCGCTTCGTGGATTTCCAACGTCCAGGGTTCGGTCAAGCAACTCCTCCGGACAGCACTGCGCGCAAGTTGGATGGGCGGGTCCCGCCTTCGCTACGCTTCGGCGCGGCAGGCAAGCCCGCCCATGACGGGGGATTGGGATGGATTCAACTACATTTTCTGCAGCGCCGGAATCTGCAATTCGATCCAGGGATAGCAGCGGTTGTCGTGATAGACGGAGACTTGCGGCGGCGGAAATGACAGGTCGGCGAAGGCGCCGGCGGCGACCATGACGAAGCCGGGAATGTTGCTATTGGTCCAGAAGACGGTCACGCCGCAGGACGGGCAGAAGGAATGGGTGCCGCGGGTGCCCTCGTCGCCGGTGCGCACGAAGTGCGAGGCCTGGCCCGCCAGCGTGACGTCCGTGCTGGCCCAGCGGCCGGCGTAACCAAAGGCGCTGCCGCTGCGGCGCTTGCATTCGAGGCAATGGCAGACCGAGACGCGGACGGGCTCGCCCACGCAGGTCGCGGAGAGCTGGCCACAGCTGCATTCGGCGCGGCGCGTGATCATGGGATTTTCCTAAATCAGGCCGGTGATCGGGCTGGAGGGATCGGCGTAGTTCTTCTTGGGCATGCGGCCGGCGAGCCAGGCGAGACGGCCGGCCTCGACGGCGAGCTTCATCGCGGTGGCCATCTTCACCGGGTCGCGCGCATGGGCGATGCCGGTGTTGGAGATGACGGCGTCGCAACCGAGCTCCATGGCGATGGCGGCGTCGGACGCCGTGCCGATGCCGGCGTCGACGATGACGGGGACTTTGCAGTCCTCGATGATGAGGCGGATGTTGACCGTCGATTGGATACCCATGCCCGAGCCGATGGGCGAGGCCAAAGGCATGATCGCCACGGCGCCCATGTCTTCGAGGCGCTTGGCCATCAAGGGATCGTCGCTGCAATAGACCATCACCTGGAAGCCGTCCTTCGCCAGCATCTCGGTGGCGCGCAGGGTTTCGAGCATGTCGGGATAGAGCAGCTTCTTCTCGCCCAGGACTTCGAGCTTGACGAGGGTCCAGCCGCCGGCCTCGCGCGCCAGGCGCAGGGTGCGCACGGCGTCCTCGCCGGTGAAGCAGCCGGCGGTGTTTGGCAGATAGGTGACTTTCTTCGGATCGATGTAATCGACCAGCATGGGCTGGCTGCGATCGGTGAGGTTCACGCGGCGAACGGCAACCGTGACGATCTCGGCGCCGCTGGCTTCGAGCGCGCGGGCGTTCTCCGCATAGGATTTGTACTTGCCGGTGCCGATGATCAGGCGCGAGGTGAAAGTCTTGCCGGCGATGACGAAGGGCTTGTCCATGGGGCTCACTGTGATGGGCGCGTTGCCGCCGCCGATGAAATGCACGATTTCATATTTGTCGCCGTCCGCGACCTGCACGGCGTCATAGGTCGAGCGCGGCACGATTTCGAGGTTGCGCTCGACGGCGATCTTCTTCGGGTCGAGGCCGAGCGAGGCCAGCAGGGCGCGCAGGCTCATCGCGCCGGTCAGGGCCTTGGCTTCGCCGTTGATGGTGACGTTCATCGCTCCTCTTTCACAAACGGGAAGCGGCGGCGTCTCGCGCCGTCCGCTCCCTACGCCGGTACGAGCCGGATCAGGTTCGAAGGGACTCGGCGATCACGCCGATCTCAGCCTCGGATGGCCGGATCAAGTCCGGCCATGGAGGCGCCCCTGGGACGGCGCGATGCTAGACCGGTGGGCGGGGGCGATAAACCCCAATGCGGCTTGGGTGTTTCCGTTGGGCGGCCTTCCCGACTATAAGGGGCGAATCCTGCCGCCTCCCGGAGTTCCCTTGGCCAAATCTGGCAAACAAAACAAGGCCTTGCCGATCTACGTGCTGAACGGGCCGACCCTCAATCTCTTGGGGACGCGCGAGCCGGAGATATACGGGCACACGACGCTGGCGCAAATCGGCAAGCTGGTGGCGGCGCGGGCCAAGGGCCACGGGCTTTCGGTCGTCTTCCGCCAGTCGAATCACGAGGGCGTGCTGGTCGACTGGATCCAGGAGGCGCGGCTGAAAGGCTGCGGCGTCATCCTGAACGCGGCGGCCTACACCCATACCTCGGTGGCGATCCACGACGCGCTGAAGAGCCTCGAAAAGCCGATCATCGAAGTGCACCTGTCCAATCCGCAGGCGCGGGAACCATTTCGCCAACGCTCCTTTGTCTCCAGGGTGGCCACCGGTGTGATCTGCGGCCTGAAGGAACAAGGCTATCTCGCCGCCGTCGATGCGATGGCGGTGCTTATCAAGGGTCAATCATGAACATGAAAGACATGAAGTCGATCGGGTCGCGCCTGACGAACGGGCCGAAGTCCAAGGACGGACTGGTCGATGCGAGCGCCATCCGCGAGCTGGCCGAGCTCCTGAAGGAGACCGGGCTCACCGAGATCGAGATCGAGCACAATGGCGCAAGGCTGCGCGTCTCCAAGCAGGCCGGGGCCGCGATGATGGCCGCGGCGCCCGCTGCGCCAGCGCCCGTTGCCGCGGCCGCCGCGCCGGCAAAAGCCGCCGGCCCCAATCCCGGCGCCGTGCCGTCGCCGATGGTGGGAACCGTCTACGCCTCGCCCGAGCCCGGCGCGCCGCCGTTCCTGAAAGTCGGCCAGACGGTCAAGGAAGGCGACACGCTCTTCATCATCGAAGCGATGAAGACCATGAACCCGATCACCGCGCCGCGCGGCGGCACGGTCAGCGAAATCTGCGTCAACGACGCCCAGCCGGTCGAGTTCGGCCAGACGCTCTGCATCATTAATTGACATGGCGCACGGTCGCAGCCTCTCCCCCACCCGAAATGCTTCGCATTTCGACCTCCCCCCAGGGGGGAGGTGAATCATGTTCGAGAAGATTCTCATAGCCAACCGCGGCGAGATCGCGCTTCGCATCAACCGCGCCTGCAAGGAGATGGGCATCGCGACGGTCGCGATCCATTCCACGGCCGATGCCGACGCGATGCATGTGCGGCTGGCGGATGAGAGCGTGTGCGTCGGGCCGCCGGCGAGCGCGCAGAGCTATCTCAACATCCCCGCCATCATCTCGGCCTGCGAGATCACCGGCGCGGAGGCGATCCATCCGGGCTACGGGTTCCTGTCGGAGAACGCGCGCTTCGCCGAGATCGTGCGCGAGCACGGCATCACCTTCATCGGGCCGACGCCCGAGCACATCCGCATGATGGGCGACAAGATCACCGCCATCAAAGCGGTGAAGGAGGTCGGCATCCCGACCGTGCCGGGCTCCGGCGGCGCGGTGGAAGACGTCGACGCCGCGGAGGTCGCCGGCAGAATCGGCTATCCCGTGCTGATCAAGGCGACGGCGGGCGGCGGCGGGCGCGGCATGAAGGTGGCGCTGAACGAAGGCGAGCTCTTCATGGCGCTGGCGACGGCGCGCGGCGAGGCCAAATCGGCTTTTGGCAACGACCAGGTCTATATGGAGAAATATCTCCAGAAGCCGCGCCATATCGAGATCCAGGTGCTGGCGGACGCGGCCGGCAACGTCGTGCACCTGGGCGAGCGCGATTGCTCGCTGCAGCGCCGCCACCAGAAGGTGTGGGAAGAGGCGGGCTCGCCGGCCCTCAACGCGGCGCAGCGCGACGAGATCGGCGGCGTGGTGACGCGCGCCTTGAAGAAGCTCGGCTATCTCGGCGCCGGCACGATCGAGTTCCTGTTCGAGGAGGGTAATTTCTATTTCATCGAGATGAACACCCGCCTGCAGGTGGAGCATCCGGTGACCGAAGCGCTGACCGGCATCGACATCGTGCGCGAGCAGATCCGCATCGCCGCCGGCGGCACGCTGGAGATGACGCAAGGCGACATCACGTTCTCCGGCCACGCCATCGAGTGCCGCATCAACGCGGAGAACGCCTTCACCTTCCAACCCTCGCCGGGCACGATCACGCAGTTCCATACGCCGGGAGGGCTCGGCGTGCGCTTCGACAGTGCGATCTATTCGGGCTACCGCATCCCGCCCTATTACGACAGCCTGGCCGGCAAGCTGATCGTGCACGCCAGGAACCGCAACGAGTGCCTCTTGCGCCTGCGCCGGGCGCTGGACGAGCTGGTGGTCGGCGGCATCGAGACCACCATCCCGCTGTTCCAGAAACTCGTCCGCGAAAAAGACATCATCGACGGCGAGTATAACATCCATTGGCTGGAACAATGGCTGGCGGCCAATAAGGCGAAGTAATTCGCCGCCCGGCAACGCCATGGCAGAGCAAGAGTCACGATGTTCCGGCTGATCCTGATCGCCGCGGCGGTGGGCATCCTCGTTTTGGTGCTGTCGATGTCCGGCGTGTTCTCACGCGCGGGCAAGCCGCTGCCGCCCAAGGCGCGGGCCGATCTCGTGGTGGTGGAGAAGACGGCGCACCGCATGACGCTGTACGCGCATCAGCGGGTGCTGCGCGTCTATACGGTGTCGCTGGGGCATGGCGGGATGGAGCCCAAGACGCAGCAGGGCGACGGGCTGACGCCCGAAGGCCATTACGAGATCGACCGGCATAACGCGCACAGCGCGTTCTATCTGGCGCTGCACGTCAATTACCCTTCGGCGATGGACCGCAAAGTCGCGGCGGCGCGCGGGCGGGCGCCGGGCGGCGACATCATGATCCATGGCTTGCGCAACTACACGGGCTGGATCGGGACCTGGCAGCGCGCCGTCGACTGGACCGACGGCTGCATCGCGGTCACCGACGACGAGATGGACGAAATCTGGCGCGCGGTGCCGAACGGCACGCCGGTGGAGATCCGGCGGTAGAGTCTGTTTGGTTTTGAGTTACCCACCCTCGTCCATCATTGCCCAGCTCGTCCAGGCAACCCATTTTCTTTTTCCGTGAACAACAAAATAGGTCGCCCGCATAAAGCGGGCGATGACGGATTGAGGTGATTCCATTTAAACCCTAACCGCCCTAATCCTCATACGGCACGGCCGGCACCGGGCACTTGTCGACGCGTGCCGGATGCAGCGCGTTGAAGTCGGTCAGAAAGCATTCGTCGAACACCGAGCAGTAGCAGATGCGGAACACGAGCTCTTTCAGCCGCGCCGCGCCGGTGGCGACATATTCCAGCCAGTGGCGGCGGTGGGGGACGGGCTCCAGCAGCGCAGGGACGTCGCTCATGCGGGGTCTCGTTGTGTTGCTTGGGCCTTATCTCATTAGCGCGGCTGGCCTGCGGCACGCAAACCTCCCTCGGGGGCGGCCTGACGCGGGCGCCCAAGGCTGCTAGGCTGGCGCGACGCACTCAGGGGGGATTCGCATGGCCTGGCTCTCCAAATACCAGCTCTATCTGCACGGCATCCTGCGCATCGTGGCGGGACTTTTGTACCTCGAGCACGGCACGCAGAAGATCCTGCACTTCCCGCCGATGGCGCCGGCGATGGCGGCAGCCATCCCGCCCAAGATGATGCCGGTCATCATGGCGGCGGGGATCATCGAGCTCGTCGGCGGCGCGCTGATCACGGTGGGCCTCGCCACCCGGCTGGCGGCGTTCATCTGCGCCGGCGAGATGGCGGTCGCCTATTGGGTGGCGCATGTGCCGCGCGGCGGCTTCCTCCCGATCCTGAACGGCGGCGGCGAGGCGATCCTGTTCTGCTTCGTGTTCCTGTATCTCGCCGCGGCGGGTCCGGGGCCGCTGGCGATCAGCCGGTCGGACAAGATTTAGCGGCCCAACACTCCCCCACCCGATCCGCTTCGCGGATCGACCTCCCCATGCTGGGGAGGTAGGCTCGCCCCATGCACGGTGCGCCGCCGCTGACGCCTGAGATCGTCCTTCGCGCTTACGCCGAGGGGCTGTTTCCCATGGCGGAGCGGCGCGACGATGCGAGCCTGTTCTGGGTCTCGCCGGAGCAACGCGGCGTCCTGCCGCTGAACGGGTTTCATGTTCCCAGGCGCCTGGCGCGGACGGTGCGCAGCGACCGCTTCACGGTGACGACGGACCAGGCCTTCGTCGACGTGATGCAGGCCTGCGCGGCGCCGGCGCCGGGGCGGACGCAAAGCTGGATCAATGCCGAGATCCTGCGGCTGTACACAGCGCTGCACGTCACCGGCTATGCCCATTCGGTGGAGTGCTGGCGCGGGGACGTGCTGGTGGGCGGGCTCTACGGCGTCAGCCTGGGCGCGGCGTTCTTCGGCGAGAGCATGTTCAGCCGCGAGAGCGATGCCAGCAAGGTCGCACTGGTGCATCTGGTGGCGCAGCTGAAGCGCGGCGGCTACCAGCTCCTGGATACCCAGTTCCTGACGGCGCATCTGGCGCGTTTCGGGACGCGCGAGATTCCACGCCTGGCCTATCTGGCGCAGCTCGAAGAGGCACTAAATCATCAGGCCTGTTGGCCGGCCGGCGGGGCTTACTGGCTGGCGCCTTCCGGCAGCTCGGTGGGCTTTTCCGTATCGGTCGCATCGGGCGATACCGGCTTGACCGGCTTGGTGGGTCCGATGGCGACCGTCTCGCCGGGCGCGATGGCCTTGCAGGTGATCACCCAGACGTCATAGAGCGGATGCTCCATGCCGTTGAGGCCGGGGCTGGAGGCATACATCCAGCCGGAAAAGATGCGGTGCTCCTGCTGGTCCGGGCGGTGGTCGTCGATCTGCACGAAGGCGGCGGTCTCGGGCGTTTCGGTCGAGGGCGTCGAATAGCAATAGCGCGCGGTGACGGTGAGCGTCGCGAACTGGACGGACTTGCCGATCGGCACCAGGAGCGTGGTCGGCCGGCCGGTGATCTTGTCGAGGCCGCGCAGGACAAGGGTCAGCGGCCCGACGGGCTTGGGCGGCGGCGTGGGCTTGGGCGGTTTGGCCGGCTTTGCCGAGACGGGCTTTGCCGGCTTGGGCGTGACGACGGGCGCGGCCGCAAGCGCCGATGCGCCCAGGAGGGCGAACGCGACGCCGGCAATCAAGACGCGGTTATGGATGCGCATTGGGCACGCTGGGTTGCTGCGGCTTGGGCTGACCGCCGCCGCCATTGTTGCCGCCGCCGCCGCCGCCGATGAAGCGGCCGACGAGGCCCATCAGGTCGACCGAACCCTGGACGTTGGTGATGGCGCCGCCCGGCGCGATCATCTTGTCGTCGCCGCCCGGCGAGATGGACAGGTAGGAGCCGCCGAGCAGGCCGGACGACGTCACCATCAGCGAGGAATCGACCGGCACCTGGACGTCGCTGCGGATGTTCATGTGCAGGGTGACGAGATAGGTCTTGGTATCCAGCGTCAGCGCGCTCACCGCGCCGACCTTGATGCCGGAGAGGCGCACATCGGTGCCGGTGGCGAGGCCGTCGACGCGCGGCATCTTGGCGGTGATCTCGTAGCCGCCGAGGCTGCCCGAGCTGGTGCTGGTGTAGGCGAAGTAAAGAAACGCCGCCGCGACCGCGACGACGATCGCGCCCATGATGGTCTCGACCGTGTTGTTGCCGCCCATGACCTACTCCGGTTTCCAGGGCTGGTAGTCGCCGGTCGCCTTGGGGCGCACGCCGCCGGCCAGCAGGCTGCCGTCGGGGCGATAGGCGCCCGCGGTGCCGGTGAGATTGGGCTGGTGCTCCTTCTCCCAGGATTTTTCCGTGAAAGGCGCGACGGTCGGCGGCTCCTTGAAGGTGTGATGCAGCCAGCCATGCCAGTCCGGCGGCACGCGGCTCGCCTCCACCGTGCCGGCATAAAGCACCCAGCGGCGGCCGCTCTTCTTACCCTGGTAGTAGCGGTTGCCGTATTTGTCGGTGCCGACCAGCCCGCCGGAGAACCAGGTCGTGGCCAAAGTTCCGAAGGTGGCGTTGTGCCACCAGGCAAAAAGCATGCGGATGAAGGACATAAGCTCTGGTTCGCTGAATCGCGCGCCGAATATAGGCGGCGCGGCGCCATCATGCCATTGAGACGATGGCGACACGGTGACCGGGCGCCGAACGGCTAGGTACGAATCCGTATGCGCCGACATATCCACAAACGATCCCAAAACACCCCGGCGCCGGCGACTGTCACAATAGCGAAAAATTTTTCTGCGCGATTCCCGTTAGGCGCTTGACAGGGTCTTTTCCCCAGCAAAAAGCATGTATGGCCGCCTACCACATGTGGTAGGTAAGAATTTGTTTACCACTTTTCGCTTGCGAGGCTTTTCGAACGGTGCCCATACTTGGGGCCTGTCGCTGCTCGCGACACCAAATCTGGCGGACACGAATCCACCTCGCCGCCGCGGCCCCTGCCCCTTCGACAGGCTGCCCGGCGCTAGGAAAACTGTCCCCAAAATGGTGCCGAAACAGCGATTGAGGGGCCACTTTCTAGTTTTCGGGGATATCCGATATGCGCATCCGCCGCCAGTTCACCATCGAGGGCCAGTCGCCATATGAAGGCCTCGCCTTCCGTTCGGCGACCAGTGAAATCCGCAATCCCGACGGCTCGGTGGTGTTCTCGCATTCGGACATCGAGGTTCCCGAAAGCTGGAGCCAGGTCGCGTGCGACGTGCTGGCGCAGAAATATTTCCGCAAGGCGGGAATCCCCACCGCGCTGAAGCCGGTGCCGGAAGACGGCGTGCCGGAGTTCCTGTGGAAGAAGACCGCCGACAGCACCGCCACCGCCGGCGAACGCTCGGCCAAGCAGGTGTTCGACCGCCTGGCGGGCACCTGGGCCTATTGGGGCTGGAAGGGCGGCTATTTCGACGGCGAAGCCGATGCGCGCGCCTTCAAGGACGAGCTTTCCTACATGCTGGCGACGCAGATGGCGGCGCCGAATAGCCCACAATGGTTCAACACCGGCCTGCACTGGGCCTATGGCATCGACGGCCCGAGCCAGGGTCATTTCTACGTCGACCACAAGAGCGGCCGGCTGACCAAGTCGACCTCGTCCTATGAGCATCCGCAGCCGCATGCCTGCTTCATCCAGTCCGTCGCCGACGACCTCGTCAACGAGGGCGGCATCATGGATCTGTGGACGCGCGAGGCGCGCCTCTTCAAATACGGCTCGGGCACGGGGACGAATTTCTCCTCGCTGCGCGGCGAGAACGAGCGGCTGTCGGGCGGCGGCAAATCGTCGGGGCTGATGAGCTTCCTTAAGATCGGCGACCGCGCCGCCGGCGCCATCAAGTCGGGCGGCACGACGCGGCGCGCCGCCAAGATGGTGATCGTCGACGTCGATCATCCCGATATCGAGACCTTCATCGACTGGAAGGTCGTGGAAGAGCAGAAGGTCGCCGCCATGGTGGCCGGCTCCAAGCTGGCCGAGAAGCATCTCAAGCTCGTCATGAAGGCCTGCATCAATTGCGAGGGCTCGAACGACGACTGCTTCGACCCCAAGAAGAACCCGGCGCTGCGCCGCGAGGTCAAGGCCGCGCGCAAGGTGCTGATCCCGGACAATTACATCGAGCGCGTCATCTCCTTCGCCAAGCAGGGCTACAAGGAGATGGAGTTCAAGTCCTACGACACCGATTGGGATTCGGAAGCCTATCTCACCGTGTCGGGCCAGAACTCGAACAACACGGTGCGCGTTACCGACGAGTTCCTCAATGCCGTGCTGGAAGGCAAAGAGTGGAATCTCAACAATCGCGGCACCAACAAGGTCGCCAAGACGGTCGATGCGCGCGAATTGTGGGAGAAGATTTCCTATTCGGCCTGGGCCTGCGCCGATCCGGGCATCCAGTTCCATTCGACGATCAACGACTGGCATACCTGCCCGGCCGGCGGCGCCATCCGCGCCTCCAATCCGTGCTCGGAATACATGTTCCTGGACGACACGGCGTGCAACCTCGCCTCGCTGAACCTGATGACCTTCCGCAAGGACCAGGACGGCGGCGCCAAGGTGTTCGACGTCGCCTCGTTCGAGCATGCGGTGCGGCTGTGGACCGTGGTGCTGGAAATCTCGGTGCTGATGGCGCAGTTCCCGTCCAAGGAGATCGCGCAGCTCTCCTATGACTACCGCACGCTGGGGCTCGGCTTCGCCAATATCGGCGGATTGCTGATGGCGGCGGGCATCTCCTATGACTCCCGCGAAGGCCGCGCCATCGCGGGCGCGATCAGCGCCGTGATGACGGGCGTCTCCTACGCGACTTCTGCCGAGATGGCGGGCGAGCTCGGGCCGTTCCCGGAATACGCCGCCAACAAGGACGCGATGCTGCGCGTGATGCGCAACCACCGCCGCGCCGCGCATGGCGAAGCGGCGGGCTATGAGGGCCTGGCGACGCCGCCGGTGCCGCTGGACCTCGCGGCCGTCGCCAACAAGGAGCTCGCCTTCGCGGCGCAGCGCGCCTGGGACGACGCGGTGTCGCTGGGCGAAGGCTTCGGCTATCGCAACGCGCAGTCGACGGTGATCGCGCCGACCGGCACGATCGGCCTGGTCATGGACTGCGACACGACGGGCGTGGAGCCGGACTTCGCGTTGGTCAAGTTCAAGAAGCTGGCCGGCGGCGGCTACTTCAAGATCATCAACCGCTGCGTGCCCGAGGCGCTGCAGACGCTGCAATACACCCAAGGCCAGATCGACGAGATCATCGGCTATGCCGTCGGCCACGGCACGCTCGAGGGCTATCGTGGCGCGGTGAACTACGACGCGCTGCGGGCCAAGGGTTTCGGCGACGACCAGATCAACGCCGTCGAGGGCGCGCTGGAATCGGCCTTCGACATCCGCTTCGTGTTCAACAAATGGACGCTGGGCACCGAGTTCTGCAATTCCGTGCTGAAGCTCGACGCCGCGGCGCTGGACGCGCCGGACTTCGACATGCTGAAGACGCTGGGCTTCAGCCGCGCCGACATCGACGCCGCCAATCTGCAGGTCTGCGGAGCGATGACGCTGGAAGGCGCGCCGCACCTGATGGACAAGCACCTCGCGGTGTTCGACTGCGCCAATCCGTGCGGGCGCATCGGCAAGCGGGCGCTGAGCGTCGAAAGCCACATCCTGATGATGGCGGCGGTGCAGCCCTTCATCTCGGGCGCCATCTCCAAGACCATCAACATGCCGAACACCGCGACCGTGAAGGAATGCGGCGAGAGCTACATGATGTCGTGGAAGCTCGGCCTGAAGGCCAACGCGCTGTACCGCGACGGCTCCAAGCTCAGCCAGCCGCTGGCGAGCCAGGTGCTGCAGATCGACGACGCGGACGAGGAAGAGATCGAGCTGGCGCCGGCTTCGCGCACCACGGTGATCACCGAGCGGATCGTCGAGAAGGTCATCGAGCGGGTGCGGGCGCATGAGCGCGATAAGCTGCCGCAACGCCGCAAGGGCTATACCCAGAAGGCGATCGTCGGCGGGCACAAGGTTTACCTGCGCACCGGCGAGTACGAAGACGGCCGCATCGGCGAGATCTTCATCGACATGCACAAGGACGGCGCGGCGTTCCGCAGCCTGATGGACGCGTTCGCCATCGCCATCTCGATGGGCCTGCAATACGGCGTGCCGCTGGAGGAATTCGTCGACGCCTTCACCTTCACGCGCTTCGAGCCGGCCGGCATGGTGATCGGTAACGATTCGATCAAGAACGCGACGTCGATCCTGGACTACATCTTCCGCGAATTGGCGGTGTCCTATCTCGACCGCAGCGACCTTGCCCATGTGCATCCGGGCGGCGACGAGGATATCGGCGTCGGCACGGATGAAGGCGAAGGCGACGACCGGTCCCGCGAGGTGGCGCAGGCGGTGCGCAGCGTCGCCTCCACCGGCTTCGTGCGCGGCAAGATCCAGCGCACCATCGCCGTCGTGCGCGGCGGAGCTGCGCCCAAGATGATGGAAGAGCACGACCACGCGGCGCATGCCCATGTCCATGTGCACGAAGAGCACGACGAGGTGGCCGAGTTCCTCATCGCCGAAGACGACGGCGTGTCGAGCGCGCTGAGCGAAATCCGCGCCGGCGTGCTGGAAGCAGCCAACCCGGTCGGCGACCTCGTCAACGCGATCGGCACAAGGCTGAAGGAACGCGCCGACACCGCCGCCGAGAAAGCCGGCAAGGCGCGCGAAGTGCAGGCCAAGCGCGCCGCCGAGGCCCGCATGAAGGGCTATGAAGGCGACGCCTGCGGCGGCTGCGGGAATTTCACCCTGGTGCGCAACGGGACGTGCATGAAGTGCAACACCTGCGGCTCGACGTCGGGCTGCAGCTAGCGGACACACCCGCGATGGGTGGGGGCGGATGTGTGCGCATCCGCCCTTTCGCTTTTTGGCGGAACGCGAAAAGCGAAGATCGATCGTCGATGGTGGGCCGAGGGTTCGGGAACGCGAATCGGGCTCAATGCGTTGCCGGGCAACAGAGGAGCGGTCATGGCCAAGCAGCTTGTCGAAGTGATCGACGCCAAGGGGCACGTGGTCGACCGCTATACGGTCGAACTGCCGGAGGCGGACTGCCACGACATCGAATACGAAGAAGTGGCGCTGATCCTCACCGAACAGTCCGGCCGGGTCGAAAAGGCCGAATACGTCCATCTGCGCGCGCGCTGCGTGCGCTGAATACAGCGCGTTTGCCAGGGTCGTTTGACGCAATTGTCCGCGCAATTTGACACGTGGCGTCCTGCGCGCGGTGCTAAACTCCCTCTGCTGTTTCAGGGCACCACTGCAGGGAGGAGCACACCATGGCGACGATCACGACACGCGACGGCGTGGAAATCTATTACAACGACTGGGGCACGGGACAGCCGGTGGTCTTCAGCCATGGCTGGCCGCTGTCGGCCGACGCCTTCGAGGACCAGATGTTCTTCCTGGCGCAGCACGGCTATCGCTGCATCGCGCATGACCGGCGCGGGCATGGCCGCTCCAGCCAGCCCTGGGACGGCAACGACATGGACCACTACGCCGACGACCTGGCGGACCTGGTCAAGGCGCTCGACCTGTCGGACGCGGTGCATGTCGGCCATTCGACCGGCGGCGGCGAAGTGGCGCGCTATATCGGCCGTCACGGCACGGGGCGCGTCGCCAAGGCGGTGCTGATCAGCGCGGTGCCGCCGGTGATGCTGAAGTCGGCCGCCAACCCCGGCGGCACGCCGCTGGAGGCTTTCGACGGCATCCGCGCCAGCGTGCTGGCCGACCGCTCGCAATTCTGGAAAGACCTCTCGATGGCGTTCTACGGCTACAACCGGCCGGGCGCGAAGATTTCGCAAGGCGTGCGCGAAGCCTTCTGGCTGCAGGGCATGATGGCGGGGATGCCGGCGAGCTATTTCTGCGTCAAGGCATTTTCGGAGACCGACCTGACCGAGGACCTCAAGAAATTCGACGTGCCGACGCTGGTCATCCACGGCGACGACGACCAGATCGTGCCGTTCGCCGATGCCGGCGCGCTGACCGCGAAGATCGTCAAGAACGCGACGCTGAAGGTCTATCCCGGCGCGCCGCACGGCCTGTGCACGACGCTGAAGGACAAGGTGAACGCCGACCTCCTCGCCTTCCTGGAGGAATGAGCATGATCCGCGCCGCCGGCGTGATGATCGGCGCCCTGCTCCTCGCCGCCGCGCCGGCGCGCGCCGGCGGGGACTGGAACGGCACCTGGGTCGGCAACTGGCAGGGCGGCGACGGCGTGCAGCTCATCATGGCCGGCAATGTCGCGACCGGGATGTTCTGGCACGGCGACTATCTGCCGGATGAGCTGCAGTCCAAGGTCTCGGGCAACGGCAAGACGCTCACCATCACCTGGGACCATTCGACCGCGGTGCTGACGCGCGATGAAAACGGCGAGACCGGGTTCATCGCGATCAGCGAACCGGGGCGGAAGCTGGTGATGTTTCCGGTCAAAGTGGATCATTGAATTTCGCGTACGCAGCAAAATTGCGTTGGTGATTCGATCTTGTGGACAAGTGATTCGCCGGCCTCGACTCGGCGCCAATCGTCGCGCAAACTCCACTCGCGTCTGGGGCACCTGCGCACACAGGAAACGCCCGAGACACCCGCAAAGGTGATCGACGCACACCTTGCACCGGGACGGTGAGGGCGAAAGCCCGAAGCGAAACGGAGTGCTGCAAGGGCCGCCGGGAGCGTTCTAGAACGCGAAGGTGGACCGAGTATCCAGGGGACGGCGGGGAAACCGTTCGAACTGGGCGCGAGAGGCGGTTCATGGCCGCGCGAGCGTGATGGGGAGGGCCCGACGAAAGAAGGGCACGAAGCATCGAACCGATGCCACGGGAAACTGAAGGCGGCCGACGCTGCGCAGCGGAGGACGCGGACAGGAAACCAGTGTGCAGACCGTGGACGGAGGCCATCGCGAGGGGCCTCCGTTTGCGTTTGTGCCGTGTGGTAATACGGACGCGCGTGTCGCGAACGGACTGCGGCGCTTCAGATTTGAAAACCGATCACATCGATACGTCATTGCCCGGCTTGTCCGGGCAACCCATTTTCCGTTCTCCCGGAAACAAATTGGGTCGCCCGGACAAGCCGGGCGATGACGGATTTTTAGAAATATCCTAAGGCGCGACCGGCGGTTCTCCGGCCTGGCACGCGCTGGTGTCGGCGAGCGTGTCGACGAAACCCGCGACCAGCGTGTTCTGCATGCCGCCGTCCACATACATGTGCCGGATGTGGAGCTCGACATATTTCGTGGCTCCCGCGCCCAGATCGGCACTGAGCTTGTTCTCGGCCAGCGTTTTCAGGGTGTGGTGGCCCGGCGGCAGGTCGAAATAGACGCAGCTTGCCGGGGCGACGGCGTTGGAGAGCCAGGCGTCATCGATGGCGAGCTGGCCCGGGAAGTCGCCGCGCGGCTGCTGCGGATAGGAAACATAGATCCGGCCGGTCGTTGCCGGTGCGGCTGGGGCGGTGGGTGCCGCGGGCGCCGCCGGAGCTGCAGCGGGGCTCGGTGGCGGGGGCGGCGCCGGCGGCGTGTCCTGCGCCAGTGCCGGTGCGATCCAGATGCCCGCGCCCAAAAGCGCGGCCGTGATCCTGCTGAGTGCCATGTCTGCCTCCCCTTTGCCGCATCTTACGATGCGCCACGGGCGGAGCAATGGCCTCAGGCGCGCTCCACAAGGCAGGAATAGCAGCCGCGGCGCGCGTAATGGACGTGCAGGAAATCCACCGCCGGGTCGGCGAGGAACGTCTCGAACAGGCCGCGCGGGTCGCTGTCCACGATATCGGCGTCGGTCATCAGGCCATCGGCGTCATAGGCGCGGACGGAGAGAATGCGGCCGCCGAACACCGGCGGCAGTTCATCGATGCGGTCAAACGGCGCGCCGCCTTCGCGCACGAAGATCGGGCCGGAGGCGCGGTAGGGCGAATGCGCCACGTGGTGGGCGAAGGGCAGCAGCAGGAGCCGCTCGCCGGGCGCGGCATCTTCCAGCGTGACGCGGCAGGGGGCGCTATGCGGCGCATCGACGGCGACCCGGCGCATGCTGCGCTCGGCCAGAGCTGTGTCGTCGAGGGCGAACAGGGGGGCGAACTGGGCGGGGCTGAGGCCGCGGATGCGAAAGGACATGGGTGTCTCCATCTAGGATCGGTGCGCCCTATTTGACGCAGCCAGGCGGTGCTTTCGACCCGTTTCTTGCTGGCAGTGCCCTGCCCCTTCGCGCGGCACGCGGCTTGCGACATCTGCCCTGCCTGTACCGGAACGAGACATCTGCCCATGTCGAAGTTGATCGCCTTCATCCTCGCCCTGCTCGCCGTGAGCATCAGCCAGGCCATGTCGGCGCCGGTCCCGACTTATGACGCCGCCGCGGTCGCGCGCATCCATGCCGGCATCGTCGACTGCCCCGGCTGCAACCTCGCCGGCGCGGACCTGACCAACACCTGCGTCAAGGCCAAGAACCTGACGGGCGCGAATTTCGATCGCGCCAACGCGGTGCTGATGTGCATGTCCTATGCGAATTTCTCGAATGCCACCTTCCGCGGCACCGATCTTTCGGGCGCGAACCTGGCGCATGCCGATCTCGACGGCGCCGACCTTTCCGGCGCGGTCCTGTCGATCACGTCTCTCAAGGGCACGGACCTGACCAAAGCCAAGGGCCTGACCCAGAAACAGCTCGATGCCGCTTGCGGCGACGCCGACACCAAGGCGCCCGCCGGCCTCGTGGTGCATCTGTGCACCTGACCAGGTTCTGTCTCCTCCTAGGGACACACCTCGACCCTCGTCCGAAAGGACGGGGGTCTTTTTTCTTGTGGCCGGCCTCGAGCCGGCCATCCATGCGGCCACGCTTGGGTTCGCTGAGATGCGTACGAGGCGACGTTGGATGGGCGGGTCAAGCCCGCCCATGACGGGGTGTTGGTTGCATCCGCCCGCTATTCCGCCGCCTGCGGCAAATCCTTTTTCTTCCAGCGCAGCACGGGCTTGCGCGCCGCCGCGGTTTCGTCGAGGCGGTGGCGGGGGGCGTAATGCGGGGCGCCCTGGAAGCGGGCGGTCTTGCCGGCTTTGGCCTCCAGCGCCAGCGCGCGCAGGACATGGATGAAGCGGTCGAGCGATTCCTTGGATTCGGATTCGGTCGGCTCGATCAGCATCGCGCCGTGGACGACCAGCGGGAAATACATCGTCATCGGGTGGTAGCCCTCGTCGATCATCGCCTTGGCGTAGTCGAGGGTGGTGACGCCGGTGCCTTCGAGGAAGCTGTCGTCGAACAGCGCCTCGTGCATGCAGGGGCCGTCGCCGAAGGGCGCGCTCATGACATCCTTGAGCGAGGCCAGGATGTAGTTGGCGGAGAGGACGGCATCTTCCGACGCCTGGCGTACGCCGTCGCGGCCGTGGCTGAGCATATAGGCGAGCGCACGGACGAACATGCCCATCTGGCCGTGGAAGGCGCACATGCGGCCGAAGGGCCTGGCGCCTTGCGGAAGTTCGTCGCGATCCTCGATCAGTCGGAAACCCTGCGCGTCATGGACAAGAAGCGGAAGCGGAGCGAACGCCGCCAGCGCGGCGGAGAGCACCACCGGCCCTGCCCCCGGCCCGCCGCCACCATGCGGCGTCGAGAAGGTCTTGTGCAGGTTGATGTGCATGGCGTCGATGCCGAGATCGCCGGGGCGCACGCGGCCGGCAATGGCGTTGAAATTGGCGCCGTCGCAATAGAAATAGGCGCCGGCCTTGTGGGTGGCGTCGGCCATGTGGCGGATGTCGCGCTCGAACAGGCCGCAGGTGTTGGGATTGGTCAGCATGATGGCGGCGACGTCGGGGCCGAGCTTGCCTTCGAGCTCGATCATGTCGACGCGGCCGTCGGCGGTGCCCTTGACCTCGTCGATGGTGAAGCCGGCGAAGGCGGCGGTGGCGGGATTGGTGCCATGCGCGGATTCGGGCACCAGGATGCGGGTGCGCGTCTCGCCCCGCGCCGCGATGGCGGCGCGGATCGCGAGCAGGCCGCAGAGCTCGCCATGGGCGCCGGCCTTGGGCGACATCGCGACCGCCGGCAGGCCGGTCAGGGTGGTGAGCCATGTCATCAGCTCGGAGATCAGCTCCAGCGCGCCCTGCGTCGTCGACTGGGGGCTGAGCGGATGCAGGTCGCCGAAGCCCGGCAGCCGCGCCATCTTCTCGTTGAGGCGGGGGTTGTGCTTCATGGTGCAGGAGCCGAGCGGGTAGAGGCCCGCGTCGATGGCGTAGTTCATGCGGCTGAGGCGCACATAGTGGCGCACGACCTCGGGCTCGGAGAGGCCGGGCAGTCCGATGGGTTTGCGGCGGCGCATTCCGCCGAGGCGGGTGTCGGACATCTGCACGTTGGGCAGGTCGACGCCGGTCATGCCGTCGCGGCCGAGCTCGAAGATCAGCGCCTCTTCGTGGTCGAGGCCGCGGTCACCCGAGATCGTCGCCAGTTCCACGTGGTCGTTGGGGCCGGCACCGGAGGGGCGGCCTTGATGATTCATGGTCACGACAGGACCTCCGCGAGGCTCGCCGCGAAGATATCGGCATCTTCGTCGGTGGTGGTTTCGGTGGCAGCGACGATCAGGAGGTTTTTCATCTCCGGATCGTGCGGCATCAGGCGCGAGACGGGGACGCCGGCGATGATGCCTTTCCTCGCCAGGATCTCGACGATTTCGGCAGCGGGTTTGGACAGCTTCACGGTGAACTCGTTGAAGAAGGACGGCGTCAGCAGCGTGACGCCTTTCACCTTGGCCAGCTTGTCGGCCAGCGCCGAGGCCTTGGCGTGGTTGAGGCGCGCGAGGCGGGTCAGGCCTTCCTCGCCGAGCAGCGACAGGTGGATGGTGAAGGCGAGGCAGCACAGGCCGGAATTCGTGCAGATATTGCTGGTCGCCTTTTCGCGGCGGATATGCTGCTCGCGCGTCGAGAGCGTCAGGACGTAGCCGCGCTTGCCGGCGGCATCGACGGTCTCGCCGCACAGGCGGCCCGGCATCTGGCGCAGGAATTTCTCGCGCGTCGCGAACAGGCCGACATAGGGGCCGCCGAAATTGAGGCCGTTGCCGATCGACTGGCCTTCGCAGGCGACGATGTCGGCGTCCTGGAAGCCGGGCGCTTCGAGCAGGCCGAGCGCGATCACTTCGGTGACCACGGCGATGAGCAGCGCACCCTTGGCATGGGCGGCGGCGGCGATGGGTTTGAGGTCGCGGATCAGGCCGAAGATGTCGGGGCTCTGCACCACGACGCAGGCGGTCTGGTCGTCGATCATCGCGATGACGTCGTCGGGCTTGCCGGGCGTGGCGTGGACGCGCACGACCTTGCCGGAGAGGGCGGCGACGGTCTCGACGGTTTCGGAGTAATGCGGGTGCAGGCCGCCGGAGAGGATGGCCTTGGGGCGCCTGGTGATGCGCTGCGCCATCAGCACCGCTTCGGCGGTCGCGGTCGAGCCGTCATAGAGCGAGGCGTTGGCGACTTCCATGCCGGTCAGCAGCGCGACCTGGGTCTGGAATTCGAACATGTATTGCAGCGTGCCCTGCGCGATCTCCGGCTGGTACGGCGTGTAGCTGGTGAGGAATTCCGAGCGCTGGATCAGGTGGTCGACGGCGGCGGGGACGTGATGCTTGTAGGCGCCGGCACCGCAGAAGAACGGGCCCGCGCCGGCGGCCGTGCTTTTGGCCGCCATGCGGGAGAGCTTGCGCTCGACTTCGAGCTCGCCCTGCGTGTCGGGGAGATCGAAGGCGCTGAGCGGCACGACGGCGATTTCGGGCACGTCCTTGAACAAGGCATCGACGCTGCCGGCGCCGATTTTCGACAGCATCGCGGTGCGATCTGTGGGTGTCAGGGGGTGATAACGCATTGCTCCAGCTCTCTTCCAAAAATTTCTTCGCGCACTACCAATCGTCATGGCCGGGCTTGTCCCGGCCATCCATGAACAC
>OLLF01000203.1_pt1 | contig 24738 bp, 20 predicted proteins | sample 1604471 | NCBI WGS metagenome assembly OLLF01 (sample SAMEA104055714, study PRJEB20765) | soil metagenome | isolation source: soil
TGTGAGCAGGATGGTTGTGGCCATCCGGCCTACAGAAGATGTCTGGACATGGCGGTCCCCTTGGCTACCTCGGACAAATGGGGAACGGGAAAGGGCGTTTCAACCCCTGATTGCATAATTATTTCTGACAGATTGTCATCTCAATGCCCAAGCTGGCGGGTTCAGCCATCGGTGCGGTCATCCTTCGACAAGCTCAGGATGAGGAGGGATTTGAGCCTCTGCCTAGCGTCCCTAGATCAGTGCTGCTTCCAAATCGTCATACGCCGCCCCAATCGCCGCGATCACGCGCGGGTCGTCCGCCAGAGCGCGCGGGAAAATCTCGTCGAGCGAGAGGAAGCGCGGCACGTCCATCGCGGACTCGCCGGTGCAGGCGCGCGCGGCCTGGATGAGCTTGCCGCGCAAGGGATCGTTCAGGGCCTCGCCGCGCCGCACCGTGCCCAGGACGAAGCGCATCCAGGCGGCGACGGGGACGCAGAGGCGGGCGATGGGCTGGCCCAGGCGCAGCGTGTCGGCGATGGGATCGAGAAAGCGGTACGGCAGTTTCAGCGAGCCGTCGGCGGCGATCTGGCTCAGGCGGTGCTGCACCGCCGGGTTGCGCAGGCGCACCAGCAGGGCATCGCTATAGGACGCGATCTCGAGCCCGCGCGCGGCGCGCAGCGTGGGCTGCATGTCCTCGCGCATGAGCCGCTCGACGAAGCTGGCGAGGCGCGCGTCGCGCATGGCCTCGCCGACCGTCGCGTGCCCGACATGCAGGCCGAGATAGGCGAGCGCCGAGTGCGTGCCGTTGAGGAGGCGCAGCTTGGCCTGCTCATAGGCGTGCACATCGCCGGTCAGCTGCGCGCCGGCAGCGGCGAGATCGGGCGCGTCCGGACCGAGGTCATCCTCGATCACCCATTGCGCGAAACGCTCGCGCTGCACCGGCACCGCATCGGCGAGGCCGATGGCGGCGGCGACGCGGCCGCGCAGGGCGTCGTCGGCGGCGGGCGTGATGCTGTCGACCATGGTGGCGGGAAAGCGCACGGCGTCCTCGATCCAGTGCGCCAGATCGGCGCGGCCGAGGGCGCGGGCGTAGTCCAGCACCGCCCGGCGCAGCTTGGGACCGTTGGCGGCGAGGTTGTCGCAGCTCATGACGATGAAGGGCGCGAGGCCCGCGGCGCGGCGGCGCGCCAGGCCTTCGGCGAGCCAGCCGATCAGGCTGACGGGCGCCTGCGGGCCGGCAAGATCGTGGGCGATGTCGGGATGGGCGGTGTCGAGCGCGCCTTGCGGATCGAGGCAATAGCCCTTCTCCGTCACGGTGATGGTCACCAGCCTGGCGGCGGCGAGCGCGGCGAAGGCGCGGGCGCGGTCCGCCGGCGCGGCGATGTAGCCCTTCAGCGCGCCGAGCACGCGGTAGCGGGGCGGCGCATCGAGCTCGGCGAGGGTGTAGAGATAATCCTGCGCCGCGAGATCGCTCGCCAGCGCGCCGCTGCGCAGCGACAGGCCGACCATGCCCCAGCGCGGATCGCGCGGCAGCAGGGCTTCGACATAGGACGCGAGATGGGCGCGCTGGAAAGCGCCGGGGCCGAAATGGACGATGCCGGGAGAGATCGCGGCGCGGTCATAGGTGGGGGTGGCGACGCCGGGAGAGATCGCGGACAGAGTGTTTTGCGAGAGACGCGGGAGGTTTGGCATTGGTCATGCTCGTTCGGCGGCGATCCGGGTTCAATGAAAATATTGACAGAGAGCTCCCGCCATAAGCTGCTCAACCTCCCGCGTCATGGCTGTCTGCACGCTGCCGCTGCAGACCGTGCCGGCCATCCACGAAAACCACGGTTGAGAATTTTCACCGGCTGTTTTCATGGGTCGCCCGGACAAGCCGGGCGATGACGGAGCTTTTGAGGATGTCGCCTCAGCCAAAAAAAAGAGCGGCGGACCCAAGGGGGGTGCGCCGCTCGTAGTCATGGGGAATTCGCTAACGCCACCGCAGCCTTTTTGGGAGGCTGCGGTGGTACTCACATCGCGGGGGTTTCAGAAGGTCCCGCGAATACCGAACATGTAGACTGAACCCTGGTTGTAGTCGGTGAAGGTCGCATTCGAGAACTGAAAGAAGCTATGCAGATGCGATCCGGTCAGGTTTTGCGCGTCGAACGTGATCTCGGGATCGCTCGGGATCGGGCCCAGCAAGTTGGAGAGCTTGTAGCTCGTCGACAGGTCAAGCTGACGATAGGGTGAGCCGTACAGGTACGCCCCCCCCGGACATGTCGAGACTCCGGTGTTGGGCAAGCAGATGCCGTTCTGATTGGAACCCGACGCCAATGTCTTGTCGTTGAAGACATAAGACACGCGCACCATCAGGCCGTTCTGTTCGTAGTAGCCGGTGAGGTTGTAGCTGTAGGGCGAGATGCCTGTCGCCAGAGCCGGCGCCGCGCCGCTGCCCTTCTGGTCCAGGACAGTCAGATTCGCCGTAAAGCCGAGCCCCTTGAAGCCGAACCAGCCTTCGGTCAGGAAATCGAGCGGCTGCACCCAGTCGAACTCAATGCCGTTGACGGTCAGCAAACCGCTGGCGTTCACCTGCTGAGACAGGGTGATATTCGCGGCAGCGGGGCCGCCGCGCGAATCGATCGCCGTTTGCTGCGTCGGCGTCAGAGTATTGTAGGTCACGCCGAATGCCGCCAGCGACGAGAACGGCACGGTGCTGGTGCCCGTGACGGTGAATCCGCTCAACGACTTTCTGAACACGGCGACACCGAAATACCCTTCATTGCCGGTGTAGACTTCCGCGCCCACATCGATGTTGTTGGAATAGAACGGCGCCAAGGCGGGATTGCCGATGGTTGCCGTATCGGCCGAAGGGCTGGAGAAGTTCAGCCCGGGCAGCATCGCGTTCGGATTGGGACGCGTCATGGTGCGCGATACCGATGCCCGCAGCTGAACGTCATCCGCGACTTCGTAGACGACGTTGAGGGATGGCAGGAACGAGCCATAAGTGTGCTTGGTCGTCGCAAAGGGGAACGTGCTCGGAAAACGCGCGCCGTCCGCGGACGCCGGCAGAACGGCGTTCCTCGGATCGGCAATCGTCACCGGGCCGGAGATCGTCTGTTCCGTCTGGGCCCAGCGCAATCCGAGGTCGTAGCGGAGGTTGCGCGTGTCCAGGTGCAGCACGCCATTGAGCTCAGCATAGAGCCCCAGAACTTTTTCATCGACCGTGCCCGAATTGGCCGACGTGTTCGATGACGTGGCGAATGGAGCCGATGCATTGAACGCGTCATAGTGGGAGTCTGCGAAGAACTTCGGATAGTTCACGGTGATGAATCCGGTAGGGCCTGGCAGCAGATAGGACGCCAGAGCCGACTGGGGTATCAGAGAGCCCGCATAGCTCAGCGGCGGCAAGCTAGCGCTGTAGCCGGTGCCGTAGCCCGGATAGACCGGGAATGACGTCGTTCCGGGCGTCAGCGCGGTATTGAGCGCCGTTGCGGCCGCGCCCGTGGTGCCAGGAGGGGCAACAACGTTCAGGCCGAGGCAGGGAGGCTGCGTATTGGGACCCGGCAAGAACTGGCTCGGGTTATCGCCGCATACCGCGTTCTGCCACGCCTGGCTGTTGTCATAGGCGCGGATGTCGCGATGGACGTTGTCGTAGGCGGCGCCGAACGAGACCTTCATTTCGTCGCCGCCATAGCCGCCGTCGAAATGCACGCCGCGCGTATAGGTGTAGCGGCGCTCATCCTGGATGTTTACGCGACCGCCATTCCATTGGAAATTCGCCGGATTGTTCAGATCCAGGTTCGACGAAATGGTCGGGGCCGAGGCGCCGGTCGGATTGGAGTATGTGACCGTCACGCCGCCCACGGGGGGCGTCGCGCCGGGCACGCCGGTGGCATTGCCAGCGCTGGGCGCGGTAATCACCAAAATGGTCGGCGACTGACGGTAGAAGTGGCTCTCGCTCCAATTGCCTTGCAACGATAGGTGCAGTAGCTCGTTGACCTGCCATTCACCGCCCGGATTGATGCTGACGAAGTCGGTCGTTTCCTTATAGGGACGCGCCTCCAGGAAGAATTGCGCGTTGGCAAAGGTCGCACCGGTCACGACGTTGTTGGAGTCCACGTGCTCGTTCAACGGAATGAATGCGCCGTTGCGGCCGACCCAGTTCATGTCGATGCGGTTGAGGTTATTGAACGACCGGCCGCCAACCATGTCGATGTAGAAATGCAGATCATCGCTCGGCCGGTATTCGAGGCTCACGACGCCGTTGTAGCGATCGCGCGTGCCCGCTTCGAAGGACGGACGTCCGAGACGCGGAATCAGGCCGTTGTCGATCTGCGAGATCGTCAGACCCGGGTTATGGGCCAGCAGAAATGCCTGATCGATGACCGCGCCCGTTACCAAGCCGTTGTCGACATTGGCGGGAACGGTGGCCGGAATCGTCCAGTTGCCGCCGCCGGTCGTGTTGCACGATCCCGAACACTGCGCCGCGGTCAAATTCGGATTGGTCCAGCCAATGGTTTCGAACCCCGTCGTCTGGACGTTGCTGTGCACGCCTGCGGCGCCGACGAGAATGCCGAAGGGGCCCCAGGTGTCGCTGGCGATGATCGCACCGCGAGCGCCGAGGCTGTCGGCATTCGAATAGTCGGTGCCCTGGACCGTGTATGTGATATGGGCATCCGGATTGTCGAACGGGCGGGCGCTGCGCATATTGACCGTACCAGCGGCGCCGCCTTCAACGAGATTGGCGGTGGGAGTCTTACTGACGGTCAACTGCGTGAACAGTTCCGTCGGGAACATGTTGAGGTCGACTTCGCGATTGGTGTTTTGCGAGTCCGTGCTACCGGTCGAGGCCACGGCGACCTGCGCGCCATTGAGAAGGATTTTGGTGAAGTTCGTGCCGAGACCGCGGATCGAAACGTTCACGCCTTCGCCATCGATTTCCCGGGAAATCGATACGCCGGGAATGCGGTTGAGCGATTCCGCGATATTGCTGTCGGGGAATTTGCCGATGTCCTCGGCGAAGATCGAGTCGGTGAAGTTGGTCGAGGCGCGCTTGGCGTCGGTCGCGGCCGTCAAGCTGGCGCGATAACCGGTCACGACCACGGTCTCGATCGTCGAGTCGGCGTCCGCGGCAAAAGCCGGGGCCGTCGCGACGAAGGCGGCGCCGATGCCGGCGAGCAGGCTCGTGCCCCTCAGCAGCGACTTGGCACGATTGTTCAGGATGCGAAAATTCGGACGCATGCAAACCTCCCCTAGTGTCCACATCCCGCCCAGATCGGCCGCAGCAACGCGGCGCGTCTTTCGTTGTTAGCGGTAGCGAACTGGCGTTTCCTGTTGATCCCCTCGTTATGGTAGCGGTCCCATAACGCTGTATGTGTAGTCCTCTATGACGATGCCGTCAAGAGGATTGCGTCGTGCTGCGCTGCAAACGCGCAACGGAATTTCAGCCGGGGTGTGAAATTGGCAACGCTACCGTCGCGCGCGCGATCCGAGCGTCATCGTCACCGCGAAATTTTCCCCCGGCTCGAGCACGCGCCTGCCGCCCGCCGCGCGGTTGAACGCATCCGGCATGGCGCTGACCGGCTCGAGGCAGAAGAAATCCGCGTCGCGTGGCACGAAGACGTGGAGAAAATCCACATCCGCGGCGAGCGCGATCTCCCGGCCGTGTTGCACGATGCGCGCCGCGCCCCGCCAGCCGAAATGGCAATGGTCGACGAAGGGCGCCGGCGCGGCGCCGTGCGCCAGGTCGAGAAAATGCGACGGGCCCGCCGGCTCGGTCGGGATGCCGGTCTCGCCGCTCAGCCAGACGCCGACGACGTCGGCGAACAGGCGCGTGCCGGCGGCGCGGACGAAATACGGATGGAAGCCGATACCGACCGGCATGGCGCGGACGCTGCGGTTGACGACGCTAAGCGCGATGCGCAGTGCGTCGGGCGACAGCTCGAATGCCTGCGTCGCGGCGTAGTCCCAGGGCCAGGAACCTGCCGCATGCTCGAAGAGAAGCGTCGCGGCGTGCGGCGACTGCGTTTGGATGCGCCAAGCATTTTGCCAGCCCTGGCCGTGCAGCGCGTGCGGATGGTCGCCGAAATTGCGCGGCAGATGCACCGTCTCGCCGTCGAAGGCGAAGGTGCCGTTGGCGATGCGGTTGGCGAAGGGCACGAGCGGGAAACAGGCGGTGTCCAGCACGTTCGCCGTGCCTTCGGGCGCGGGCCGCAGGACATCGACGCCGTCAACGGCAAAACGCGAAACGGCGCCGCCGACCTCGGGCAGGAGATCGAGAACGGCGCCGCCGTTGCGCAGCGTGAGCACTAAGCCGGCTTGGTCTTCTTGCCCCACAATTCCTGGATCGCCTCCAGGCTGCGCTGCTTGGTCTCGGGCACGGTGCGCAGCACGAACAGCGCCGCGAGGATGCTCATGCCGCCATAGATCCAGTAGGCGAAGCCGTGATTGTAGGCGTTGTTCAGCGCCGTGTTGCCGTCGAGAATCTTGAACGACCAGGAGACGAAGAGGTTGGCGATCCATTGCGCCGCCACGGCGATGGCCATGGCCTTGCTCTTGATCGAGTTGGGGAAGATCCCCGCCAGCAGCACCCAGGTGACCGGGCCCCAGGAGAGCGAGAAGCCGGCGATGTAGGTCACCGCGGCGACCAGCGTCCAGATGCCGACCGAATGGGCGTTGAACAGGAAGCCGAGCGCGAACATGGCGAGCGCCATGATGGCGGCGCCGGTGACGAGCAAGGGCTTGCGGCCCCAGCGGTCGACGGTGACGAGCGCAACGAGCGTGAAGACCACGAGCGCGATGCCGACGACGATGGTCTGCGCCAGCGAGCTGTCGGTGCCGAAGCCGGCGTTCTTGAACATCAAGGGGCCGTAATAGAGCACGGCATTGATGCCGACGAATTGCTGGAACACCGACAGCATGATGCCGACGAAGAGGACGAGGCCGCCGAAGCTGAGCAGAGGCCGGGTCTTTTCGACCAGCGTGTTCTCGATGTCTTTCAGCGTCGCCTGGGCGGTGACCTCGTCGGTGATGCGGCGCAGGACGGCGAGCGCCTTGTCCTTGTGGCCGCGCAGCACGAACCAGCGCGGCGTATCGGGCGCCAGCAGCATCAGGAGGAAAAACAGCACCGCCGGCACGGCCTCGGAAGCCAGCATCCAGCGCCAGCCGATGGCGAGGCCCCAGGCCTCGTTGCCCTGCAGCGCGATGGCCCAGTTGACGAAATAGACGATGGTGATGCCCATCACGATGGCGATTTGTTGCAAGGTCACGAGACGCCCGCGGTTGGCCGGCGGCGCGATCTCGGCGATGTAGAGCGGCGACAGCATCGAGGCGACGCCGACGCCGACACCGCCGAGAATGCGATAGAGGATGAACGGCGTCAGCGCCGCCGGCCCCATGCCGCCGATGGGGCCGAGGCCGAGCTCCGGCACGGCCGAGCCGATCGAGCCGAGCAGGAACAGCACGGCGGAGACGAGCAAGCCGCCCTTGCGGCCGAAATAGGTGGAGAGCGGTCCGGCGATGGCGGCGCCGATGACGCAGCCGAGCAGCGCGCAGGAAATCGCCCAGCCCGAGAGGCTGTCGCGCGCGGCCTCGGGCAGATTCTGCGGCGTGATGAAATTGTGATCGATGGCGCTGACCGCGCCCGAGATCACCGCGGTGTCGTAGCCGAACAGCAAGCCGCCGAGCGAGGCGATGATCGCGAGCCCCATCACGAGACCCGAATTGGCCTTGGCCATGTGTTTGTCCCTCCTCGGACGTCCGCGGTTCGCGCGACGGCGGTTCGTTCGATGCAGAGCCTATTGATAGCGATACCAGCGTGCAAGCGGTGCGGGATTGGTAGCGCTGATCCTACCCTCCCCTTGAGGGAGGGTCGAAATTTGCACTTCGCAAATTTCGGGGGCGCATAGCGGCAGCGTGTGCGCGCGGAGCGAAGCGGAGCAGGGGGTCCGAAAGAATATCGACCCCTGCTCCGCTTCGCTCCGCGTCCGTACGCTGTCGCTACGGACCCCTCAAGGGGAGGGTAAGATTTAGTGATTGTGCCTCGGCGTCTTGCTCGCCACCCGCTTGTACTTCAGGGCGGGCTCCATCACGGCGCCGGTGTCCATCTGGCCGACGGTGGCGCGGAAGATTTCCTGCCAGATGGTGGCGCTCTGCGGGACCGGCGGCAGGCCTTCGGCTTTGCGGCGCGCGATCTCGTCGTCGGGCACCAGTGCGTTGCAGGTGCCGGCATTGAGATCGATGCGGATGCGGTCGCCGGTTTTGAGCCAGGCGAGGCCGCCGCCGACGGCGCTCTCGGGCGAGGCGTTCAGGATCGACGGACTGTCGGAGGTGCCGGACTGGCGGCCGTCGCCCAGCGTCGGCAGGCTGGCGATGCCCTGTTTCAAGAGCGCGTCCGGCGGCTGCATGTTCACGACTTCGGCCGAACCCGGCCAGCCGACGGGGCCGGAGCCGCGAATGACCAGGATCGTGTCGGCATCGATGCCGAGCGCGGCGTCGTTGATGCGGTGGTGGTAGTCGTCGGAGCCGTCGAACACGACGGCCTTGCCCTCGAAGACGTTTTCATGGCCGGGGCGCGAGAGATAGCGCGTGCGGAAATCTTCCGAGATCACGCTGGTCTTCATGATCGCGAAGTCGAACAGATTGCCTTTCAGCACCAGGAAGCCGGCGCGCTCCATCAGCGGATCGGCATATTCGCGGATCATCTCGCGGTCGTGGGTTTCGCGATGTTCGATATTTCTGGCAAGGCTCTGGCCGGTGCAGGTCAGCGCGGCGCCGTCGATGCGGCCGGCTTTCAGGAGCTCGCACAGCACGGCGGGCACGCCGCCGGCATGGTGGAAGCGCTCGCCGAGATATTTGCCCGCCGGTTGCATGTTGACGAGCAGCGGGATGTCGTAGGCGGCGCTCCAGTCGGCCACCGTCAGTTCGACTTCGGCATGGCGGGCCATGGCGACGATGTGCGGCTGCGCGTTGGTCGAGCCGCCGATGGCGGCGACGGTGGCGATGGCGTTGAGGAACGAGGCGCGGCTGAGGATTTTCGACGGCGTCAGGTCCTCATAAGCCATCTCGACGATGCGCTTGCCGGTCTCGTAGGCGATCTGGCCGCGCTCGCGATAGGGCGCCGGGATCGCCGAGCAGCCGGGCAGCGACAGGCCGAGCGCCTCGGCCACCGCGTTCATCGTCGAGGCGGTGCCCATGGTGTTGCAATGGCCGGCGGACGGCGCCGAGTCGCAGGCGGCCTGCATGAATTCCTCTTCGGTGATTTCGCCGGCCGCGAGCTTGCGGCGGCTGCGCCAGATCACGGTGCCCGAGCCGACCAGCTCGCCGTCGTGATGGCCGTCCAGCATCGGGCCGCCGGAGAGGACGATGGCCGGGATGTCGACGGTCGAGGCGGCCATGATCGCCGACGGCGTGGTCTTGTCGCAGCCGGTGGTCAGCACCACGGCGTCGATGGGATAGCCGTGCAGGATCTCGACCAGCGTCATGAAGGCGAGGTTGCGGTCGATGGCGGCGGTGGGGCGGCGGCAATTCTCCGCGATGGGATGGGTGGGGAATTCGACCGCGATGCCGCCGGCGTCGCGGATGCCGTCGCGCACACGCCTGGCGAGTTCGAGATGGATGCGGTTGCAGGGCGCGAGGTCGCTGCCCGACTGGGCGATGCCGATGATGGGGCGGCCGGAACGCAACTCCGCCGGCGTCATGCCGTAGTTCATCATGCGCTCCAGATAGAGCGCGGCCATGTCGTTGCGGCCGGGGGCCGCGAACCAGTCCTGGGAGCGAAACCGGCGAGCGGGTTTGCGCTCGGTCATTTGCGTACTCCTTACCGATGAAAAGACCCGACGAGTCTATCCGCAATCTCTCAACGCGTCACAGCGACAACAACGGTTTCACGCGGAGCCGCGGAGAACGCGGAGGTATAGCTCTACTCCGCGTTCTCCGCGGCTCCGCGTGATTTATTGGCGCGCGGACGCGCGACTGCTGGGTGGCCGGGTCAAGCCCGGCCATGGTGAGTGGGTTAGAGACCTGCAACTTCGGATTCAAAGCAGAACAGGCCACCCGCCAAGGGCTGGGCGGCGCGGTCGGCGGCGCTGAGGCCTTTCCAGGCGGTCGTGGCGTAGACGGTTTTCAGGTCGGGGCCGGCGAAGGCGAGCTTGGTGATGTTGGCGCAGGGAAAGCGCACCGCGGAAATGAGCTTTCCATCCGGCGCGTAGCGGCGCGCGGCCCAGCCGGCGTAGAGCCCGACCCAGACGCAGCCCTCGGCGTCGGTCACCGAACCGTCGGGATAGCCGGCGCCGTCCTCGATTCTCACCCAGACGCGCTTGTTCGAGAGCGTGCCGTCCTCGGCGAGGTCGAAGGCGTAGATCGTCTTCTTCAGCGTATCGGTGTGATAGAGGATTTTTCCGTCCGGGCTGAAGCACGGGCCGTTGGTGATGCAGATGCCGCTGTCCACCGCTTTCGGCCCATCGAGATCGAGCCGGTAGAGGCTGCCGGTCGGCGCTGCCTCGCCATTGTCCATCGTGCCGAACCACAGGCGCCCCGATGGATCGCGCGCGCCGTCGTTCAGGCGGTTGCCGGGCTTGTCGGCATCGACCGGATAGAGCAGCGCGAACGCGCCGGTCTCGGGCGTGAAGAGATGCAGGCCGCTTTGGAGCCCGACGATGAAGGCGCTGCCGTCGGGCACGATGAAGCCGGGGCTTTGCGGCGTGTCCCAGGTCTGCTTGGCGCCGCTCGCCGGATCGAAGCGGTGGATGTGGTTCTGCTTGATGTCGACGAACCACAGCGCCTGCTCGGGCTCAGACCACAGCGGCCCCTCGCCCAGCGTCGCCGCCACAGGCCAAACGCAGCGCGGTTCGGGATTGGCAGTCATCGCCAGCCGGCATCGATCCAGTATTCGTGGCCGGTGCACATCCGGCCATCGTCGGAGGCGAGGAATAGCACAAGCGAGGCGACGTGGTCAGGCTCGACGCGGGTCTTCAGCGATTGCTGGCCGACGATCTCGTTCTCGCCTTCTTGCGTGTACCATTTCATCTGCCGCGGGGTGCGGACATTGCCGGGCACCACGGCGGTGACGCGGATGCCGTCGGGCCCAAGCTCGCGCGCCAGGGCCCGCGTCATGCCCTCGATGCCGGCCTTGGCGGTCTCGTAGATGACGAGGTCGGGCAGGCCCAGATGCCAGGAGATCGAGCCGAAATTGACGATGGCGCCGCCGCCGCGCGCCTTCATGCCCGGCGCCGCTTCCTTGGCGCAGAACAGCATGTGGCGCAAATTGACCGCGATGCGCTCGTCCCAATAGGCCGGCGTGATCTCGGAAAGCTTGTGGCGGTCGTCATTGCCGGCGTTGTTGACCAGCACGTCGATGGCACCGGTTTCCCGGAAGAAAGCGGTGACGGCGGCAAGATCGGTGAGGTCGCAGCGGTGGAAGACCGGCGCGTCGGCGCAGCCTTCGAACGATCTTTCCAGCGCGCGGCTTTCCTTTTCCAGGATGTCGAGGAAATGGACCTCGGCGCCCTGCCGGACGAAGGCGGAGACGATGGCGGCCCCAATGCCGGAGGCGCCGCCGGTGACCACGACGCGCTTGCCTTTCAGGCTGGGATAGACGGCTGACGACATGAATCCTCTTAGGCCCAGGAATAGGCCGTTTTGGTCTGAGTATAAAATTCGATCGCGGCGAAGCCCTGCTCGCGGGCGCCGTAGCTGGATTTGCGGCTGCCGCCGAAGGGCACGTGATAGTCGACGCCGGCCGTCGGCAGGTTGACCATCACCATGCCGGCGCGCACGGCGCGCTGGAAATGGCGGGCGTGCTTGAGGCTGGCGGTGCAGATGCCGGCCGAGAGGCCGAATTCGCCGGCGTTGGCGGCGGCGAGGGCTTCCTCGTAGGTCTTCACGCGCATGACGGAGGCGACGGGGCCGAACACTTCTTCATTGTTGATGCGCGAACCGGTTTGCGTGTCGGCGATCACCGCCGGGCTCATGTAGTAGCCGGGCTTGCCGAGCGTCAGGCGCTGGCCGCCGCCGGTGAGACGGCCGCCTTCCTTCACCGCGATATCGACATAGGAGAGATTCTGTTCGAGCTGGGTGTCGCTGACGGCCGGGCCCATCTTGGAGGCGGGATCGAGCGCGTCGCCGACGGTGAGCGCCAGGGTCTTCTCGGTCAGGGCCTCGACGAACTTTTTGTAGATGCCGTCCTGCACGATGATGCGGCTGGAGGCGGTGCAGCGCTGGCCGGTGGCGAAGAAGGCGCCGTCGAGGGCGCACAGCACGGCGCGGTCGAAATCGGCGTCGTCGAGCACGACCAGCGGGTTCTTGCCGCCCATTTCGAGCTGCACGCGGGCCTGGCGCGCGACGGCGGCCATCGCGACCTGGCTGCCCACACCTTGCGAGCCGGTGAAGGAGACGCCGTCGACGCCGGGATGTTTTGCAATCGCATCGCCGACGCGGCCACGGCCGATCACCATGTTGAAGACGCCGGCGGGCGCGCCGGATTCGAAGATGATGTCGGCCAGCGCCGCGGCGGTGGCGGGCGTCGGGCCGGCGGGCTTGAGCACCACGGTGTTGCCGAAGGCGAGCGCCGGCGCGGTTTTCCACGCGGGGATCGCGATGGGGAAATTCCACGGCGTGATCATGCCGAAGACGCCGACGGCCTCGCGATAGGTCGCGACCTCGACGCCGGGACGCACCGAATCCAGGTTCTGGCCATGGCGGCGGATGGCCTCGCCGGCGAAGTATTTGAAGATGCGCCCGGCGCGGGTGACCTCGCCGATGCCTTCGGGCAGCGTCTTGCCTTCCTCGCGCGACAGCAGTTTGCCGAGCTCGGCGCGGCGCTGAAGGATGGTATCGCCGACCTTGTCGAGCACGTCGGCGCGGACTTCGGGCGAGGCGCCGGACCAGCCGGGGAAGGCATTGCGCGCGGCATCGACCGCGGCATCGACCTCGGCGGCGCCGCCGTCGGGGAAATGCGCCACGATCTCGCGCGTGTCGGAGGGGTTGAGGCTCTGGTGCGGCGCCTCGGCCTTGACGCGTTCGCCGTTGATGTAGTGCGTGAGTGTCTCGGTCATTTGAGCAGGCCGCGCTGGCTGAGATTGGTCATCAGGTCGCCGACGCCGAAGCTCCAGGGCGGCGCGGCTTTCGACGTCGCCACCTTGTTCTCGAGGACGCCGAGGCGCGGCGTGGAGACGCGCACGACGTCGCCGATCTTGTGGGTGAAGCCGCGGCCGGGCGTGTCGCGGTCCTGGGTCGGCGCGAACAGCGTGCCGAGGAAGAGCGCGAAGCCGTCGGGATATTGGTGCTCGCTCATCGCCTGCTTGCACAGGTCGAGCGGGTCGCGGCTGATCTCGGCCATCGTGCTCTTGCCTTCGAGACGGTAATTCTCCGGGCCGACGATTTCGAGTTCGAGGACGGCCTGGCGCACGTCGTCCATCGTGAAGTTCGCGTCGAACAGGCGGATGAAGGGGCCGATGGCGCACGACGCGTTGTTGTCCTTGGCCTTGCCGAGGAGCAGCGCGCTGCGGCCTTCGAAATCGCGCAGGTTGACGTCGTTGCCGAGGGCGGCGCCGAGCGCCTCGCCTTTGCGGTTGCAGACGATGACGATTTCGGGCTCGGGATTGTTCCAGTCGGAATCGGAGCGGATGCCGATGTAATCGCCCCAGCCCATCGAGGACAGGATCGGTGCCTTGGTGAAGATCTCGGCATCGGGGCCGATGGCGACTTCGAGATATTGCGACCACAGGCCGTCGGCGATCAGCGCGGCTTTGAGCTTCACGGCTTCGGGCGAGCCGGGTTTGACGGCGCGCAGGTCGGAGCCGACGCGCGCCTTCAGCGTGTTGCGGATGTCTTGCGCCTTGGAGGCGTCGCCGCGGGCGCGCTCCTCGATCACCCGCTCGACGGCGGAGACGGCGAAGGTGACGCCGGCGGCCTTGATGCATTGCAGGTCGAGCGGCGCCAGCAGGCGCGCCTTGCCCTGCCCTTCCCAGGCGGGCGCGAGACCGAGATCGGCGAATTCGCCGAGGTCGCGGCCGGCGGCGGAGCCGGTCCAGCCATCGAGCAGGGCCGAAACGGTGGGCGCGGAGCCGGAGACGTCCCAGACCCGGCCGTCCTTGACCAGGATCGGCGTCGGGCCCTGGCCGAGGTCGAGGCGGCCGACGAGGATGGCCTCGCGTCCGTCGCGCGGCAGGAACTCAGTCATTGCCGGCCCAAGCGTTTCATAACAGCATCCCACGCGGCGCCCGCCCCGGCGCTCTCAGCTTTGGTTGCGCTACCAACAGCACGCCGAGCCCATGTGTCAAGGGTTGACGATGCCAGAGGTGAACGACGGGGCGAATGACGGCGGCGTCAGCGGGGCGCAGGGTTGAAGCGGCCAGTGGACTCGCGGGGGATCAGCGTGAACTCCAGCAGTTTCTGCACCGGCAGCTGTTCGGCCCCGGCGCGCTTGCGGCGGATCTGCTCCAGAAGAAGCTTAACGGCCTCGCGCGCCATTTCGGCGATCGGCTGGCGGACGGTGGTCAGCGCCGGCCACACCGTGGTGGCGAGCGGGGTGTCGTCGAAGCCGGCGATGGTGAGGTCGCGCGGCACGTCCAGGCCCATGCGGTGGGCGACGGCCACGGTGGCCGCGGCCATGTCGTCATTGCTGGCGAAAATGGCGCTGGGTTTTTTGGCGGCGCGCAGCAGCTTCTCCGCCGCGTCGAGGCCCGAGCGGTAGGTGAAATAGCCCTGCGCCACCTGCTTGGGATCGGGCTTGAGGCCCGCCTCCTCCATGCCGGCGACGAAGCCACGATAGCGCTGCTCGCTGGCGGTCTGGTTGGGGTGGCCCATGATGAAGGCGATGCGCGTGTGGCCGAGCGCGACCAGGCGGCGGGTCATCTGCCGTGCGGCGTCGAAGTCGTCGATGCTGACGGCGGAGAGGCCGGGCGCCGGCCGCCCTGTGGCAACGACGACCGCCGGGATGTCGGCGTCGGCGACGGCGGTAAGGGCTTCCTCGGAGTCGCAGAGCGGCGGCGGCAGGATGACGCCGTCGGCGCCGGTGCGCACGAGCTTCTCGATCGCGGCGCGCTCGCTGTCCGGGCCGTCGCATTTTTCGATGACGAGCTGGCAGCCCGACAGGCTCGACTGCTCCAGGCTGCCGACCAGGAACTCGCTGAGATAGGCGGCCGACGGGTTGGAATAGAGCAGGCCGACGCGGACGGCGCTGGCGCTGGCCAGGCTGCGGGCGGCGAGATTGGGCGAGTAATGCAGCGTCTTGATCGAGGCGGCGACCTTGGCGCGGGTCGATTCGCGCACATTGGTCTCGCCGTTGACGACACGGGAGACGGTCATGGGCGAGACGCCGGCATGGCGCGCCACCTCGTGAATCGTCACGACATTGTTGCCGCGGCGCCCGCTTTTCTGGGCCAAATCGCCAGCTCCCGTTACGTTGGGCACTGCCGTAGCAAACCGGCGGGCAAAGGAAAAGAGCGCGCTACCATCGGCGGGCGGGCCTCAGCGGCGGCGGGGCCTTCGCGCCGGCCGCGCCGGCGACGCGATTTCGAACGAGGCCAGAAGCAGCCAGCGCCGGGCGGCAGCCTCCTCGCCGCGGCGCGCCTCGAGCGGCGTGACCTGGTGCCAGAACGGCAGATAGGAGACCGAGACGCCGGAGCGCACGCCGACGCTGGCGACGCGGTTGAGATACCCCGCCTGCTCGCAGATGAGATATTGCCGCGCCACGGCGGCGTTCGACAGCGTGATCTGCACGTCGACATAGCCGCCGCGCAGGTTTTCATCCTCCGGATGATGATCGTTGTGGGGGCCGACATAGTCCCCGGTCTCGTAGCGGATCGCCTGGAAGCCGGCATTGTCCGCCAGCTTGCGGCCGCAGACGCGCTGGGTGAAATCGCGCAGGCTCGCCGAGCCCAGCATGTCGAGCAGGCCGATGCGCGCAGCCGCCCGGCCGGACGGCGCGTATTTGTCGTTGAGCATGATGGAGCGATTGCTCATCGTCTTGGGCAGGGCTTCGGTGAAATTCTCGCGCATGCCGGTGATGGTGCTGCGATCGATGTCCCGGCGCATGGGCCTGAGGAATTCGCCGAGCCGGCGTTCCAGCAACGTCACGGCGGCCAGCGCCCTGGCCGGCGGTATCAATGCCGGCAACCATACGAAGCGCTGCCGTTGCGACTTGAGCGAGGCCTGGCCGCAGAGCCGCGCCAGACGGCGCGGATCGGCGAAGTCCGAGAATTGCGCCGGAAAGCGCTGCATGGCCGGGAGGCCCCCACTATTCGGGGCCGATACTTACACGATCACAACCGCAAGTAATAACGCTCTGCGCGGCGGCGGCCTAGTTCTTCGCGGTGGGGCCCGCGGCGATGGCGATGCGGACCAGGTCCGACAGGCTCTTGGCGTGCATCTTGTCCATGATGTGGGCGCGGTGGATCTCGATCGTGCGGGGCGAGATGCCGAGCTCGTAGGCGGCGATCTTGTTGGAGCGCCCGGCCACGAGCTGGTCCAGGACGTGGCGCTCGCGCGGCGTGAGAAGCGCGATGAGATCCTGCGCCGCCTTGATCTCCGCCGCCTTGCCGCGCCGGCTCTCGCCGATGTGCAGGGCGCGGGCGATGCCGCCCAGCAGCAGATGGGCGGAGAAAGGCTTTTCGATGAAGTCGATGGCGCCGGCCTTCATGGCGCGGACGGCGAGCGGCACGTCGCCATGGCCGGTCATGATGATGACCGGCAGCTCGATGCCGCGGCGGACGATCTCCTCCTGCAGTTCCAGGCCGTCCATCTCCGGCATGCGGATGTCGGCGACGAGGCAGGCGCCGGCCGGCACGGCGGAATCGAGAAACGTCTTGGCCGAGCCGAAATCCGTCACCGCATAGCCGGAGGATTCCAGCAGGACGCGCATCGAGTCGCGCACCGCGGCATCGTCGTCGACAATGATCACATGCGGAAGGGTCGTCATGGGACAGCCTTCTGCGCGGAGCCGCAGACACAAGGGCTGCCTTGCGCCGGCGGCACAATATTGGCGTCGACCGCAACGGCAATCGATTCGCGAAAGAGTGTGTCCCGCTCCATGGTTCACCGTGTCTTGGTGCTGACGCAACGCAACGACACGCAACGCAAAGGAGGCTACTCATTTCAGTGTACGCAATCGCACGGCATTGCGCTATGGTAATCTTTGCAAGTGGTTAGCGCGCGCACAACCCAAACCCGGTTCGGAGCGCGAAAGGTGTGTTCGCGCCCCGGCGCTTAACCAAGCGTCACCCATTTGGCACGGGCGCCGGTGGCCTGTGCCGCCGGCACGACATCGCGCGCCAGGAGCCGCTTGACCGAAGACGGCGACGCGGCCGGGCCGCCGATGAGCGGACTGGAGATGAGATTGGCGCCATGGCCCCGCGCCAGGCGAACGGCATCGGGGGTCGCGGCATCGAGAACGAAGCTCAGCATGTGAAGGCGCTTGGCCGCGAGGCAGAGCTTATGGACCTCGTTCTCGGTCTCGCCGGCGCCGGGCAGCGACACGCCGATGGCGTGCAAGCCCGCGCTTTGATAGTCGCCGAAATTCGTCGTGCGCGGCGGCAGAATGGCGGAGACGGCGCGGGCGAACGGCTTGAGAATGCAGACCAGATCGGACAGCCGGCTCTGCGGCACGCCATAGGGCAGATCGCCGATCTCGAAGATCAGATAGGGCCGCAGGGCGGCGGAAAGGGCGCGGCAGGCCGAGACGATTTCCATGCGTCCGGCCGGCGAGGTCAGCGTGTCGTAAGACACCGGAGCGCAAACCAGGAAGCGCCCGCCGACCTTCATGTGCTCGCTCAAGGCATGCGCCACGTGGCGGATGCGCGACAGCGTTGCCCCGAGCTCCACCTTGAAATCGGCACTGGCGGCGGCGGTTGCGCCGGGGACCGGATCGGTGACGCAGCGCCAGGTCGTGATCGCCTCGCGCTGGGCGTCCCATAACGGCACGTAGCGATGCGAAAATTCGGGCCCTTTGGGCGCCGCCGCCCGCGGCGCCGCGCGCCGGGCGGCGAGCCGCTCGCTCTCGGAGATGCAATCGAGGCCCGCGCTGAGCGCGAGCCCGACAAGCGCGGGGCCGGCAATCTCGGCCGTCTGGATTTCGTCATCGTCCAGGCGCACCGCCTTCGAAAGGCGCAGATGCTTCAACTCGCAATGCCCCAGCATGCTGGTGTGCAATTCGTGCGCGATGCGCAGGCAGAAGATCTGCGAGGCCTCGGCAGCCGCCTCCGGCATGCTCACCAGGAACGCGGTATCGTCGAGCTGGACGAAGAAATCCGAAGAGCCGAGCTTCTGGCGCAACAAGCTTTCCAGATGCGCCGATACCGAGCCGCGCAATTTTTCCCAGCGCGGGCCGGCTTCGGCCTTGATTTCGTCCAAGGTGATGACGTTGACGCAGCCGCGTTCCAGCAGCGTGGGGGACGCGACGACTTTCAGCTCGGGCCTGAGCGCATGGCGCATTTCGGGTTCGCACCGTTCCTGACGCGCAATCCGAAAACGGGTATGCGGTTCGATCAGGCATCATCACGGTTGCACGCTCAAGAGCGGGTTAATCGCCACGCGCACACCCATATGGATATGTACGTAAGCGCAGATGCCCGTCAGGCGGCGGGCTTGTCCTGTCCCAAGGCGCGCGCGATCCCGTGCAACAGCACGTCTTCGGCGAAGGGCTTGCGCAGCACGGCCAGGGCGCCGGCCTCCGTGCCGCGGTCGCCCAGACGCTCGACATTGGCGGTCATCAGGATGACGGGCGTTGCGATGCCGCGCGCGCGCAGCAATTCGAGAAGCTCGACGCCGCTGGTGCCGGGCATCTGCACGTCCAGCAGCAGGCAATCGCCCATCCGCCCGCCGGTTTTCTCCAGGAACGCGTCCGCCGAAGCATAGCTCTTGCAGTCATAGCCGCAGGATTCGAGCAGAACACAGGTCGAGTCCCGCACGGCATCGTCGTCGTCGACGATCACGACTATCTTGGACTGCGGCTTCCCCACGTCTTCAACTCACGTCTTGCCGGAACGCCGTCATGATGGCGATCCGAACGTTCGGCCGGCCGGATTTCAAAATCTCGCTTGTCGTATCGATTCGGAGCGTGCGCATGAAACACCCCGTGCTGGACCGCAGCCCAGAAGGGTGCGGGTATTGCGGTCAGACTGGGCCTCATATCTGCGGCACCCTAGTACGGTATTTTACATAGTCCCATTGCGGGCGGCATGGCGCGCGATGCGCAGCAGGCCCTGCGCCGCCAGCGTTTCGGGGTCGGCCTTGGTGAACGCGCGGCCGGCATGCGCCAGCGCCGCGCCATATTCATCGGCCAGTGAGCCGCCCGCGGCCAGGACGATCGGGCCCTGGAGATGTCCGGCCTCGATCTCGGCGGCGATCTCCTCGCCGATCAGGACGCCGCTGACGAAGGCTGCGGTGTGCTCGGCCGCGAGAGCGCCCAGCAACCGGCGGGCCCGGGCCTGAAACAGATTGCGCGCCAGGCCGCGCGCGCTTTGCGACGCCGCCAAGCCGGCGTGAAACGCCTGCGGCGAGGCGGTTTGCGCGGCCGGCGTGGCCAGCGCGCCGCCCGCGAGCAGCGCGGCGCGCAGCTCGCCGGACATGTGGGTGCGAAAGGACGCGATGCGGCCGTCGCTGAGCTCGGCCCATTTGGTGTGGGTGCCCGGCAGGCAGACGGTGACGCGCGGCACAGGCGCCGGCAGACCCATCAGCAGCGTTTCCTCGCCGCGCATGACGTCGCGCCTGTCGCCGGCGGCCAGCGAGACGCCCGGCACGATGTGCGCTGGGCGGTCGAAGGCGACCGGCGCCAGCGCGCCTGCGAGTTCGTCGAGCCCGGCGGGTGTGGGCACATAGGGCGCCTGGACCCAGCCTCTGTCGCTGCCGACCATGCCGCAGAGCAGGATGGGAGCGCCGGGCCAGCGTTCGGGCCAATCGCCCAGCAGGCGCTTGAGGCGTGCGTCGAAGGGGCCGGCGCCGACAAAGACGCCGTCGTCGGCGCGGCGCACAGCGATGATGGCGCCGTCCGGCGCGATGGCGAAGGCGCGCACGCTCGACGAGCCCCAGTCGACGCCGAGGAGCGCGGCGGCGCTCATGCGCCCGGCCGCAGCCGGGGCCAGATGAGATTGAGCGCCAGGCCGCTCATCACCAGCGCCGCCGCGACCAGCTTCCAGGGCTGCAGCGGCTCGTGCATCACCAGCGCCGAGGTGCTCATGCCGAACACCGGCACCAGCAGCGCGAAGGGCGAGACGGTCGCGGCGGGATAGCGCGCCAGGAGCCAGGCCCAGCTGGCATAGCCGAACATGGTGTTGCCGAGCGACTGGTAGAGCACCGCGGCCCAGGTCACCCAGTCCGCCTGTGCGAGGCCGCTTTCGATCGCCGGCAGGCCTTCGGTCCAGATGGACAGCAGCAGAAGCGGCGGCACCGCGAACAGACTGGACCACACGACATAGGCAAGCATGTTGACCGTGCCGCTGGCCTTGGCGACGAGGTTGCCGCCGGCCCACATGGCGGCGGCCAGCAGGGTGAGACCGATGCCGAGCGGCGTGACGTCGTCGCCGCGATGGACGATGATGACCCCCAGTCCGAGTGCCGCCAGCGCCAGCGCGAGCCACTGGAACGGGCGCACGCGCTCGGCGGTCAACGCCATGGCGAGGCCGATGGTGAAGAAGACCTGGGTCTGGATCACCAGCGAGGCGAGGCCGGGCGAGATGCTGCGCGCCATCGCGATATAGAGAATGCCGAACTGCCCGGCGCCGATCAGCAGGCCATAGGCGGCGAGGTGCGGCCACGGCACCGCCGGACGCTTGAGGAAAAAGGCGGCCGGCAGGAAAGCGAGCGCGAAGCGCAGCGCCGCCAGCAGCAGCGGCGGCAGGTGCACCAGCGCCATCTTGATGACGACGAAATTGCTGCCCCACACCGCAGCCACGGCGACGGCCAGGAGCACGTGCCGCCAGGAGAGATGAAGCGATTTGTCCGTCATGGGTTCCTGCATAGAGAAATTCGGGCGCCGCCAGAAGCGGCAAAATGCAAGGGCGCACTGTCCTGCGAAACCGCCGCGGCACACAGATGCGTGGACGGGGGCGGAAGGGCGGAGGCGGGTGGGCGGCGGCGGCCGGCCTTGCTACACAGGACGCTGCTTCGAGGCGGGCGGATGGCGATCACGCAAACGGCATACGGCGGATGGACGGCGCGGCTGGCGTGGCTGCGCCACTTTTACCGCCGCTCGGAGGGTACGCGCGGGCTGGTGCTGCTCAGCCCGACGATGGCGATCATGCTGGCGGCGCTGGCCGCGCCGATGCTGCTCTTGGCGCTCTACAGTTTCTGGAGCCAGGACGGCTACGCGCTGAACACGCAGGCGACGCTGGCGCAGTATGCCACCAGCCTGGGGCGGGCGACGTATCGCGAACTGTTCTACCGCTCGATCGAGATTTCCTCGCTCGTGACGCTGATCACCGTGCTGGCGGCGTATCCGATGGCGTATTTCGTCGCCTTCCGGGTGGAGCGATCGAAGTTCGTCTGGCTGATCCTGCTGACCATTCCGTTCTGGACCAGCTATCTCCTGCGCGTCTTCGCCTGGAAGCTGATCCTCGGCTACAACGGCGTGATCAATTCGGGGCTGATGAGCCTTGGGCTGATCCGCCAGCCGCTGGAATTCCTGCTCTACAATCCGACGGCCGTGGTCGTGACGCTGGCGCATGCCTGGGCGGCGTTCGCCATCCTGCCGATCTATGTATCGCTGGAGAAGATCGACCGCTCCCTGCTGGAGGCGGCGGCCGATCTCGGCGACGGGCCGATCCGCAGGTTCTTCCGCATCACCCTGCCCTTGTCGCTGCCCGGCGTGATCGGGGCGGCGGTGCTGATCTTCGTGCCGACGACGGGCGATTATGTGACACCGTCGCTGGTCGGCGGTTCGGACGGGGTGATGATCGCCAATGTCATCGAAGTGCAGTTCGACAAGGTCGGCAACTGGCCGCTGGGCGCGGCGCTGGCGATGGCGAGCATGGCGGCGGTCGGCGTGGTGACGCTGCTGTTCGTCAGCGCGATGCGTGCCGCGGCGGCGAGGATCCGCTGATGCGCACGAAGAAGCGCGGCGCGGGATTGTTCGCCTATGCGGTGTTCTATCTCGCGTTCCTCTATGTGCCGGTGCTGTTCCTGCCGCTGTTCTCGTTCAACGATTCGGTGTTCATCGCCTTTCCGCTGACCGGCTTCACGACCAAATGGTACGGCCAGATGCTCGCCGACGGCGCCATGCTGCACGCCCTGGGCAACAGCCTGGAAGTCGGCGCGATCACCGCGGGCCTGTCGACGGTCTTGGGCCTGCTCGCGGCCAAGGCGCTGACGCGCTACTGCGTGCCGGGCGCGCCGGCGCTGCTCGCCTTCACGTCGCTGCCGCTGTTCATTCCCGATATCGTGCTGGGGATTTCGATCCTGATCCTGCTCAACTGGGCGGGCGTGCCGCTGTCGCTGCTGAGCGTGATCGCGGGCCATGCGCTGATCTGCATCCCCTTCGCCATCACGGTGCTGATGTCGCGCTTCGACGGCTTCGACAAGAGCCTGGAGGAGGCCTCGCTCGACCTCGGCGAGAACGGCTGGATGACGTTCTGGCGCGTGACCTTTCCGCTCGCCCTGCCGGGCATCATATCGAGCCTGCTGCTGACCTTCATCGTCTCGTTCGACGAATTCCTCATCGCCTATTTCCTGGCGGGCAGCGAGGCGACGCTGCCGATCTACATCTGGGGGCAGCTGCGTTTCCCGTACAAGCTGCCGGCGGTGCTGGCGCTGGGGGCGCTGATCCTGGTCGCGTCGGCGGTGCTGGTGGTGTTGGCCGAATGGGTGCGCAGTCACGGCATGAAGGCGCGCAAGCATACGATGGTGGGCGCATGAGCGACGCGACGTTTATTCAAATCGATCATGTCAGCAAGCGCTTCGGCGGCGTCGCCGCGGTGGACGATGTCGACCTTGCGATCGCGCGCGGCGAGTTCTTCTCGCTGCTGGGGCCATCGGGCTGCGGGAAGACGACGCTGCTGCGGATGATCGCGGGCTTCGAGTTTCCCGATGCCGGCGAGATATTCATCGACGGCGCGCGGATGACGGACACGCCGCCGCATCTGCGCCCGTCGAACATGGTGTTCCAGTCCTACGCGATCTTTCCGCATCTGAACGTCTTCGACAACATCGCCTATGGCCTGCGGCGGGAGCGGCTGGCGCGCGGCGAACTGCAGCGCCGCGTCGAAGAGGCGCTGGCGATGATCAAGCTCGCGGGCTTTGGGTCGCGGCGGGCGGACGAACTGTCCGGCGGGCAGCGGCAGCGCGTGGCGCTGGCCCGCGCGCTGGTGCGAAGGCCCAAGGTGCTGCTGCTCGACGAGCCCTTGGGCGCGCTCGACAAGCGGCTGCGCGAGGCGATGCAGATCGAGCTGCGGCAATTGCAGAAGAGCGTCGGCATTACGTTTGTGTTCGTGACCCACGACCAGGAGGAGGCGCTGTCGATGTCGGACCGCATCGCGGTGATGTCGGGCGGGCGGATTTTGCAGGTGGCGGGCCCGCGCGAGCTCTACGAGGCGCCGAACTGCCGCGAGGTCGCCGACTTCATCGGAGAGATCAATTTCTTCGACGGTGTGGTGACCGCGTCCGGCGAGATCGATGCGGGGCCGCTCGGGCGGGTGCGCGCGGGCGTCGGCGATGCGGCCGGCGCCAAGGTGCTGGTCGCGCTCAGGCCGGAGAAGATCGCGCTGGCGGCGGCGGCGTCGCCCGGGGCGGTGGCGGGCACCGTTGTCGCCGCGGCGTATCTGGGCGAGCGCAGCCATTATACCATCGCGATCGCCGGCCGCGCCGAGCCGGTGTCGGTGGCGGCGCAGAACGCACAGAAGATCGTCACGCGCGGGCATGCGCCGGGGGATGCGGTGTATCTCAGCTGGGCGGCGGACGCGGTGGTGGTGCTGTCGTGCGATTGATGCCTCCATAACGGCGTCGCCAAAAAAGAAGCGGACTTCGCCGTCGCGAAATCCGCTTCGGTCGGGCGGGTCGGCGGATGCGGCTGAGCTTCACGCCCGGCCGACAAACACCTTTGCCTTCACCTCCGTGGACCTGGCGGACGGGAGCGCCCTATCCCTCCTGCAGCGGGGATGCGGCGTTCTCCTGTTCGCGGCGGGTAGCGCGAGCTCCCCCTAAGGTCCTGCCTCTGTTGCCCGCGTCAGCTTCGGTCGGTCATTTTTGGCGGATTCCCTGCGTTTCTGAGTGATAAGTATGTAACCCAGAGTTGTATTCAAGAGACAGGGTAGGAATTATTTCTGACAAAATGTCAGGAGGACAATGGCGCGAGCCTCAGGGGCGAGACGACTGCCCACCTAAGATACCGACCCGAGACCGGCGGCATTGCTGCGTCTCATCTCCAAGCGGCCTCGTGGTCTATTGCCTATGGCGAGACATCGTTTCCGTCGAATTGCGAGGATCGTGCATGGCAACCAAGGAAGACGTTCTTGAGCAAATCGTCGAAGAATACCTCATTCACAAGGGATACTTCGTTCAGCACAACATCAAGTTTCTCCCACCCAAGGACCATCCTGATTTTGTGTTGAATCAAGATTCAAACCACAGCGACATCGACGTTCTCGGCTACCATCCGACGCTCCAAGGCGACCGCAAAGTCGTAGCTGTCAGCTGCAAGAGCTGGCAGAGCGGGTTTAATGCCGCCGCCGAAATTCGCGCCATCGAAGGCGATAAAGTTTGGTGATTAGGGCGATTTGTAACCGTGTGCTAGCTGGAGAGGCGCATGGTTGCTCGGGTTTCCGGTGTTTTTGGTTGTGCGGCCAACATTGA
>OLLF01000204.1_pt1 | contig 24566 bp, 28 predicted proteins | sample 1604471 | NCBI WGS metagenome assembly OLLF01 (sample SAMEA104055714, study PRJEB20765) | soil metagenome | isolation source: soil
CGGGCGATGGCGCGCAGGCGGGGCGGCGTGCGGCGTGGCTCCGCGACCAGGACCCTCACCATCGCCGCCGGTCTGGGACGGGATATCGGCAGCGGCTCGATACGGGCGACCTGCGGACGCGTGATGACAATGAGCGTGGATGGCGGCGGCGCATGCGGCCCGAACGCGATCGCGCTGCCCATCGCGATGGAAAGGACGATCGTTGCGGCGGCCAGATCCCTCAGCATGACGGCGTGAAATCCCTAGAGCGCGGCGGCGCGCGCCATATCCTGCCGCAAAGTGCGGCTGGATTGCCAGTAGCACCAGGCGCCCAAGGCGCTGGTGATCACGGTCGAGAGCAGCGCCCAGCGCAGCGAGTCGGTGCCGAGGCTCGGCTTTAGCAGGTCGCTGAGGATGCCGACGGTCTGCGGGCCGAGGCCGAGCCCGATGATGTTGAGGATGAAGAGCAGGATCGCGGCGGCGGTGGCACGCATGCGCAAGGGGACAAGGCCCTGTGTGGCGGCATAGGCGGGGCCGAGATAGGAGGCGCCGAGGAAGGCGGGGACCGCGAGGGCGACGACGACCAGCGTCATGTTCGGCGAAAGATAGAAGACCGGCGCGAAGGGAATGGCGATGAAGGTGGCGACGACCGGCACCAGCATGGTGCGGCGGATATCGGCCTTGCCGACGCGGTCGGCGATCACGCCGGACATCGCGGTGCCGATAAAGCCGAAGACGCCGGTGGTGACCGAGAGCAGAATGCCGATCTGCAGCGGCGTCATGCCGTGCGAGCGAGCGAGGAAGGACGGCACGAAGGCGATGCCGGCATAGCCGCCGAAGGCGCTGAGCGAGGTGCCGAGCGAGAGAAAGCGGAACGAGCGCTGGGTCCAGAGGAACTTCGCGGTGGCGACGAGGCCGGGCGCGATCCCCGCATCGGCAAGGCCTTCGACATGGCCGCGCTTGGGCTCGTCCACGGTGAAAAGAAACAGGAAGACGAGCAGAAGGCCCGGCGCGCCGGCGAGCAGGAAGGCCATGCGCCAGCCATAGTGCTGCGCCACCCAGCCGCCGCCGAAGAACGCGATCAAGAGGCCGATGTTGAGGCCCGCGGCATAGATGGCGAGCGCGCTGGCGCGCTCCTTGGGCGGATAGAGGTCTGCGATGATGGCGTTGATCGAGGGACCGGTGCCGGCTTCGCCGACGCCGACGCCGATGCGCGCGATGAGAAGCTGCCAGAAACTCGCGACGTAGAAACAGACCACCGTCATGACGCTGAATAGGCCGAGCGACACGGCGATCAGGTTGCGCCGGTTGACGCGGTCGGCGAGCAGCGCCAGCGGCACGCCCAGCGTGGCGTAGAACGCAGCGAAGGCGGGGCCCGCGAGCAGGCCGAGGGCGGAGTCGGAGACGTGGAATTCCGCCTTGATCAGCGGCAGCAGGATCGCAAGGATCTGGCGGTCGAGATAATTGACCACGAACACCAGCGTCACCATGAAGAGGACGTAGTGGCGGCTCTGGCTCGCCCGTGCGCCGGTGCCGCTCATGCGCCGACCTCGATGGCGGGAGCCGGCGGCGCGTTGGCTTTGGCGAGTTCGCCGGGCAGCGCGCGGCTCGCCTGCCAGAAGCAGTAGAAGGCGATTCCCCAGGTGAAGGCCGTGGAGAGCATCGCCCAGCGCACCGAGTCGGTGCCGAGATGCGGGAAGACCTGCGCCAGCTTGTCGCTCTCGAAGCCGACCAGCAGGGGGCCGAGCCCGAAGCCGATGATGTTGAGGGTGAAGAGCAGGATGGCGGCGGCCTGCGCCCGCATGCGCAGCGGCACCAGACTCTGCACCATGGCGTAGGACGGCGCGAGATAGGCGGCGCCGTTCATCGTCGGGACCAACGAGCACGCCAGCGCGATGTAGAAATTGTTCGAGAGGAAATAGAGCGGAAAGAACGGCAGCGCCGCGCCGATGATGACGAGGATGACGTACATGTTCCAGCGCACGTCGCGCTTGCCGAGCCAGTCGGCGAACACGCCGGAGAAATAGGTGCCGATGCCGCCGACGACGCCGAACAGGCCGCCGATCAGGAAGCCGCGCATCTGCGGCGTCAGGTGGAAGACCTTGCTGAAAAAGCTCGGCACGAAGGTGTTGCCGGCATAGCCGCCGAACGCCGCCATGGCAGTGCCGAACGCGATGTAGCGAAAGGACTTCAGCGACCACAGATAGGCGATGGTCTCGCCGAGCGGCGGGGTGCGGCCGATGTCCTTGATCTGCTCGACATGGCCGCGGCGCGGTTCGGGCACGGTGAAAAGGAAGAGGACGGCGATGACGAGGCCTGGGATGCCGGCGGCGAGGAAGGCGTTGCGCCAGCCGAAACGCTGCTCGATCCAGCCGCCGCCGAAAAAGGCGAGCAGCAGGCCGACATTGAGGCCGGTGGCGTAAAAGGACAGCGCCCCTGCCCGCTCCTTCGGCTCGTAGAGATCGGAGATGATGGAATTGACGGAAGGGCTGGTGCCGGCCTCGCCGATGCCGGTGCCGATGCGCGCCAGCACAAGCTGGCGGAAGCTGCCGGCGAAGGCCGAGACCGCCGTCATCGCGGCGAACAGCATCATCGAGATCGCGATCACGTTGCGGCGGTTGATGCGGTCGGCCAGCCAGGCGAGCGGCACGCCGAGCGTGGCGTAGAGAATCGCGAACACCGTGCCCGAGAGAAAGCCGAGATCGGCGTCGGAGAGGTGGAACTCGGCTTTGATCGACGGCAGGAGCTGGTTGAGGATGTTCCGGTCGAGATAGTTGATGACATAGACCAGCGTCAGCATGACGAGGATGTAGCGGCGCGACGTGCCGCCCACGCGAACGGGCGCGGCAGTGTTTTCTGTCGGCAAATGGCTCTCCCCGAACGCCTGGCTTTCGAAAAGCGTAACAGAAAGAACGAAGGACGGTCAGTGGCCGCGGGCGTAGACCGTGACGATGGGCTCGTGGCCGGGGATCGGCTGGGTGGTCTTCAGCGTCGCGCCGCTGCAGGTGTAGGCCGTCGCCTGCGGATGGGTCGGCATCGGCGGCGTCACCGTGACCGGCCTGCCGCCCACCATGACGGTGACGGTGGTGTGCACGCTGCCCGGCGCGGTGCAGAACGAGAAGCGCCCGCCGGCGGCGGACCATGTGCCGCTGGCTTGGCCGACGGCGTGGCCGGTGGCGCCCATGCTGCCGTCATTGGCGGCGACCGTGGCGTGGACGTCGGCGCGGCCGGTGGAGAAGGTGCCGTCGGGCCGGAAGGTGATGGTCAGGCCGCTGTGGGTGATGCCGGTGACGTGGGCCATGTGGATGTTGCGGCTCATCCAGGCGGCGCTGCCGCCGCTGGCGTAACTCCAGGTGCCGACCAGGCAGCGGTCGAGCGCATGGCTGCCGTTGCAATCGGCTAGCGCGGGCGAGGCCATCAGGACGGCGGCGATGGCGGCGCTGGCGAAAATCGTCTTCACGAATGGCTCTCCTGTTTCTGCCCGTTATTTCTGTCCGTGGCGCTCGCCCTTGCGGCCCTTCACCGCGAGATCGACGGTGAGAAGGCGGCGCTGGCCGCCGACGCGCATCTGCTCCGAGCCCAGAAGATACATCATCGCCTGGTAGTCGCCGAGGGAGTCTTCCAGAGCGTTTGTGAACCCTTGCGCATCCTGCGCCTTGTTCATTTGAATTTTCGCAAAACGCAGCGCATCGGGGCTGTTCTCGGCGACGCGGTGGGCGAAGTTGTAGGTCTCGCGCTCCAGGTCCTCTGGCGCCAGGACGCGATTGACGAAGCCGAAATCATGCGCCTCCCGCGCCGAGATGAAGCGGCTCTCAAAGCACAACTCCTTGGCCTTGCGGATGCCGACGTCCCAGGGAATCGACATGTACTCCACGAAGCCGGCGAGGAACTCGGCGGTCGAGGCGGCAAAGACGATGTCGCAGCAGGCCGCCGTCATCCAGCCGGCATAGATGCAATAGCCCTCGACCATGGCGATGGTCGGCTTGGGGAAATTGCGCCAGCGCAGATGGACGTCGAGATTGTATTTCTTGAACTGGTCATAGGCCTCGATCGTGCCCGGCTCGGCGCCCAGGGCCTTGCGGTATTCCAAGGCTTCCGGCGTGCCGAGGTCGTGGCCGGAGGAGAAGGTGCCGCCGGCGCCGCGAATCACGACCACGCGGATGGTCTTGTCGGCGCCGGCGATGGCGAAGGCTTGGTCGATCTCGTCGAGCATCCGGTAGCCCAGCGCGTTGCGGTATTTGGGGCGGTTGAGCGTGATGGTCGCGACCGCGCCGTCGGTGGCGTAGAGAATGTCCTTGAACGTCACGTGGCGCCTCCCGGCCGGTTCCGTGCGCCGACCGTGCCGACAATCGGTGCGTTCGTCCATCGCATCGCTTTATTTGTGGCGCGCGTTCCGCGCGACTTGCGCCGCACACCCATTGCCATAAAGTCCGGCGAAAGAGGGACTTATGGCCGACATCTTCATCTCCTACGCCCGCGAGGACCGCGAGTGGGTCGAGAAGCTGGCCACGCAGCTGGTCACGGAAGGCTACACTGTCTGGTGGGACTGGGACCTGCTGGTCGGCAAGCGCTATCGCGAGACCATCGAGACGGAACTCCAGACCGCCAAGGCCGCCGTCGTGGTCTGGTCGCAGCATTCCATCCGCTCGGATTTCGTGCGCGACGAAGCCGAAGATGGCCAGCAGCGCAATATCTTGCTGCCGCTTCTTAAGGAAATCGTTCGGCCGCCGGCGGGCTTCCGCCAGCTGCAGACGGCAGACCTCAGCAACTGGAATGGTGGCGGGGAACACATCGAGTTCCGGCGCATGATGCGCGGCGTTTCGCACCTCGTCGGCCGTCCGGCGCTGGGCGACACGGGCGAGATCCATGTCGATCCGAACCACCCGACGACGCATTTCGAGCCGCCGGCAGCGCCCGCCCCGCCGGTCGATGTCGCGCCGATTCTCCCCGTGACGCCGCAGCCCGATTCGCCGCCCTTGACGGTGGCCAAAGTGCCCGAGCCGGAACCGATGCCGGCCGCCGTCCTGCCGCCGCCGCCGAGCCCGGCCGTTGCGCCGGTGCCGTCACCGAGTCCGGTCTTCGCGCCCGCTCCCACGGGCGGCGCGCCGCGGGTGTCGATACCCATGCTGGTCGTGGCCGGCGCCGGGCTCGTCGCGGTGATTGCGATCATCTACCTCGCCATGCAGTTCTTCGGGGCCAAGCCCGTGCCGCCGGCCGCGCCGGTGGTGCCCAAGCCGGTGGTGCATCAGGCGCCGCTCGGCATGCGGCCCGAAGCGCCGCCGACGCCGGCGCCGAGCGGTGGAGACAACACCGGCGGGACGGGCGATGAGTCCGGCACCGGCGGCGATGTCGGCCAGGGCGGACCGAGCGGGAACGCACCGCCGGCGACAACTCCGCCGCCACCGCCCGCGCCGCCGACCGACGACAATGGCGCGACACAGAACAGCGGCGGGGATGAAGGCCAGGCCGGACCGCATCACTGAGGCGCGACCGTCTCGTCCAAATATAATCGTCATGGCCGGCCTTGTGCCGGCCACCCATGAAAACCATCGGTGAAAAACGTTTACCACGGTGTTCATGGGTCGCCCGGACAAGCCGGGCGATGACGAAGATTTTTGCGGTTAGCCGAACTTTCCTGACTTCGCCCAGCCGCGAGGCGGGAGGCGGCCGGATTGGGCGCGGGCGCCGCGCCAGTCCTTGAGCTCGGACGGTTCGAAGAGACGGTTGTTCTCGTCCTTCAGGCCGTCCTTCCAGGTGAACACCGTGGCGTCGAGCAGGCCGCCGTCCTTGTAGCGCTGCAAGTAGACGCCCTGCCCGCGCGCCATCTCGGGCACCTCGTCCAGCGGGAAGATGATGATCTTGCGGTTGTCGCCGATGGCCGCGACCGTGTCGCCGGCGACGAAGGCGACGAAGGCGCAGGCCTTGGCCTCGACGCCCTGTTTCACGTTCATGACGCGCTTGCCGTTCCTGGTCATGGCGACGGCCTCGTCCTCGCTGGTGACGAAGCCATGGCCGCTTTCGGCGGCGAGCAGCAGCTTGCGGCCGGGGACATGCGCGAACATCGTGACGATGTCGGCGTCGGGCGGCAGGTCGACGAAGGTGCGGATGGCCTCGCCATTGCCGCGCCCGCCCGGGAGCTTGGAACATTCCAGCGTGAAGAAGCGGCCGTCGGTGGAGAACAGCATCAGCTTGTCCGTGGTCTGGGCGTGCACCCAGAATTTGCGCCGGTCGCCTTCGCGGTACTTGATGCTGTCGTTCTCTTCGATGTGGCCCTTGAAGCTGCGCAGCCAGCCCTTCTGCGAATAGACGATGGTCAGCGGCTCTTTCTCGACCGCGGTGGCAAGCTCAAGTTCTTCATTGACGATCTGTAGAGCAATCTCCGCGCTTGCCGTGCTCGAAACTCGAGTCTTACGTTTGCCCAATTCGGTCAGCCCCCCGAATTTGGAATCGATCGCCTTCACTTCCTCGACGAGTTTATCGGATTTGAGCTTTTCAGAGCCGATTAACTTCCTGAGGTCCTTTTGCTCTTCACTCAGCGCGTCGTGCTCTTGCCGGATTTCCATCTCTTCGAGGCGGCGCAGGGAGCGCAGGCGCATGTTGAGGATGGCTTCGGCCTGGTTCTCGGTCAGCTTGAACGCCTTGATCAGCGCGGGCTTTGGCTCATCCTCGGTGCGAATGATCTTGATGACCTTGTCGAGGTTCAGGAAGACGGCGAGATAGCCTTCCAGGATCTCCAGCCGGGTGGCGATCTTGTCGAGGCGATGACTACTACGGCGCTCCAGCACCACGCGGCGGTGGTCGATGAAGGCCTGGAGGCATTCTTTCAGGCTCATGACGCGCGGCACGGTCCCGTGATCGAGCACGTTCATGTTAAGCGGGAAGCGCGTCTCCAGATCGGTCAGGCGGAACATCTGGGCCATCAAAACTTCTGACCTCACGTTTCGCGACTTTGGCGTCAGGATAATGCGAACCTTTTCCGCGCTCTCATCGTGTACATCGTCGAGCAACGGCAGTTTCTTCTGCTCGAGCAGATCCGCGATTTGCTGAATTAGTTTTGCCTTCTGCACTTGATAGGGAATTTCATCGATCACGATCTGATACGTACCGCGCGATCCCGGTTCCTCATCCCAGCGCGCGCGCACGCGAAAGCTGCCACGACCGGTTCTGTAGGATTCGAGTATTGAGGCACTATCTTCAACCAAGACGCCGCCAGTCGGAAAATCCGGTCCGCGTACATGCTTGAAAAGCGTGCTCTCTTTGGTGTTGGGATTCTCAATAAGTGCGATCAAGGCCTTGCAGAGCTCGCCGACATTGTGCGGCGGGATCGAGGTCGCCATGCCGACCGCGATGCCCGACGAGCCGTTGGCCAAGAGGTTCGGGAAGGCGGCGGGAAGAACGATCGGTTCTTCCTCTTCGCCGTCATAGGTGGTGCGATAGTCGACGGCGTCCTCGTCGAGGCCTTCGAGCAGGGTCTGCGCCACCTCGGTCAGCTTGCTTTCGGTGTAGCGCATGGCGGCGGCGTTATCGCCGTCGACATTGCCGAAATTGCCCTGGCCGTTGACCAGCGGGTAGCGCACCGCGAAGTCCTGGGCGAGGCGGACCAGCGCGTCGTAGACCGACTGGTCGCCATGCGGGTGGTACTTGCCGATGACGTCGCCGACGATGCGGGCGGACTTCTTGAAGCCGGCGGCGGGGTTGAGGCCGAGGAGCCGCATGGCCCACAGCACGCGGCGATGCACCGGCTTGAGCCCGTCGCGCACGTCGGGCAGCGCGCGCATGGTGATGGTCGACAGGGCATAGGCGAGGTAGCGCTCGGCCAGCGCCTTGCCCAGTTGTTCGGGTCGGATGTCGTCTTTGATGTCGGCCATGTCTGCTGCGTTCTTTGCTACTTGCTACCGTCCAACAACCGTCATGGCCGGTCCTGTGCCGGCCATCCATGAAAACCGTCGGCTGTGGTGTTCATGGGTCGCCGGAACAAGTCCGGCGATGACGATTGGGTTTTGTGTTCCGACCTCATCTAAGCCGATTCGCGGCCGGCCAGGCCATCGAGCCTGAGGCGCGCCTGCGGCATTTGCTTGCCGTGCGCGGCGAGGACACGCTCCAGCAGGAAATGGCCGGTGAGGCGCAAGCCGGCGGCGACGTCGGCGGCGTCGGGGGTGGCGTTCTGGGAACCGAGCAGGAAGCCGGGGAGCGCGAACAGGCGCTCCTTGTAGGCGGCGCCGGCCTCGCTGCTGACGGCGCGGCCGGTGCGCGGCGAGACGTAGATCAGGTTGTCGATCGTGCCGGTGGCGGCGCAGCGGCTGAGGTCGAGGCCGAAGCCGAGTTCCTCGAGCAGGCCCGCTTCCCAGCGGACATAGAGCGCGCCCCAATGGGCGAAGTCGCTGGCGCGCATGGCGTCGAGCAGGATGTCGCCGGCTTCGAATACGCTAGCGTGGGCCTCGCGCTCCGGCAGCGCGGCGGCGGCGACGGCACAGAACGCATTCAAGCCGGCGAGCGCCTCGCGGCTCGCCATCATGTCGCCGGCGCGGGCCTTGACGATCTCGGCGGTGAAGCTGCCGAGGTGTTCGCCCAAGCGGGCGCGCCAATGCAGATGCAGCGTGTTGCCGGGCTGCAGGTCCGGCTTGGCGCGGCGCGAGGCGCCGCCGCGCACCAGGCCGAGATGGCGGCCGTGCTGATGCGTCAGGGTCTCCAGGATCGCAGCGGTCTCGCCGTGCGGGCGCACGGAGAGGACGACGGCGTCATCGGTCCATTCCATTTTTTCACCTCCCCAGCATGGGGAGGTCGACGGCGAGCGTAGCGAGCGCGTCGGGTGGGGATGTGTCACTCCCCCACCCGAAACGCTTCGCGTTTCGACCTCCCCATGCTGGGGAGGTGAAAGGGAGTGCGGCTCTTTTCATTCCTCGGGAAACTCCAGGCCCATCTCCTTGTAGTGCTCGCGTTGCTCGGCCCAGTCCTCGCGGACCTTGACGAACAGGAAGAGATGCACGCGGCGCTGGAAGAGGTCTTCCATTTCCTTGCGCGCCAACTCGCCGATGATCTTGATCGTGGCGCCGCCCTTGCCGAGCACGATCGCCTTCTGGCCCTCGCGCTGGACGTAGATGATCTGGTCGATCTTGACCGAGCCGTCGTCGCGCTCGGTCCATTTCTCGCTCTCGACCGTCGAGGCGTAAGGCAGTTCGTCGTGCAGGCGCAGATAGATCTTCTCGCGCGTGATCTCGGACGCCAAGAGGCGCGAGGGGATGTCGGCGGCCTGGTCGGCGGGATAGAGCCAGGGGCCTTCGGGCATGCGCTTGGCCACCCAGGCGGCGAGGTCGGCGACGCCGTCGCCCTTGAGGGCGGAGATCAGGAAGATTTCCTCGAACACGCCCTCCTCGTTCAACTGCTGCACCAGCGGCAAGAGGTCGGTGCGCTTCATGCCGTCGATCTTGTTGATCGCCAGCGCGGCCTTGGAGTTGCCGGTCTTGAGCGTCTCGATGATCGCATGGGTGTCGTTGGCGGCGTGGCCTTTCGGATTGCCGGTCAGCTCGGCGGCATCGACCAGCAGCACGACGGCGTCGGCATCGCCGGCGCCGGCCCAGGCGGCGTTGACCATGGCGCGGTCGAGACGCCGGCGCGGCTTGAAGATGCCCGGCGTATCGACGAAGACGATCTGGGTCTCGCCCTGCAGGGCGACGCCGCGCACCGCCATGCGGGTGGTCTGCACCTTGGGGCTGACGATGGCGACCTTGGAACCGACCAGCGCATTGACCAGCGTCGACTTGCCGGCGTTGGGCGCCCCGATGATGGCGGCGAAACCGCAATGGGTGGTCATCTTCTACCCTCCCCTTGAGGGAGGGTCGAAATGCGCAGCATTTCGGGGAGGGGTCCAGCACCGAGCATAAGGCCCGACCCCTCCCCGAAAAATACTACGCTTCGCTTCGTATTTTTCGACCCTCCCTCAAGGGGAGGGTAAAAATGAGTCCTCATAACGCTCTTACTTTCTCAAGCATCTTCCTGGCGGCGTCCTGTTCGGCTTCGCGCTTGGAGCCGCCCTCGCCGGTCAAGGGCTCCTGACCCTGTACAGCAACCTGGACCGCAAAGCGCGGCGCGTGGTCGGGGCCCTCGCGCTTTACCAGGGAATAGACCGGCGTGCCTTTACGGGCCTGGGCCCATTCCTGCAACGTCGTCTTGGCGTCGCGCATGTCTTCGCTGATGGTCGCGAACGCATCCGTCCAGTAGCAACTGACGAAGCGGCGCGCGGCGTCCATGCCGCCGTCCTGGTAGAGCGCGGCGATGACGGCCTCGCAGGCGCCGGCGAGGATCGCGGCCTTGCGGCGGCCGCCGCTGCTGGATTCGGAGTTCGCCAGGATCAGGTGCTCGCCGAGACCGGCCGCTTCGGCGGCGCGAGCGCAGGCTTCCTGGCGCACCAGGGCGTTGAGCTTGAGCGCCAGGGCGCCTTCGACGTCGTCCGGATAGCGGGCGTGCAGCTCCTCCGCCACGATCAGGCCGAGGACGCGGTCGCCGAGGAATTCGAGACGCTCGTTGGAGACCACCGAGTTGGCGCTGGAATGGGTCAGGGCGCGCTTGAGCAGATCGCGGTCGGCGAAGACATGGCCGAGCCGCTGTTCCAGGTCGGTCGATGCCCGATCAATCGATGCCCGATCAGTCGATGAAGGTGAACATCCGGCTGAAGCGGATCGCGCCGGGCCAGGTCCAGGGTTCGTACCAGATTGCGCTGTCATCGATGGAGAAGAATCTCAGTTCCGCCTTGCCGACAAGGTCTTCGGCGGGAACGTATCCCACATTGCCGCGGCTGTCGTCGGAATTGTCGCGGTTGTCGCCCATCATGAAATAATGGCCCGGCGGGACGACGAAGACCTCGGTGTTGTCGAAGCCGGAGGTATAGCGATCGAGCACGAGATACGATTTGCCGCCCGGCAAGGTCTCGCGGAACTGCGGCACGTGCGAGGTGATGCCGAAGGCGTCGCGTTCGATGAAGTCCTCGACCGGCACTTTCGGCACCGGCTTGTCGTTGAGGTAGAGCACGCCGTTCAGCACCTGGATGCGGTCGCCCGGCAGGCCGATGAGGCGCTTGATGTAGTCCCAGTGATATTCCGGCGAGCTCTCATTGGGCATCTTGAAGACGACGACGTCGCCGCGCTGCGGCGCGCGGCCGAAGATGCGGCCGGAAAACGGCGCCAGCATGAAGGGCACCGAGGCCTTGCTGTAGCCATAGGAGAACTTCTCGACGAAGAGGTAATCGCCGACCAAAAGGGTTGCGACCATGGACGGCGTCGGGATGTTGAAGGGCTGGAACAGGAAGGTGCGGATGACCAGCGCGATGAGCAACGCGTAGACGATCGTCTTGATGGTCTCGAGCCAGGAGTCGCCTTTTTTCTCCGGTTTCTCCGGTTCCGGCGGCTCCACGGTGACGGGTTCGGCGACGGCGGGCGCAGGCGCCACGGCATCGGGCGCCGTGTCGATGGTGGCGTCGGGCAATTCGTCGGGGGGGGACACGTCGGACATCGGGCTCTTTTGGCGGGAGGGGTGCGTCAGGTCAAGGCGGGGAAACGATCTTCGTTAAGCAAGATGCTTTGACCTGCACCTTATCGTCATCGCCCGCTTTATGCGGGCGACCCATTTTCCCGCACCGGAGAAACAAAATGGGTTGCCCGGACAAGCCGGGCAATGACGGATTGAGAGTGGGAAATTTGCTGGAAAAGATCACGCTACGTCGCCCGAACCGCGGAGATGATCACGACCGCCTGCGCCAGCGGGAAATCGTCGGTGATCGTCAGGTCGATCTGGGCGGTGTGGCCGGCGGGGGTGATGTCCCGAAGGCGTTTTAACGCGCCACCGGTCAGCGTCATGCTGGGCTTGCCGCCGGGCAGGTTGACCACCCCCATGTCGCGCCAGAAGACGCCGCGGCGCAGGCCCGTGCCGAGTGCCTTGGAGCAGGCCTCCTTGGCGGCGAAGCGCTTGGCGTAGGAGGCGGCGCGCTGGGCGCGCTTGTCGGATTTCTCCCGCTCCAGGCTCGTGAAGATGCGGCCGAGGAAGCGCTCGCCGAAGCGCTCGATGCTCTTGTCGATGCGGCGGATGTCGATGAGGTCGGAGCCGAGGCCGAGAATCATGGCGCGTCTCCGCCGCGCGGGGGGATCATTGGAGCTGCTTCTGCGTCAGGCCGGCGGTCAGGCCGGGATATTGGCTCTTGAGAAAGGCGAGGAGCGCGGCCGGCGACGGCTTGGCCGGCGTCGCGGCGGCCGGCGTCATGTAGCTCAGCGGATCGATGTGCAGCGTGCCGAGCAGCAGGCCCTTGCGGGTCTTTGACAGGTCGCAGCGGATATCGTGCTCGGTGCGCATCGCGGCGGTCGGCACGAGGAAGAAGGCGAACTCGCGGGCGCGGCCGAAGGCGCCGCGGGCGGCCGATCCGGCGTCGGTGTCGTGGGAGAAGGCGTAGATCTGCCGGAGCGCGGTGATCTTGCCGCCGGCCTGGATATAGGCGCGGCTGAGGGGCAGTTCGCCGGCGTCCTGCGCCACCGCGACGACCAGCATGACGCTGAAACCGGCGACCGCCTTGTATTCGGTGGCGGAGCCCGGAACCGCCAGGTCGAACAGCTCGAAACGGGTGACGTTGTCGCCATTGGCCTGGGCGTCCTCGGCGGCCTTTTCGATACGCGCGTCGATGTCGGCGCTCGAGACGGCGCCCGCCTGCGCGGTGCCGGGAATGAGCACGTCTTTCTCGCCCGCAGCGGCGGGCAAAACGCTGAGCGCCAAGGCGCAGGCGAAGAGGATCGACCTCATGCGGAACGGCCTCGCGGGATGGCGCGCAGCACGAGGCCGGCGCCGGTCACCAGACACAGGAGACAGAAGATAAGCGCCATCGTGCCGAGGCCTTTCGTGGCTGCGCCGCCCAGTCCGATGGCCAGCCTAGGATGAAGCGCGGCGAGCGCGCCAGCGGGCTTTTGGACGTCGAGTTCGGCGCGGTAGGTGCGGCCGGCTTCGGCCTCGAATGAGCCGAGGCGGTAGTAGAGCGGCCAGTTGTTGGAGGGGTCGAGCGAGCGGGCCTGGTAGGCCTTGTAGGCTTTGCGGCGGCGCGCGGCCTCGGCGGGATCGAGCGCGGCCTGAGCGGCGTGCCAGTGATCCCAGTTGGTGGCACCGCTTGCGATCGGTGAGGACTGCGCGCTGACGGTCCAGGCGACGGCGAGATCGGGATCCTTGCGCGGGCAGACCGCTTCGGCGCCCGCATCGCCCGTCAGGCAGGCGAAGTCCTCGCCGTCCTGCTTGCGGTCGAATTCCAGCCAGAGGTCGTAAGGGCCCGCAACGGCGATGCGGAACAGCGGCGTCCGCACCGTGCCGGGCCGGTCCAGCGCGACCGGCATCTGCACCGGCAGCGTGTTGGCCGGGGCATAGCGCCATTCGACATAAGCGACGGTGGCGGCGCCGATGCCGGCGACGGCGATGCCGAGCGCCACCAGGACGCGGCGGCCGAGCAGCTTCGGCGCCAGCGTGATGGCGGCGATGGCGACTAACGATCCGGCGATGACGAGGGTGAGCATTCAGCCAGCGCGCGCTTCGTCCATCAGCGCGCGCATGCGGCGGATGGAGTTTTCCAGGCCGACGAAGATCGCCTCGCCGATGAGGAAATGGCCGATGTTGAGCTCACGCACCTCGGGGATCGCGGCGATGGGCCCGACGTTGTCGTAGGTCAGTCCGTGGCCGGCATGGACTTCGAGGCCGAGGCGGCCGGCGGCGGCGGCGCTGACGCGCGCGGCTGCGAGGTGATGCGCCACGGCGGCTTCGTCGCCGGCGATGACGGCCTCGCAATAGGCGCCGGTGCAGAGCTCGATCACGGGGGATTGCAGCGACCGCGCGGCCTCGATCTGGCGCGTGTCGGGATCGATGAACAGCGAGACGCGGATGCCGGCATCCGACAGGCGGCGGATCATGGGCGCGAGATGGTTGTGCTGGCCGGCGGCGTCGATGCCGCCTTCGGTGGTGCGCTCCTCGCGCTTCTCAGGGACGAGGCAGACGGCGTGCGGCCTGGTGCGCAGGGCGATGGCGAGCATCTCCTCCGTCGCCGCCATCTCGAAGTTGAGCGGAATGCCGATCCCGGCCCTCAGCTTTTCGATATCGGCGTCGGCGATGTGGCGGCGGTCTTCGCGCAGATGCGCGGTGATCGAATCGGCGCCGGCCTCGGCGGCGATCAGCGCGGCGCGCAGCGGATCGGGATAGGGCGCGCCCCTCGCATTGCGCACGGTGGCGACGTGATCGATGTTCACGCCGAGGCGCAGCTTGTTCGTCATGAAAGTCCTTCGTCGTGCAACCGCTCAAGCAACGCGGCGAAGCGCTTGTCGGGATGATCGCCGGCCAGCCGCGCGACTTCGGCGTGGGCGACGATAATCTTCACGCGCTTGTAGAAGGCGCGGCTGCGTTCGCGCAGATGGTGAAGTTCGGGGATGTTTCGCAAGGCCGACGCATTAAAGTTGCCGGGCGGCGCGCCGGCGCCTTTTCGATTTCCTGAATTCAATCCATGGCTTAGCGCTTTTTCGGCAATATAATTGTTCCTGGGTTTGCTACCCCCCCCTCCCCCCTCCCCCCCGCGCGCGCGCCGCCGACGCGCGGCGGCGATGACGGCGGAAAGGGCGGAACGATCCTGTCTCATCCGGCGATTATACGACAGGTTTGGGGGGTGGTGGATAACTTGCCGCCGCATAGCGACCCCGCGCCTGCGCGAGGGCAGGCGTGGCGCGGGATTTGGCATCTTGCGATGCCGGATGGCGGCGTCAAATGCAGACGCCGTGCATGCCAAGAGCGGTGCCGACAAAGCAGCCGACAAACAGCACCAGAACCAGGACGATGACGGGCGCGGCACCGCCGCCCAGAACGATGAGAATCTTGCCGAGCCACGAGGTACGATGGCCAAGAAGGCCCAGCAGGCCGGCCAGGACCAAACCCCATGCCGCCGAGAAAAGCAGGCCGGCGCCTTGAAACGGAAAATGCCCGCCGCCGATCACATGCTGGGACCAGACATTCGCGACGACCACCGAAGCGAGCGTCAGCACGATCCAGGCCGGGATGCGCCATGCCAGACCGCTTCCCCGTCGCGCCAGCGCGGCATCGCTCATGCGATCCTCCTGCTACAGGCCCCGGCTCCCGGGCTTGACGGCCGGGATAGCCTGCAGATGCGGCGGCAGCTTGTCGGCTTCCCAGGCGGGGACTTTCAGCGTCGTCAAAGCCACCAGCTTGACGCCGGTCTTCGCCTTGCCGTTGGAACGGTCGATCAGGCAGGCCACCGCGACGGGCTTGCCGCCGGCGGCTTTGATCGCCGCGATGCATTCGCGGCTGGAGACGCCGGTGGAGAGGATGTCCTCCACGACCAGCACCGGCTGGTTCTTCGTCAGCGCGAAATTGCGGCGCAGCTGGAACTTGCCCTCGACGCGCTCGACATACATCGCCGGCAGGCCGAGCTGGCGGCCCATCTCATAGCCCGGCACGATGCCGCCGACGGCCGGCGAGACGATGGCGGTGAACGGCGTCTTGACCTCGGCGCGGACTTTTTCGGCCAGCGCCTTGCACAGCTTGGCGGTGCGTTTGGCGTCCTGGAAGACCAGCGCCTTCTGCAGGAACATGTCGGCGTGCAGGCCGCTCGACAGGATGAAGTGGCCCTTGAGCAGGGCGCCGGCTTTTTCGAATTCCAGGAGGACTTGTTCGGGGGTCATGGGGCTTACCAATTTGAAGTTCGGATACGACCTACCCTCCCCTTGAGGGAGGGTCGAACAAATTCGCGCCCTTCGCGCGAATTTTTCGGGGAGGGGTCCGACGAAAGCGCCCTGCGTCGGACCCCTCCCCGAAAAATCCTTCGGATTTTTCGACCCTCCCTCAAGGGGAGGGTAAAATATCCAATTCACTTCTCGTAATAGTAATAGCAGCCGAGCAAGGTCGATTTGGTCTTCGGATCGTCCTGCGTCATCAGGGTGAGCGTGCGCTTCTCGGCGATCTCGAGCTCGCAGGTCTTCATGCCGTCGCTGGCATCGCATTTCTTGAGCGGCTTGCCGAGCGTGCGTTCGAGGCTGGCCCGCACCTTGTCGAACGGCGCGTCGACGAGAATGGACAGGCCGACGCCCATGCCGACGCTGCCCGGATAGAGCTGCAGCACGCGCAAGCCCAGGACCGTCGTCGGCGATTTGGGGGTGAAATAGGGGTCGTTGCCGTTCTGCGTGTAGGCGCCGCGGAAATGGGCGGCGAGCGCCGGCAGCCTGGGGTCGCCGGCCTTCTGCCAGTCGAGCCAGGAGTCCCGGCACAGCGCCATGCGCTCGATGCCGGCGTCGGCGGCGGCGCCGGCGGGGACGGTCAGTGCGAAGAAGAGCGTGGCTGCGAGGGCGGCTTTGGGAAGGATGTGTTTGAGGGGCATGGGTAGGCGATTTCCGGTTATGCGAAGGCGGAGGATGTTCTAACAGTTGGCGCGGTATTTTCACCTCCCCGGAGGGGAGGTCGAAAAATTGCGAAGCAATTTTTCGGGTGGGGCGAGGCCCTCCGCGCCGCATTCGCCCCACCCGAAATCTCTCCGCTTCGCTACGAGATTTCGACCTCCCCTCCGGGGAGGTGAACTAGGTGGTTTCCTGCTCTCTGACTCGATCCACGGACTCCACCGCCGCGTTGACGCGCAAAGCGCCCAGGATGTTCTGCAGGTGCGGCAGATCGCGGACCTCGATGTCGACGTTGAACTCGAAGAACAACGGGTTTCGCGCCGTCACCTTCATGTTGAAGATGTTGCCGCCATTGTTGGCGATCACACTCATCACGGCGGCGAGCGAGCCGGGCTCGTTCTTGACACGCACCGCGACGCGCGCGACCGAGGGGCCGCCCTCCGCCGCGTGCATGCCCCAGTTGACGTCCAGCCAGTCTTCCATGCCGGTCTGCGCCCGCTCCAGCTCGGCACAGTCGATGGTGTGGATGACGACGCCCTCGCCCGGCACCATCAACCCGACGATGCGGTCGCCCGGCAGCGGGTGGCAGCACTGGCCGAGCTTGTAGGAGATGCCTTCGGTGAGGCCGCGGATGGAGATCGGGCGCTTGGCCTTGGGCTCGGCGAAGGCGGACTGCTTGCGGCGCTCGGGGTCGCGCTTGAGCTCGGGGAAAACCGCTTCGAGCACTTCGTGGCCGCGCAGCGCGCCGCGGCCGACATCGGCGTAGACGTCTTCGGCCTTGCCGGCATGCAGCTTCTTGGCGACGCCGGTGATGGCCTTTTCGGTGAGTTCGGCGCCCTCGTCGGCGAAGACCTTCTTGAGGATGTTGCGGCCGAACTTCACATGCTCGTCGCGCTGGGCGTGGCGCAGGAAGCGGCGGATCTCGGCCCGGGCGCGCCCGGTGACGACGAACTGCTCCCACAAGGGCGACGGGGTCTGGTCGGCGGTGCGGATGATCTCGACCTGGTCGCCGTTGCGCAAGGGGGTGTGCAGCGGCACGTGCACGCCGTTGACCTTGGCGCCGACCGTGGTGTTGCCGATGTCGGTATGCAGCGTGTAGGCGAAATCGATCGGCGTGGCGCCGCGCGGCAGCGAGATCAGATCGCCCTTGGGCGTGAAGCAGAAGACCTGGTCCTGGTACATGTTGAGGCGCGAGTTCTCCAGGAACTCCTCGGCGCTGTCGTCGCGTTCGAGCAGGTCGACCATGTCGCGCAGCCAGCCATAGGCGCGCCCGTCACCCTCCTCCGCCACGTGCTCGCGGTAGCGCCAATGGGCGGCGACGCCGCGCTCGGCCACGTCGTGCATTGCCTGGGTGCGGATCTGGACTTCGACGCGCTGCTTCTCCGGGCCGATCACGGTGGTGTGGATCGAGCGGTAGCCGTTGGTCTTGGGTGTCGAAATGAAATCCTTGAAGCGCGCCGGCACCATCTGCCAGTTGGTGTGCAGGACGCCCAGCGCGCGGTAGCAATCGTCCTCGGACCGGACGATGACGCGGAAGCCGAAGATGTCGGACAGGGTCTCGAAGTTGAGCTGCTTGTCCTTGAGCTTGCGCCAGATGGAGAACGGCCGCTTGGCGCGGCCATAGACCCAGGCCTCGATACCGTGCTCGGCGAGCTTGCGCTTGATCTGGTCGGCGATGCGGCCGATGCGGTCGCCGGAGGAATCGGTCAGGCGCGACAGGTGCGTGACGATGGAATTGCGCTCGTCGGGATTGAGCTCGGCGAAGGCGAGGTCTTCGAGCTCCTCGCGCATGTTCTGCATGCCGATGCGGCCGGCCAGCGGGGCGTAGATGTCCTGCGTCTCCTGGGCGATGCGGCGGCGCTTCTCGGGCTTCTCGATGAATTGCAGCGTGCGCATGTTGTGCAGGCGGTCGGCGAGCTTGACCAGCAGGACGCGGATGTCGCTGGTGATCGCCAGCATCAGCTTGCGGAAATTCTCCGCCTGCTTGGTGCGCTCGCTGAAGAGCTCGAGCTGGCTGAGCTTGGTGACGCCGTCGACCAGGCCCGCGATCTCGTCGCCGAAATTGGCCTTGATGTCGTCATAGGTGGCGAGCGTGTCCTCGATCGTGTCGTGCAGCAGCGCGGTGACGATGGTGGCGACGTCGAGCTTGAGGTCGGTGAGGATGGCGGCGACTTCGAGCGGATGGGCGAAATAGGGGTCGCCCGAGGCGCGGAACTGCTTGCCGTGCGCCTTCATGGCGTAGACGTAAGCCTTGTTGAGCAGCGCCTCGTCGGCGTCCGGATCGTAGGCCTTGACCCGGTCGACGAGCTCGGTCTGGCGCATCAGGCGGCGGGTTTTGGCTTTGGCGGCGGGCGGGGCAGCGACTTGGACAGCCGGGGGCGCAAGCGTGGTGGGCGCAGAATCCTGCGTCTCGGCCAACGTCGTTGCGGTTTCCTTGCTCATCGGACGAACAATATAGGCACGAAGCAGCGAAGTTAGAAAAAGAATTCCCTCCTGCTCCGCGTGCGCACGCTGTCGCTACGCACCCCCCTCTGGGGGAGAGGGCCAGGGTGAGGGGGCGGCAAAGTCATGCACCGATGTCAAAATCAATTCGAATTGCATCTACAGGTGGATCGAGTTCAGCAACAGCACTCTGCATGAGCGCCCCCTCACCCCCGCCCTCTCCCCCAAAAAAGGGGGAGAGGGAGAAGTAAGGATTAAAAAAGGGCGGCGCCTTGCGGTGCCGCCCTTTTGCAATTCTCGTTCGCAGGCCGAACTACTCCTCGTAATCCGCTTCCGGCTCGGGCTGGGGCTCGGCGCGGCGCTGGGCCTCGCTGGTGAGGGCGCGCAGCAGCTCTTCCTCGGTGACCTGGCGGGAGGCGGCGTCCTCGCGGCCCTCGTCGCTGTCGGGACGGGCCTCTTCGGGCTCGTCGACATCGGCATGCTTCTGCATGCTCTTGATGTATTCTTCCTTGGTCTCGTCGGGCTTGACTTCCTTGGCCGCGATCTCGCGCAGCGCCACGACGGGGTTTTTGTCGCGGTCGCGGTCGACCAGGGGCTCGGCGCCGCCGGACAGCTGGCGGGCACGGAAGGCCGAGATCAGAACCAAATCGAAGCGGTTCGGGACCTTGTCGACGCAGTCTTCAACGGTAACGCGGGCCATGGAATTCCTTATGCTGCAGGGGCTTAGCGGCGCGTGGCGCGCAAATCGGGGCAAAACCTGTGAGAAGGCCGCGGACGCTATAGATTGCTGGGGCGGGACGCAAGGCCGCCCGGTTTGGCCTTCAGGGCGCGCAAACCTTATAAGTCCGCCCGCTCCAATCCCAACCGCGACTCATGCCGACGCCCCCGACACCGATCAACGCCTGCGGCGAGTGCACCCTGTGCTGCAAGGTCATGGGCGTTGCGGAACTCGCCAAGCCCGAGGGCGCGTGGTGCGCGCATTGCGACATCGGCAAAGGCTGCAAAATTTATCAGACGCGGCCGGGGCAATGCCGCGCCTTCGATTGCGCCTGGCGCTTCGACCCGACGCTGGGGCCGGAATGGCGGCCGGACCGGGCGCGTTTCGTGATGGAATACGAACTGGGCGGCAAGCGGCTGACGGTGCGGGTGGACCGGCCCGACGCCTGGAAGCGGGCGCCGTACTACGCGCGGCTGAAGGCGATGGCGCGGCTCGGCGCGCCGCGGGGGCAGTATGTGATGGTCGATGCCGGGGGGCGCGCCATCGTGCTGCTGCCGGAGCGCGACGTCGACCTCGGCGTCGTCGGGCCGGACGAGCGCATCGTGACGATGCTGTGGGGGCCGAACCCCGACGCGATCAAGGTGCCGGCGAGCGATCCGCGGGCGCGGGGGATCGGCTGACGCCTATTTCGGCCACAGAATAATCTGCGTGCAGCGGAAGGCGGCCATCAGCTTGCCGGTCTCGGCGGCGGTGATGGTGGCGTCCCAGACCTGCGTCGTGCGGCCGCCGTGCAGCAGCCTGGCCTCGCACAGGACCGTGCCCTCGCGCACCGTGCTCATGAAATTGCATTTGAGCTCGGCCGTCGTGAAGCCGATGGCGCCCGGCGGCGGGATCGTGCCGTAAGCGCACAGCGTGTCGGCCAGCGTCGCGATGCTCGGCGCGAAGAGAAAACCGATCGGCGCCACCAGCGCCGGCGTCACCGTCATGCTGGCGCGCAAGAGGCCAGGCTCGACATGCGTCACCACCATGCCGATCAGGCCGGGCAGCCGGTCCTGGTTGACGGTGTTGAGCTGTGCAACCCGGGCTTCGTCGTTGGCCATGGCGGTTACTCTTGCGCGGGCGGCAGCGTCTGCGCCGCCTTATGCTGCGCCAGCAGCGGGCGGATGCGCAGCCACATATGGGCGGACTGCGCCAGCATGCGCGCGGCGACGAACAACAGGCCCGCATCGGCGAGCCAGAGCAGCGTGCCACCGTGGCGCATGGCGCTCTGCATCGACGGCCCGCCGCCGCCGGGCTTGCCGTTGACCAGAATCTCGGCGGCGAAGCGCAGGACGAAAACGCCGGCGGTGAGCCAGGTGCCGAACTGCGTCGGCTTGCTCATGATGGTGCCGGTGGCATCGTCGAGCGTGAGCTCGACGTGCTGGGTGGTGAACCAGCCGAGCGCGCCGCCCGCCGCGAGTGCGACGGCGAAATAGGCATAGGCCTCGAGCGGCGGAACGCTGCCCTGGACCAGCGTCAGGCCGGCGAGGATCGAGATCGCGAGGGGATAGATCCAAAGCCGGCCGGGCTTGACGCGGCGTGGCTTGCCGCCGCGCCGCAGAATGAAGAAGAGCGCAACCAGCGGCGCGATATAGGGAGCGAAGTCTTTCATGACCGTTCCGTTGCGGTAAGACCCCAGTTTGGGGACACCGGGTTGTACTGCGCCGCGTCCGCGCGGGACAGAGTTAAGGCGATACGACTGCCGCAAAAAGAACGCTGGCGTTAACGCCTTGCGTCCATTGCATATCGCGCGCCGATGGATTTCAGTGTGCCCGCCGAGGGGCATTTTTCGAAGGGGAACCACATGAAGCTCAAGATGATCGCCGCCGCCGTCATGGCGGCCGGCCTGGCGCTGCTCGCACCGGCCGGGGCCAGCGCCGAAGGACGGCAGAATTTCAATCTCGTCAACAACACCGGCTACACGATCCGCGAAGTCTATGTCTCGACGACGCGCACCAACAGCTGGGAAGAGGACGTGCTGGGCCAGGACACGCTGGAAGACGACGCGTCGGTCGCAATCCGCTTCCCGCATCACGCCGGCGGCTGCTTCTGGGACCTGAAGGTCGTGTATGACGACGACACGTCGGCCACCTGGTCGAATTTCAATCTCTGCACGATCTCGGAGATTTCGATCAGCTACAACGCCGACACCGGCAAGACCTGGGCGCACTGGAAATAGCGGCGCGTCCCCGCGCAGTCGCCGAAAAACCCGGGCGGGCCGCCCGGGTTTTTTGTCGCCATCAGCCGTTCGCGGCCGGGCGGCACCGCCATCTCAAGCGCCCACGACGCTGACGCCATCCTCGCAAACGGGCCGCCAAAGTGATCCCGCTTGGTCTTTCTATGGGCCTTTGGAGAAACGCGGTAACATCCGCGCATGCCGGCAGACAAACCCCTAAAAAAACGAGACAGCCAGGACTGGCAGTTGCTGGCGGCGCTGTTGCTCATTTTCTTCGGACTGCTGGTCAACGCCGATGCCGTCCGGAGCCAGGACGGATTCTGGGGGCTCATTGTTGGTGCGGTCCGCATTGCGGGGTTGTTCGCCAGGCGCTATGCCGATCTCGTTACCGCGATTTTCACCGCGATTCTTGCCGTCGCAACGATTCGGCTTTGGCAATCGACCAATAGGCTGTGGCAGACGGCGGAGCGCGAAGTTACGCATACAGATCGGTTCGCAGTGGCGTCAGCCAAGTATGCAGATATGGCGGAAATCTCGGCGCTCCCTTATGTATTCACCGAGCCGGTCGGGCCGTCGATTTACATAAACACCGACAAGGTCATCGAATATTTCTGCGTCAACCATGGCCGGACACCCGCAGTGCTCCGCACCATATGGTCGAAGATGGTCATCACATCCGCAACCCCCACGTTTCCGCTTGACCTGCAGACGGCGTATTTGCTCAAGCTGCAAACGCCGCTAGGCACCGGCGTGAAGACGATACCTTTCAAGTATCTCATCCCCGACGACATTGCGGTAAAGGCGGCCAACCCGCCGGCAGCACCGCGATTGATGCTCGACCTCGCCGCCGAGCAGAGGGCATTCTTCGTCGTCGAAGCGCGCTATCTGGATACCAAGGGCAACGAACACGTGACTTTAAACAGCTGGGAACTCGACAGGGCGAGCGAAATCTTCGTGCGCTGCGACGACGACAAAAGTTTTTGCATGACCTGAGCGCATCGCGTTACCAGCAGAACGTCGCTTGCTTGCCCGGACCATTCACCGTGAACATCCCCAGCCCCAGGATGTCCATTCCGAGCAAGGCGCCGAAATTCGGCAGCGGCACCTTGATCTCCGGAAACAGCAAATCCCTGAATTGCTCTTCGACGATTTGCGCCGGGAATCCAACCAAAGGTGCCCGGATAAATAAAACTCCGCGAAAGGCGTCCACCAAATGGTCTTTAGCGTCCAGGCGTTGCTCCCGCGCCGAGTAGGCCGGGACCTTGGAGCTCTTCGGCAGACCGATCTGCCGGATCAACGTGTCCTGGATGGAGGTGTGCGAACAGCCGCTGTCCGCCACGGCCTTTATCCAGTGGATTTGCGGTGCCGACGAGCCCGACGCCGTCTTCTTGGTAGTGGATAGCGATATCCCGATCTCGACGATCGGCCCTAATCGGGGATCAATTGGGAAGTTGATACACGCCATAAGAATAGAAGCCGAGATTGAGATACCGGCTGGTCACTTCCTGAATCGAAAACCTGCCCTCGCCGAATTTGGCGTCGCCAAAGCGAAGCGCATCTCCGACCGTATCCAAACAGGTGATGAATTCGCCGTTGTGCATGACCGCGAACTTACCAGCATGCGTTTTCAACAGCTCCGGAAGGAGCTCTCGAAACACCTCGTAATTGCGGTCTACTTCAGTTGTCATGCCGGCTGTTGCCGTCGCTGCCATTTTTTATTTCCCCAACCCCGTCTAAGGGGCGTCCACGTTATCGCTCTGATTCGTTGACGGCAAATGAAGTTGTCAAGACCTCACGGCCGCAAAGCTCAAGCTGTGCGTTCTCGGGGCTTCCGCAGCAAAGGCTCCTTTCTGTAGCGCGATTCTGATAACGCGCGGCTAGGGGTGGGGGGTCGCAGGTCCAAAATTATCGTCACCGTTCTCTATATGTTCTAATATAATCACGATCATTTTAATTTTCAATTGCCTGCTGAGCGGGTCTGCATTGAAAGAAAACAGGCTGGTGTGTCACTACAATGGCGACCGGTTGGATTTAAACGACGCAAAGGTCGTGAAATCCTTTTTCGGCCTCGCGCCGCCGCCGGATACCTAGGGCCTGTCCTCAATTAGAGGATTCCCAAGTAGATTATCGCGTGATTCATATGCAGTCAGCTGATTCGGAGCTGACGGATGCGCCGCTACGCCCTTCGAGACGATCAATGGGACAGGATCAGGGATATATTGCCAGGCCGTAAAGGCCATGTTGGTGTGACGGCCAAGGACAATCGGCTGTTTGTGGAGGCAGTTCTCTACCGGTATCGGGCGGGGATACCGTGGCGCGACCTGCCGGAGCGCTTTGGCGATCCGATCAAGGTTCACACGCGCTTCTCGCGCTGGGCCAAGAGTGGTGCATGGAAGACGCTGTTCGAGATGCTGGCGACAGATGCGGATAATGAGTACGCCATGATCGACAGCACGATCGTGCGTGCGCATCAGCACAGTGCCGGCGCACAAAAAAAGACGGCGAAGACCAGGCGATCGGGCGCAGCAAAGGCGGGCTGAGCACCAAGATACATGCGCTTGTCGATGCCCTGGGCAATCCGCTCGCGTTCCTTCTGACACCCGGCCAAGCCCATGACCTGGAAGGGGCCGACGCGCTGCTGCCGGACATGGCGGCCGGGGCCTTGCTAGCCGACAAGGCCTTCGATGCCGACGAGCGGGTGATCGAGCCGCTGCTGGCACAGGGCAAATCGGTCGTCATTCCGCCCAAGAGCAACCGCAAAATCCAACGCAACTACGACAAAGAGGCTTACAAGGCGCGACACCTC
>OLLF01000121.1_pt1 | contig 24559 bp, 30 predicted proteins | sample 1604471 | NCBI WGS metagenome assembly OLLF01 (sample SAMEA104055714, study PRJEB20765) | soil metagenome | isolation source: soil
GCGTCGGACCCCTCCCCGAAAAATCCTTCGGATTTTTCGACCCTCCCTCAAGGGGAGGGTAGATTTTTTTCTATTTCCACCAGCTTCCGCTCCACCGCCCGGCCCACCATCGCCAGATGGGCGCGCATCGCGGCGGCGGCGTATTCGCCGTCGCCGGAGCGGATCGCTTCGACCAGGGCGCGGTGCTCGGCCAGCGTCTGCTCCGGCCGTCCGGCCTCGGGCAGCGCCAGGCGGCGGACGCGGTCGAGCGGCGCGCGCGCGGCGTCGAGCAAACGCAGGGCGCGCGGCGCACGGGCGGCGGCGAAGATCGCGGCATGCAGCGCTTCGTCGAGGTCGTAGAACGCCTCGAGATTGCCGGCGCGCAACGCCTTGGCCTGGGCCGCGAGGTTCGCATCCAGCCGCGCCAGCAGGGCCGCGTCGGCGATCTGCGCCAGGCGGCGCATGGCTTCGGCTTCCAGCGCGGTGCGCACGAACAGGCTCTCGCGCACGTCGGCGGCGCGGATCCGGGCGACGAAACTGCCGTGCTGCGGGAAGACGTCGATCAGGCCTTCCTCGGCGAGGCGCGAGATCGCTTCGCTGACCGGCGCGCGCGAGACGCCCAGCTCCAGCGCGATCTCCTCCTTGCGCAGCGGCGCGCCGGGCGGCAGCGTCAGCTCGCGGATCCGCCGCCGCAGCACGCCATAGACGCGCTCGGTCTTGGAAACCTCGTCGGCCGCGAGAGGCTGGCTCATGGTGAAACGCCGGGATTTTCGAACTTTCGCGGCAATACTAGAATTTTAGCGTCGCAGCGTCCATTCTGGCCCACCATCCGAGGATCGATCTTTGTCGGACAGCATCGCCATTCCGCAAGCCGAAGCCGTCCGGCTGCACCCCGATGATAACATCGTGGTGGCGCCGGCGCGGATCGCCAAGGGCGCGCGTCTCGCCCGCGAAGACGTCGTGGCGCGCGATTCCATTGCGATGGGACACAAGATCGCGACTGAGGCCATCGCGCGCGGCGGCCTGGTGCGCAAATACGGCCAGGTGATCGGCGTCGCGACCGAGGACATCGCGCCCGGCGCGCATGTCCATGTCCACAACATCGCGATGTCGGAAGAGCGCGCCGCCGCCGCGCCGCAGGCCAACGCCTGGGCGCGCAGCGAAGCGCCGCGCAGCTTTATGGGCTATCGCCGCAAGGACGGCCGCGCCGGGGTGCGCAATTACATCGGCGTGCTGACCAGCGTGAACTGCTCGGCCACGGTGGCGCGGCACATCGCGGAAGCGGCAGAGAAGAGCGGCCTGCTCGCCGGCTTCGACAACATCGACGGCATCGTGCCGATCACCCACAGCAGCGGCTGCGGCATGGCGGGCAGCGGCGAAGGCTACGACATCCTGCGCCGCACGCTGTGGGGCACGGCGGCCAATCCCAATTTCGGCGCCATCATGCTGGTCGGCCTCGGCTGCGAAGTCCTGCAGATCGACCGGCTGAAGGACGAGCATTTCCGCGACGGGCGGGATTTCCACGCCTTCACCATCCAGGACGTCGGCGGCACGCGGCGCGCGGTCGAGGAAGGTCTCGCGCATCTGTCCGCGTTGCTGCCCGAGCTGAACAAGATGCGGCGCACGGAAATTCCGGCGCGCGAGCTGGTGCTCGGCCTGCAATGCGGCGGCTCCGACGGCTGGTCGGGCGTCTCGTCCAACCCGGCGCTCGGCAACGCCTCGGACCGGCTGGTGGCGCTGGGCGGCACCGTGATCCTGTCGGAGACGCCGGAGATCTATGGCGCCGAGCACCTCTTGCACGCGCGCAGCGTCTCGCCGGAGGTTTCGCAAAAGCTGAACGCGCGGATGCAGTGGTGGGAACGCTACACTGCCATGCACGGCGCGGAGATGAACAACAACCCCTCGCCCGGCAACAAGGCCGGTGGACTGACCACCATCCTGGAGAAGTCGCTGGGCGCGGTGGCGAAGTCCGGCACCTCGCCGCTGACCGATGTCATCGAGTATGCCAAGCCGCTGACGACGCGCGGCCTCGTCTTCATGGACAGTCCGGGCTTCGACCCGTGCAGCGCCACCGGCCAGGTCGCGTCCGGCGCGACGATGATCGCGTTCACCACCGGGCGCGGCTCGGCCTATGGCTGCAAGCCGTCGCCGTCGATCAAGCTCGCCTCCAACAGCGCGATCTACGAGAAGATGAAGGACGACATCGACATCGATTGCGGCACCATCGTCTCCGGCACGGCGACGGTCGAGGAGAAGGGCGCGGAGATCCTGGACTATCTGCTCGCGGTCGCGTCGGGCGCGCAAAGCAAGAGCGAGGCGCTCGGCTATGGCGGCGTCGAATTCGTGCCCTGGCAGATCGGCGCGGTGATGTAAAAATCTACCCTCCCCTTGAGGGAGGGTCGAAAAATCGAAGCGCAGCGAAGATTTTTCGGGGGTCCGTAGCGACAGCGTACGGACGTCCGACACCCTGTTCAGACCCCCTGCTCCGCTTCGCTCCGCGCGCATACGCTGGCGCTATGCGCCCCCGAAATTTGCTTCGCAAATTTCGACCCTCCCTCAAGGGGAGGGTAAAAATTCATGCGCGTGTCAGTCCCCTTAACGGCGCCGCGGACGCGCTGTCGGGAAACACCTTCGCCTCCAGCACCGTGTTCGGCACGCCCATCTGCTCGGCGAGCAGGCCCTTGAACAGCGCGCGCAGGTCGGTGCGCGCCGGCTGGTCGCGGCCGTCCTGAAGCGCGGCGGACGACAGCCCCGTCCATTCGGCATGCACCGCGCCGCCGGCGACGGCGCCGCCGAGCAGGAACGCCGCGCCGCCGGTGCCGTGATCGGTGCCGCCGCTGCCATTGGGATGGGCGGTGCGGCCGAACTCGGTCGCCATGACGACGGCCGTCTTCGACCACGCCGGACCGAGCGACGTCTTCAGCGCCTCCAGCGCGGCGTCGAGCGCCTGCAGGCGGCGCGCCAGCTGGCCTTCGCCCGCGCCTTGGTTGAAATGCGTGTCCCAGCCGCCGGCGTCCAGCACCGCGACGCGCGGGCCGTCCGCCGCGGCGAGCAATTTGCCGGCGCCGGCGAACAGCGGCGTGAGATTGCCGTAGCCATTGCCGCCGCCGCCCATGCCGGGCCTAGCCGCGGGATCGTCCATCGCGGCCTGCGACTGCGCCTGCAGGTCGAGCGCGCTGTTGAGCGACGCCAGCAGCGCCGGATCGCCGGCATAGAGCAGGCGCATGCGCGCCAGGAACGCCTCGTCGGGCTGCGGCATCGTCGCCGGCATCCAGCTCGTGGCGCGGCCCGCGCCGGAGAGCAGCAGCGGCGGCGTCTGCGCCACGGCGAGCGCGTGCTCCCCGTCGCCCAGGCCCATGGGCGCCAGGGCACGGTTCAGCCAGCCGTCGTTCAGGATATGCGGCCCGCTGCCGCCGCTCTCCAGCACGTTCTGGCCGTCGAAATGCGAACGGTCGCGATAGGGCGAGCAGATGTTGTGGAAGATCGCCGCCTCTTTCGCGTCATACATCGCCTTCACATTGGTCAGCGCCGGATGCAGGCCGAAGAAACCGTCGAGGTCGAGCGGGCTGGCGATGGCGAGCGATCCGCGCACGCCGGCATAATCCTTGTCGCCATGCGGCGGCACCGCGGCGAGGCCGTCCAGCGCGCCGCGCAGGATGACGACGACGAAGCGCCGCTCGGTCGGCACGGCGGCGAAGGCATAGCGCACCGGCGCGTCCCACAGCGACAGCGCGCCGGCGGCGGTCATGGTCTTCAAAATGGAGCGGCGGGTCGTCATGGCGTCACCTGCGCTGGAATTCGGGGCTGGAGATCAGGAAGGCGAGCGCGTCGGACTGGCTCTCCGCCCGCGCCATGATGGTGCGGGTTTCGGGCCGCAGCAGCGGGCCGAGGCCGCTCTCAGCCACCGCCGCGGCATCGAGCGTCGGCGGCATCGCTTGGCCCACCTGCTTGGCCCATTCGATGCGCTGCAGCACGGCGTCGGGCCCGGACCAGGCGTCGGCGGTATCCGGCCAGCCCTTGGGCGCGGGCGGCGCCAGCGGCACCTGCCCCATCAGCCGCGCCGCGGCCAGCGCGCCGCGCACTTGCTTGTCCGCGTTGTCGCCCTTGGGCAGGCCGAGCATGCGGTAGCCGGCGGTGACGTATTCGACCGGCGTGCGCATCTTGCCGGCGCCCGGCGCCCAAGCCGCCGGATCGTCGACGATGGCGTGCGCCAGCGCCCGCAGGTCGCCGCGCGTCTCCTTGAAGGTCGTCTCCAGCCGCGCCACGGAGGCCGCCGGCGGATCGTCGGCGATAAAATGCGTCGCCAGCTTCGCCGCGATGTGTCGCGCCGTGGCGGGATCGTTGGCCAGGTCCTTGATCGCCGCGATGCCGCCATCCAGCGTCGGCGGATAGGTGCGGCCGCGCAAGACGACGTCGCCGGGCTGGTGGCGGTTCTCGTAATAGGCGAAGCCGTTGTGCCCGCCGTCGCGGTCGAGCGTCCAACCGGTCAGGATGTTGGCCATCGCGATGACGTCGGTCTGCGTGTAGCCGCCGTCGACGCCGAGCGTGTAGAGCTCCATCAATTCGCGGCCGAGATTCTCGTTGCGGCCCTTGCCGCTGCGCTGGCCGGCCGGCGAGTCCGGGCCGACCGACTGCGCATTGTCGAGATAGAGCAGCATCGCCGGATGGCTGGTCGCGGCCAGCACCATGTCCTCGAACCTGCCGATGATGTGCGGACGGATGGCCTCGCGCTCGAAGGCGCCGACCAGCGTGGTGGCGCGCGGGTTCTGCGCCGAGACGACGAAGTGGTTGCTCCAGAACCACACCAGCCGCTCGGCGAAGGGCCGGTCGGTCGTGAAGCCGTGGGCGTAGCGCGCCGCCAGCTCGTCGGTGAACATCTTGACGCGGGTCTGGAAGAATTTTTTCACCGGGTCGCCGCCGGTGCCGTTGCGGCGCGCCATGAATTGCTCGCGCTGGTAGGCGAGCATCTCGACGACCAGCGCGCCGCCGGTCTTGAAGCTGCCGCCGTCCAGCGGCACGGGCTGGTCGGCGGGCGTGTTGATCTGGGTCAGCAGCCAGCTTTTCGGGTTGCGGCTGGCCTGGTCGATCTCGCCCGGCCGGGCGCCGAGGCCGAAACGGTGGGCGGCTATGGCACCTTCGAGCGACATGACGAGTTCCCGTTGTGGCTGAGCAGCCTATGCAACGGTTCAACGCGGGGGACAAGCGCAGTCCGTCGAAAGCTCACCCTCCCTCAAGGGGAGGGTGAGTCTCTAAGCGGACCGCCCTCTTCCCTCGATCGGCCACTGGGCTTCGAGGGTGTCGCCGCGCACGCAGTGATAGCGGTCGTACAAATTCACCGTCGGATCGCAGTGCGGCACGACGCAGCGCACGACGTCGCCGACCTTGAGCGCGGGGCCGTCCTTGGGATAGGCGATGCCGCCCTGCTCGTCGCCGAAGAAGAAATAGGTGGCACCCGCCGGCGCGCCGGAGACCAGCAGCGGCGGGCCGGCATCGGTGGCGAAGGATTTGAACCCCGCATCGGTGGTGGCGAGGCCGGGACGGTTGGCGCTGATCACCGTGGCCTGCACCATCAGCGAGGCCTCGAACGGCACGCGGTCGCCGGGCTTTTCCCAGACGTCGTTGTACTGCTTGTCCATGAAGATGTAGGAACCGACCTGAAGCTCGGTCAGGACATCCGCGTCGGGATCGATGTCGAAAGTGCCGGTGCCGCCGCCCGAGATGATCTTGGGCGCATGTCCCGCCTCAGCCAGCACATCGCGCAGCGCGCCCAGCTCCTTCAGCACCTGCAGCGAGGCCGAGCGGCGCTCATTGGGCGATTCCATGTGTTGCGCCTGGCCGGCGTAACATTGCAGGCCGCAATATTCGAGGCCGTCCGCCGCCGCGACTTGCGCCACCAGCGCCGGCGCGTCCGCCATGCGGATGCCGGTGCGGCTCATGCCCGGATCGATATCGACGATGACCTTCAGCGTCTTGCCGGCGGCGCGCGCCGCTGCATCCAGCCGCGCCGCGACCGCGGCGTTGTCGACGGTGATCATCAGTTCCGCCATGCGGGCGTTGAGCGCCATGACGCGCGCGATGCCGGCCTCGGTGACGACCGGCGAGGTCAGCAGGATCGCGCCGATGCCGCCGGCGGCCAGGGCCTCGGCCTCGCCCAGCTTGGCGCAGCAGATGCCGTTCGCGCCGGCCGCGATCTGGCGGGCTGCGATCTCGGCCGATTTGTGCGTCTTGGCATGCGGGCGCAGGCCGATGCCATTGCGCGCGGCGTGCGCGACCATGCGCGCGACATTGCGCTCGAAGATGTCGAGGTCGACGATCAGCGCCGGGGTCTGGAGCTTCGCCGCGCCGCCAGGGACGCCAACCAGGTCTTCGTTCAGGATCGTCATGTCATATCCTTTTTGACCCTCCCTCAGGGGGAGGGTAAGGCTGGTGGCTTAGTATTGCGCAAGCCCGCGCAGATTATAAGGTCGGGCCGTGACCACCGCCCTGCTCCTCATCCTGCTCTCCGCCGTCGTGCACGCGATCGTCAACGTGCTGACCAAGCGCGCCGACGACAAATACGCCATGCGCCTCTTGATCGGCGTGTTCTCGGCAGTCCTGGTGACGCCGGCGCTGTTTTTCGTGCCGCTGCCGTCGGGTCCGGCGGTGTGGCTGCTGTTCGGCACCGCCTTCGTGCATGCGATCTATGAATTGCTGCTGGTCAGATCCTATGAGAGCGCGGCGTTCTCGGCGGTCTATCCGGTGGCGCGCGGCACCGGGCCGCTGTTCACCGCGCTGGGCGCGATTCTCATCCTGCGCGAGCGGGCGCCGCTGCTGGAGCTTGCCGGCATCGCGCTGGTGTGCGGCGGGGTGATCGCCATCGGCATCTCGCACCGCGCCAGCGCGGGCGCCGGCAAGGGGCTGCTCTACGCGCTCGGCACCGGCATCACCATCGGCTGCTACACGCTGATCGACGCCACCGGCGTGCGCAGCGTGGCCGAGCCTTTCACCTATGTGCTGTGGTTCTTCGTGGCGCATGGCGCCTGCGTGCTGGTCACCGCGCCCGGCATCCGCGGCCGCGCCGTGGTGACCGAGGCCAGGCGGCAATGGAAGCTGGGCGCCGGCACCGCGGCGCTCTCCATCGTAACCTACGGCTCGGCGATGCTGGCGTACCGGTTCGGCGCCACGGCGCAGCTTGCGGCCCTGCGCGAGACCAGCGTGCTGTTCGGCACCGCGCTGGCCATGAGCTTCCTCGGCGAGCACATGACCGTGCGCCGCTGGATCGCCGCCGGCGTGATCGTGGCGGGTGTGATCCTGCTGCAGATGGGGTGAGCGGGTTCGCCTGATCGCGGCGGGCGCGATCATGCTACAAAGGGGCCGATGTCCGAACTCCGAGCCATCCGGCGGGCTTACGCCGACGCCGTTTGCCGGGCCGGCAAGTGCAGCGACCTTCGCGTGCGCGACGCCTTCGCCGCCGTGCCGCGCGAGGATTTCCTCGGGCCCGGTCCGTGGCGCATCTTCAAAGGGCCCGGCAAGCTCGAGATGACGTCGTCCGCCGATCCGGCGCTGGTCTACACCAACGATCTTTTCGCGCTGGCGCCGGAGCGCGCGATCAACAACGGCCAGCCCAGCCTGCATGCCGGCAGCCTCGGCCTGCTGGCGATCCGGCCCGGCGAACGCGTGCTGCATATCGGCGCCGGCACGGGATACTACACCGCCATGCTTTCGGAGCTGGTGGGCGAAGCCGGGCAGGTCACGGCGCTCGAGATCGAATCCGATCTGGCGGCGCAGGCGCGGGGAAATCTCGCGGGACGCCGCAACGTCACAGTGCTCGAACGCTCCGGCACGGTCGCGCCGCTGCCGATGAGCGACGTTATTTACGTCAATGCCGGCGCCACCCATCCGGTGGAGGCCTGGCTGGAAGCGCTGAACGATGGCGGAAGGCTGCTGTTCCCGCTCACGGCGGAAAGCAATCTCGGCGTCGCGCTGCTGGTGACGCGCCGGGGCGAGCATTTTGCGGCGCATGTCGCATGGCCGGTCGGCTTTGTGCCTTGCGCCGGCGCACGCGATCCTGCCGCCGCCGCGGACCTCCAGCGCTCCTGGTGGGCCGGCGATCTGCCGAAGGTGAAGTCGCTGCGGCGCGGTGCGGCACCGGATACCGGGGCGCTCTTCATATGGAACGGCGGCTGGCTGTCGCCGGACGCCGGTTGACGTGACGGCGGTGCGGCAGTCCTAATGATGCGATGAAGACGTTCTATTCGCCCGCGCATGCCGAACACGCGCCGCCCGAGGAGTTCGAGGGCGGCAGGATGAATCCCGCCGTCGAGGTGCCGCTGCGCGCGCTGCGCGTGCGCGACGAGATCGCACGGCGCGCCATCGGGCCCATCCTGGCGCCGTCGGATTTCGGCATGGCGCCGATCGCGCGGGTGCACGATGCCGGCCTGGTGAAGTTTCTCGGCGAGGCGAGCCTCTTATGGCGCAAGCGCTATGGCGAGGCGGCGCCGCCGGCGATCCCCTCGGCCTGGCCGGCGCGGGGCCTGCGCGCGCAGCCCGAGGGCGACGTGGAATCGCGGCTCGGCACCTATGCCTTCGACACGGCGACGCCGATCGTGAAAGGCACGTGGAGCGCGGCGTTGGCGGCGGCGAACAGCGCGCTGTCCGCGGCGGCCGCGATCAAGAGCGGCGAGCGCGCCGCTTTCGCGCTGGCGCGGCCGCCCGGCCATCACGCCAGCGCCGACGTGTTCGGCGGCTACTGCTACCTCAACAATGTCGCCATCGCGGCGCGGTGGCTCGCGGACCAGGGCCTGAAGCCTGCCATCCTCGACGTCGACTATCATCACGGCAACGGCACGCAGAGCATCTTCTACCGCCGCGCCGACGTGTTCTTCTGCTCGATCCACGGCGATCCCAGCTTCGCCTTTCCGCATTTCCTGGGTTTCGCGGACGAGACCGGCGAGGGCGCGGGCGAAGGCGCCAATTTGAACCTGCCGCTGGCGATGTACACCGATTGGCGCGGCTATGCGGCCGCCATGGCGCGCGCCGCGGCGGCGATCCGCAGCTACGGGCCGGACGTGCTGCTGGTGTCGCTGGGGCTGGACACGTTCGAGGCCGATCCGATCTCGAAGTTCAAATTGCGCGCCGAAGATTACCTGCGCCTGGGCGAGACCATCGCGCAGCTGAAGCTGCCGACCTTCTTCATCTTCGAAGGCGGCTACAATCTCGACGCGCTGGCGACGATCACCGTCAACGTGCTGGAAGGGTTCGAGGGCCGGTAGAGCGGGTTTGGATTTGATTTACTCATTTAAACGCAAAACACCCCGTCATGGGCGGGCTCGACCCGCCCATCCATCTTCGCTGGCGGCGCAAAAAGTTGGGTGGCCGGGTCAAGCCCGCCCATGACGGAGGTTGGCGTGAATAATTTCAACCCAACCTCGCCCTACCCCTCCGGCTTGTCGCCGCCGAGGCCCTGCAGTTTCTCGTGCAGCTTGTCGGCGGCGGCCTTCACCGCGCCGGCGGCCTTGCTGGCGTGCTCGCCGGTGTGCGCCTGCATGCCGTCGATGGCGCGGTCGACCGCCTGCTTGACGCTGGCGGCGCTGCCGCCCTTTTCGTATTCGCGCACGATGACGCCTTCGAGCCGCGTGATCACCGCATCGACGGTATAGTCCTTGTTCAGGCTGCGCTCGCGGTGCGCCACGATGGAATAGATGTCGATGGAATCGTCGATGGTGCGACCCATCTCGACCAGCCGGTAGAAGCGCGCGCCCTCCTCCTTGCCGCCGGCGAAGATGTCGAACACCGCGACCGCCAGCGTCACCGGGATCTGGAAGAAATTGTGCAGGTTGTTGAGCGCCAGCTTCATCTCGAACACGGCGACGTCGCGCAGGAATTTCCAGCGCGCATGCGGATCGCTGTTGTCGCCGGGCTGCGGCGATGTGGGTATGTCCGTCATGGCCTGCCGCCGTGCTAGGGTCCGGCGCTGATATTGCCTCCCGAGCGCGCCGTGACAAGAAGCAATCTGCGCGACCTGACCGGACCCGAAGGCCGCAGCGCGTTCGGTGCGGACGCCGCGAACTACGATTCGGCGCGGCCGCCCTATCCGGGTTGGGTGTTCGCGCGGCTCGAGGCCGATTGCGGGCTGGCGCCCGGCGCGCGCGTCTTCGAGATCGGTCCCGGCACCGGGCAAGCGACGGCCCGGCTGCTCGCCGCCGGCGCCAACCCGCTGGTCGCCATCGAGCCCGATGCCCGCCTTGCGGCCTATCTGGCAGACAAGCTTGGCCGCCATGATGGCCTTCAGGTCGTCAACGCGGCGTTCGAGGACGCGGCCCTGGCGCCGCAGAGCTTCGACCTCGGAACGGCGGCGACGGCGTTCCACTGGCTGGACCAGCGCGCCGCGCTCGCCAAGGTCGCGGGCGCGCTGCGCCCCGGTGGCTGGTGGGCGGCGTGGTGGAACGTGTTCGGCGATCCGGATCGGCCGGACGATTTCCACGACGCGACCGATGGCTTGCTCAACGGCTTCGCCGACACGCCGAGCCACCATGCGGGACAAGCGCATCCCTTCGGCATCGATGCCGAGGCGCGCCTGGCCGACATCGACGCGGTGGGCGCCTTCGAGCGCGCCGCATGTGACATTCGCAAGTGGACTCTGACGCTGACGACGGACGAGACGCGGGCGCTCTACGCCAGCTTCTCGCAGTTCAGCGTGCTGGAGCCGGACGAGCGCACCCGCCTCCTCGACGCCCTGGCCGAGATCGCGCAGACGAAGTTCGCCGGCCGCGTCGAGCGCAACATGTGCACGGCGCTTTACACCGCGCGGCGGCGCTGAGTTTGGTCGCTCTTACCAACCCAACAATCACCATGGCCGCCCTTGAGGCGGCCACCCAGTGGCGCGCGTCTGCGCGCCGAAAGGGTCTCTTTGCTGCGGCGCTGACGCGCCGGCTGGGTGGCCGGGTCAAGCCCGGCCATGGTGAGATTGAGGTTTGGAGGCGCGGCTAAAACGTCACGCCCTGCGCCTCGCAGAGAAACTTCATCAGCGGCGCGGCGGCGTGGAAGGTCTTCGCCACCTCGTCTACGAAATCCGGCGACTGCGCCGCCTTCACGCTCGATGTGTGCATCGCGAAGAAGCTCTTCTTCCTGATGTCGTCGATCAGCGGGTGGTTCGGATCATAGCCGCGCGGCGGCCGGCTGAGCGCGTGGCCGTCGCCGAGGCCGCCGAACGTATTCACGAAGGCCTTGTCGGCCTTCAGCGCCTTCCACGCTTGCGGCTTCTTGACGATGGCGTCGCGGATTTTCGCCAGCGCCGGCGGCTCGGGCAGGTACATGCCGCCGCCATGAAACACCTCGTCGGCGGAAAAGTGCATGTAGAATCCGGGCGCGTGCACGTCCTTGGCCGAGACGTGGCGGAAATGGCAGCCGGCATTCTCCTTGTAGGGCCGCTTGTCCTTGGCGAAGCGCACGTCGCGATAGATGCGGAACATCGAGCCGCCGACGGGGCGCGGATCGGCGACGAAATTCTTCGAGACCTTCTTCAGCCGTGGCGCCATCGCCGCGATGAACGCCGACATCGGCGCCTGCACGCTGTCGCGGAAGCGCTGCTTGTTGGCCTCGAACCAGGGCCGCTCGTTATGCGCCTTGAGCTCGCGGAAGAAGGCGAAGAAGTCCTTCGGGAAGCCGTCGAACGCCATGCCGCGTCACAATTTGCCGAAGGCCACGGCGCGGTAGGTCCAGCCGTCGCCGGTGATCGTGTCCTGCATCGGCGTCTTCATCTCGGAGGTCTTGAAATAGTAATTGTAGATCTGGCCGACGGTGAGCTTCTCGGTGAAGCCATAGGCCTGGCCGAAGGAAATCTCCGCCTTCTGGCCGCGGAACGCCGTGGCGCTGATCGACATCGCCGGCACGCCGGCGCGCCATTCGACGGTCCATTCCTGGTCGACGCCGCGCACTTCCTTTTTCGCCTCGTCGAATTTCAGGAAGATCTTGAAGGCGCTCTTGAGGCCGGCCTTGGCGAAGATCTCGTACCATTTGGCGTCGACGATGCGCCATTCGACGACCAGATCGCATTTCTCCGCCGGCGTCGCCTCGCGGATGTGCCAGGGCGCGGTGTCGCGGTTGAGCGCCAGCAGGTCGGCGCGCAGTTCGGCCAGCGGTTTCACCGGCGTGCCGGCCTTCGGCGTCTTGGTGCCCGTCAGGGCGTCGAGCCAACCCATATGCAATCTCCGCGTGATGGTGTGCGGCAGGTTAGCGCGATTACGCGTCGCCGAACATGGTCTCCGGTGTCGGCACGGTTCCCAGTGGGCCGGTGACCTTGAAGATGGCGCTGGCCCGCAGGCACAGGACGCCGTCGGCGGTCGCGGTGCCTTGCGCGAAGAACAGGCTCTTGCCGGCGCGCAGGAACTCGGCCGTGCCCTCGACCCAGGCGCCGAGCCTGGCGGGCGCGAGGAAATCGAGCGTCAGGTTCACGGTCGGCGCGAAGCCGACATCGGCCTTGCTCTGCATCCGCGCCGCGATGGGCACGAACATGTCGGCGAAGGTCGCCAGCATGCCGCCATGCGCCACATTGCCCGGATTGCAGTGCCGGGGCTCGACGCGAAAGCCCATCAACAGGCGCGTGCCGTCCCACTTGCCGTAAAGCGGACCGACGGCTTCGAGGAAGCCGACATTGAAGCGCAAGGGCCGGAAGCCCTCGGGAATGTTTACGGACATGGCAAACCTTGGAAGAGCGAGCCCAACGCCATAAAGGCGATTTCGGCCGCGCACAACCGCGGCATAACATTTGCGTCACTGTGACTTCGCGGCTTGCGCCCGGCCGGAGCGAAACTTACGCTACGGGCTGCAATCGAAATCTTTGAACGGACCCGCGGTGAGAAGACTCGCCCTGCTTCTGCCGCTGCTGATCCTTGCGTTCACAAACTGCGTGCGCGCCGAGGAGCACAAGGAGCGCGAATTCCAGGAATGCACCGACTGCCCCGTGATGGTCGGCATTCCGGCCGGCAGCTTCACCATGGGCAGCCCCGCGAGCGAGGTCGGGCATTTCGACAATGAAGGGCCGCAGCACGCGGTCTCCATCCGCGCTTTCGCGCTCGCCAAGTTCGACGTGACGGCGGCGCAGTTTCTCACTTTCCTGGAAGCGACGCATTACAAGCCCGCGGCGTGCAATTCGGTGCTCGACCTGCGCTGGCATCCGGCCGAGACGGGACACGCCTCGGCGCCGGCCGGCGCCTATCCGCCGCAATGGCCGGCGGTGTGTCTGGAGTGGAAGGATGCGCTGGCCTACATCGCCTGGCTGAACGCGCAGGCGAAAGCGGCGCGGCCGTCGATGCCGATGACGGGCGGGCCTTATCGCCTGCCGACGGAAGCCGAATGGGAATATGCCGCGCGCGGCGGCACCACGACGGCGCGCTGGTGGGGCGATGCGCTCGGCAGCAACAACGCCAACTGCAACGGCTGCGGCAGCCCCTATGACGCGCGCGTGCTGTCGGACGTCGACAGCTTCGCCGCCAATCCGTTCGGGCTCTACGGCATGCTCGGCAATGCCTGGCAGTGGACGGCCGATTGCTGGCACCCGAGCTACACCGGCGCGCCGCGCGACGGCTCGGCCTGGACCGGCGGCGACTGCACGCGGCATGTGCTGCGCGGCGGCTCGTGGGACAATGTGCCGTTGTTCGTGCGCTCCGCGGCGCGCAGCGGCAGTCCCGCGGTGCACGGCGAGTACGATTATTCGAGCCTCGCCGGATTCCGCGTGGCCAGGACGCTGCCGTAGCCCTTTCACCTCCCCAGCATGGGGAGGTCGATCCGCGCAGCGGATCGGGTGGGGACGTCTCTCCCGGCGCAGACAAATCCCCACCCGCGCGCACGCTGCCGCTACGCGCCGCTGCGCTCGCCGACCTCCCCATGCTGGGGAGGTGAAAATAGGTGCGACATTGCTATCCGCGACATGCTGACCGCCGTCCATTGTCCGGTAACCGGCACGGGATTACATCGGTGCCATGGAAACGAAACTCCGTGAGTTTCTCAGCCGACCCATCGTGCGCGGCCTGCGCGGGCGCTGCCCCAAATGCGGCCAAGGCCGCCTCTTCCGCGCCTTCCTGAAAGTCGCCGACAACTGTCCCGCCTGCGGCGAGGAATTCCACCATCACCGCGCCGACGATTTCCCGGCCTATCTCGTCATCGTCATCGTCGGCCATATCGTCGTGGCGATGGTGCTGGCGGTGGAAGCCGCCTATGCGCCGCCGCTCTGGCTGCACGCGCTGATCTGGCTGCCGATGACGTTCGCGCTGTCGCTGGCGCTGATCCAGCCGGTGAAGGGCGCGGTCGTCGCGCTGCAGTGGCAGCACGGCATGGAAGGCTTCGGCCGCGCCAAGAAGGCCCGCGAAGCGCTAGCGTAGCGTGTCGCGCGGGTTGAGGTTCAGCGTCACGTCCATCGAATAATCGAAGGCGCCCGCCGGCAGGGTCAGCGGCGACGAGAGCAGCACCGCGTTGCGCGCGCTGAGCGCGACGTCGCGATAGAGCGCGTCACGCGTATAGCGCTCGCGGTCCAGGATCTCCACCTTCGCCACCCGGCCGTTGCGCAGCACCACGATGCGCAAGGCGATCACGAAGCTGCTATGGCCGAGCGCGGCGACGTTGAAATTCCATTTGCGCTCGACCTGGGCGCGGATGAGGTCGCGCACCGCATAGGCGGTCTCCGAGCCCGGCGCCGCGTCGTTGCTGGTCGCGGCGGTGTCGGCGGCGGCGGGCGTGTCGAGCGGCTTCACATTGCTCTGCGGCATCTTCAGATGCGCCAGCGCGCGCAAGCGGGTTTCCAGATCGTCGGGCAGCGGCACGCGCGCATCCGGCGCGGTGCCTTCGGGGGTGTTGGCCGAAGCGGCCTCGTGCGGCGGGGCGCGCGGCGTCACCGGCTGGGGGATTTTCGCTTGTCGCGGCTGCGGCGGCGAGGTCGTCTCCTCGCCGACGCGCACGATCTCGATCGGCACGACATGCGACGGCGGCACCGGCGGCTGCGCCGCGCTGCGCAGGATAAAAAGCAGGATCGCCAGCGCGAAAAGTCCATGCAGCATCAAGGATGCGGCAAGGCCGCGGCCGTCGCGCTGCGCATAGAGGCGCCCCGCCCGCCACAGCGCGGCGGCGTCTTCCCAGTCGAAGCGGATGGCAAAGGGCATGCGTACCGACGTTAAACCTCGCGCTCCCCACGGGCGATGCTGCCTTCACGGCGGCGCGCTGGCAAGCACTCAGCGCCGCGGATTGCTGCTGGAAAATCGCCTCGACAGGCGGGCGGGCAGCCCTCAATCATTATGCAAACAATTTGCGCCAGAGTCGGGGAAGCACAGGAAGGGACGAGCGAAATCAACATTCGGTGAGGGGCATCATGAGCACGCTTGAAAGCAGGCTTCGCGGCTATCGCCTGACGACCGCGGAGATCGTCTACCGCCTGCCGGACCATCCGGCGATGCTGCAGAGCTTCATCTGGCAGGAATTCGACATCGCGCCGAAATTCCCCGTGCTCAACAAATTCCTGCGCTTCTGGGAGAGCAGCATCGAAGGCCAGCTGTTCCAGGTGCGCGTCGCCTCGCGCGGGCTGATCTCAGACGCCGAGCTCAAGCTCTGCGGCGGCGAGTTCGCGCTGCACTGATCCGGCGCCCGCGCGTCTCTTTCAGATGCGCCGTGATGGCGGCGAGATAGGCGACGGTCTCCTGCGGCAAGGCGCGCCCGCCATGCAGGTACTGCTCGTAATTGCCCGGCCCGTCATTGTAGGCGGCGAACATCCCCGGAAAGCCGTAGCGGCGGTGCAGCCAGCTGAGATAGGCGGCGCCCGCCATCACATTGTCGTGCGCGTCATAGGCATCTCCGCCGAGCCCGAATGCCCTGCGCGCCTCGCGATAGGTATCCGGCATCAGCTGCATCAGGCCCTGCGCGCCGGCGAAGGAGGTGATCGGCAGATCGTCTTCCATCACGGTGCGTCCGCCGCTCTCGCGCCGGATGACGGCGCGGATCCAGGCTTGCGGCAGGCCGAAGCGCGCCGAGGCTTCCGCGATATAGGGCGACCAGCGGTCGAGCAGCGCCGTGGGGCTCATGTCGGATTCGCTGTCGTAGACCGATGGCGCGTCCGGCGCGGCGAACAGCCGCGACAGCGACGACGGCATGCTGAGCGTGGCGACCGAGCCCGTGGGCGCGCCCAAGCGCAAGCCGCCCATCGTCACCATGGTCAGGCCGACGAGCAGTGCGAGCGTCGCCATGCTGCCCAGCGCCGCGGCGCCGTGGCGCGCGGCAAGAATGAAGTCTTCGGACAAATCGGGATCTCCGCGCTGTCGTGATGTCGTTGTGGCCGCGTGCCGTCCGGCGATGCCGAAGACCCAAAGGCGGCGTTCCCGCGCCATGCAACGCGCATGCGCGAGGCGCCTTACATCATGACAGCGGGCGCGATTTCAAGAGGCATCGCGCAAGTTCCGTTTGTTCCCGCGATATCCCCGTATGGAACCAGTTCCATTCACCATGGCCGGGCTTGACCCGGCCACCCAGCGGGCGCGCGTCTGCGCGCCAATGAATCACGCGGAGCCGCGGAGTTCGCGGAGTCGATTTGCGATCCTCCGCGAACTCCGCGGCTCCGCGTGAAAGAGTTTTGTCGGCGCTTCGCGCACTGGGTGGCCGGGTCAAGCCCGGCCATGGTGAGTGGTGATTTCAAAATGAGCATCTAAAATTCGTGGGCCGGGGACGCCTGACGCAACGCTGTGCGCCTCAAGGTTTCTTGGTGAACACTTGGCCGGCGATCTGGTCGGCGCCCTTGGACAGTTCGGCGCCGGCGTGCTCCAGCGCGTCCTGGATTTTGCCGACCTCGATGCCGTGCTGCTCGGCGGTCGCCTTCAGCGCCTTGGCGTGATCGGGCAGTTTCGCCAGCTCCTTGTTCAGCGTGTCGGCGACGTCCTTCAGCTTGTCCGGCGTGATGCCGGCCTTGGCCGCGATGTCGTGCAGATTGGCCTGGATGTTGTCGAACCAGCTCATGTGGTTTCCTCCTCTGGAAAGCCTGCCCGATCCTACCACATCACCGCGCCGGCCACCGCATCTCGCGCAGCAATTCCGCCGGGTGCAGCCCAAGCGCCCGGGCGATTCGGAAGATGGTCGTCACGCGCGGGCTGCGCTCCGCACGTTCGATGAAGCCGACATAGTTGCGATTGAAGCCGGCGAGCGCAGCCAGTTCTTCCTGGCTAAGCCCCTTCGCGTCGCGATGGCGGCGGATTTCGCGCCCCAACGCCAGAAGGTCCCGGTCTTTCTCCACGCAACGAGTGTTGCGTCAACGGACAATTGGCTCTACTTACTGTTAGTAAGTATACTGGCAGTAAGTGGTACGCGGGGCGCGAGATATGAAGCAACGCGATGACAGTGCCGTCGACCGCTATGTCGGTTCGCGCATTCGCTTGCGGCGCATGGCGCTGCGGCTCAGCCTGTACGCGCTCGCGTCGCAGATCGGCATGACTGCGCGGGAGCTTCAGAGCTGCGAGCGTGGCCTTACCCGGCTGAATGCCGGCAAGGTTTTCGAGATCGCGGCCTTCCTGTCCGTGCCGGTGTCGTCGTTCTTCGACGGCATGCCCCTGGCGGGCACTGGAGTACCGACGGTCGCCTCCTGGCTGGACTTCGAGCGGATGATCGCGACGGAGGAAGGCGAAGTGCTGGTCGGCCTGTTCCCGAAGCTATCCGACCCCGAACGCCGCCGCGCCGTGGTGGAGATTGTGCGCGTGATGGTCGAGCAGCCGTAACGCCTCCCCTTGACGCCCCGCCCCGCCCTCCCTAAATAGCCTCATAGTGGCTTGGCACTCCGAACGCGTGAGTGCTGCCATTTACAGAATCTGCTTTAAATCCAAACGTTTAGGAGCATCCCCATGAAATTCCGTCCGCTTGGCGACCGCGTGGTCGTCCGTCGCGTGAAAGAGGAACAGAAGACCGCCGGCGGGATCATCATCCCCGACACCGTCCAGGAAAAGCCGCAGGAAGGCGAAGTCATCTCCGTCGGCCCGGGCGCGCTGGACGACAACGGCAAGCGCGTCGTTCCCGACGTCAAGGCCGGCGATTTCGTGCTGTTCGGCAAGTGGTCGGGCACCGAGGTCAAGGTCGACGGCGAAGATCTCCTGATCATGAAGGAGAGCGACATCATGGGCGTGCTCGAAGGCCGTCCGGTTTCCAAGAAGAAGGCCGCTTAGCCCTCAAGTAGCGAAGCGATAGGGCTTTAAAAAAGCCCGCCCTCACAGAACATCATCAGGAGAATACAGACATGGCAGCCAAGGACGTAAAATTCGGCGCCGACGCGCGTGAGCGTCTGCTCCGCGGCGTCGACATCCTCGCCGACGCAGTGCAGGTGACGCTGGGCCCCAAGGGCCGCAACGTCGTCATCGAGAAGAGCTTCGGCGCCCCGCGCACGACCAAGGACGGCGTGACGGTGGCCAAGGAGATCGAGCTCGCCGACAAGTTCGAGAACATGGGCGCGCAGATGGTGCGCGAAGTCGCCTCCAAGACCAACGACGCGGCTGGCGACGGCACGACGACGGCCACGGTCCTGGCCCGCGCCATCGTGCGTGAAGGCTCCAAGGCGGTTTCCGCCGGCATGAACCCGATGGACCTCAAGCGCGGCATCGAGAAGGCGGTCGACCTCGTCGTCGCCGACCTCAAGAAGCGCTCCAAGAAGGTCAAGTCGAACGAAGAGATCGGCCAGGTCGGCACGATCAGCGCGAACGGCGACAAGGAAGTCGGCCAGATGATCGCCCGGGCGATGGCCAAGGTCGGCAATGAAGGCGTCATCACGGTCGAGGAAGCCAAGGCGCTGCTCACCGAGCTCGACGTCGTCGAAGGCATGCAGTTCGACCGCGGCTACATCTCCCCGTACTTCATCACCAATGCGGAGAAGATGGTCGCCGAGCTCGACGAGCCGCACATCCTGATCCACGAGAAGAAGCTGACCACGCTGCAGCCCCTGCTGCCGATCCTGGAAGCGGTGGTGCAGTCGGGCCGTCCGCTGCTCATCATCGCCGAAGAGATCGAAGGCGAAGCGCTGGCGACCCTGGTCGTCAACAAGCTGCGCGGCGGCCTCAAGGTTGCCGCCGTCAAGGCACCGGGCTTCGGCGATCGCCGCAAGGCCATGCTGGAAGACATCGCCATCGTCACCGGCGGCCAGGTGATCAGCGAAGACCTCGGCATCAAGCTCGAGAACGTCAAGCTGAACATGCTGGGCACGGCCAAGAAGGTGCGCATCGACAAGGACAACACCACGATCATCGACGGCGCCGGCCAGAAGAAGGAAATCCAGGCCCGCGTCGCGCAGATCAAGGCGCAGATCGAGGAAACGACGTCCGACTACGACAAGGAGAAGCTGCAGGAACGTCTGGCCAAGCTGGCCGGCGGCGTTGCGGTGATCCGCGTCGGCGGCGCCACCGAAGTCGAGGTGAAGGAGAAGAAGGACCGCGTCGACGACGCGCTCAACGCCACCAAGGCGGCGGTTGAGGAAGGCATCGTGCCGGGCGGCGGCACGGCGCTGCTCTACGCCACCAAGTGCCTGCACGGCGTCACCGGCGACAACGAAGACCAGACGCAGGGCATCGCGATCGTCCGCAAGGCGATCCAGAGCCCGATCCGTCAGATCGTCGAGAACGCCGGCGTCGAGGCCTCCATCGTGGTCGGCAAGCTGCTCGAGCAGAAGTCGACGACCTTCGGCTTTAATGCGCAGACCGAGACCTATGGCGATCTGATCGACCTCGGCATCGTCGACCCGACCAAGGTCGTGCGCACGGCGCTGCAGAACGCCTCGTCGGTTGCCTCGCTGCTGATCACGACCGAAGCGATGGTCGCGGATCGTCCGAAGAAGGAATCCGGCGGCGGCGGCATGCCCGGCGGCGGCATGGGCGGCGGCATGGGCGATATGGACTTTTAATTGGACGGCGCGCTTTCGCGCCGGACAATTACCGCGGCGTAGCTCCGCAGGAGCGAAGCCGGGTCGGTCCAGAACCCAGCACAGAATGCGAAAAGGCCCGGTGGAAACACCGGGCCTTTTTGTTTTGGCTTACCTTCTTCTTGTCGGTAAATCGTTGCGGCGAGCCGGATTGGGCGAGATCGCTAAAACCGTCTCGCGTAATCAACTATCTTCGTGCCCGGACTTTCCCGACGAGATTGACCGTGGTAGTTAGACGACTGAGTTGGCACTTGCCTGTCGGCTGTCCTCACCAAAATCCCGAAAGGACATGCTCATGGCGAGCAAAGGCAAACTCATTGGCACATTTGGACCTCCCATTGATGTGGAGGTCGCCGGCCCACTCTCAAACGGCTTGGTGACGTTGGTAGTGCGACATTCGAAAATTAATGTCGGTCAGGACTTCACGTTTCGTGACAGCGACGGCAAATCGCTCCGTGTTAGCATCATTGGCGTTGCCGGCGATGCAGCGATAGGGAAAGTTACGGGAAGCCTGTAGCAAGTTTTTCGACCACCCGCTCCTTCTCATTTGTTTTTTCTGTCGGCGTCCGCCTTCTCGTTTACCTCGTTGTCATCCAGCCCCCATGCCACCTTCACCGTCATCGGCGCGTCGACCAGTTGGCCGTCCTTGAGGGCGGGGCGGTAGTGCCAGCGGGCGACGCAGTCGACCGCCGCGTCGTCGAGGCCGCTGGAGCCGCTCGACTTGGCGATCTTGATGTCGCGTACCGTGCCGTCGGCTGAGACCGTGAAGGCGAGTTCGCTCGTGCCTTCCCGTGCGAAGACGCGGGCGAAGAACGGGTAGTCATCGCGGCAGTTCTGCGGCTTGGACAGCGCCGGCGGCTGCGAGACGTGCTGGATCACTGGGATGCGCTGCACCACCCGGACGACCCGGACCGGCGCCTGCGGATGCGCCTGCAGCTTTTCGTAGAGGTCGTAGAAGAACAGGACCGAGGAGCCCGTGGCGATGGCGCCGGCGATCACCACTGCCCAAAGATGGTGGCGGAAGCGCCCGCTGTAGAACAGCCCGGACGAGATGATGAAAATGATAAGCTCGATGACGAACACGCCGGCTCCTGGTCTGCACGCGCGCGCACTCTAGCCGCAACGCCGTGGCGGCAAAGCGGCAAGGTGCCTCAGATCGCGAACGATCGGAACCGGAGCGGCCGTTGCGGCGTCGCCCGCTAGTTCAGCGGCGTCAGCGTCTCGACGCCCGAGATCGACGTCGGATGCCCCTTGGGCCAGAACGTGCCTTCCAGCACGCCACTGTCCGAGCGCTCATAGCGCACCACGCCCGGCTGCCCGGCCAGCGTGAAATTCACCGTCAGCACGCCGTCCGCATAACTGCCGACGCCCTGGCTGGTGTTGGGCGGCAGCCAGCGCACGAAGCAGTCGCCGCCCTCGTCCTTGATGATGGCCTCGCCCTTGTAGAAGCCTGAGGCGCCGGTCAGCTTGCCCTTCACCGCGTATTGCCCGGCGATCGGACAGGCGGCGTGCGCCGAGGCGGCGAGCGTGACGGCAAGCAAAGCCGCGGCGGAAAAAATGATTTTGCGATTCATCGTGAAGTCCCCTGATTCGAAATACTCTGGCCGAGAAGGCCGCAAAATAGCCTTTCGCGCGGACCCCGGCCAGCGCGCCCGTCGCCCGTGGGGCGCCGCATCACGGATTTGTTCGTTTTGGCCCACCAAATTGCCTAGATTGGCTGCGCCAATACCCATCGAAGGGCAGCCGATCCGGCGGCCGAGGGGATGAAGAGATGATCACGCATCTGCGCACGGTTCTGCTGGCGACCGCGCTGGCGCTCGGCACGGCCTCCGCCGCGCCGGCCGCGCCGCCGCCGCCGACCTCGCTCGCCTCGGTCTCGGTGCCGATGAAGAAAGACGGCGGCGTCTATGTCGTGCCGGTCTCGGCCAACGGCATCGCCACCTTCGACTGCATCGTCGACAGCGGCGCCACCGACGTGAACATCCCCAGCGACGTCTTCCGCAAGCTGCAGCGCGCGGGCACGGTGAAGGACAGCGACTATCTCGGCACCCAGGACTACACGCTGGCCGACGGCTCCAACCAGACGGGGCGCACCTACCGCATCCGCTTCCTGAAAGTCGGCAACGTCGTCGTGAACAACGTCGTCGCCAGCGTCGGCGGCGGCGGCGACAGCGCGCTACTGGGGCAAAGCTTCCTGGAACGCTTCGGCTCCTGGTCGGTGGACAACCGCAGCCACGCGCTGATCCTGATCGGCGCGCCCTCGGCCGGGCCGCACGTCACGACCGTCGCAGGCGGCGGCACCTCGCCGGCCACCGGCCGTCATCCCAAGGGTCCGCCCGATCCGACCTCGGTGGCGCAGACCTCGAGCGGCGCGCATGGCGATGGCCCCGCCGAAGCCGCCGACGACCACCTGACGGCGCAGCGCAGCCGGCAGGAATAAGCGCGCGGCGAACGCCTCACCGCACCACGCGCGTGAACGGCAGCGCGGTGGCGACGACCTTGGCCACCGGCTCCTTGAACCCCGTCGCAATCCAGCGCTTGGCGATCTGCACGATGGCGCCGAGGATGCCGGCGGCGAGCAGGTGATCGCGCGCCTTGGCCGCGAACAGCGCGGCGAATTTGCCCGCCGCGTCCTGGCTCGCGGCCTTCATCGCCGGGCCGTGGTCGTCGAGGTCGAGCAGGAAGACGCGCGCCGCGCCGGGATGCGATTTCAGCACCGAGAAGAACCCGGTGAGCGCGCTGGCGACCGGGTCCGCGGACTCGATCGTCTCGGCGATGTCCGCCAGCAACTCGTCCTGCGCCAGGCGGTAAGCCTCGACGAAGATCGCGTCGCGGCTGGGGAACGATTCGTAAAAATAGCGCGCCGTCAGCCCGGCCTCGGCGCAGATCGCCGCGATCGAGGCGCCCTCCAGCCCGAAGCGCCCGGCCACCTCCAGCGCGGCGCGGATCAGGCGGGCGCGGCGGCCCTCCTGCCGGTCCTCGAAGCTTTGCCCGGAATAGCGGCGCTTTTCCTTTTCCATGACCGATGTCTGGCCCCGCCCCTTGACAAAGTAAAGCGATCTGACAATCTGACAATCACGATTATCAGATAGGTGCGCGCATGGCCGAGACCGCTCTTCCGATCCAACGCCGCGACTGGGGCGGCGCCTTGCGTGCCGTGCGCATGCTGCTCGCCGATCCCAACGACACCCATTCGGTGTTCCGCATCATGGCGGCGCTGAACGCCGGCACGGCGGCGAAGAACTACCAGCGCCTGCTGCGCTCGGCCGAGGGCGGCCGCATCGCCTACCGGCGGCCCGAGTTGATCGCGCAGTTGATGGACCACGCCTGGCTCGCCGCCTTCGCGCCCGGCACGGTGGGCGCCGCCTATCGCGGCTTCCTGGAGAAGACCGGCTATTCGGCGAATGGCCTGAAGGCCGTCGGCGACGAGGTGCATGGCGAGCGGCTGATGGAGCATCCCTACGCCTGGTTCGGCCGGCGCGAGCGCGACCTGCACGACATCTGGCATGTGCTGACGGGCTACAAGGCGGACGATCCGCTCGGCGAGCTCTGCCTGGTGGCGTTCACCTATGCGCAGACGCGCGGCCTCGGCTGGGGCTTCATCGCCGTCGTCGGCGCGCTCAAGAGTCTCAGCGAGGCGAAAGGCTCGCTGGTCCGCCGCGCCGTGCGCGAGGGCTACCGCCACGGCCGCGCCGCCGCCTGGCTGCACGCCGAAGACGTCGAGGCGCTGTTCGCCGAGCCGCTGGACGCCGCCCGCGCGCGCCTCAACATCGCGCCGCCGCTGGCGTACCAGCGTGCGCACCAGGCCTTCGCGGAAATCGCGGCGGTGGAGCAGACGGCGGCGGTGTAGAAGGCAGCAGCGGCGCAAGTCGCGGCATCACAACCCCTTCGTCATCGCACGCACCCCGCTCAATCATGTTCCCAATCCGGCAGATACTCCGGCTCGGGCGGCGGCGCCGGCGGACGCACCCGCCGCTCCTCCAGCGCCATGAGCAGCAGCACGTCGATCCCCTTCCCGTCCGCCGACAGCGGCAGGATCACTTCGCTAAAGCGGATCGGATCGCGCCCCAGCCGCACCGCCGGCCGCCAAACCACCGGCCCGCGCCGCCGCAGCGCCAGGAGCAGCATGCGCGCCAGTCCCTGGCGGATGCCGGGCGCCAGCGCGCTGACGCGATGCCCCTCCGCCAGCCGCCCGAAGCGGCGGATCAGATCGAAGCCGCAGGAGCGGAACACGAACCCCGACCGCGCGCCCGGCTCGATCAGCGCCGCATGGCGCAGCCAGCGCTTGGCGAGCACCGGCACGATCTCGGTGGGCTGCGGCAGCCGCCCGAGCATGAGGCTCTTGCTGCGGCACAATTGCAGCAACGGCCACAACTCGGGCGTGAGGGCGTCGTCCGGCAGGGACTCGTTTTCAACCATGGGGCAGTTTTATCAGAGTTATCTAAACCATAGTTTATATCACTATAAGTCATAATAAGCCCGCCTTTGGCAATGAGAATTCAGAGGCAGGTCGGCCTGAATGTGCGCCGTTTGCGGCTGGCGCGTGAGCAATCGCAGCAAACCGTGGCGGCAGAAGCACGCATCTCGATGGCGTATGTGAGCGGCATCGAGGTCGGAAAGCGAAACCCCACGGCTGACATTATCGGCCGGCTCGCCCGCGCGCTCGGCGCACAACCCGCC